>Ga0068712_1004232_pt1 | contig 12340 bp, 12 predicted proteins | sample MTBAKSrepl1MetaG_FD_62987 | JGI IMG/M metagenome (GOLD analysis project Ga0068712, IMG submission 62987) | Enrichment culture microbial communities from Arthur Kill intertidal strait, New Jersey, USA, that are MTBE-degrading - MTBE-AKS1... | ecosystem: Environmental > Aquatic > Marine >... | reverse complement strand
GCCCAAGCCCAGCTCCAAGCCAGGTCCAAACCACCCCTGGCGTCGACCCCTCAAACCGGACATTTCTTCCTTGCACAAAACCGGACATTCCTAATTTGCGTTGACACTCCGCGGCTTGCCAATTGGCCCAAACGGCTGCTACTATGGCTCTCGATCTTCTCGGGGGGGGCGAATCGTGTCCAGCCTCGTCAGCCTGTCCAGATGGGCCCTGGGGCCGGTCTTGCTGATCCTGGCCTGGGGCTGCGCCACCACGAACACTGCGGCCATCAAGGAGAAACTGGCCCAGGCCGACCAGGTCCGCCAGGAGGCCACCCTCAGTCCCCAGGCCGCCGCGGCCGAGGACGAGATCAGGTCCTCCCAGGAGCTGGGCGACGCGGCCGCGGATAAGATCGGCCGCCTCGAGGCCAAGGACCGGGAGATCCCGCCGGCCGAGCGCTACAACCTCGAGGTCAAGGCCCGGACCGAGGCCGAGGAGAGCCTCCGCCTGGCCGCCGAGGCCCTCCAGAAGGTCCGCCTGGCCCAGAGCCAGGCCGGCCCGGCCCCGACCGAGAAGCCCGGGGAGAGCCCCGGGACAGGGCCGCCGGCCGAGCCAAAGGCCGGGGCCGAGCCCCAGGGCCTGCCCCAGGACCCGGACCAGCTCTACCGCTTGGGCCTGGGCCAGTACTTCGCCGGGGCCTACCCCAAGGCCCGCCAGAGCCTGGTCGCCTTCCTGGAGGCCTACCCCGACCACCCCCTGGCCGTCAACGCCCAGTACTGGATCGGCGAGACCTACTTCGCCCAGAAGCAGTGGGTCCTGGCTCTGGGGGCCTTCCAGGCGGTCCTGGACCACTACCCCAAGGGCCGCAAGGTGCCCGACGCCCTGCTCAAGATCGGCCTGACCGAGGCCAACCTGGGCCGCTTCAAGCGGGCCCGAGCCGCCCTGAGGGAATGCCTGAGCCGCTTCCCCAAGTCCGAGCCGGCCGCCCTGGCCCGACAGGTCCTGGAGCGGCTCTAGACCGCCTTGACAGCCGGCCGGCCCGCGGTTAAGTTGATCCGTTACGAAGAAGAGTCCTGATGAGGCCCCATGAAAAGAGCCATCATCGCCGTCCTGCTTTCGGGCCTGGTCCTGCCCGGCCTGGGCCAGCTCTACACCGGCCGGCTGCGCCGGGGCGGGCTGCTCATCGCGGCCATGAGCCTGCTGGTGATGGCCCTCCTGGCCGCCTTTTTCCTGAGCCTCAACCGGGCCGCGGCCGCCCTGGGCGATCAGCTGCCGCCGGCCGGGGAGCGCCTGAGCCTCCTGGCCAAGACCCTGGCCTCCCAGAGCCAGACCGGCCTGATCATCGTCCTGGGGCTGATGCTGGCCTGCTGGGTCTTCGGGATCGTCGACGCCTGGCGCGGCGGGCGGCCAAGGGCCGGGGGTGAGGCGCGGTGAGAGCCCTGGTCCTGGATGAGCTCAGGAAGGCCGACCTGCCCCGGCTGAGGGCCTATCTCGAGGACCGGGCCGCGGCCTCTCCGGTGGCGGATCTCTATTGGGTCGAACTGGCCGAGGACCTGCTGACCGAGGAGCAGGCCGGCCACGCCCAGTGCCGGCCCCACCGCTTCGCCGTGGAGCTGGGGCCCGACTACCTGAGGCTGGAGTTCCTGATCCGGCCAGCCAGCGGACTGCGCTGCCCCTGCTGCGGCTACGCCACCGAGGAGCAGCGGCGCTTCATTCTTTCCTGGGCCGACAAGCTGGTCGAAGACCTGGCCCTGAGCACCTGAGCGGGGAAGCATGGAAATCACCGAAAAAAAGGAAGAGCAAGGCCTGATCCTGTCCCTGCACGGCCGCCTGGACGCCAACGCCGCCTCCCAGGCCGAGGAGCGCCTCAAGGCCGTGGTCGGCCGGGGCGAGGTCAAACTGGCCCTGAACCTGTCCGACGTGGACTACATCTCCAGCGCCGGGCTCCAGGTCCTGCTGAAGCTGCTGCGGGAGATAGACTCCTGCGAGGGCCGGCTGGTCCTCTGCCACCTGAGCCAGTACGTCAGGGAGATCTTCGACCTGACCGGCTTCAGCGCCATCTTCACCGTCCTGGAATCCTGCGAAGAGGCCCTGGACCAGCTCTGATGATCGTCTATTTCGATCTGGACGGCACCCTCCTGGACACCCGGGCCCGCTACGTCAGGATCCACCAGGAGGCCGCCCGGGCCTGCGGCGGCCGGCCCCTGGCCGAGGGCCACTACTGGGCCTGCCGCCGTTCAGGGATCGGCGAGAGGACCATTGCCCTGCTGACCGAACCGCCCCTGGAGCCGGAGGAGTACCTGGAGCGGCAAGACCGGCTCCGGGAGGAGCCGGAGTTCCTGGCCCTGGACCGACTGGCCGAAGGGGCCGGCGCGGTCCTGCCCCGCCTGGCCGGCGACGGCTTCGAGCTGGTCCTGGCGACCATGCGCCGCCGCCGCAAGCTCCTCACGGCCCAGCTGGACCGCCTGGGCCTGAGCCCCTTCCTGAGCCGGATCCTGATGCGGGGGGAGCGTCCCGGCGGCTGGCCGGCCAAGCGGGACCTGCTGGCCGAGGATCTGGACCGCCACGCCGGCCCGGCCGTCCTGGTCGGCGACACCGAGGGCGACGTCCTGGCCGGCCGGGCCAACAACCTGCCCGTCTACTGCCTGACCTGCGGCGACAGGGAGCCGGCCCTGCTGGTCCTCTTCTCGCCCAGCCGGCTCCTCAACAGCCTGCTCGAACTGCCCGATCTCCTGGCCGCCCAGGCCCGGCCGCTACTCTGAGGCCGGGGCGGCGGCCGCCTCCTGGAAGGCCGCGATGTAGGGCTCGGGGAAGTGGCCGCCCCGCTCGCTCTCCAGAATCTGCTCCAGGCAGCGATCAAAGATCTCGACCACGCCTGGGTCGAAGGCCGTGCCGGCGTCCTGGCGGATGATGCCCATCGCCCGGGCCAGGGGCATGGGCGCGTGGCTCATGCTCTCGCCGCCGTCGTACTTGGGGTAGTCCCGGGGCGAGGTCAGGGCGTCGAAAACGTCGGCCACGGCCAGAATCCGCGAGGCCAGGGGGATATCCTCGCCCTTGAGCCCCTCGGTGTAGCCCCGGCCGTCGATCCTCTCGTGGTGGGCCCCGGCGAACTCGGGCACCTCCTTGAGGATCTTGGGGAAGCGGATGTTGCTCAGGATCTCGCGGGACTTGGAGGCGTGGGTGTTCATGGTCTGGCGCTCCTCGTCGTCGAAGCGCCCGTTCTTGAGGAGAACCCGGTCGGGCACGCCCAGCTTGCCGATGTCGTGAAGCAGGGCGGCGTACTTGAGGGACTCCATGTCCTCCTCGCCCAGGCCCATCTCCTGGCCGATGATGATCGCGTAGCGGGTCACCCGCTCGGAGTGGCCGGCGGTGAGGGGGTGCCGGGCGTCGACCGTGGCCGAGAGGGTCCTGATGAAACTCTCGAAGGAGGCCTTCTGCTCCTCCATGAGGCCGGCGTTCTCCAGGGCGATGGCCACCAGCGAGGCCAAGGCCGAGAGGAGATACTCGTCCTCGGCGCTGAAGCTGGGGGCGGTCGTCTTGTTGATGACCTGCAGGACGCCGATGATCTCGTTCTGCCGGTTGCGCACCGGGGTGCAGAGCATGGCCCGGCTGCGGAAGTTGTGCTTCTCGTCCCAGGAGCGGTCAAAGAAGTCCAGGTCCCAGGCGTCCGGGGTGTTGATGGTCTCGCCGGTGGCCGCCACCCGGCCGGCCACGCCCCGGCCCAGGGGCAGCCTGATCTGACCGACGCCCAGGGCGACCTTGGTCCAGAGCTCGCCTGCCTCGCGGTCGACGATGAACAGGCTGGAGCGCTCGGCCTCCATGATCTCCGAGGTCTTCTCCAGGACCAGGTTGAAGAGGCGGTCAAAATCCAGCTCACTGACCAGGTCCGAGGCGATTTCGATGAGCTGGGACATCTTGGCCGAGAGGCTGGCCTGACGCTGGCTGAGGAGGAGGTTGCGCTCGCCGAGATCCCGCTCGTGCAGGGCGCGCCGGATCTTGATCTCCAGCTCGGCGGCCCTGATGGGCTTGAGAATCAGGTCCGAGGCGCCGACCTTGGCCAGATCGGCGAAGGAGTGGACCCCGGGCGTGCCCGTGACCATGAGGAAGGGCAGGGTCGGATCGGTCGCGGCCGCCCCCTCGATGCACTGGAGGCCGTTGATCTTGGGCATTTCCAGGTCGCAGACGACCAGATCGTAGCGCTTGGCCCTGATCTGTTCCAGGGCCTGGGCTCCGTCGGCGGCCTTCTCGACCGCGAAGCCGAGCCCCTCGACAGTCTCGGCCAGCAGATCCAGGACGGCCGGGTCGTCGTCAACCACCAGGATGAGCGGTCGGTCTTGCCGATCTTGGTCAGTCATCTCCGCCACCCGCAACCCCCCTCAGGTTAATCTTCATGATTTATTTGCCGTTACTGTAGTCCGCCTTCAGTATTCAGGTCAAGCCCCTCCGGCCAGGGCCCGCCCCGGCCCAGCCTGACCCTCAGCCAGAGCTGGCCCAGGCCGGCGAAGCGATGAAGCCCCTCCCGGGCCAGATTGAAGCGGCTCTCCCGCTCGTCCCGGCAGAAGACCGGCACCTCCCTGATGCTGAAGCCCTCACGACGGGCCAGGTAGATGAGATTGAGAACGTAGGACGTGCCCGGTCCAATCCAGGCCTCGAAGCGGCGGACCAGGGAGCGATGGTAAGCCTTGGCCGCCAGGGAGTAGTCCTGGTAGCCTAATTTGAGCAGCAGCCGGGCCAGGAGGATGAACGTCCCCGAGCCGGCCACCCGGACAAAGGAGCGGTGCTGCCGGCCCATCTTCTTGGAGCCGATGACCAGATCGGCCCGGCTCATCAGATCCAGGGCCGCGGAGATGAAGCCCAGGTCCACGCTCAGGTCCATGTCCTGGGTGATGATCGTCTCGTACCCGGCCCGCCTGGCCCCCTCCCGGAAGGCCCAGCCCGGCGCCCGGCGATGGAGATGGAAGAACCTGACCGGCTCGAGGCTCCGGGCCAGGCGGCGGCCGATGGCCGCGGTGGCGTCGTTGGAGCCGTTGGAGCCGACCAGGATCTCGAAGGGCCGGCCCAGGGTCTCCAGGTGGGCCAGGAGCCGGAGCAGGTTGGCCTCCATGATCTCGGCCTCGTTGAAGACCGGGATGAAGACCGAGTAGCCGCTCACCTGAGAAACCCCAGCCAGAGCCTGAGCGGCCCCAGGCCGGCCCCGGCTCTAAGGGCCATTAAGCCCGCGGCCAGGCCGCTCGGGCTGAGGTAGTAGCCCAGGTAGGCCCGCCTGAGAAAAGGGGCCCAGCGCCGCTCCCGCTCCCTGGCCCGTCGGCTCCACTCGGTCCAGCTCCGGGCGGCCAGGCCCAGGCCGGTGCCGGGATAGGGGGTGTGGGCGTGGAAGGAGGCCAGGGTGGGCTTGAGCCGCATGGCCAGGTCCAGGGTGGCCCGGGCCTCCCTCAAACCCTCGCCGGGCAGCCCGACCATGAAGAAGCCGGCCGTCACCAGCCCGAGCCGGCGGGCCGCCTCCAGGACCCGGCCGGCCGCCTCGGGCCGCCAGGGCTTGCCCGCCAGGGCCAGGCTCTCCGGGCTGGCCGTCTCCAGGCCGAAGTGGATCAGCCTCAACCCGGCCCGCTTCATCAGACCGAGCAGATCCTCGTCCACCTGGTCCAGCCTGGTCTGGCAGGCCCAGCGGAACTCGAGGCCGCGGTCGAGAAGACCCTGGCAGAGCTCGACCACGGCCGGCCGCCGGGCGGTGAACTCCAGGTCGATGAAGTAGACGCTCCTGGCCCCCCGCTCCCGGACCAGATGCTCCACCTCGTCCAGAACCTGGCCGATTGGCTTGCTCCTGAGCCGGCCCGGGTACATGACCCTGAGGCAGAAGGCGCAGTCAAAGGGGCAGCCCCGGCCCGTCTCTATGAGGGCCAGGCGCGGGCCCAAGAGCTCGTAGCCGTAGTCGCCCAGGTCGACGAGGTGATAGGCCGGCCGCGGCAGGCCGGCCAGGTCCAGGGGCGGCCGGTCCGGGTTGGCCGCCGCCCGGCCGGAGCGCCGGAAGGTCAGCCCGGCCACCTCCTCCAGGTCCCGTCCCTGGGCCAGGTCCAGGATGGCCCCCTCGGGCTCGCCCCGGATGACCCCGGCCGCGCCGGTCAGGCCCAGGATCTCCTCGGGGAAGAGGGTCCCCTGGACGCCGCAGACGAAGAGGGGCCGCCCCTTGAGCCGCCCGGCCGTCCCGACGACCGGCTCCAGCTCCAGGTTGGGGCACTGCCAGCGGTCCAGGGGGCTGGAGTCGAGGACGATCAGCTCGGCCCGCTCGGCCTCGGCCTCGAGGCGGCCGAAGGCGGCCGGCCGGGCCCGGCCGTCCAGGAGCCGGACCGAATGGCCGGCTCGCTCCAGAAGGGCCGCGGCGTTGAGGAGGTCCAAAGGCGGCCAGGCCCGGTTGTAGCGGCCCTGGCCCACCCGGCCGGAAAAGGGCGGATTTAATAAGAGGACTCTCAAGTTCCGGGCCCTCGGCTCGCCCGAGCCGGACCGGGCCGGCCCGGGGCTCGATGCTGGCCCATCCTCCGGAGCGGATCAAACGGACCGGCCGGCCTCATCAGGCCGGCCAGCGGAAGGGGATCAGGCGGCAGTGCTCCCGGAAGCCCAGCCCGAGGTAGAGCCGCCGGCCCTGGGCCGTGGCCTGGAGCACGGCCAGGCGGCAGCCCCTGGACCTGGCTTCGGCCAGGGCGGCGGCGCTCGGGCCCAGCCACCAGGTCAGGGGCAGCCCCCGCCGCCTGAAGCGGTCCAGGGTGGCCTCGAGCCCGGCCTCCAGGCCCTCGGGCCGGAACCTGCCCCCCAGGACGACGTTGAGGGCGGCCGAGGGCAGGCCGGTTATGACCCAGGTCAGCTCTTCCTCTCGGCCGGACTTGGCCCCGGGCAGCCTGGCCAGGACCTCCCGGAACCAGAACCAGCGCGCCTCGATGATCCCGGCGATCTCCGGCGCCGTGAACCCGGCCAGAGAAGCCTCCATGTCCCCTCCGTTAAAACCGGCTCAGTCCAGAAACCTGATCCGGCCCTCGAGCCGGGGGACGATCTCCCGGTCCTGCTTCAGGGCGGTCTCGACCAACTCGCTGAGGCGGAGAAAGGTCGCCCGCGGCTGAGCCCCCTTGAGCATGGAGAAGCCGTCCCCGCCGCCGGCCAGGAAGGAGCTGGTGGCCACGGTGTAGGTCCGGCTCCTGTCCAGGGGCCTCCAGCCGCCCTCCGGGCCCGGAACCTCGACCTCGACCACCCGCTGGCCGGCCGGCCGGTCGGTCCTCAGGGTGTAGCGCAGGCCCGAGACCTGGAGGAAGGCCCCCTCGGCCTGGGGCAGGCGGCCGGCCCCCCAGTCGAGGGCCTCCCAGACGGTCTGACCGCTGAGCCGGAGGATGACCGCCTCGTTGCCGAAGGGCAGCATCTCCTGGATCAGTTCAGTGGTCACCGGCCCGGCCGGAGCGACCCGGTCGCCCCGGATGTTGCCCCCGTTGACCAGGGCCAGATCGGTCTTCAGAAAGGTCCGAAGGATGTCGGCGATCAGGTTGCCCGCCGCCGCCTCCCGGGTCCGGACCGTCTCCCGGCGCAGGTCCAGGGGCGCCGTGCTCCGGGCCAGGACCAGGGCGGCCGGCAGCTGTTCCTTGAAGGCGGCGATCATCTCGGCCACTTGCCGGTCCTGGGGCGACTCCTCGCTCAGGCGGCGGGGCCGCCACTGGTGGGCGGCGATCCGGCCGCCGGCCAGGCTCAGGCTCAGCCGACCCAGGTGCTGGCCCCTGGACCCGGCCTGGACGATCACCGTCCGGCCGCCGTCCGGCCGATCGACCACGACCTCCTGGCCGGCCGGCACCAGAATGTGGGAGTGGCCGCCGCAGATCACGTCCAGCCCGCCCACGCCGGCGGCCAGGCGGCGGTCCAGATCCAGGCCGATGTGGGTCACGGCCACGACCAGGTCCACGCCCTCCCGCTCCCGGAGGAGCCTGGCCGCCCGCCCGGCCTGGCCGGCCAGGTCCTGGTCCAGGCTGACCGAGCCCTCCACCCGGCTGATGAGGGTCAGGTCCGGGGTCATCAGACCCAGCAGGCCGATCTTGAGTCCGCCGCGCTCCAGGACCAGGTAGTCAGCGAACCGGCCCTCCAGGGGGCCGCCCGGGGCGGGCTGGAGGTTGGACTCGAGCGCCGGAAATTTCCTGTAACCCAGGGCCTCGGCCAGGACCTGGGGCCCCAGGTCGAACTCGTGGTTGCCCAGGGTGCCGGCGTCGTAGCCGATCCGATCCATGATCGCGTAAGTGGCCCGGCCGTGGAAGAACCGGAAGAAGCGGCCCATCAGGTCGTCGCCCGCGGACAGGAGCAGGGTCTGGCCGGCCCGGCCGCGCCTGATCTCCGCCACCGCCGCGGCCAATCGGGCCAGGCCGCCCTCGGCGGCCCCGCTCCGGCCGGCCGGCATGGGCTCGAGCTGGCCGTGCAGGTCGCCAGTCATGAGAATTTCAAGCTCCTTCCTCTCCTGGGCCGCCGCGCCGGCCGGTCCCAGCCAGGCCAGGCCGAGGCAGACGATCAGGGCCAGAGCGAGCCAGCGTCTCGGTTTCACAATCGACCTCCCCGTCTCGGGCCTGCGGGCTAGGACGGACCCAAAAAGAGCATATTACGGCCCGACCCAGAAAGCCACCGCCGGCCCGGGACCGGCCGAGGCCGGCTGCCTTGACGCCGGCCCGGGTTTTGAAATATGCTGATTAAGAAGAGTATATTTTTCAGTGTTGACCAGGCCGGCCCCCGGCCGATCACCTCGAGGGGAGAAGGCCATGACCGCCCGACTATTCCGCCCGGCCAGGGCCCTGGCCGCGTTCTGCCTCCTCGGGCTGGGGCTGCTGGCCCCGGCCGAGCTCCAGGCCGGCCTGAACTTCTGGACCAGCCACGGCCCGGGCCAGCTCCGCAGCCAGGCCGTGGCCGTGGCCCGGAGCGACTCCGACCGGGTCTACGCCGGGACCTACGGCAGCGGGGTCTACCGGAGCAGCAACGGCGGCGACTCCTGGTCGGCCGCCAGTACGGGTCTCTTCAACGGTTACATCTACGCCCTGGCCGTGGACCCGACCAGCGCGAACAAGGTCTATGCCGGGACTTACGGCAACGGGGTCTTCAAGAGCACCAACGGCGGCTCCTCCTGGAGCCAGGCCATCTACGGCCTGTCCAACGGCTACGTCTACGCCCTGGCCATTGACCCGACCAGCCCCAACAAGATCTACGCCGGCACCGGCGGCGGCGTCTTCAGGAGCACCAACTCCGGCAGCTCTTGGACCAGAATCCTGGCCACTTACGCCAACGTCCGGGCCCTGGCCATCGACCCCAGCAACACCAACCGGATCTACGCCGCGACCGAGGGCCTGAGGATCTACCGGACCAGCAACGGCGGGTCGAGCTGGACCCTTTCCAGCAGCGGCCTGACCAGCCAGTACGTCTACGCCCTGGCCGTGGACCCCATCGAATCGAACCGGCTCTACGCCGGCACCTTCGCCCGGGGGGTCTTCAGGAGCACCAACTCCGGCGGCAGCTGGAGTGCGGTCAACTCCGGCCTGACCGATCGCATGTACGTCTACGCCCTGGCCGTCAATCCCACCAATCCCAACCGGCTCTACGCGGCCAACTACGGCTACGGCGTCTTTCAGAGCGCCAACTACGCCGGAAGCTGGACGGCCAAGAACAGCGGCCTGGGCTCCTATTACGTCTTCGGCCTGACTCTCGACCCCAACAATCCCAACAAGCTCTTCGCCGCCACCCTCGAGGGCGTCTACAGCATAATCATCCCCACGCCCCAGCCCAACTGAGACCGTCGACAAAAAAGGGGCGCCTTCCCTAGGGAAGGCGCCCCGGATGGCCTTCAGGCCGGCCGGCTCAGAACAGGCCGGTGACCTTGCCGGTGGCCGTGTCCACGTCGACCCGCCGGTAGGCCGGGTTGGAGCCGGTGCCGGGCATGAGGCTGATCGCCCCGGCCACGGGCACGACAAAGCCGGCCCCGCCGTAAATCAGGATGTCGCGGACGAACAGCTTCCAGCCCTTGGGCACGCCCTTGATGGACGGGTTGTCGGTCAGGGAGAGGTGGGTCTTGACCATGCAGGTGCCCAGCTTGGCGATCTCGGGATCGGCCTCCATCCGCTTGGCCTTGGCCTCGGCCTCGGGCGAGTACTCCACGCCGTCGGCGCCGTAGACCTCGGTGGCGATGCGCTGGATGCGCTTGCGCAGCGGGGTGTCCAGCTCGTAGAGGAGCTTGAACTCGTTGGGCTCATTGACCGCCTCGACGACCGCGTCGGCGAACTCCAGGGCGCCGGCGCCGCCCTTGAGCCAGTGCTCGGACACGGCCACCCGGGCCCCGGCCGCCTCGGCCAGCTCCCGGACCTTCTTAATCTCGGCCTTGGTGTCGGTGTAGAAGGAGTTGATGCAGACCACCGGGTTGATGCCGGCCGAGCGCACGGTCTGGATGTGGTGGACCAGGTTGGCGCAGCCCTTCTCGACCCAGCCCACGTTCTCGGAGGCGTACTCCTCGGGCATGGGCTTGCCCGGGACCGGGATGGGCGCGCCGCCGTGGCACTTCAGGGCCCTGATGGTGGCCACGATCACGGCGCAGTGGGGCTTGAGGCCCGAGAAGCGGCACTTCAGGTTCCAGAACTTCTCGAAGCCGATGTCAGCCCCGAAGCCCGACTCGGTGATGTGCAGGTCGCTAAGCTTCAGGGCGACCCGGTCGGCGATGATCGAGGACTGGCCGATGGCGATGTTGGCAAAGGGACCGGCGTGGACGAAGACCGGCTGGCCTTCCAGGCTCTGGAGCAGGTTGGGCTTGATGGCCTCGCTCATCCAGGCGGTCATGGCCCCGGCCACCTCCAGGTCGGAGGTGGTCACCGGCTTGCCCTTGCGGTCGTAAGCGACGACGATGCGGCCCATCCGCTCGCGCATGTCCTGGAGGTCCTTGGCCACGGCCAGGATGGCCATGACCTCGGAGGAGACGGCGATGCCGAACTTGGACTGCATGGTGAAGCCGTCCATCTTGGTGCCCAGGCCGATGACGATGTGGCGGAGGGCCTGGGCGCAGAAGTCCATGATCCAGCCCATCTCGACGTTGGTCGGGTCGATGTTGAGCCGCCTGATGCCCGAAAGGCGCTCCAGGGTGGCGTCGTCGTAGTTGCGCTCGTGCTGCATCCGCGAGGTCAGAGCGACCATGGCCAGGTTGTGGGCGTTCATGATGGCGTTGATGTCGCCGGTCAGGCCCAGGGAGAAGGGGGTCAGGGGGATGCACTGGGCCAGACCGCCGCCGGCGGCCGAGCCCTTGATGTTCATGGTCGGGCCGCCCGAGGGCTGGCGGATGGCCGCGGTGACCTTGACGCCGCGCTGGCCCAGACCCTCGACCAGGCCCATGGTCGAGGTGGACTTGCCCTCGCCCAGGGGGGTCGGAGTGATGGCCGTGACGTCGACGTACTTGCCGTCGGGACGGTCCTTGAGCCGGTCCAGGACCTTGAGGTAGTCGATCTTGGCCACGTAGTGGCCGTAGGGCAGCAGCTCCTCCTCGGTCAGGCCCAGCTCGTCGCGGAGCTGATAGACCGTCTTCATGGACGATTCGGCTGCTTCGGCGATTTTCCAGTCCGGGTTCTTGGTCGGGTCAGGAAGGGCCATGGGGTTCCTCCTTAAGGGCTCTGTGTGAATACTTTCATATGCCAATAGAAGCCCGTCCGGGACATGGCAAGTGGCCACAAGATCCCGTTCATCGGGCCTGGGTTCGGGCTTGAGCCGCCCCGCGGATGCAGGCCGCTGTTGAAAAACGGTTCTTATCATGGCCTGGGGAGAGGAGTCAAGATAATTTGAGCGGAGATTCACAAGGGGACGAGGGGGGCAAGGGGGTTCCAGAGGGCCGCAGGTAGGAAGAAAAAGCAGAGCCCTTCCAGGAACCGAGCGTGAGTGAGGAGGTGGCACGGCCATCCTGGCCGTGGTCGTCGACGCCCCAAGCAACTGAGATCAGAAACACGGGCCGGATGCCCGGGCCACCTCCTTCTGGCCCCCGGGGGCGCGGGTGAACAGGCTGAGCCGGCCAGGGGTTCCTCCAGCCTATGGTCCTGCTCCGTCGCTGCGCGATGGCGTCAGGGACGCGGCCCTGACGCCATCTATGACAGGCTGCCCTGGGTCAAGGGGAAAGTAACCCTCCTCCCGATCCTGCGGGCGCGGGGGAAGATAGTGACCTTCCCCCAGTAGTGTGGACGCCTCGAGAAGCATGATATGAAGTGCTTGGAGGTGTTTGACCTTCCCCCAGTAGTGTGGACGCCTCGAGAAGCATGATATGAAGTGCTTGGAGGTGTTGGATGTTTCGGAAGCGGAGGAGTTACAGTCGTGAGTTCAAGGTGGAGGCGGTGGGAC
>Ga0068712_1004226_pt1 | contig 12371 bp, 10 predicted proteins | sample MTBAKSrepl1MetaG_FD_62987 | JGI IMG/M metagenome (GOLD analysis project Ga0068712, IMG submission 62987) | Enrichment culture microbial communities from Arthur Kill intertidal strait, New Jersey, USA, that are MTBE-degrading - MTBE-AKS1... | ecosystem: Environmental > Aquatic > Marine >... | reverse complement strand
CCCCTTACCTTTGGGAAAAAGGACGAACAGATTTTTCTCGGCAGAGAAATTGCGCGGCACAAGGACTACAGCGAGAAGACAGCAGTTGATATAGACGAAGAAGTCAAGCGAATTGTGATTGAAGCATATACCGTATCAAAGAATCTTCTCTCAGAGAACAGGGACACCCTTGAAGCCCTCACAAATGCCCTCCTTGAACGGGAGACAATGGATGTAACTGAGATCGATGCCCTTGTTAAGGAAGTTGAAGTATTCAGGTCTCAACAGGTTGTTGAGACCTGACCCCAAACCATCCGTGAAACTTAACTGGTCAAAGTTCTCTTTCGACTTTACTCAAAGAACCTATATCATGGGAATCCTGAACGTGACCAAGGATTCCTTTGCAGACGGCGGGCTTTATTTTGATAAGACCTCAGCAATCGAGAGGGCGGTCCGGATGGTTGAAGAGGGAGCTCATATCATTGATATCGGGGGGGAATCAACGAGGCCGGGATCAGAACCGGTCAATGAAGAGGAAGAGTTAAGGCGTACAATCCCTGTTGTTGAAGTGCTCGCAAAAAAGATTTCCGTCCCGATTTCTATTGACACATACAAATCAGCAGTTGCCAGGAGGGCGATTGAGGCAGGAGCATCCATGGTGAACGATATCAGCGGACTGAGATTTGACCTGAACATGCCGGAAGTTATCGCGCATTATCGCGTTCCCGTAGTGGTTATGCATATTAAGGGAACGCCAAAAGACATGCAGCGCAATCCCTTTTATAAAACACTCATAGCAGAGATAACTGATTACCTGAGCGAAGGGATACGATTGGCTGCACGAGCGGGCGTCCCGGAGGATATGATTATCGTTGACCCCGGTATTGGCTTCGGCAAGACATATGAACATAATCTCAAGATTATCAGAAAGCTTCATGAATTTACCCGGCTGAAAAAGCCGATCCTCATTGGCGTATCCCGGAAGGCGTTTATCGGCAAGATTCTTGGAGATCTTCCTGTGACAGATCGACTTGAAGGAACTGCAGCTGCTGTCGCCATATCGATTTTCAATGGTGCTAATATCGTGAGAGTCCATGATGTAAAGGAGATGGTCAGGGTAGTGAGAGTTGCAGATGCAATTAAGAAGACGTGCATTACCGATTCCTGAAAATTTTTTATAAGGTTATTTAAAACTTGGCTATCTTCGCGTAAAATATTGTTTAATGAAAATTGAACAGCTCAGGGCTATAGGGAAGAGACTTCTCGAAAAAGTTCCTTTAGTCAAAAAAGACAAAAAGAGTTTACTCGGTACCGGTGCCTCTGGAGACAAGACCTATCATATCGATAAAGTGGCAGAGGACATTATTATCTCCGGTCTTGAAAAATCAGGAGAGGCGTTGACCATTATCTCTGAAGAGATCGGCACAAAGGATATCAGAGGCGGGGGGAAGAAAGTTTTAATAGATCCCATTGACGGAAGCAGGAATGCTGTATCAGGTATTCCTTTTTACAGCGCGTCGATAGCTTTTGCAGACGGAGACAGCGTTGGAGGTATGACGCTCGCATATATTATAAACCTCATAAACGGAGATGAGTTTTGGGCGGAGAAGGGAAAAGGAGCATTCTTAAACGGTCAGAAAATCAGGACACAACAAGACAGCGTCTTTTATCTCATCGCATACGAGGCACAGGCTCCCTATAAGGATATTTCTCGTATCATCCCGCTTCTTTCAGAATCAAGAAAGACGAGATGTTTCGGTTCCACGGCGCTCGACCTTGCCTACCTTGCATCAGGTGCAATCAGTGTCTTTGTCAGTCCATCCCCATCGAGGTGTTTTGATTTCGCAGGTGGCTGGCTCCTTGTTGAAGAGGCAGGCGGGATTTTTACCGACCTTGGCGGCCAGTCCATCGATTCCCTCGAAGTAAGCCTCAAAAAGAGCACAACACTTCTTGTATCAGGAAATGAATGTCTCCACGAAAAGGCGTTGAGGTTGTTAAGCAAGTAGTTTTTAAGACGTCGAATACTCTGTAAAGCCTCTCCGATACAACATCTGCTCTGATTGATCAGGAAATTTGTGAATAATGCAGTCTAAGAGTTCCTTTATGACAGGTTTTTAGCTTTTATTGTTTTTATTCTGGTTTTTTGGGCTGCTTTTTATCGGAAGAAGACGATTCTCCTTCAAGCCTTTCTTGTTCTTTGTAACGTTCCATGACAATCCTCTCTGCCTCAAGCCAGTTATCGAGGTCACGACCCTCAATTCTGCCACTTTTTTCATACAGTTCACGTGCAAGCTTTGCTATCTCATCATACCATTTCATTTTGTCTCTCCGATAACATGTATTGAATAAACTATGCTAACTTTCAGCTTGTAAAGTATATCATAAATGTGGTTATTAACCAGGAAAATGTAATTATAAAAATAAACGCAGGGCATGTGTGCGGACACAGTGCCTTCTGTGACTCTTATGTAAATGCATTCCCAGGGTTATCCGGAAATCCGTTCTCAGAATTACTCTCAACAAGAAATTCTTCGTACACATCATCAGGCAATTCCCTGATGAACCGTGATGGTTTCAACAACCCCAGGCCTTGCCAATCCTCTGAAGTGATGGGATAGCAGAGATAGAGGTCGTCCCGTGCCCGTGTGACAGCAACATAGAAGAGCCTCCTCTCCTCTTCCTCATAATGGGTTTTCAGAGATCTTGCTGAAGGAAAGCGACCGTCATTAAGGCCTATGATAAAGACAGTATCCCACTCAAGTCCCTTTGCCTGATGAACGGTGGAGAGTATGACACGTTCTTTATCTTCTTCACCATTCTCGACCTCTCCGCCTGATGCGCTCTGGAGGCTTAATTCACTGATAAAATGTTCGAGTGAGGGATAGAGGTGTGCAAACCGTGTCATCTGTTCAATATCTTCAATCCTGTCTTCTGCATTCGGGTAATGGTTGTAAAGATAGTCCTCGTAGGTGTGTCTCAATATGTGCTCTATAGCGGCAGAAGGCTGTAAAGCTTTCCCGGGATCGTTGCCTCCTTTTAATATCTTTATGAGGTCAAGAAAGAGATGGAAGGCATCAAGGGCTTTTTTAGGGACGAACCTCCCTCCCTCAAATATTGTATCGAGAGGACTTTCCGACTTGCTTATCAATGACCAGAGCTTACCTGCGGTGATATTGCCGATGCCTGGAACGAGCTTGACGATCCTTTTCCAGCTCAGTTCATCGTAAGGATTAACTATGACTCTCAGGAAAGAGAGGATGTCCTTTATGTGTGCCTGTTCAAAGAACTTAAGGCCTGATCTGACCTCAAACGGTATGCTTCTCCTCTGGAGCTCCATCTGGAGCTCCATTGATTGATAGTGTGAACGGTAAAGCACGGCAATCTCATTGAGGGGTGTCCCCTCTGCATGGCACTCGAGTATCCTCTGAGCAACAAAATCAGCCTGCTGAAAGATGTCCCTGAGCGGAAGAACACCGGGCGCATCTCCTGAGCCCTTTATCGAACGGAGTTTTTTCTGAAACTGCCTGACATTATGGATGATACTGTTGTTGGCAAGATTCAGTATCTCAGGTGTGGATCTGTAGTTTGTTGTCAGATGAAAAATCGTTACATCAGGGTATCTCTCAGGAAACTTGAGGATGTTTTCGAAGTCGGCTCCCCGGAAGGAATAGATTGACTGTGCGTCATCGCCGACTGCCATGATGTTTCTGTTTGTGCCCGCTAACAGGTCAACGATCTCTGCCTGGAGTGTATTGGTGTCTTGGTATTCGTCGACGAGGATGTGCATGAACTTCGATGCATAGTAGTCCCGAATATGCTCATGTTCCAGTAAAACCCTTTTCCAGTTTATCAGAAGGTCATCAAAGTCCATCAGGTTAAGAGTGTGCTTCTTTTTGTCATATAGCGAGATTGCATGCTTTATCTCATCCAATGCATTGAAAAAATGCGGGAACCGAAAAGCAAGCAGTTCATCGATACCTGTCTTTGTATTTTTTATCAGCCCATACATTTCGCATAATACGGAACCTTTCGGCATGAAGGTTTCCCTCTTTTTTATCTCTGCGAGACAGATATCGAACAGGTCTTTTGAGTCCTCCCGGTCAAGGATGGAAAACCCTTCTTTATATCCAATGAGCAGGCAGTGCTTTCTCAGGATCATGTTGCCTATATGATGGAATGTCCCGCCCCAAAGTCCCTGAATATTTCTGCCCATGAGAAACTCAACCCGGCGCATCATTTCCCTCGCAGCCTTGTTCGTGAAAGTCAGGAGCAGGATATGTTCGGGTCCGACACCTGTCTCTATTAACCTTGCAACGCGATACGTGACAGCTCTCGTTTTCCCTGTGCCTGCACCGGCAAGCACAAGCATCGGTCCGCCCGGGTGCATGATGACGGCGTGCTGCTCAGGGTTAAGGTCCTTTTCATAGTTGAGCTTGAGTCCCGAGGTATGCGTGTGCAAATGGTATTTTTTCATTTATTCAATACCCCTCACCCTCAGAGCGATCTCCTGTGCATATTCAGCAAGTGTTTCATCGCGCGCTCCGAAAACAACATAGGTGTCCCATTCTTTGATGCGATCAAGGAGAACGTGCCGTTCATGCAGTACCTCGACTGACTTCCCTGCACCTTCGATTGCATATGACAAATCCCCGCTTGAGATATCTCTGAGCGCTGTGCCGCCGGCATCGTATATCGGTAAGAGAATCAGATGGTCTTCTTCGCGGAGATTTTTTGCAAATACTTCAATGTACTCCTGCTTCATAAACCGTGTCGGGCCAAAACCGTGCGGCTGGAAGATATAGCAGACACGGTGCCTGAATGTCTTAATGAATCCCATGAGTGATGAAATCTTGTGGGGGTTGTGAGCATAGTCATCTATAACGAGGTGCTTACCTGTATTGAGATGAATATCAAACCGCCGATCGAGTCCGGGGAAAGAGGGCAGGATTTCCGCGATATCCCTGAGGGGGGTGCCCATCTCGGAAAGAAGTGATATGCACGAGAGTGCATTATAAAGATTGTAATGTCCCGGGAGGGAGAGGGTAAAGTCAGTCCCATGTAATGAAAACGCTGTTCTCAATGGTTGATAGTCGATTCCTTTTGCCCGGTACCGAGAAGGTGTCTCAATCGAAAAGGTTATTGCTTTGTCAAAGCGGCAGTGCCTGAGGTTTGCATCGTCACCGTTGATAACGACTATCTCCCCGGTATTCCTGCCGAATGTCTCGAACATCTCAGAAGTTTTTTCGATTGTATGGTGGTCGAGGTCCAGATTTGCGATGATCGAGAAGGCAGGATGATAGTGAGTAATCGAATCATCGGATTCGCATGCTTCTATGATCAAGAGGTCTGAGTTGCCGTTCAGGGAATTACCGGCGTTGCTACGGGATTTAAATGATTTTACCCTGCCGCCGCCGATGTAGTTCGGTTCAATGCCCAGTTTATGCATGACAAATGCGAGCATCCCTGCTATGGTCGATTTGCCGCTCGTGCCTGCAACAGCAATTGTTTTAAACTCCGATGCTATCTCCGATAGGTACCAGGGACGTGTTTTCATGGGGATCCCCAAATCCCGTACTCTCTTTACCTCAGGCTGAGTATCTTCGACAGCGGTGCTGAAGACCGCAAGATCGATCGAGCTATCTATCCCGGAGCCGTCATGAGGGACAACGGTTATTCCTTTGTTTTCAAGAACTGCGCAGAGCGGATGAACGGTATTTCCATCGAACGAGCGGTCTGACCCGATAATGAGATGTCCACGACCGGCCATAAAGCTCGCTATGGCCGACATGCCGCTGCCACCAATGCCGGAGAAAAATATTTTTGACATGCTGTTTGATTATTGTAAGACAAATAAGCCGTAGTTAGCAAAGAGCGCCTTGTAGTTTCCTGAGTTTCTTGTGTTTATAGGGTAGACGCTAAGCGCATGGCACAAAGCACAAAAAAACTCAGTGGCTTAAGTTTTAATTGTTGAGTGTTGAGTTAATGATTTTTTTCGTCAAAAATTCAACACTGAAAACATATATTAATATTCTCAAAATAATGTGGACATTGGCCTAAGAAATCCCTCCTAACCTCCCTTTTCCAAAGGGAGGAATAATGCCCCTCTTTGGCAAAGAGGGGTGAGGGGAGATTTTCTGAATAATGTCTATTCAATTGTGAGAACCTTAATAACTTAAAACTGTCTTTCTCCCTACACCGGTTGATAAAAATCATGTAAAGCATGTATATTATCTAAACTTTCGGAGGTGTCTTTATGATTATCGAACATTTGATTGATATAGCATATGCAATGGGTCCAGGTCCTGAAGGGGGTGCTCAGGGTGGTGGAAGTATATTTGCCAGTCTCTTGCCCCTTATCCTTATCTTTGTCGTATTTTATTTTCTGCTCATAAGACCGCAACAGAAGAGGGCCAAAGAACATCGAACGATGTTAAGCGCTCTTAAAAAAGGGGATAAGGTAATCACATCGGGTGGTGTTTATGGCATTATAGAAAACGTTGGGACAAATACAGTCACCATCAAGATTGCCGAGAATACAAAGGTGAAATTCGGCAAGGCATATATTGCATCCATCAGGGCCACCTCAGACGAGGACTGATTTTACCATAAGAATTTTCTTATAATTGATGCCGGAGAAATTAACGATCCCCCTAAGCCTTCCCTCACAGAGGGAACTGAGGGGGATTGTTATGAGTAGTTAAAAGAAGATTTTGTTGACAGCGGAGGTCTGATGAAGAAAAAGGTGCTCTGGAAGTTAATTCTTCTCGGTATAACACTTGTTCTGGCAATTGTCTTTTTCCTTCCGAATACCCCTGCCTTTCAGTACATGCCGGAGTGGTGGAAGAAGACCATGCCGGATAGTGGTATTGTCCTCGGGCTTGATCTCCAGGGAGGGTTGCACCTTGAGTACGAGGTAGAGGGAGACAAGGCTGTTCAGATTCAGGCAGAGCGGTATGCGTTTTCTTTGAGGGATTTTCTCTCAAAGAAAGAGATAAAAGCCGACGTTACAACACGCGGATCACAGATCATCGTGAGTCCGTCGACATCCGAGATAATGAATGTCATTAAAAAAGACTTCACTATTGTTGACCTCGTCGATAGTAAAGAAAAACTTGTTTACAAAATTAAAGACAGCGAGGCCGGCAGGATAGCTGACGATGCTGCTGACCAGGCTCTCGAAACGATCCGCAACAGGATTGACCAGTTCGGGGTTGCAGAGCCCACGATCGTAAGACAGGGTGAAAACGAGATCGTTGTCCAGCTTCCGGGTGTGCAGGACCCCGAAAGGGCCATTGGCCTTATAGGCAAGACCGCACTGCTCGAGTTTAAGCTGGTAGACGATGACGCACCGGTTGCAGCAGAGCTTCCGCAGGCAATCGTGCCGGGTGAAGAAGAAGAACTTTTAAAACAGTTCGCCGAAAAAATCCCTGAAGGTGATGAGATACTGTTTAAGAGCGCTATAAATGAAAATACGAAAGAGATCATCGGAAAGATTCCGTTTCTTTTGAAAAAACAGGCTGCCCTTACAGGCGACCTCCTCAATGATGCACGGGTGAGCTTTGACTCATACGGCTTGCCATATGTGTCCCTGGAACTGAATACTGCGGGTGCAAAGATCTTCGAGGAGGTAACAGGCGCAAACATCGGAAAGAGACTGGCTATTGTGCTTGACAATAATGTTTATTCAGCCCCTGTTATCAGGGACAGGATTGCAGGCGGGAGCGCAATGATCGAGGGAAACTTTACCCTGGACGAGGCAAAGGACCTCAGCATAGTCTTGAAAGCAGGTGCTCTCCCTGCGCCGTTGAAGATGCTCCAGAACGTGACAGTCGGTCCTTCACTCGGGAGGGATTCCATTGAAGCCGGCAAGACCGCTGGCATTATCGGCACGATAGCAGTCGTGCTCTTCATGATGCTTTACTACAGGCTCTCGGGCCTCATCGCCGACCTTGCGCTTTTTTTAAACGTGATGCTCCTCCTCGGTGCCATGGCATCAATCAATGCAACGCTTACCCTCCCCGGGATCGCGGGGATCATCCTTGCCATCGGGATGGCAGTTGACTCAAATGTCCTCATGTTCGAGAGGATGAGAGAAGAGTTGCGGGCAGGAAAAACACCGGCAGCCGCAGTTGATTCCGGATACCGCAAGGCGTTCTGGACGATCTTTGATTCCCATGTCACAACATTGATAACTGCGGCAGTACTCTTCCAGTTCGGCACAGGCCCGATAAAGGGATTTGCAATAACATTAAGCCTGGGCGTTGCAATAAACCTCTTTACCGCCCTTATCGGTACAAAGACTGTTTTTGACGTTCTCATGAGCAGGATGAAAATGAGGAGTTTGAGCATATGATAGAACTGTTAAAGAAAACGAATATAGATTTTATGGGGAAAAAATACTACGCGTTTGCCCTTTCCGGGATTATCCTTGTCCTCGGGTTTATAGCAGTTGTCCAGATTGCGCGCGGTACGGCAAATCTGGGAATAGATTTCACCGGCGGGACAGCAGTCCGGATAAAATTTGAAAAGCCTTTTGCCCTCAGTGAGGTGAGGAATGCCCTTGAAGACGGGGGACTTAGGGATGTTGAGCTGCAGGACATGCCTGCCGAGAAAAAGGTCCTGATAAGGGTTAAGAAACAGGAAGAGACGCTCGGTGGATTCTCGGAAAAGATTGTTTCGGTTCTCTCTCAGAGATTTACGGACCAGAAACTTGTTGTTGAATCGACCACAGAAATAGGGCCGAAGGTTGGTGAGCGGCTCAGGAAAGACGCCCTCTGGGCTATTGTGGCTGCCACAGCCGGACTCCTCATTTATATTGCATTCCGTTTTCAGTTCCGGTTCGGGATCGGTGCAACTATTGCTACATTACACGACGTCCTCGCCGTCGTGGCATTATTTTATATCCTGAATAGCGAGATAAACCTCGTTATTGTTGCTGCCCTTCTGGCAATTGCGGGCTACTCCCTTACAGATACCGTCGTAGTCTACGACAGGATCAGGGAGAACCTGAGGGTGCGGCAAAGGGACCCTGTGGATGTCGTCGTGAACCAGAGTATAAATGAGGTTCTTTCGAGGACCATTATAACTACCCTGACAACACTTCTTGCAGCACTGGCACTTTTCTTTCTTGGCGGTGAAGTCATCCATGACTTTGCCCTTGCAATTATTGCAGGGATTGTCGTTGGTACCTATTCCTCCATCTTTATTGCGAGCCCGATTGTGCTCCTGTGGAAAGGTAAAAGGCCATTTGCAAGAAGATAGAAAGCAGCGCATAATCAGGGTCATAGGTTCTCTCTAACACGTGATAGAATTAAAGGTGAGTGGAAAGCTCTATTGGACTGTTAATCTGTCATTCCGGCTTGACCGGAATCTTTCTGAAGGACTCCCGACAGGCGGGAGTGACAGATAACGAAACAACTGTGTAATGTATGCACAGGAAATGGCTTGTCAATAAGACGAATCCTGAATATATACGGTATTTATCAAAAACTGCCTCTATTTCTTCCACCCTGGCGCAAATATGTATAAACAGGGGAATAAAAACACCTGAAAAAGTAATCTCTTTTCTTAAGCCCGATCTCTCGAACTTATCCGACCCGTTTGATATAGAGGGGATGCGTGCGGCAGTTGACAGAATAACAGCTGCTGCACAGAACAATGAGAAGATACTTGTCCACGGTGACTACGATGTGGACGGTGTTTCAGCAACTGCGCTCATCATCCAGGCCCTGAAGATGTTCGGTATTGAATGCACCTATTTTGTACCGAACAGGATGGAGCACGGATACGGTTTTCACCCCGCATCCGCAGTGAAGGCACGTCAGTTCGGAGCCACGCTCATCATAACTGTTGACTGCGGGATAACATCATTCGAGACAGCGCGCCTCTGTGCGAAAGAAGGCATAGATGTCATTATCACAGACCACCACGAGCCGATAAGACGGAGCCCCCCCACCCATCCCTCCCCCTCGAGGGGGGAGGGTGAGGGAGGGGGTGAAAGTCCGGACTTCTTCCTCCCGGAGGCACTGGCCGTTATCAACCCCAAACTCTCTCATCCCCAATCTCCTGCCTCCAATCTTTCCGGGGCAGGTGTTGCGTTGAAGCTCGTCCATGCATTATCAACCATGCACAGTTCGCGATTAAGCATGCGTGATTTTTTTGATCTCGCTGCACTCGGCACGATCGCCGATGTTGTATCGCTTACCGACGAGAACAGACTTATGGTGAAAGAGGGACTGATGCTCATGGAAAACGGGCCACGGCCCGGGTTACGGGCACTGAAAAAGGTATCGGGTATCGGCGGAAGAGCACTCAGGCCACAGGTGCTTTCTTTTACGCTAATCCCAAGGATGAATGCAGCGGGGAGGATTGCCGACGCTCACAAGGTTATAGAACTCCTCCTCACCGATTCCGAAGATGAAGCGATGCAGCTTGCATCATGGCTGGATCAACTCAATGCGGAGAGACAGCGCATAGAGGAGGAGGTTTATAAGGAGGCCCTCGATCAACTTCAGAAAAAAGGTATCGGCCCGGTTATCGTCCTTTCCTCCGACACGTGGCATCAGGGTGTTATCGGTATCGTTGCATCGAGGATGACAGAGAAGTTCTATCGACCCACATGCATCATTTCAAGAGAGGGAGCTGTTGCCAGGGGTTCGGGCAGGAGCATCCCGTCTCTCCATCTCTATAATGCGCTGAGCCGTTGCAGGGAATTACTGACGCGCTTCGGCGGTCATGAACAGGCTGCCGGGTTTGAGCTTCCGGCAGTGCACATTGATTCCTTCGAAGCATGCCTGACACGAATTGCACAGAAGACCTGTGACGGGCACGATTTGGTCCCCCACTTGCAGATCGATGCCGAGGTCGACTTTTCAGATATACATTCCGGACTCACAAAGGAGTTCGAGATGCTCGAGCCCTTTGGCTTTGGTAACCCTGAACCACTTCTGGGATCCAGGGGATTGGAGGTCCTTTCCCCGAGGATTGTGAAAAGCAATCATCTCAAGATGAAACTCAGGCAGAAAAGCCATGCCCTTGAAGCAATAGGATTTGACATGGCTGCAACTCATGGCAGACTATTATTGCAGGACGAAACCAATTCAGTGCAATCGACTACCGTCGATGCCGTATTTACACCATTCATCAATGAATGGGAAGGTGTCACATATCTCCAGCTGAATCTGAAGGCAATAAGACCGAGTCAATAGTCATCAGTCATTAATTTAATGACCAGTGATCAGTGACTAACATTACGTTGTATAATAAGTATAATAAATCATGGCAAAAGAAACCCTTGGCAGTCTGACAAGAAAGGTTATTTCCTATAATCCCGATGCTGATGTCAAGGTGTTCTGGCGTGCCTATCAATTCTCCAGAGAGGCCCACACGAGCCAGAAGCGTGTTGAAGGCTCTGCATACATTGAACATCCTCTTGCGGTTGCCTCTATCCTTGCAGATATGAAAATGGACATCCCGACGATTGTGGCAGGTCTTCTCCATGATACGATCGAGGACGCAGGCAAGACAAAGGAAGAAATACAGGAGCTGTTCGGCGAAGAGGTCGCATTTATTGTGGAAGCCCTGACAAAACTCTCCAAGATAGTCTTCAAGACAAAAGAAGAGGCCCAGGCAGAGAACTTCAGAAAGATGCTCCTTGCCATGTCTGAAGATGTGAGGGTAATCCTTATAAAATTTGCCGACAGGCTGCATAATATGCGCACGCTCCAGTACCTTCCGGAGAATAAACAGCAGCGGATCGCTTTAGAGACACTCGAGATATATGCTCCTATTGCTAACAGGCTTGGTATGGGCTGGCTCAAGACTGAACTGGAAGATCTGAGCTTTAAAGCCCTCATGCCCGACCTCTATCATGAACTTGAAAAGAAGGTGGCAAAGAGGAGAGAAGAACAGGAGGGATACCTGCAAGAGGTTACCGATATCGTCACCGGAAAGCTCGAAGAAGAAGGCATACCAGGCAGCCTGTCATGGAGGGTGAAGCATTACTATGGCATCTATCAGAAGATGCAGAAACAGATGATTACCTTCGAGCAGGTGCACGACGTCCTCGGCCTTCGTATCATAACCGAGAAAAAAGCTGACTGCTATGCAATCCTCGGTCTCATTCATTCCATATGGAAACCTATACCCGGCAGATTCAAGGATTATATAGGCATACCGAAAGCTAACATGTATCAGGCGCTCCACACTACTGTCATAGGACCTAAAGGGGAGCGTGTGGAATTTCAGATAAGGACTACAGAAATGAATATGATCGCCGAATATGGCGTTGCATCTCACTGGCGCTATAAGGAGAAAGGCGAGATCGATGAACGGAGCAATAAATACATCTCGTGGCTGAGAGAATTAATACAGGCGCAGAGAGACCTTGTTGA
>Ga0068712_1004225_pt1 | contig 12381 bp, 6 predicted proteins | sample MTBAKSrepl1MetaG_FD_62987 | JGI IMG/M metagenome (GOLD analysis project Ga0068712, IMG submission 62987) | Enrichment culture microbial communities from Arthur Kill intertidal strait, New Jersey, USA, that are MTBE-degrading - MTBE-AKS1... | ecosystem: Environmental > Aquatic > Marine >... | reverse complement strand
TCCTCTCTGAAAAAAGCCAATACTTTTATCCCGTACCAGCGAGAGAGTGTAACGGAAAACACTGTCTCAATTTCTGCCATGACCTCAGGCCTGGTCAGTCCATATTTTCCGGTAAATAACGTTATGATATCCTTCATATTTATTTTCATCCCGTTCTGTTTTCCTTGCTGGAAACGAATGCTTTAGTCCTACATACTCTTTTCAGAGGGGATGACTTGTTTTGAGGCGAAAGGTAATTCTTATTTAAGGATTATTTTGGCCTGAAACGGGCAGGAGTTTGGATCATGGAAGAATATCAGTTTCATGTTATCCAGTTGATAATGTATGATATCAAGTTAGAGCAGCCGCATAGGCTGTAAATTGATTAACATTTATTCCAACATGGAGTAGTTGTCAGGAAACAGGATAACTCCTTGTTAATGTCTGCTTTTCAGATGTAGTTCAGTAGTTGACAACCAATTTTCAAAATGATGATTTTATGAACCACTATGGAATGGTCAGTGAAAGTGAGGTCGATCTTAAATTTTATCCTCGTAATACACTCCTAGCATTGACCTCTCCAAACGACGTCACTGTCACGCCTATTGAATAAGCGTTCTACAGCTGATGCGGGAACAGCCGGTTTGCCGTTTTTACTCAGGTTTACTAGCACTGAATCGAGAAAAGCGACTGTGGAAGGTTCGTGCATAGATACTGCTTCGGTTCCACGAAAGATGTTTATGAGGCAATCTTGAAATGAAGTTTTTTGTATGGAAATGGTGCTCTGACTATGCGTTCTGCTGAAAAAGACTCCAGTCCTCGATCTACTGGACCAGCAGGCCCCCAGTTCGAGACGAAAGTCGGAACGCATTATGCGCTTGCCTTGTTGGCGAACACTGAGCCGCTCGGACTGCCGGGCGCGGTCGTCGATCGGCTTGAGTTCCAGAGAGGCGGCCAGGGCCATCCGCTTGATGATGTCATTGTGCGGGGCGCGACGCCTCAGGGCGAGGATCGGTGTCTTGAGGTTCAGGTCAAACGATCGATGGCGTTTACGGAAAACGACGCCAATTTCCAGTCTGTCGTGGACGGGATCGTCAGGGCGCGAAAGATCGAGCCGGATCGACGCTTCGCCGTCGCAATTGAGCGGACGACGGGAGTGATCGAGAATGGCGTGCAGGAAGTGCTTGAACTGGCTCAGCAAACGATCGACGCCGCATCGTTCCTAAAGCTTCTGGAGATGCCTGGGCGCAGCAACAAAGATATGCGGGCGTTCGTGGCCTCATTCAGAGCACTCCTCGCGGCGAAGGACGAAACGGGGGACGACGTTCTCTATGACATCCTTCGGTCATTTTCGGTGCTGACCTTCGACTATGCACGTCCGAACTCTATAGCGGAGCACCATGACCGACTGCGTGCGCGGCATTTGGTGTCTGAGAAAAGTAGCGCCGATCTCTATGATTCGTTATTCGGGCTTGTTCTCCGCGCCGACGCCATTGGTGGTGAATTGAACCGGGACGAATTGGTTCGAAAACTGAACGACCTCGGCGTAAGCGTCGGCGCGGCGCCTGGGCTTGCCGTCGTACGCCGCCATATCGAGGAACTGAGTCGTCACGCTCTACAAGACATTGGTATCACGGTTAAGGATTGCCGGCTCGCGCGGGAAAAGCCCCGGCGCGAATTGGAGGCGCTGCTTCAGGCGGCGGAAACACAGGGCGGAGTGGTTGAAATATCGGGACCCAGTGGCGTCGGTAAATCCGGCTTACTGAGAACCGCTATCGAGGCGCGTGAAGCGGTCGCGCGCATTTTGGTATTGGCTCCGGACCGGACGCCACCTGGCGGCTGGCCAGCGATGCGCGCCGTTTTCGGCATCGAAGTCGCGGCTGACGAATTACTGAGCGATCTCGCCTGTGACGGCGGCGGCTATCTCTGCATTGACGGCCTCGACCGGTTTCGTGACAGCGCGCAACGAAAGACGGTCATTGACCTCTTGAGGGCGGCGCTGAGTTGTCCGGGCGTGACGGTACTGTTCACCGCGCAGCCCGGATGGGAGGATGAGGGTGCCCTGTGGATTGGCGAAGAGGTGTTCGCGCATTTGTCTGCGCGCGGATGCATGATCGTGGAAGAGCTCGACGATGACGAAGCCGAAGCGCTCGCCAAGGCAGCCCCACAACTCGCGCCCCTGCTGAGGCCCGACCACCCGGCTAAACTGCTCGCCCGTAATTTGCTGAAATTACGACTGTTGGTCAGCACGCGCCTCAATAACACGGAAGCGATCAGCGAAGCTGCGCTGGCGAGAGATTGGCAGGTATCCGGCGCGGGGAAAGGCGAGAGAACGAGAGGCGAGATACACTCTCGCAAACGGGTGCTCAACGCTGTCGCCAACGGGCTCATCGACAATGCTGGACTTGTCGATGTCTCCGGGCAGGACGCGCAGGCTGTTTCAGAATTGATCGCGGACGAGGTGCTCGTCGAGATCCATCCGGATCGGGTCCGATTCCGACATGATCTGTTTACAGACTGGGCGGTCGCCTGCTTTCTATTCGATAATCCTGACGTGATTGACAGGCTGGGGCTGGGCGCCCCTCCGCCTTTCTGGATGGCACGCGGATTCGAGCTCTGGTGTCGGATGCTCGCCGAACGTCACGAGGACGAGTCGTGGCCAAAACTGCTCGCGGACCTGGAGGCAGAAGGCGCCGCACCAGGATGGGTGGGGCTGGCCCTGTTGGCACTCGTCCGGTCCGAACGCGCTGACGAGCTGCTCGGGCGATACGACGCTTTTCTGCTCGAAGATGACGGGCGCCGTGCGGCGCGGTTGATCAGACGCTTTGTCGCGTCGCATACGCAGTCGGCTACCTCCCTGTTCAAGGAGGTCCTGCCGGAAGGGGTCGCTGCGCCGGAAGAGATAACCATTCCGAAAGGGCCGGAATGGATGCGGTTGATCTTGTGGTGTTTGCAGCGGTTTGGCCAGTTGGGAGTGACAGCGTTGTCGGCTGCGGTCGATCTTTTCCAAAATTGGCTTGTCCTTGCAGCGTTCGGCGAAAAGACCGTGACGCCGATCTTGCTCGATCGCTTCGCCGATATTCTGGTTGCGGCTATTGAACGGAAGTACCGTCCTTTGCCACGACATGGAGAGCCCCTTCCGAAAATCAAATACGCCGTGACGGGAGATGCGCTTGATAAGGCCCGCCTCCATCTTGCGCTATGGGCGTTGATCTCTCCCGGTGCTGCGGCACGCTATCTCAACGCTGTCAAGGACTCGAAGCGGCCGGAAGAAGCGATGAGCCATATCCTCAAATTACCCGGACAGTTGCCGAGCGCAGCGCCTGTTGAATTCGCAGCCGCCTTTCTGCGCGCGCTCGAAGACGACGAGGAGGAAGACGAATTTCGTAGGAAGCCGGCGCGCCGCCGCTCCTATGCGATGTCTCGTGTTGACGGTCCTTTCGTGCTTGGCCAATGCGGCATCGGTGTGTTCACGGAAATTCTCCAAGCGGCGCCCGCTACAGGCGTTGCTTTTATCAGAGCCCTGATCGAGTGCTCGTGTGTGCCGGAGGAGGGTGATCTGGAATTTTCGGTTCAGTTTCTGGGAGAGACATACAGGATTGGGGCGCAGTTCAGTTATGGATGGTCACGCGGACACGCGCCGTCGGCCATGCTGACCAAGGCGCTAGCGGCCTTGGAGCACTGGGCGCATAGGAGACTTGACGGGGGCGAGACGCTTGATGCTGTGGTCGGAGACATCCTAGTCCCGGGGCCGATCGTTGGTGCGCTTTGGCTTCTCATTGTCGATCTTGTCCTGTCTCATTCATCCCTGAACGGAGCGCTTCTCCGAGACGTTCTGGCGTCTCCGGAAACGCTGGCGCTCGACGGCGGCCGCGCCAATGTCGACGCGGTCGATCGAATGAGTGGAGGAGTTCTGCGCGCCTGGCGGGCGGGACCGGCAGCTGATCAAGCTGTCGAGGAAGATTTGGCGGGTCGCGTGTCACGCAGCGTCGCTCTGCATGACGTGATACCTCAGCTTGTCTTCAATCTGTCCAGTGAAGAACTAGGCGCACTGCGGGCACAGTTTGAAGCGGCGGTGAGCCGGCTTGGACCGTGGACCGACGACGCGGTCGATTGGGCGTCGCCGAAATTCATGGCGTCCCATGCGCTCCGCCTCGCTTCTCGGGACAATTATGAACTCGTCACGGAAAAGGACGCGGGCGAGGAACTCAAGAGATGGATTTATAAATGGCCACTCGGACAGAAAAGATGGCTGGAAGAGAGATCGGCAAAGGTGAATACACAGAATTTGACGTTCACCCGGTCGATGGCGGTCCGCGCTGCGATGGATGACGAAACCAAAGTCATCAATGTAAGCGCCGCCGATGCGGAAACGATTCTGGAAGAGACTGCCGCCGCTGCCCCAAGCGAAAAGGAAGCGTCGCATGATCCGAACGATCCCTGGCTTGCGAGAGTTTCCGCTGCGGCGTTCCTCGCCCGAGTTTGGTCTAAGGAAGACGTAGTGCGGCATCGGCAAGAGATTAAATCTATCTTCGAACAGGCGCTGCAATCTCGGGATCGGTCGAGAACCCTGCTGCGCGATGATGTCATGTACGACGCTCACGCGATAGCGATCGCCGGGCGTCTTTACCTTGCGGCCAATTCTGGAGATGAAGCGGATGCGGAAGATCTCCTGCAGGCCGTGGCCGCATTTCCGGCGAACGCCGCGCCTGCTTTCCTGCGCCATGGCGGCGCTGTCGAAAAGATCGGTGAAAAGCTTTTGGTCTCGCTTAGCCGCATCGCGCTCCTCGCCTGCATGATCCCACGGCACGCGCATTATGACGAGGATGAAGTGGCTTATGCGAAACGCCGCGCCGACTTGGAGTCGCTCCTTGCCTCACGTATCGAAGCGGAGCGGCAATGGCGGAAAGGTGGCGCGGAGCCGGACTGGCCGACGCCTCCTCCACGACGAACGCGACGTCGGAAATGGACCCTGACATCAGAAAGAACAGGTAGCACAAAAAAACGCGCCTCTCGCGAACCGGAGCGGCCGGACTATTATTATGATGAAAGGACCGGGATGGCCTGGTTGCGGTTTCTCGCGCGCCTTGGCCCAGGCGCCGGATCGACGTCGAAGGCGGTGATGCGCGCCAATCGCGATTGGCTTCTGGAGACGAACAGGCCGGGGGAGGAGGGAGAAGACGACGGCGACGTCGAGCGTGACTGGACGTGTGGCTTGATGAACTATGCGGCGGCGCATGCCCGTCACTGGTCGGATGAAATGTGCCAGGAGCTGGTATTCGACGTTCTCAAAGCCTTTTCAGATGAAGCTTTCATCGACGCTGCCGCCGCGTTCATTGTGCAGAGCGATCTTCATAATATTGAAGGTGATGCGGCGGATCGAGCCTATCTGTTGTCGGTGCGGGAGGTATTCTGGCCACGCCTCAAGGAGACATGGCATTGGCGCAGCCATTTGCTGTCTCCGAGAGACGGCATGGAGATTCACCTAAAAGAGCTTGTCAGCGCATTTTACATGAGGTTGAGCTACGGGTTTGGCGATGGACAGTCTTATACAAAAGGTTTGTCCGGCCCTGAACTGACGCCGTTTGTGCCTCTGCTATCGGAGATCGCTGGCGAGGCGCCATCATGCCCGACCATTGCTCAACTGTATCTGAATGTCCTCGAATGCCTGGATCCATCGACGGTTGAGGGGCCGCTCGTCGTTACGGCGGAACAATGGGCGAATGAAGCAAACAACCGTTTCTGGAACGAGTTCGGCATTGGTCGCCGGGTCCTCACAATTGGACAAAAAACGGCGGTTCTTTCCGATAAATCAGCATGGCATGCTGTTTGTGAGGCGATCATGGCGGCGGGCGTGACGGTTGAGGCCGAGTTTTTAGAGCGCCTTCACAGGGAGGCGAGCCAATGAGTTCGGGAACTTCAAAGACTTCGCCGGAGGCTGCAACCAGCGACACCACTTTACGCGACAATAGTGCCGGGACTTTGGCGCCCTCCCTGACCAGAGAAAGGCTGTCAGACATCACAGATGAAGGTCTGTTTGAACATCTGGCTGCCGGTGTTCTTAGAATTGCGGAGCCTGTTTTTCACGGGATCGTGGAAACAGGCACAAATGTTCGTGGACAAACAATAGCCGACCCTGCGGATGGGATCTTGTATACAATGGCACCTGATGGTGAAAGACTGTCGATTATTGCCCATCACACCATCACGCGAAAAACCAGTCTGCGAACGAAGTGGCTGGATCCGACTGACGGCGACGTGGTGAAAGCGATCCGGTTATTCAACTCTGCGTCGACGCGGGTTGGCGAGCGCAAACGCATCTTAATTCTGTCCTGTTCAGTCGAACCTGACAGCGCTCTTGTCATGGATATCGAAGCAGTGGCGGCCGATAATGAGCTAACGATCCAACTCTGGCCAGGAAGCAGGCTCGCCCATGTCCTCGATGTTAATCCGGATGGTCAGTGGCTGCGCCATCAATATCTCGGCATGCCGCAGCAGCGCTTGTCGTCCGAACTGTTGCGGAAGATTGCTAAGCAAACAATCGAGGATGCTCGGCCACTAGGTGATCTCGCTGAATATGTCCCGCGGAAATTATCCGAGCAACTGGATGATCGCTTCGCCAGCAATGACGATTTGGTTTTTGTCCAGGGACGCTCCGGAATGGGAAAGTCGGTACTTTGTTATGATTGGGCGAAGCGTATTGAGACCCTCGACGGTGTCTGCTTGATCCTCAATGAGGAGATATTGGCGGCGTCAACTTCTCTGGAGGAAGCTCTTGCGCGCCTACTGAAGGCGTATGCTCCGGGGCTAAGCGAGACAAGTTTCCAGAATGCCGTGACGGAACTGTCAGAGGCGCCAGGCGTTTTTCTTTGGGTTGAAGACATCAATCGAGCGTACGCGCCAATAGATTTGATCCGAAAGCTGTTTCGATGGACGGCCTCGGCTTCTGGCCGGGACTCTGAAAAAAGCCAGCCCCTCAATCCGCGTTTTAAGATTTTGTGCCCAGTGTGGCCGGAGCATATTCAGGCCATGACGCGAAATGAACGCGAGAGAATTGACAGTGCGTCGCTATACGTCGCGGACTATAGCTGGGACGAGGCGACGGAAGCCGTCCTGAGGCGCGCCCATACCCAATCGATCACACTCACGCCTTTGCAGGCTTCTGATGCGGCGAGAGCGCTCAATTATGACCCCTTGCTAATTGGGCTTACGGCTGATTGGGATAGGCTCGATCCGGCGAGCACCATTGGCATTTATGTTGACGATGCATTGGCACGATTAGCGGCAGACGGCCAGTACAGAAAGTCAGAATACAGACAATGCTTGTTGCTGCTGAGCGCACACATGCTCACCGGACGTGTTTTAGCACCTGCTTTTGATGATGCCGTAGAGGTGATGCGGCGGAATGGACAGGAAGAACGATTTCGGCGATTGATTCACGACGGAGCCGTCATTAGCATTGACGGCGGCGAGCGGTTACGATTTCGTCATGACCGTGTTCGCGACTTTATCCTGGTTGAATATGTGGTTACGCTTATTCGAGACAGTGTCGAAATTCCGGAAATCCTGAAAGACCAGTTTTTGGCGGAAGTCATCGGTGCAGCCGTATTTTCTCAAGCCGCAAGCACCGACATAGAAACACTCTGCGATGCCATTTCTCCGCTGGCTGTTTTCCATGCTTTTGCATGGGCAGTGCGTGCGAAAAGCGATCTCAGGTCCCAGATTTTCAGACTCTGCGAGAAGCGGTTGGCGTCTTCCGAATTTCTAACGGGGCCGAGAAGCCAGATGTACGCTATTCAGTTCGTACTCGCTCAGTTGGACGGCACCGATGTTCGGTGTTTGTTGGAAAAGGCGGGAGAGAATAGTTTCATACGGCAAGAAGGACTGGCACGAAACGGGTGCGTCAAATCAGCGGCGGAGTTTTGCTATCACCATGATCCATATATGACCTCGCCTCGGCGAGATGCGCTCCTGTCTCATTTACGGAGTGCGGCGGGGGAAGTCTGGGTACGTGAAGTTGGAAGTTATCTAACCGAGTTTGATGGGTCCGAAAATCTGGAGCAGGGCGCGCTTTACCTTGCGGGAGAAATCGGAAAAGCCGAACTGATTGCTCCCCTTAAAGGGCGATGGAGCGCACATGTAGCCGCCGGACGCTCTCTAACAGCTGGCATGCTCTACTCGGCCATTCGGTGCGCCGTTGGGCGGGATAATGCGTTCGTGGAGGAAATTGTTCGGGCCTGGGCAAGCTTGCCAGAGAAAAAGGATGATGAGAGGGTGCACTCGAACCCGAGATATGATGTTTCTTATTACGCTCTTGGCGGCGCCGTACGACGGGATCCTTGCGATCGGATTATTGGCTATCTGCTGAAGTTGCCGCAACGATTTCCTGAACTCAAAAGCCCTGTGGCATCGATTCTGCAAAATGCAGATCATCCGGAAGCGGTTAAATATATCGCAAAGGCGGTAGCTGAGGTGGATCGTCGCTGCGAAGGCACGGATAAGTTCAATCCATGGGGGATGAGCTTTGCTGACCAATGGGGTCGCATGCGCGATCAGGGCGTCAGACAGATGAGAGAGCGCTCTCGTACTGCGTTGAAGGCCGAATGGGAAAACCAAAACAATGACATTTGGGTGCGGCGTCGGTCGTTTGATCTCTGGAGCGCGAGACTCAATAAAGAGGACCTGAAGGAACTCGCATCTTCTCCGCCAATAGGCCTGGAGGATCGCACATTGCGTGGGCGTTTAATGAACCGAGACGCAAGCGCAAAGACTGAATTGGGGCAGATGATCCTCCAAGAGGCGAACGACTGGTATTGGCTTCAATACGCCCGGTATGTCGGCACGAACGGCTTGGAGGATGTTATCCGCGAACTCTTTGTGCGGCGGCGGAAGTTCTATGAGGAGGAGCCTAAAGGTTATTTTCGTGCTGACGATATTTTGCCCGAACTACTAGGCGACCGTGATGATGAATTCGCCCTGCGCACAATTCTAGAGAATTGGGACCAGGTCCACTTTAAAAAGAACTATGTGATAGCGCTGATTTATCTCGCAACCCCGGAAAGTCTTGCGGTTGCAAATGTGGCGATCAAGCAGTCGGATGAACCAGAGAAGCTTCTGGAATTTTTTGATAGTCGCATCGGCATCAAAACGTACAACCGACCAGGTATCAAGAGGCATGCTCAAATCGAAGCGATACTCCCATATTTCCAGTACCTGTCTGACCTTGATAAGTGGAGCCTGTGGGAAACGTGTAATGATCGTGGATGGTTTGAATGGCGGCGCGCGCACCTCGACCCATTACTCAACTTTCCGGAAAATCGAGACTTTGCGAGAATCGATGAGGCAGAAGATTTTCTGTGGTTGGATAGAAGGCTAGCCCAGGATCGACGCTCCAGAACTGAGGCGCACTATTGGGCTGAGAGGAGGATGCAAGCTGGGATGACAGCGAACGAGCTTGTGCGCCGTGCTGCTCGATATGCGCAAAATAAACGTACCAGCGATGCTTATCGGTTTCTCTGCGATGTTATAGCTGAGCATGGCATGCGTAGCGACTGTGAGTTTCTGCGCAACGATTGGGCGGGGAGTGATGAGGGTTTGCGAGTAGAGATGGAAAATGCTGAGTTCTCTGTTCGCTTGAGAACATTTGAATGAGATGGATTAGTTCAGACCAAATCTGGAAGGTATTCTTTGGATAATTGGGATCAGACCCGGGTCAGACCCCTATAAATGTTAACCCTTCAAAAATAATATGAGAAATGATGGCGTCGTAAAAAATCAGCACTATGTACCGCAGTTTATCCTGAAAAGATTTTGTTCAGGCAATAAGCCACAAATATGGGTTTTCGATAAGCATAAAGAAAGATCATTCAAAACTAATATTAGAAATATTGCCTCTGAGTCATCATTTTACGATATCGATATTAATAATATACCAGCAACATTTGAATATAGTCTCTCTGAGCTAGAAGCTAAGGTTTCTCCGATTATTAAGCGTATTATAAAAAAAGGAGAAATCGGTTCCCTTTCGCTTGAAGAGAAAATTTGGTTATCTTATTTTTTTGCTGTTCAACTGCTTAGGACAAAAAAATATCGTGAAGGCTTCAGGGAGGTTGATAAATTATTAAAAGAGTGGTTAAGCAAAAACAATCATGACATTACACAAATACAAGAATATCAAGAAGTTACAGAGGAGACGGTAAAAATACATGGTTTAAAATCGCTATCTGATTCGAAAGAATTTGCTGTTCACTTTCTTGAAAAAACATGGGTGTTAATGAAATCCAGACCTGGATTTCCATTTATCACATCAGATCATCCTGTATGCATGCAAAACATGATAGATTTTGGCCCAAGGGGAAATCTTGGGCTAAAGGTAAAAGGAATTGAAATATATTTTCCACTTAGTAAAACTTACTGCCTTTCAATGATTTGTCCGAGTTATGAGGAGCAAATTTTTGAAGGGTGTGAAAAACTAAAAAAAATGACATTCCTGAACCCTTCAGCTGCTTCTAACTTTAATGGTAGAGCAATAACAGAAATTGCTAAGGGAATTGAACATGGTACCGCTGTTCAAGCAAAAGATGAATCAATTTTAAATATGAATTCATTACACGTTAGAAATTCTTGGAGGTTTATTTTTTCTCCAATCAATGATTTTGAAATGGTTAAAGATATTTTAAAAGAAAATCCAGACCTTAAAACTGGCCTTACAATGCAACTGGGTTAAACAGTCACTACCTGACCGTCCACCCATAGCGGTATTTATGAACGGCTTTATCAACATTGCTACTTGGAAATGACTATATTCGGGCAAGTTTGCACAACGTTAGTTGCGTAAACGATGTAGTGAACTGAACATAAAACATGGACATAACAATACCATCAGTACTCAAAACTCTTTCCGCCGGTGGGTCAGCTGCGAAGTCTATAACTTCTTGGTGGAAAAAATCAAAGGGGGATTCTCGGGCGCTAGTAGGTGAGCTCAAAGACAATCTATCGTATCTCGATATGGTTGCCTCCGACGGTGTGCAATTAGGAGATATTGTAGAAAAATTGTCCGTTGTTGAATACAAGCGTTTATCTAAGGAAGGGTTCGATTTCAATAGGCTTAAAAAATCAAAAATATCGAAGTATCAATCTCTCCAGGGCACTGACTTAGAAAGTTGGGGGGGCAAGGAAACCGAAGAATTAGTTGATTCTATTTACGACAAAGTCAACGAAATCAAAATACGATTCCCTCATGTGGGGAATAATCAAAAATACCGATGGGGAGTGAGAGTGGGTAATATTAGAAAAAGAATTTGGTTGTTGTTAAGGCATGTCAGCAGCTAACAAGACACTGGTTCGGACACAAATTACTATGCGCTTCGTTATCACCGCACAGCTTGGACGTTGTGACCTCAGGCTAAACAGATCACTATTAAATTTTATCCTTGCCTTTTTAGGCAACATGAATGAAAATATTAACAATTAATCCGGCTCATTTTCAATGAGATACCCCTTTCCAGGGCTTAGCTGAACACATTCCGTGTTCTTGAATTCCAAGTATCATTGCCACGCATCTGTCCGCAGGACAAAGTTTAATCGCGGTAGCGAACTTCTTTTTTGCCTGATCGCATAGTTTTGCGTGGTCCCTAATTTTTCCATTCCTAATTTCAGTATTCTGCCGATGATCCAGTTTTATGAGATCATTTCCGGCATATAGAATCATCATACAAGCAAAACAGAGGGCTTCGTGTGAAGCCAGCCCCCCATCAATCGGGAGCGAAACAATTTTATGCTCCCAGTGGGGCATTGTTGTTTCCCTCCCATAGTATACAGGAGGAAACAACAATGGCAGCAACACTTAAGGAAAAGATCGATTCGATCAACGAAAGATTGCGTTCTTTCGGCAAGGAAGCAGTCCAGGAAACCAAAATGACCGGCAAGGATGGGAGGGTAATCGGCCAAGTCAAATATGGCTACCGGTCCCAGTATGTCTTTGACTGCGTCAACGAGGTTCTTGGTCCGGAGAACTGGCGGTATGAACTGACCAAGGAGGAGATCTTCGAAACCCAGGCTGTTGCCGAGGTGAAGCTCTTTCTCAAGGTCGATGGCGAATGGTTCTGCAAAGGCTCTCAGAAGGGCCAGATGCAGATCGTCAAAGGCAATGTCGGTGATGCCCAGAAGGGTGCCATTACCGATGCGATTCAGAAATGCATGTCACTTCTTTCCATCGGCAGTGACTCCTACAAGGGTTTGCTGAAGAACGTTTATCTGCAAAGCCCAGGTAATCCCAAACCCGAAAGAAAACAGGCTGCTGAAAAACCTGCTGACCAGAGCGATAACTCTGCCGCAGAACTTCCCGAGATTGCCGGTGTCACTTTTGAAAACCGTCAGGGTGTCATTGTGGCCATCGGGGAG
>Ga0068712_1004221_pt1 | contig 12389 bp, 9 predicted proteins | sample MTBAKSrepl1MetaG_FD_62987 | JGI IMG/M metagenome (GOLD analysis project Ga0068712, IMG submission 62987) | Enrichment culture microbial communities from Arthur Kill intertidal strait, New Jersey, USA, that are MTBE-degrading - MTBE-AKS1... | ecosystem: Environmental > Aquatic > Marine >... | reverse complement strand
AACGTCTGGCGAATGAATTCGATCAAACCTCGCACACCCGTATCCTTTACAAGTTTCCTGAGACGATCCGAATATCGGCTATGGGTGTTGAATAGATGCCCCAGCCGCATCAGATAATGACAACCTCCCACAGCCGGTGGCGCTTAAACTTCTGAGCCCCATCCATGGCAATAGGATAACAGTTCTCGATGAACCTGAAAAATCCTCGCGATTCCATCTTCTCCAGCAACTTGAGGCATGCATCCACCTTGTTGCTGCCCGAGGCTGTCCGCCGGTGCAGATGTTCGCAGATCGTCTCAGCCAACTCAGTGCGGCTCAATCGTCCAAAGGTATGGACCGTCTCCCGAATCTGGGCGATTTCCTGCTCCGTGATATGACGGCCCCAGTGCACCACAGACCAACCTGCTCTTGGAAGCATAAGGATCCCTCCTGGTCGTCCTCTACTGAGTTCACGTTACACTGCCAAGAGACGGAAGGGTTGTCTATACGCAACCTCGCGACGAAAAAGTCTTCTGGTATGATCGAAGGCCCCGTCCCCCTTGGGTCTTCGAACTCGTGCGTCAGCACTGTCGACGGGACCGCATGCGATGCGTTTGACAGGGGACCGCTGCTTTCCATAGTATGGGAAAAACTCCAAGACCCTTTGGCCGAGCCCGACGGCGGCCCCTGAACGGCCGTGCCGATCCGTGGCCGTGTGATCCTGCCCCCGAGGCGCTCAAGAGGTCCCCATGCGGTTCACTTACGCCCTGGATGAACGCCCCCCCCTGAAGGAGTGGCTCTTGTTCGGCCTCCAGTGGTTCGCCATCACCATTCCCACGGTCATCATCATGGGCAAGATAGTATCCACGCTCCACTGTGCCGATACCACCCACCAGGTGGCCTACCTGCAGAAGCTGTGTTTTGTCATGGGGCTCGGCCTTCTGGCCGAGATCTGGTGGGGCCACCGTCTGCCCCTTGTCATCGGGCCGGCCGCGGTGCTTCTCGTGGGGGTCACCACGAGCCATGGGGCGGACGTGGACACCATCTACAGTTCCATCCTCATTGGAGGCGCCGTTGTCACCCTCGTGAGCGTCACCAGGATCTCCAGCCGCCTGCAGAGGCTATTCACCCCCAGGGTCATCGCGGTCGTGCTCCTGCTGATTGCCTTCACCCTCACTCCGACCATACTGCAGCTCATCGTGTCCGGCCCCCCGGGGGCCGCCCTGGGCAAACTCTGTTTTTGCCTCTTGTTCCTCGTGGTCTCCTTCTTGGTCTACCGGCGTCTGTCAGGGATCTGGAAGTCCACGTACATCCTTTGGGCCATGCTCGTGGGCAGCCTGCTCCACTTCGCACTTTTTCCCGGAGGCGTTTTCCAGCAGGTCCCAGGGCGCGAGGGCCTCGCGGCCCCCTTCTGGAGGGATCTGACCACCCGGATTTCGCTGGATCCGGGGGTCCTTGTCTCGTTTCTCTTCTGTTATCTCGCCCTTTTCATCAACGATATGGGGTCCATTCAGTCCATGGACGAGCTCCTGCACCCGGGAGACATGCCCCGCAGGATAACCAGGGGAATGACCATAACGGGCCTTGCCAACATCCTTTCCGGACTTCTGGGTGTGATCGGACCCGTCAACTACTCCCTGAGTCCGGGAGTGATCGTGTCCACGGGATGCGCCTCCAGACTCGCGTTGATCCCTGCGGGCCTGGCCCTGCTGGTGCTTTCCGTATCTCCGGCCGCCATCGGTCTTCTGGGAAGCGTCCCGTCCGTGGTGATCGGCAGCGTCCTTCTCTTTGTCCTGTGCGCGCAGTTTGCCGCGGGCATGATGGTGGTTCACGAGTCAAAGGAGGGTTTCGATTTCGATACGGGACTTGTCCTCGGGCTGCCCATTTTACTCGGCACCATCGTGGCCTTTCTGCCGGCACCTGTCATCGAGGCGTTCCCGGGGGTGCTCCGGCCTGTTCTTGGAAACGGGTTTGTCGTGGGGGTGGTGATGGCCCTGGTGCTGGAGCACGGGGTGTTCAGGGGCCGGGCTGCGGACAACACCACAGGGCAGCGTTGATCGGGCGGCTGGAGGGATATTTTGCAGACGCTCTCAGATCTTCATCGCGCCTCCTTTCTGAAAGGCTGCGGTTTTCCCGCCATCACGATGGCGACGATGGCCAGCGCGTATATCCCCACGGAAGCGAGCAGGACAAACCGGTAGCTTCCCAGAAAGTCGTACACCAGACCGGAAAGGACCGCTCCGGCGGAGTTGCCCAGGGCCTGCCCCATGGAAACAAGGCCCAGGAGCACCCCGAACGAAACAATTCCGAAAAACTGTCCCACGGCCACGGTGAGAAGCACGACGACTCCTCCCATGGAAACGCCGAACACCACGACATATGCCCATACCGCGACCGTTGTGTGCGCATTGAGAAGAATGAGCACGGCCAGTGCCTGCAGTCCGAAGCACAGAATGGCAGCGTACCGGAAGGGGAGCAGATCCGCCATCCTGCCGAAACCGAGTTTGCCCAGCCCTCCGAGTCCCGCGGTCAGGCCCATGGCCGCAGCCGCGGCTCCTTCGGCGATGCCGGCGTCGATTATCAGAGGAACCTGGTGCTGCAACACACCCATCATGGCCAGGGGCGCGAGGAAAAACGTCACCATGATCCAACGGAAGGCCGGGGTGCGTACCGCTTCTCTGAGAGGCCATCCCTCCAGGGCCAGGTCGGGACCCCTCGGCACGGTTGTGCCCTCTTCCCGCCCTGGGACCGCTGTTGCGCGGAAATTTCCGTCGGGCACGCTCCCGATTTCGGCGGGGCTTGCCTTGATAACGAAAAGGGTCACCGGAAGCCCCAGGAGCCATACGAGGGCCCCGATGAACACGAAGGACGCCCGCCAGTCAAAGGTCGACGTTATGTAGCCCACCACCGGGGACATGACGAACCCTCCCATGGCGATTCCCACCATGGAAAAACCGATGGCCGTGCCCCGCATCCGGACAAACCAGCGGGTGAGCAAGCTACTCACCGGTATGAAGCCGATCCCCGCCGTGGTCAGGGACAGGAGGGCGTAGGTCAGGTAGAAAGACCACAGGGAATCGGTGAGACTGACCATGGCAAAGGAGACTCCTGCGCACAGGGCGCTGGTGCTCATGATCTTCTTCGGTCCGTAGGCCTGGGTGAGCCGCCCCACAAGGGGGGCGAACAGGCCCTGAACGAGCATGTAGATGGACATGGCCAGGGAAATGGACGCTCTGCTCCACCCGAAGTACGCTTCCAGGGGCCTGATGAAGATGCTGAACGAATAGAACCCGGCGCCGGCGAACAGAAAAAGCAGGATGAAACAGCCCCCCACCACCCACCATCCGTAAAAGAGCCCCGATTTACGGCCTTCCGCAGAATCGGAACCACTGTCTTGTCCTTTCAACGGCATTGTCCACTCCCATTGCCCTGATGAGTCTTGATCATCCCTGACATCAGCTCCTTGCACTGCCTCTGGCGTCGTGGGTCGGGGCGACGGGGAAAAAAGGCGTACGGCGGGGGCGCAAGGCTCAGATTCTCTTGAGCAGACGCACGGCGACCTGCTTGATTTCCACTTGGGGGTCGTCGAGCATCGCCTCGAACATGGCCTTGCGCGCCTTCAACTGCGCGGAATCGATCTCCGCCAGGCGTTTGAGGGCGAGAAGACGTATGCGCGGGTCCTTGTCGGCGAGGCACCTTTCGTAAACCGTCATGTGGTCCTGTGTTTCGCTAACCGTGCCCAGCAGCACGAGGGCATCCCTTCGCAGGTCGTCGTCCTGTTCTTCCAGATAGCGCAGGTACACCCTGAGCACCTCGTCGCGCCTGAATGCGAAGCGCCTCAGGTTGAAAAGAATGCACGACCGGTGTTCCGGCGGCCCGTGTTCCAGCCGGTCCGCCAACAGGCCGAAAAGACGGTCGTCGCATAGGTTGAAAAGGGCCTTGAGTGCGGCGTGCTGCACCTGGGTGTCCGGATCGAAGAGCCGCTCGATCAGCGGGACGGCGGCCCGGGAATTGCCTTGCCAGCCGATGGCTGAAGCCGCGTAGAGCCTGAGCCTGGAGTCAGGGCTTCCCAGGTCATCCAAGAGGCGTCCCATCAGGGGCCCCGCATCACGGAGGAAAGGAAAGACGATGCTGAGCTGCAAGGCCGCGGCCTCACGGGTGTCGGGGTCTTCGTGGGGATCTGTGAGGATTTCGTACAGGGGCCAGGCCGCCTGCTCCCTTGCGAAGGTGCCGAGCAGCACCATTGTCTTGCGTTTCAGCTCCACGTCCGCGTACTTGAGCGCCCTGAGGAGCACGGGCACCGCCACGGCCCGGTCTTTGAGAAACGCATCTATGGATTCGGCGTAAAAATGGGCCTTCTGCAAGAGACGCTCTCTGGGGTCAAGGGGTATCAGATCCATTTTCTTAAATTATACCTCGCGCGTCCCCAAACCGTGTTTTTTAACCCCCACCCGGCCCTCTCCCAGAGGGCGAGGGGGATGTGGAAATCGCAATTTGCGGGCGCGCGCACTATATTCGTCCCAGGCGATGTCGATGCCCACCTCGTCGGACGCCGGCCACAGGCGCACCTTGCTGTCGCCGGAGTAGCGGCCCGTATAGCGCACAGCCTCGCTTCCTGTCAAACCCGGCAGGCAAGCCCTGGTGTTGACGCACAGCGTTCCTTTGAAGAGGTGCTTCCGTAAAAGGCAACACAATCGTGGGTGTCGTGCCTGTCGCCCTGAACCGACGCCGTTGCCGCCCCGTCGCGGCGATCATCGAGGCCGTGTCGGCTTACGGCCCACACCGAAGCCAGTCAGGGTCCGATGGACCCGCAACGCCTTGGGGTCCTGCCGCTTGATCTTTCTTTCCCGTATGTGTATTTGCCGGAACATTTGTCTATCGCCTGTCTGAAAACTCCCCGGCTGCCGGTACGACACCAACCCCCGCCCCTGGTGTGGGGTCTTATGGCAAGAGGTGTGCGAGCCTGTCTTCGAATTGCCGGTTGCCCACAGCCGGGGTCCCCACGACGGCCCCGGAAAGCATCAACGGACAGGCCCTCCGGGAGGTGCAAAACATAGGGGTGCAACATGCCCGTTCAACCCGTAAACCCGTGCAATGGAGGAAGAAGAACATGACGGACAAGAAGGCCGACCTTGCAGGACCCGGCATCGGCGACTACGACGAACTGGAGAAGATACTGCCCGGCGATTATCATTCCCTGCTATCTCCAAAAGACACGCAAAAGGCCGTTTTCGCTGCGAAACAGTACATCGAAGAGAACCTGTGCCGGCAGCTCAACCTGATTCCCGTCACCGTCCCGCTCATCGTGGACGCCCAGAGCGGGGTCAACGACTATCTGGACCGGGACGGGTCGCGCACACCCGTCGGGTTCCACATTTCCAACGACCACGGCAGAAACCCCGTCGATGCGGAGGTGGTGCAGGCGGCCACCAAGTGGAAGCGGATGGCCCTGAAGCAGTTCGGGATGCAGGTGGGGGAAGGCCTTCTCACCGACATGCGCGCCGTGCGCAAGGACTATTTCCTCGACCACGACCACAGCGCCTACGTGGACCAGTGGGACTGGGAACTGGCCATCACCGAGGATCAGCGGAACCTCACGTTCCTGACCCAGGTGGTGGAAAAGCTCTGGGAGGTGATAAAAGGTGCCGAGATCCATGTACAGAAGCTGTTTCCCCGGCTCCGCACGGACAAGCATCCCGACCTTCCCGAAAAGCTCGTTTTCCTGCACGCCGAGGACATATTGGACAGGTATCCGGACCTGCCCCGGAAGCAGCGCGAAACGGCCATCGTCCAAGAGCACCAGGCCATCTTCATTTACGGAATCGGCTGGACCCTCAATGATGGGTATCCCCACGAGCTGAGGGCGGCCGATTACGATGACTGGGTCACCGAAACCCTCTCCGCGGACGGCAGGCCCATGCATGGTCTCAACGGGGACATCCTGGTGTGGAATCCGGTCACCAAGCGGCGCCACGAGCTCACATCCATGGGTATCCGCGTCAATGCGCAAACCCTTAAAAAGCAGCTCGAGATAACCGGCCAGACGCATTTTCTCCAGTTGCCCTACCATCAGGCGATCACCCACAACACCATCCCCTTGAGCATCGGCGGAGGCATCGGCCAGTCCCGGACCTTCATGTCCCTTCTCAAGAAGGCCCACCTGGGGGAAGTGAGCGTGAGCGTCTGGCCGCGTGTCCTCAAGGAGATGTGCGCAAGGAAGAACATCCACGTCATCGAGTGAATGCCCCCACGTGCCCGGGATGTGAGCTCCGAGGGCCCGGGGGCTGGCGTCCCGGGGGCAAATCCCACAGACCCCGCGCGTATTGGCGTATGCGGGTCCAGCAAGTTCGGTCCGGGGACACCAGGCGACGGGCAGTGGGCGAAATGCCGTCTTTCTGTTGGGCGGTGCCCACTTTAGGAAAACCTCAATTCACGCGGGGCTCCATCCATGGATGCTCCGCCTTGCTTAGCGAGAGGCGGATAGAAAACAGGCCGCGCCTGGGCGCAACGATGATCAAGGCCCTCCCATCTCTCATACCTTGGGCGGCCGGAAACTGGGCTCTTCATACCCTCACCCCGGCGCTCTCCCAGAGGACGAGGGGGATGCAGGAAATCGCAATTTGTGACCGCGCGCAGTATACACGATCGGAGGTCGCAACATGGGGATGACCATGGCCGAGAAAATCCTGGCCCGGGCCGGTGGCCTGGATCGCGTGCACCCCGGCCAGTACGTGACCGCCAGGGTGGACCGCATGATGTCTCACGAGGCCTTTGCCCGGTGCGCCATGACGCTCAAGGCAATGGGGGTCGACAGGCTCCACGACCCGGATCGGCTGGTGGTGGTGCTGGACCACTGGTTCCCTGCCCCCACGGTGCGCATGGCGGATGCCCACTGCCTCATACGGCGGATGGCGGAGCATTTCGGGGTCAGGCATTTTCCGGGATATGCGGGCATCTGCCACCAGGTCATGGTCGAGGGGGGATATGTGCTGCCCGGCGAGCTCGTCCTGGGCACCGATTCCCATACGACCACCTACGGCGCCTTCGGAGCGGCAGGTACGGGGATCGGTCAGACCGAAATGACCTACGTCCTGGCCCTCGGGGAGCTCTGGATGCAGGTGCCGCACACCATTTGCTTCCACCTTGCCGGACATTCCACGCCCGGGCTCATGGCCAAGGACATCATCCTGTACATGGCGGGCAGGTTCGGCACCGAAGTCGCCCAGTACCGGGCCATGGAATTTACGGGCCCTGTGGCGGCCCGCCTCAGCCTGGCAGGCCGCATGACCCTGTCCAACATGGGGGTGGAGCTGGGGGCCAAGTTCGCGTTCTTCCAAGCGGACGAGCGCACCGCTGCTTACCTGCGCGCGCGTACCGGCGAGGCCGTTTTCCCCTTTGGTCCGGACCCCGATGCCGTCTACGAGGCGACGCACACCGTCGATGTCACGGGCCTGGAGCCCATGGTCGCCTGTCCACACAACCCCGGCAACGTACGACCCGTTTCCAAGGTGGGTGATGTCCCGGTGGCCCAAGCCTTTCTGGGCTCGTGCACCAACGGACGGTTGGAGGATCTGGCCGTGGCGGCACAGATACTCAAGGGCCGCTGCGTGCATCCGAAGACCCGGCTTCTCGTGACCCCGGCTTCCCATGAAGTGATGGTGGAGGCCACCCGAGCAGGTCATGTCCAGATCCTGCTGGAAGCCGGGGCCCACATCACCCCCGCCGGGTGCGGTCCATGCCCCGGCGGCCACATGGGGCTTCTGGGCGCGGGTGAGTCGTGCATTTCGTCCACCAACCGCAATTTCGTCGGCCGGATGGGAAGCGAAAACGCATCGGTATACCTGGGCTCGCCTGCCACGGTGGCCGCTTCCGCAATAGAGGGGCGCATCGCGGACCCCAGAAAATACTGGGCCGACACGACGGTATAGCATGCGGTCACAAGCCGCACGGTTCGTTCATGGCGCGGCGGAATCTGCACGGCGGCGCTCCATTGCTACATCCCCCTCACCTTCCGGGAGAGCACCGGGGTCAGGGTATGAAGACCGTATTTCTTCGACGCGCGAAGTATAACAAGACCTGCGCCTTCGAATTGTCTTTCAAACCGGAGTACACACTGATTTGCGAACATGAACAGATGCCTGTCAGGGCAGGCATCGGATGAGGTACCCATGGGCATAGGCATAGAAGGCCGCGTCTGGAAGTTCGGGGACAACGTGGACACGGACGTGATGGCCCCTTGGAAGACCCTCAACCTGGGTTGGGAGGAAAGAAGGGACTCCGTGCTGCACACACGGCCGGGATTCGTGAACGAAGTGCGGCCCGGGGACATCGTGGTCGCCGGGCGCAACTGGGGCTGCGGCTCCAGCAGAGAGCAGGCTGCGGAGAACATGAAGCGTTTGGGGGTAGCCGCAGTGGTGGCCGAATCATTCGGGCGCATCTACTTTCGCAACTCCATTGCCATCGCCCTTCCGGCCGTGGTCTGCCCCGGGGTCCACGGGGCCTTCGAAGAGGGGGACCGCATGGAACTGGACCTTTCCACCTGCCTGGTCCGGAACGTGACACGCGGCTTGCAGCTCAAGGGGCAGCCCTACACGCAGGAGATGCTCTCCATAGTGGAAAAGGGAGGACTGATGAACCTTCTTAGAGAGCGTCTCGGAGAGCGCCTCGCTCATCGGGGGCAAGAGCAAGGGCCGTGACGCCCCGGGTGGTGGTCTCCGAGGGGTAAGACGCCTCCCCGAAGACCGCACGTCATGGTGGAAGGGCGGGAAAAAGGACCCGGCCGGCAGGAACGAGGATCGAGGCCGGATCGGCCCTGTCCGGACCGGGGACACTTTAGGACGGGCGGTGGGCGAAGTGGCGTTTCGGCCCTGGAATCAAGCTCCAGGCCCTTGGGTCCGAATATATGGGGAATCGGGGATCGGAAACCAATGCTGTTCACCTCTTCACAGAAAAGAATCTTCCTTTACCTCCTTTTGTGCGCCGGGGCCGCGCTGTTGTTCCTCGGCGGCTGCCACCGGGCCGGGGGCAGGCATGCCCTGCCCGCTGCCGAGAGGGGACAGATGGATCTTCGCGGGTGGAGCCCTGCCGACGACGGTCCCGTGGCGCTGAAGGGAGACTGGGAATTCTACTGGGGACGGCTTCTGACCCCCGGGGACTTCTCCGTGCCCCCTTTCCCGCAAAGGACGGGCTTTCTGAAGGTTCCCGGCGTCTGGAACGGGTACAAAGCCCAGGGAGACGAGCTGCCGGGCCACGGGTGCGCCACCTACCGTCTGACGGTGCTCTTGCCGGAAGCGCCCGTGCCCCTTGCCTTCAAGTTCCTGGACGCGAGCTCGTCTTTACGCCTTTACGCCGACGCGAAGATCGTGGCCTCCTCGGGCACGGTGGGGACCACGGAGCCTGAAACCTGTCCACGGTACGCCCCCGGAACGGCCTTGTTCCTTCCTGAATCGGAGCGACTGGAATTGATTCTCCAGGTGGCCAATTTCCACCACCGGCTGGGGGGGCCGTGGGAGCCCATCCACCTGGGCAGGCCGACCGACCTCATAAATGCCAGGCAAGGGAACCTTGTTCTGGCCATGTGTCTTTTCGGAAGCATCGGCATCATGGCCCTGTACCATGCCGGTCTTTTCATCATGAGAAAGAAGGACAGATCGCCCCTGTATTTCGCCCTTTTCTGTCTGCTCATCGCACTGCGAACCCTGCTCACGGGAGAGCGGTACTTCGTGCACCTTTTTCCCTGGGCGAGCTGGGAGGCCACCGTCACGCTCGAATACCTCTCTTTCTACCTGTCGGTTCCCGTCTTCGCCATGTTCATCAGGTCCTTGTATCCCATGGAACTGCCAGGCGCCGTCCTTCGCGTCATTCAGATCGTCAGCCTCTGTTTTTCCGCTGTCGTGGTCCTTGCACCGGTGCGTGTTTTTTCCCACACGGCCCCGTTCTACGAAGCCTACGCCCTGCTTGCCTTCGCTTACGGCATCTTCGTGCTTCTACTGGCGAACTTGAGAAGAAGGGAGGGGGCCGCCATCTTCTTGGGAGGCTTCCTGGTGCTGCTGGCAGCCGGGACCAACGACATACTTCTGGAGAGTCGGTTTATCGAGACAGGCCATGTTGCCCCCCTCGGTCTTTTTGCCTTCATCCTTTCCCAGTCCTTCCTGCTTTCCCGGCGTTTTTCCAATGCTTTTCTCCTGGTGGAAACGCAGGGCGAGAGGCTGAAGGCGACCAACAGGGCCTACGAGAGGGAGATTGTGGAACGTAGGAGCGCGCAAGAGGCCCTCAAGGAGTCCGAGAAAAGGTACCGTCTCCTGGCAGACAACGTGACGGACCTCATATGGACCATCGACATCCGAACGCGGCGATTCACCTACATAAGCCCGTCGATCCTCCTCATGACCGGCCACACGCCTCAGGAAGCGTTGGGCCTCACCATGGAGCAGACCCTTACGCCCCACTCCCTCGAACTGGCCGATCGGAGGATGGCGCAGATGCTGAAAGGGGAGAGCAGGGGGCAGGGGGACCGGGCGGCCTCCGCGACCCTGGAGCTCGAGCAGTACCAAAAGGACGGATCCACCCGTTGGGTGGAGGTCCGAACCACCCTTCTCAGGGACGAGTCGGGGCGCCCCGTGGAGATCCTCGGCGTGACGCGCGACATCAGTGAGCGCAAGCGTGCGGAATCCCTTCTCAGGGCGAAGATGGAAGCCGAGGCGGCCAGCAGGGCCAAGAGCAGGTTTCTGGCAAACATGAGCCATGAGCTGCGCACACCCCTCAACCACATCATCGGTTTCACGGAGCTCGTGGTGGACCGCAACTTCGGAGAGCTCAACGAGGTCCAGACCGAGTACCTGAACGATGTGCTCCACAGCAGCCGGCACCTTCTCACCCTGGTCAACGACATCCTCGATCTCTCCAAGGTGGAGGCGGAAAGGCTGGACCTGGAGATCGGGACCATCGAGGTGCGGCACCTGCTGGTGGAGGCAATCCAAATGCTCAGGGAAGCCGCCGCAAGACGCAGTATCGAGGTGCGGATAGAGGAACCGGTCAGCCCCCCGACCATCCAGGCCGATGAACGCAGGCTCCGGCAAGTGGTGTACAATCTGTTGTCGAACGCCGTGAAGTTCACCCCCGAGGGAGGAAAGGTGGTGGTTTCCGCGACAGGGTCCGAAGCCTCCGCCGGAAAAGACAGCCGGACCGTTGTCTTCTCCGTGTCCGACACCGGGATAGGCCTGGGTCCTGAGGACCTGGAACGGATTTTTTCCCCCTTTGAGCAGGTGCACGATTCCCCCTCGCGCAAGTACCAGGGCACGGGCCTGGGGCTCAGCCTCACGAAAAGACTGGTCGAACTGCACGGCGGCACCATATGGGCCGAAAGCGAGGGGGAGGGCAAGGGGAGTCGTTTCACCTTCACCCTCCCGGCGGGTCCCTCCAACGCGACTGCCTCCTAGCCGCATCTTTTCACTCCATCACCCCTGCCTGCCTCAGGGCTTGGATCTGCTCCCCATCGAACCCCCAACGCATGAGTGCCTTTTCTGCCCGGGCTCCGGTGGGCGAGGGCGGCGCCTGAATCTGCCCGGGGGTGCGGCTGAAGCGAGGGGCCGGTGCGGGCTGCATCACGCCTTCCACGTCCAGAAAGACCTTCCTGGCCAGGTTGTGCGGGTGGGCCAGGGACTCCCCAAGGGTCAGCACCGGTGCGAAACACACGTCGGACCCTTCCATGAGCGCACACCACTGCTCCCTGCTCTTGCTCTTGAAGACCGCCGCAACCTTTTCCTTGAGCCGGGGCCACTTGCTGCGATCCATCTGGGGTTGGAATTCGGGATCTTCCAGGCCCGTGCGCTTGAGCAGCAGGGAGTAGAATTGCGGTTCGATGGAACCCACGGAGACCCATTTACCGTCCGCGGTTTCGTAGGCGTCGTAAAAGGGGGCGCCTCCGTCGGCCAGGTTCGCCCCGCGCCGGTCCACCCAGGATCCCGCAGCGTGCATCCCGTAAACCATGGCCATGAGGGCGGCGGACCCGTCCACCATGGCCGCGTCGATCACCTGACCCTGCCCGGATTTGCGGGCTTCATACAAGGCGCAGACCATACCGAAGGCCAGGAGCATTCCTCCGCCGCCGAAATCGCCCACGAGGTTTAGGGGGGGCACCGGGCTTGTGTCGGGCCTTCCGATGGTGTGCAGGGCCCCGGAAAGGGAGATGTAGTTGATATCGTGACCCGCGACCCGCGCCAGAGGTCCTTCCTGGCCCCATCCCGTCATGCGGCCGTAAACGAGGCGGGGGTTGCGCTTCAGACACACGTCGGGGCCGAGCCCCAGTTCCTCCATCACCCCCGGTCTGAATCCTTCGTAAAGAGCATGGGCCCGCTCCACGAGCCCGAGAACGGCATCCACCCCTTCTTTCTTGCTCAAATCGAGCCCGA
>Ga0068712_1004204_pt1 | contig 12460 bp, 11 predicted proteins | sample MTBAKSrepl1MetaG_FD_62987 | JGI IMG/M metagenome (GOLD analysis project Ga0068712, IMG submission 62987) | Enrichment culture microbial communities from Arthur Kill intertidal strait, New Jersey, USA, that are MTBE-degrading - MTBE-AKS1... | ecosystem: Environmental > Aquatic > Marine >... | reverse complement strand
GGCAGCGCCTGCAGCCTGGACTCGGGTTCCTATCACCGGTGACTTTTGAACAAAGATACTATGCGGAACTGGTAGCGGCATGAAAGGTTTGGTGTCCACTATTGCCATCCGACCTCATTGATAGCCAATTAGCATCCGGAATGCAGCAAACAGCTCAGGAGAAGTCTGATGCGGTCCATAAACCATAAAATTCAAAGTTTGAATTGATAAAAATACCTTAGTAAGTTTCATTAAAATATTGGTTTTTTATCAAAGACTGAACCTAGCACCTAGGTTCCTCAACATCATATATGGATTAACATATTGAACACTGAATTGAACACAAATATTCGGAATCTTTACTTTATGTGAATTGTTTGGAACTGCTTGTTCGTGAGTAACAACAATTGAACTATCAGTTTTGGCATGCGCTATGACCCACGGATCAGCTTTGTCTAAAAAATAAGAACTTGCTATAGTCTCATAATTCGTATTTACGTAATCGGCAATTGATCTCAAATATTGCTGAACTATTTCGTCAGGTTCAATGAATAATCCCGAATTTACTCTTAATCGTGCCCAATCGGATAGTTCGTCTTCACCTTCCATTAGTTCCTCATATACCATCGTAGAACTATATATGATGCCATTAGCTACTTGCTGATCCATCCAATCCCAGAATGCTGGCACAATATCGAAGCCATATGGACCTTTTTTCGCTTCTATAAACACATTGGCGTCCAAGCAGTATTGTTGCATAGAATTATTTTGCCTACATGCTCTCGGCTATCCCTTCGAGAGTTTTCACCTTGACGCCCAGTAGTCTCGCAGCATCCCTGTATAACAGTTTTCCCTCAAAAGTGGAGGATAGTATCGCCTTGGTCAATCTATTGCTATTCCTCGCTTTTATCGTTCGATAAAAATCGCCGCCATCATCTCGGTTTACTAGTGGCCGATAATGCTTTTCCATTTCTACTCTAAGTTGGCTAAAAAAATTACGCTCCTCAATTAACCCAAGTTCATATGCGCGGCGTAAGACAACAAGAGAGCTTACGCGATAATAATGAACTAAGCTGTCCAAATTGTTCTCAATAGAATTATTATTGTCCCAAGTTCTTAAAAAAGTTGCTCTTGGTGTAAGTATTTCAGCCGCTACTTTATTACAAAAAACCTCAGTCTCTAGGTCTCTATTAAATTGCCTCGCACTCAAATCTGGGTTGGATATTCCGCTCTCGCCTTTCCATACATGACAAAGCTCGTGGGCGAAAGTAAATATCTGAGCAGCTTTTGCATCGCGTCCATTGATAAAAATCAGAGGAGCCATGTTATTATAAATTGTAAATCCCCTGAATTCACTTACAGATAGTTTACGCCTCGTGTTGTTACCAACGATTCCGCTTCTAAGAACAAGAATACCTAGTTCTTCAGCGCGTCTAATAGAATCTCTTAAAAACTCTTCCCAACTGTGGACCCTGTATCTAAGTTCATCATTAATACCTATTATATTCCTGATACTATTCGCTACAGTATCAACATCATTGGAATTTATATAATCTCCAACAAATTCCAGAGGGGAGGCACCTTGTTCCTGCAAGTATTCTATATACCATTGATGCTTCCTTATTACATCATTTAACAAGTCAACAAAATCTACACTCAACGTTTGGAATTCATCATCAACAACGGTTCTCAAATCAGGGATTGGTATCCTTTCTTCTGGCGGCTCTGAAATAAAAAGATAACCGAACGGTATATGCAACGTCCTAGCTAGGTTCTGTGCTTGGCGGAGGCTTGGTTTTGCATTACCTTGTTCCCATAATCTCACTAAACTTGGGTTTACTTGTGTTCTTCGAGCCAAGTCATTTTCAGATAGAGACGACCTAGTTCGAGCCCAAGAAAGTATATCTGGTGTAATAAGTGCTTCTGTCATACCCGTTATCTTTAACTTAACCTTACGAGACTACTTATAATTATATTATCCGATTAAGTTCCCAAACAATAAATCTACCAATGTAATTCTGTCAAGTAGGTGTAAGGGTCCAGTACATATTGGACTTTTTGGGGTTGGCGATAAATTTATCCAGATAATAGCGCAACGGAGGCACCTTGCCAATAGAACGGTGAACTCTCTCGGTGTTGTACCAGATAAGGTATTCCATGAGCGGCCGGTTGAAATCTTCCGGTTCATCAATGCGATCTATATGGTAATAGGCAAATTGCTCTTGTATCGTACGATTGAACCTCTCCAGGTGGGCGTTGGATTGCGGATGGCGGGGGTAGTTGACGTAATGGACAATGCCCTGGCTGCAGGCAGCGTGGGTAAAATGCTTCAAAAACTCCGAGCCGTTGTCTGTCTGGACCCTGGATACCTTAAAGGGTGTTACCCAGTTCAGCTTGTCCAAAAAGTCCCTGGCTGAGGCCGATGAGCCTGTCTTGTAGATGTAGGCAAAGGCAAAACGCGTCGGCAGGTCTACAGCTGTAATCAGGTAACGTTTAAGCCCATCTACGAAGATGTCGATTGTATCTATCTCGACCAGTTCCCCCGGTAGCCTGGGGCGGAAACCCTTCCTTCTGGATTTCTTCATCACCTTGCGGGGCTGTTTCTCATGCAGTCTGCCGGTGCGGCCATTGATGGAGACCCGGGCATGTATGGGCAGGCGCCCATTTGCCTTCAGATCAGCGATGATCCTGCCTACCGTGGATTCCGAGGGTGGCTTGATACCCCTGGACTCGCAGGCGGCTTTGAGCACCGGTGTTATGGTGAGCTTGTCTACACCGGGGTGCAGCGTACGGTAATCTACAATGAACCGATCGACAAAGGGGTCATGTTTCCGCTTTCTCCGGGTCTTGGGCGCCCTGTCGCCCGGAGCCAGGCTTGAGAGCTTGCCGCTTGAGCTTTCGAGCCTTTGTTTCCAGAGGTAGATGGTGGACCGGCTCTTGCCGAATGCCTTCCTGGCAGCATCCGCCCCGTACTCGTCAAAGAACTCGATAATCTTTACCCTTGTCTCGATTTCCTTTTGCCTGGGATGGGAGAGTATATCGTAGATCTTTTGCATCCATCGACTATAGCCTCTCGGGTAATAACTGTCCATATAGATCTGTTTCATTAAAAAGACTCCCCGGGATCACCTCCCCGGGAGTCCAATATGTTTCTGAACTTTTGCAGTAGGCTAAACCAATCCAAAATACTTTTCGAAAAATTGCATGAGTTTTTCTATAATGCTTTGTTTCTTGGCTTCCCTGCCACCGCCGAACCGCGAGACAGGAGGCATAATCTTGTCTATGTCAGTGCCATTTGTTTTAAGTGCCCCATCCCGAAATGAATTGTTGATGAATTTTTTCGCCTCATTGTGTTTCAACTGCTCTTCAGTAATTATTTTCTCAAGATCTGCTTCTTTTTGCTCTTGGACAAATTTTTTCCAATCCTCTTTGACTCTGGTATCTGCGTTAACGGTTTCGATGAAATGTTCGATGAGCTCCTTCTTGCTTCTTAGTTGGATGCTGGAGTTGACAGCCTTATCAATCGTGACTAATATGCCTTTATCTTTGCAGTTTGATTCATGGTATTTTGCCACAAGCATGAGGATGTAATCGATATTGATTTCTACCTGTCGGATAAGCTCAAGCTCAAAAACGATGTCGTCGTTGATTTTTTCCCTTTCAGTATTTTTGTCTCTTGTGAATTCCTGATATATGTCAATGTAAATACTCTGATAATCCTGGAAATTACGGACGGACAATATCTCTTTACCTGAGAAACAGTCGAATGCTGTCAAGATATTTTTAAGCCTGAGAATAGCCCCAAATAGCCTGATGAAATCCTTCTGGTTTTGTTCTCCTATGATCTCCTGCCCTAATGGGTACTTGATATTCAGCTGTTCAATAAGTTCTGTGTAACCTGGCTGATGCTTTCCCTTTTCATCGTAGCCGTGATAGTAAGCCTCAAAGTTTTTCAAGAGGACTATGCTACTAGCGTCCTTATCTCCAAAAAGAGCTATGGCTTCATCTGTTTCCTTCTGTAAATCACGAAAACATACAATATTGCCATATGTCTTGACTGAGTTCAGTATGCGGTTTGTGCGGGAAAAAGCTTGAATTAACCCGTGCTGTCTCAGATTTTTATCCACCCAAAGGGTATTTAATGTTGTGGCGTCGAAACCTGTAAGAAACATGTTTACCACAACTAAGAGGTCGACCTCGCGTTGCCTCATACGGAAGGAAAGGTCCTTATAATAGTTCTGGAACTTATCCGCAGATGTGTCGTAATTAACATTAAAAATAGCATTGTAATCAGCAATTGCTGATTCCAGAAAATCCCGGGATGATTGGTCCAGTCGGTCAGCGTCAAAGTCTTCATCGGCCAAAACATCCTCAGGGTCTTCTTCGTTTGCATTGTAACTGAAAATGGTAGCAATATTGAGCTTGCGGCTACGGTCGGAAAGCTGTTTCTTAAGCTCAGTGTAATATTTCATTGCAACGGGGATAGAACTAACTGCGAGTATAGAATTGAAACCCGATACGCGCTGACCCTGCAATGAATAAAAACTGTTACGTTTGGTTTTCTGATCGAAGTGGTCAAGTACATAGCTTACAATTCCATGTATGCGGCCGGGATCAGTCATCGCTTTTTCCGTATCGATAGCTGACACGCTTTTATCTGTTATATTCTCCTTCATCTTAACGGTGTTTATATAGTCGATACGGAATGGAATTACATTACCGTCGTTTATAGCATCCACAATGGTGTACGTGTGCAGCTTGTCGCCAAAAGCCTGAGGAGTTGTTTTAAGAAGTGGGTTGCCGCTACTTACGGCATTGGATGCAAAAATTGGCGTCCCGGTAAAACCAAAAAGATGATAATTTTTAAAGGACTTAACAATTTTTGTGTGCATATCTCCAAATTGGGATCTATGGCATTCATCGAAAATAATCACCACGTGCTTTTTATATACATCGTGTGCTTTATTCTTTGAAACGAATACAGCCAGTTTTTGGATAGTTGTGATTATGATATTAGAGGTTTTATCCTCAAGTTGTCTTTGAAGGATCCTTGTGGAAGTATTGCTGTTTGCCGCTCCTTTCTGGAAACGGTCATATTCTTTCATGGTTTGGTAGTCAAGGTCTTTTCTATCAACCACAAACAGGACTTTGTCGGTGTGGGGTAGCGCTGAAGCAAGTTGAGCGGTCTTAAAAGAGGTCAGGGTCTTTCCACTACCTGTTGTATGCCAGATATACCCACCGGCATCAATCGTGCCAGTTTTTTTGTAGTTAGTCGTAACTTCAATTCGCGTTAAAATACGCTCGGTTGCTGCGATCTGGTAAGGCCGCATAACAAGCAGTTGGTTCTCAGCAGTGAAAACACAATATTTTGTCAGCACGTTCAACAAGGTGTGCTTAGCCAGGAATGTTTTGGTAAAATCAACAAGATCGGCAATGGCTTTGTTATTACCATCAGCCCAGTAAGAAGTGAATGCGAAACTGTTGCTGGTCTTCTTACTTCTTTTACGCTCCCCTTCACCCTGTTCCTTTATGTGGCTGGATCTTGTGGTATTAGAGTAGTATTTGGTATGAGTTCCATTGGAGATAATGAAAATTTGAACATACTCTAATAAACCACTGTCCACCCAAAAACTGTCACGTTGATAGCGTCTAATCTGGTTAAACGCTTCGCGAATAGCCACTCCTCTCCGCTTCAATTCGGTATGGACCAGGGGCAGTCCATTTACCAGGATGGTAACATCATAACGTGTATCGTGGGTGCCAGCAGATTCTTCATACTGGTTGATGACTTGCAGGCGGTTATTGTGAATGTTTTTCTTGTCGATGAGATATATGTTTTTGGTTGAGCCGTCATCACGCCTTAGAATCTGCACATGATCAGTCTGAATTTTGCGAGTCTTTTCAACAATGCCTTCGTTGCTGCTTGCGATGCTCTCGTTGAAAAAACGGTTCCATTCTGCATCGGAGAAGGTAAAGCCATTTAAAAGTTCCAATTGTGTTCTGAGGTTGGAAACCAGTGCTGCCTCATTCTGTATCTTCAGGTATTCATAACCCTGACCTTGGAGCATTTGTATATATTCGCGTTCCAAATCAGCTTCACTTTGGTAGGAACCTTGATGGCAATACTTTGACACATAATCAGCAACAACCGTGCTTTCATTTGCCGAAACCACGATGTTGTAAGGGCTCATGCTGTCGCCTCCTTAAAGGTTAACAGTTTGTCTCTATAATACTCATATTGTTTGCGCCTTGCCTCGATTTCAGCGGGAATTCCGTATGAAATGTCGTTCACAAGCGCATCAAAACGGTCAAGTATGGCAACAATGCGTTGTTGTTCCTCAATTGGTGGAACAGGGATGTCTATTGTTGATAGTTTACTCGGGGTAACTTCTACGACTTTAGTTCCGTGGGCTAATTTCTTTTTTTGAGTAAAAAACATACTTGTATGAAAATAATATGACAAATATTTAGGATTTTGATTATGATGAATAATTGCTGTATGACTACTTACTGCTATGCTCTCGTTTCCTAACCAAGCTACACTTTTACAGACATCTTCTAAGTTTTCGCTTGTTACGGCCATGATAACATCATTTTTTACTGCAAATTTAGCTTTTTTTGCTGCTTCTTCATTTACATAAGAAATTGTTTCATGAGCATATAAACCATATTTAGTATAAATTTGACCATAATGAATGCAAGGTACTCCGCTTCCACTAAAATCCTTCTTTTGAAAATTACCTCCTCTTGTTATGGTTGCAATCTCACCCAGTGTTTTGCGTGGTACATCATGGTTAAATGCGAATAGTGCATCCCGATAATACTCATATTGCTTTTTTCGCGCTGTAAGCTCTGCTGTAAGCTCTGCTGTAAGCTCTGCTGTAAGCTCTGTGAAATTGTCCAGTATCCGGACAATTTCTTGTTGGATAGGGAGTGGAGGGAGGGGGATAGTGAACTTTCTTAACATTGGCACAGTCAATGACGGAATTCCAGTTGTTACGCCTTCTATCCCAGCAAAATACAAGGCATAGTTCAGATACTTTGTCGTTATCTTGCTTTCGTCAGCAATCATAGTTATCAAACGCACTATTGGCGTAAACTTGCCTGCTCTGACTTCGTGGTATCCAATCGTGCCTCTTGCTGAAATAGTCACAGCCTCCTTTTCAATTTTATAGCTATCTGCAAAACCATATAAAGCCCCGTCCTCTGTTCCGTTTGAATAAATCGGATAGGGATGTTGTTCAGTTGGAAATTTCTGCCCTTTTATATAATTTTCAGGCAAATCCCCACCCACTGATATTTGTGCAACTTCTTTCAAATCCACAGATTCAACCCTATCAGGGCAATACTGTGCGATTAATTGTTCTAGTCTGCTCATTCGCCTGCCTCAATTTCAGCGATAATCTTGGCAATTTCATCCCGTAAGATTTGCTCACGAGCTACAATTTCTTCAATCTCTGCATTGAGGACAGCGATATCAATTACTTCCCGTGTGTCTTCCTGTTCAACATACGTCGATACTGAAAGGTTGTAATCGTGGGAGGCAATGTCTGCATTGGAAACCATCAATGTAAAATGATCTTTGCTCGACCTGGTTTTATAAGCATCAACTATCGTATTAATGTTTTCAGGTGTTAGCTTGTTATTGTTAGTGACCTTGACGCATTCTTTGGAAGCATCGATGAACAAAGTGCTGTTTTCGGTTTTGGACTTTTTAAGGACCATGATGCAGGTGGCGATACTGGTGCCGAAGAAGAGATTGTCTGGCAGTTGAATCACGCAATCGACATAGTTATTATCAACTAAATATTTACGTATCTTCTGCTCCGCCCCACCTCGATACATTACACCAGGGAAACAAACTATTGCTGCTGTTCCGTTAGTAGCCAGCCATGAAAGCGAGTGCATTATGAATGCAAGATCGGCCTTTGACTTGGGCGCTAGTATACCAGCGGGAGAAAAGCGCGGGTCGTTGATAAGTAGTGGATTGGCATCACCCTCCCACTTGATGGAGTAGGGTGGATTGGATACGATTGCTTCAAATGGCTCATCATCCCAATGTAATGGATCAGTCAACGTATCACCATGCCCGATATCAAACTTGTCATAACCAATGTCATGCAGGAACATATTGATACGGCATAGGTTATAGGTGGTGATGTTGATCTCCTGTCCAAAGAAACCTAGCCGTACGTTTTCTTTGCCCAAAATCTTGGCTGATTTTAAAAGTAAGGAGCCAGAACCACAAGCTGGGTCATAGACCTTGTTAACCTCAGCTTTACCTACAAGGACAATGTGTGTAAGCAGTTCGCTGACTTCCTGTGGAGTGAAGTATTCACCGCCACTTTTACCGGCGTTAGATGCATACATGCCCATCAGGAATTCATAGGCATCACCGAAGGCGTCGATCGTGTTGTTCTTATAGTCGCCAAGTTTCATTTCGCCTATACCGTTTAGGAGCTTTACCAGCTTGCCATTGCGTTGAGCTACCGTACTACCCAGCTTGTTGCTGTTTACATCCATGTCGTAAAACAAATACCTAAAATTTTCCTCACTGGGACCACCTTGGGCGGAGCCTTCGATATTTCTAAATACTCTCTCCAGTGTTTCATTAAGGTTATCGTCATTTGATGCTTTTTTTCTAACGTTTTGGAAAAGCTCGCTGGGTAGTATAAAAAAGCCCTTGGTTTGAACCAAATCTGCTCTAGCTTGTTCGGCTTCGGAGTCCGCCAGTCTGGCATAATCAAAATCAACGTTTCCAGCCTCATGCTCACCCCGGTTGATGTAGTCAGTAAGATTCTCAGATATATAGCGGTAAAACAAAATATACAAGACATATTGTTTAAAATCCCAGCCATCTACACTTCCTCTTAAGCTATTGGCAATGTTCCAGATAGTCTTGTGTAGTTCCGCACGTTCCTGCTCTTTTCTGTTATCCATTACGAAAACCCCTTGCCGTCTTATTTATAAGACGTCGCGATTTATTTTTTCTAAGCTTATCTTATGTTGCCACTCACATGTGACAGAAGCGTGAAAAATTAGAAGATAACTGCAACAAATGAAATAGCGGAAATTACTAACAGGGCAAGGGCAATGATTATTAGTGTCTGGTTATCAGAGTTAACTAGGGCTAGCCCAAAACCACCAGCTGCTGAGAACCATATCCAGCCTTTCTCGACATGTAATCCCATTAGTGGAAGAATAGCACCCATTATCAGTGCTACCAGTAATAATACCGCGCCTATTGATAAGGAAATGTTATTCTCATTCTTAAACACTAGGCTGATTATACACTCAGCTTGAAAGCCGGAGCAATACTCTAGAAACGGAAGTAGTATTTCAATTTGTGTTGGATAAAAGAATTTAGGAATATCGTTCTGTATACCGAAATAATGTTGACATTGCAAATTGCGGAGGCCTATTATAGATGTTACCAAGATATTTTTGGAGATATTGATGTCTGTACTTTCTGGTAGGCAACTGAAGGACCTTGTCAAAAAGGGCAAGCTTAAGATAGAGAACTATGAAGAATCGCTGGTACAAGCAGCAACTCTAGATTTACGTATTGGGATGAAGGTTCTTGCTAGTCCCACCAGCCCTGAAAAACTTGGTAGAGCAGTCGATTTAACCGCTGATAATCCAGAATACGAAATACTTTCTGGGCAAATGGTTGGGGTGATTTCGCTAGAGAAATTGTATCTCCCTTTAGATATATGCGGAAGATTCGGGATACGTTCATCATTAGCTAGAAAGGGAATAAATGCATTCGGCGGTGTTCAGCTTGACCCCGGATTTAGAGGGAAGGTAACAATGAACCTGCTAAATGTTGGTCCAGAACCAGTTGCTATTAGGTTGGGTGATCCACTATTCAGTGTAGAGTTTTCAAGGCTAGAAGAAGAAGCACAATCTGGGTATTCTGGTGCATATCAAGACCAAGATGATTTCCCTGCCGACCAAACTAACTTTATTCTTCAAGCACATACAACGAGTTTAGCCGAAATCCCTACATTTAGAGCAGAAATACAAAGACTTAATGTACTAATTGAGGAATTACTAGAAAGCGAGCCGGATCCAGACGAAGGATTAGTAGTAAGAGACGAAATAGAACAAAAATTATTAAGTTGTTCAAGAACATCATCTAATGCCTTTATACCTGCATCAGAAATGAAAAAGAGATTGGCCGTGTAACTAATGTCCCTTCTTTATGACCCCGGAGCTTTCCCGGATGATATCCCAAAGGTTGATGTTAGCCGTATTGTAAAAAAAATCGACTGGCTCTGGATTAATAGAGCTTTCGTAAATCACCATCCATTAAAAGATAACCTGAGTGGCTTTTTTAAATTGAGGCTCGGTAATTATCGTATAATATACGAATATGATGATGTAACTGACGAGTTAAGAATTTGTATGATAGGCACAAGGGATACTATTTATCATGACGCAGGTAATCAATACTCCTGACATCTAGTTATCAAGCCAATAATTTCCTCAACCAGAAAACTTGAAAAAAGCGCCTTCACAAAACCCAGCCTCAATTTCCTCCAAATTCCGCGAACAAAAAACACCCTATAAACAACCTTCACAAAAGAACTCTTTTTCGGCCTGCCCAATTTGTCATTTTGTAGATACGATGCACTTTCCTCAATATTTGATCCTACTCTTCATGCGACCTTGCTTTTGCTTCGGGTAAACCTCGTTAAATGTGCTTGTTGAGGAAAATAGCTCCGGAAAAAGCGCTAAAGGTGCAAGCAAAGTCGTTTCGCATAAGATGTATATTTGACAGGATGCCAGAGAAACAAACTATTATGTGCCTTCCTTGGGCCGATCAAGGGGTAGCAAATTTGAACCCGATAGTCGACGATTTTCGCTCAGAAAATAATCTCGCTCGGCGGTTACTTCGGCTAGTTCCCGCCTCAGGCGTTTGATTTCGTTCGCATCATCGAAAGACATTTATACTCCCAATAAACGATAAATAGCAAAATAGGGTGTTTGAGTACATCAGACCCCCCTGCCGTCAATTATCATTCGTATAACCGAGATATGGTCCTACATAGTTTCCCAACAATTTCCCGAGTTCCTCTATAACAGCATCCAGCGGTGGAAGGTGTTTGATCTGCTGTTCAAGTTCACTCGCCCAATATTGTTTTAGCGGAGTTGTAGTTTTGGGCAGAAAATCATTAATGCTTGTTATATTAAGGTGCTTATTCACAAGCTTCTTGGCCAGCACCTCACCCAGAAGCTTGAAGTCTAATCCAGAAGATTTTTCTTTGAGGAGTCTCCAGGCATCATAATAATCACGAGACTTACCTCTCTCTGCCAAACTCCGTATTTTCTCCGCGAGCAACTCTTCAAGAGGGTAGGCAAGCACCTTCTCTCCCTCTGATAAGAAGGGCTCAGATATAATCTGCTTCCGTTGAGGATCCATGCATAGCGGCTCATCAAAACTTAAGTCCATAAATATCATACCGGGGTAGGCTAATGGTCCAATGAACTGCGCCCTGATCCGGGCATATCCATTCGGTTTGTGCAGCATCTTGGTAGTAAGTCGCATCCCGGATGTTTGCCCTACCTGGAAATACCACTCATCGAGAGAGTGTCGTAATTCCACTTCTTTTATATTGTTTTTGGCAACTATAATGGAACCCACCTTCGGCAATCATATTGGGTACCATCCAAATGATGACTCCTTACTCTGCTAGGTCATCTTGGCCTCCCTCCTTTTCAGGTTCTCTTTAAAGCGGTAACTGTCTCCGTTCATTTCAATGATATGGCACCTATGGGTAAGCCGGTCTAGCAACGCGCCTGTAAGGGCTTCATCGCCGAAGATCTCCTTCCAGCGAACAAAATCAAGATTAGTCGTGATAATTAACGAACCCCTTTCATACCTCCCGGAACAAAAGGTAAACAGCGCTTCAGCACCTTCCTTGCTGAAAGGTACAAAGCCCAGCTCATCCAGGATGATGAGGTCATACCTGGCAAGAGAGGCTTCGAGCTTGCCAAGCCTGAGCTGAGCCTGGGCTTCCAGGAGTTCATTGATAAGGCCGGCGGCGGTATAGAAGCGCACCCTTTTGCCTTCCCGGCAGGCAGCCACACCCAGACTGATGGCCAGATGGGTCTTGCCAGTGCCGTAGCTGCCAATGAAGATGATATTGTCCCGTTTGTCGATGTAGCTGCCGCGGGACAACTCAAGCACCAGTGACTTGTTAAGCGATGGAATAGCGCTGAAATCGAAGCAGTCTAAGGTTTTCATCACCGGGAAACGGGCTTTCAACAGCCTCAGCTTCTGGGTGTTTTCTTCCCTCTGGGCGACTTCCCCCTCGAGCAGGGCAAGTAGATAGTCGACATAAGTCTGGTTACTGACGGCGGCCTCTTCCGACAGCCGGGCGTAGTTCTGGGCGATTGCCGGAAGCCTCAGCCTTTTTAAATAGCTGCAAAGCAATAGATCATTAGCCATGGTAGGCCTTCCTTGCGGCGGTTTCGG
>Ga0068712_1004177_pt1 | contig 12545 bp, 8 predicted proteins | sample MTBAKSrepl1MetaG_FD_62987 | JGI IMG/M metagenome (GOLD analysis project Ga0068712, IMG submission 62987) | Enrichment culture microbial communities from Arthur Kill intertidal strait, New Jersey, USA, that are MTBE-degrading - MTBE-AKS1... | ecosystem: Environmental > Aquatic > Marine >... | reverse complement strand
GGCCGTTTGGGCAGACAGTTTCATCAATGGGGGGCGGTCCTGCATGAGGATGGAGGCCTTCAGGTCATGACGGATACCGGGGATCGAGGCCAGGCCCGGGGCGTCCATCCGGGCAATGGTGACCGATTCGGTGAGATGGACGGTCCCTGACACGCCCAGCAGTGCCTTGGAAGACCGGACCAAGTCCTTCATTGTCACATGGACGTCCATGGCTTTCAATCCGTGGACATGGACGGGTTGGGGCCCTGTCAGGCTGAGGTCCTGGATCTCAAGATCTGCGCGCATATCGATGGATAGGGGAAATTGGTCCTGAAGCCGGACCTCTGCCCCGGACATGCGGAGGCCCATCCCCTCCACGGAGAGGCCGTTTTCGGCGTGGGCCAGTCTCAGGCCCGGGAGTTCCACCCTGAGGCCCTTCACCGCAACATGGACCGCCCCGGCAGGGAGGATCCCGTTCAGCTGCACCTGCTCGACAAAGACACCCTGAGGATCCTTCGGGGGCCACCCGCCCGTGACGTCCATGGGGAGGAACGGATCTGCAAGGTCTGCCATCTCTTTCAGGTCCACGGCCACGGCGTCCACAAAGAGATCGGCCTCTACCCCAGAAGGATCCGCCTGACAGACCCGGCCCTCCCATTGGAGGCGGGTCTTCTCCTGGATCCGGAGTTTCCCTTGAGCGATCGTCAATTCCTTCTTTTCTGGTGTCACGGTCCCTGTTTGTGAAAACCGGAGGGCCACAGGCCCGACGCGGCGTTCCTTGAGGGGGCCTCCCGCAATTGCCAGCCGACTGCCCGAAAGCGTCATAGTATAGGCGATTTTGTCCCCGGAACCGAGGCGCGCCTTTGCGGTAAGAGCCACCTCTCCGGACACGGCAGGGAGAGAGGGGGGGGCCAGGGGACCCGCCGCTTCCATAAGGGCCGCGAGGTCCAGAGCCAGATTTCCTTCGATCCCCATATCCGAGAGCCCCCCTGACACGGCCAGGTCAAGGCCGGGGAGACTGCATCGGGCCTGGATCGATGCCGTGTTGAGTCGGACCGCAGGGGTAGCATCCACCAGGTGTTCGACAGAGAACGTCAGATCGACAGGCGGCAGGGGCTTTCCATCTATCTCCTGTGTCGAAGAGAGACTCGCGGTAATGGGCCTGTTCACAAGAGAGGGGATATTGATGCGGAGGGCAATATCGCGAACCGCAAGGGAGCGATTTGCCTTCCGGTCCACAACAAGAAGAGTGCCATTCTGAAGCCGGATGTGTGCGTTGAGATCTCCGGGAATGGCCAGGGCCATTTTTCGCCAGTCCTCGGGTTCAGTCGGATGGGTTTCCGCCGAGGGCTTTTGGGCCGGTTTGAGCCGGTCTAAAAATGCCTCCAGATTGGTGCGGCCTTCTGTCCCCTTGATCACCTGGACCTTGAGTCCATCCATTCGAAGATCGAGATAGAGGCGTCTGTCCATCAATTGACCGGGATCGATATCCAGCATGAGCCGGTCGATCGATAGGATCGGGTCAGTGCTAGAGGTCTTATTATCCGCAATTCGAAGACCCTCTATTCGAATGCCCTCTTTCCAGGTCCATTGAAGGCCATCCATGTTTACCGGCGCATGCAGGGCCCGGGAGGCCCGGGTTTCGATCTGTTTTTTGGACCAGTTTGTGGAAACGGCTCGGGGCATAATCCACAGGGCCCCGGCCCCCATGGCCAGGATGAAGGCCAGAACCGCCAAGCCCCACAGCAGCCATTTGACAATCCGGCGCAGCATTGAGATGTCCTTGGTTTAGGTTGAAGGGTTTAGAGGTTCAAGGGCTTACGGTTTAGAGGGTTCCGGGTTGACAGCAGATGTTGCGCATTTATAGGTTATTCTTGATTTTTAGGGGTCAATTGTCAATCCTAATCATGTCAGCATCCAGTACCCAGTCGCATTCATTGTTGCAATTCTGGACCGCTCATACTATAGATGAGGGATGTAACAGCCCGCGGCAGAAACGGCTTTTACAAGCGTTATGTTGAAAGAAAGGCATACTACTTGGACCAAATATCGGAAAGAGAGACCCTCGACCTCAAGGCAGTGTCCCTGCTGACCCTCCTCTGCATCGCATGGGGGTTTAACGCCGTCGCCATGAAGATCAGCAATGCGGGGATCGCCCCCATTTTCTGCGCCGGCATCCGGTCCGTCATCGCGGTTATCGGACTGGCCCTCTGGATGCGGATCAAAGGGATCCCTCTGTTTCCGGGAAGCCTAATAGACGGTCTGATCGTGGGGATCCTCTTCGGCCTGGAATTTGCCGCACTCTTCTCTTCCCTTATTTACACATCGGTTTCTTCGGCATGGATCCTTCTGTATTCGACCCCCTTTTTTCATGCAGTGGGGGCGCACTATTTTCTCAGTGGGGATCGCATCACCCTCCAGAAGACCATCGGCCTGGTCCTGGCTTTCTTTGGTATCATTATCCTTTTGAGTAAGCATCTCGGGGTTCCGTCCCTCACCGGACTCGCAGGCGATGTTCTGGCCCTGACCGCGGCCATCCTGTGGGCCGCCACTACCATCTGGATCAAGCGTCGACTCGTGGGAAAGGTGTCGCCTCATCACACCCTCTTTTACCAGACCGTGTTCTCCATCCCGATCCTCTTTCTCTTAAGCGCCCTGTTCGGCGAGACCCCGGTCCATCACCTGGATGGGCTCATCATCTCGTCCGTCCTTTTTCAGGGGATCGTTATCGCCTTCATCAGCTACCTGGTGTGGTTCTCGCTGGTCCATGACTACCCGGTCAGCAGGCTCTCGTCCTTCACCTTTCTGACCCCGGTCTTTGCCACCCTCTCGGGGGCCCTCTTCCTCCAGGAACCCCTGACCCTCCGCCTGACCCTTTCACTGGTCCTGGTGAGTATCGGGATCTATGTGGTGAACCGGAAATAATCGAGACTGTGAAATGAAACTGCGTCGTATGATTCGAAAAAAGGTCTGGAAAAAGGAAAAGTACGTAAACAATGCGCCATCGTGTAGGCACGCAAACATTCCCTATGGATCGTCAGACACCATGCATCCATAAAAAGCCTTTCAAGCAATTTTAGCCAGCTTACTATGCTGCTTTCAGCTCCTCTGGCTCCAAAAAATCGGGTGGCCACCCTTGTTTTACCGGTCTGCCATACGTGTATGTGAAATCGCACTTATCGGCGCCCTGCGCAAGTGTCGACTTTCGGACCAGACCGGCGCCGCATAGTCTACTCATAACAAGATCGGCCAGGCAGACATAAGGCATGATCTCACTGGCATCATCGGCGTCGAAAAATTTGCACAAACCACATGCCATTTCGTCATAGCCGAAATCAAACCCTCCATCTTTGCTGAGCTCAGGTATATCCAGAACCCAATCTCCAGGATACCAAGAAGCTGTGAAAATCTGGTTGGGGACCATGGCAAGGCACCGCCACTATCACAGCAAGGCACCAGAAAATATGGTGTTGTTTGGTAAAGTTTCAAAAACTATGAAATGACAGGGTGCGTGGCTTTATATCAACCTGGTAAATCCGTTTGATATCAAATGGATATACCTTAAATCGCTACCGAAACCGCTATTTGACCATGAGCCCACATCTACTGAGTCGCCCGACTGATATCACAACTATTCAGCGGTAGCAAAATTGCCGATCTCTTCTGACAGGATAAGGTTCTTGACCAAATGGGTCGTGGAGCTATGTACAGCGTTTGGGTAGGAGCTTAGAGCCAATCTCCTGTATGCTGCGCTCATTTCTTTCTATCATAGCTGTATACGGACTGTGGCGCCATGTTCGCTATGAAAGCCATCCAGGCATCTCATTCTATGTAAAGCATTCCATCCTGTCCAATCGTCAGGACTGCTTCATAACCCACATAAACGGTCCCTCTTACATGTGCAGAATTAACCAGCGTGCAGCTTTCATCGACCATCCAATTTCCAGACAGCGGAGGCGTGCATTGTCGAAAATAAAAGTTGAAACTCTGGACCACCATCTCCGCCTCCTTGCCGTCTGACGGTGGGAGGCCGTCCAACAGCCACAGATTGATGTGTACCAGCTCGTACGATTCAGCGGGCAAGTCTGCTCCGGTATAGGTCCACTCATGAACAATTTGCTCAGCGGGAGGATTTGAGTAATGTCCCTGTGCACTCTTGAAAGATACAGCGTCTGACCCCCAAATGATAATATGGGTGGAGTAGTCGTTCAACAGAGTCATGGTGAATTGTTCCCGGTTGCCGGGGTTGTAGTAGGGCTGCACGACAAACTGGGCATTCGGCCCGTTTTCGATTCCCCACCTGGAAAACTCCACGTCCATTTCATGGGTATCGTCCAGATAGATGAATGGGCTCGCCACCACGTTTTTGGCTAACAAGTCGACCCGGCTTAAAATCTGAAAAATGTACGTTCCGTATCCCAAAGGCTTCAGCATACTAACCTCTGCGCAATACCATTTCCCATCCCGCTGGGTGATCTTCAGATGAAGGCGTCCCTGATCGTCCACCCATACGTTGTCATGGCTTGTGGAAAAATGGTTTGGTCCAGGTCCCAGAGAGATGCCGCCCTTGACCGCCCATTCGTACCCTGAGAACTGGATGGTGGGATGGCCGGCGATGCCCAAGACATCGACCCAATCCAATCTCAACGGAAAAGGCATATATACCTGCTGGGCAAAAAGGGCATCATACCCTTTCCGGATAACAAAGGCAGAGATCTGTTTCCACTCACGGATCCAGGTTTGGTAAGTTCCGTCAGGGTTCACCGGCAGGTACGCCCTTTGATCAGCATAGGGCTGGATATACCATTTGTCGGTCTGTACGAAAACCACTACCCAGACGTCCGCCGGACTCACCCCGGTGACGGTCCCTGAGACCACATCCGGGTTCCCCGCGGTCACTTGAACGGTAATGGCCGCCTGGCAGTCCGCAGATGCTTCCTGGGTGAAGCATTCCAAACTGGCGGTGGACACAATTAGGCAGACCAAAAGAAATTGTAGATTTCTGCTGATACGCTCCATGACCCTATCCATTCTTTCCTTTATTTCAGCTATCAAGCCGTGCCATCGGCCCCCTTCAACGACAGGATTCGTCTTGGGTTGTCTTGAACCATTCGATCAGGCAATCAACAATGAAATGCCCCGATATTTCGCCTCAGCCATGAAAAGGTTGCTATGGAAATGGGGGATATCACCCAGGCCGTCCCGAAATAGATAGAAAAACCGCTCGTATTCCTGTACAGTGGTTGCTCCATGTCCAAAGAGAAGCACATAACAGCTATTCTCTATTTTCATGTTTTCCTTTATCAACGTCGAAAAGCATTCCTTTGAGAACGCAACCAGGTCCCCGCCCTTGCAGGAATAGAAGCGGTAGTGGAGAGGATCGGGTATGTCGCAAACCTCCAGGAGATCCTTATTCGACCTTCCCACATATGCCCACTCGCGTGCGTATTCAGGACTCGCCGCCAGGCCGAGGAAACGCCCCAATCGCTCTGAGAAGGGAAAGTCTTCACGATAGCAAACCTGATTGGTAAACCCTTTCACGGTCACCTGACGGGGGGTGAACAGCAGCTTCAAAAAGGCCTTTTGGGCTGAGCCGCATAGTTTCTCTGCCAAACACAGATCGCGTTCCGGATGTTCGGTCGCCACAATCAGCATGTCGGTTTCGAAAATCTCCGGAGGCATTTTCAGAGTTCTGCAGCATGCATTACTGAGATCAATCATGGGGATGTGCTCCTTAAAAGGAAATGCCTGATCGAACAAACCCTGATCGATTTTATCAAGGCATGCCGCGGTGATCTTGTCCCGCCCATCTGAGTCCCCATAAAGGAATTTCATACCGATTCCTCCTTTACTATCGTTTCACCCCGGAAAGGCTTAAACCGCATCGCCGGATTGCCCCGGAAACAATCTACAGAAAATATGATCATGTGTCACTGGCATATGAGTAGTCACATCGGTCCTTGATCTGGCGGCGAATAGCCTTGTCCAAAATGCCTGCCTCTCCCTCCGTTTTAATCTCCGGATCGATCACCACGCAAGAGATTCCCCTTTTCTCCAGGAGACGGGTTACGGTATGGGTGTGGAATCCCCCAATTAACAGCATCCCGGCATTGCCCCGGGAATTCTCAATGTGATCCAGCGCCCTTTCTACAAAAATGTGCGCCCTCTGGATGCAGATCTCATAAAATTCCTCAACGAGATCGATCACTTGGTTATCCCATTTTGGCAGCTCCCTCTTTTTATTGGAGCCCCCAATCAGATCCTTCGATCGGTCTTCCACAAAAGCGATCCACTCGTTCACACGAAACGCCTCCTTGTGGGCAAGATAATACTCATAGTTGGCTGGCGTGAACGTCATGTCAATCCCTTTCAGAAGAAGATCGCAATGAGATTCCAACTCCTCTGGGTCGCAGCCCAATTTTTCCGAAACATCGGCATAACCCCACACTATCACATGCTCGAGATGCTTCCTCTGCATCTGTTCTATGAAGTCCCGCAATTCTTCGCTTATACTCTCACGACCCTTTTCCCGTTTTAGGAAAAGGTATTTCCAATCCGAATCGATCCCTTCCGTTTCCGCTTCGAACTCGTCCAGTTTCTGGAAGTCACAGTCATGGAGATGCCTTTTCAGCGTCGCGATTTTCCTTTTAAGCGCTGTGAGCAACTGTCGGGCGGGACCCCGCAGAGGATCTAACGTTGCATAGGTATGATGAACAATCCTCTCGTAGAGGGCCTTTTCCTCGATCCCGCGTATGTCCAAAGGGTATTCAGCCATGACATAGAGATACGCGATCGGGTCGAATCGTCCCTCCTGGAGAAACCGGACCGTCTGCCTGTGAAGCGCTTCTTTCGACAGGCAGTGTCGGGCATGAACTGGCCTCAGATCGTCTCCCCACGCGCCTTCTGCCATAACGAGATTGATGCCGTATCGCACAAGGAACTCCTCAACCAGATGGCCCGAAGCCACAATCGAATCCCAATTCAAATGAAGCTCCTGGATGATGATGAAAAGGGGGGCATGGCTCGCCCCGTCAAATGTCCCGCTTATTGTCCCATATCGAGGATTGCATAGGATCTCATGGGGATGAAAGAACCTGCTTTTGTCGGCCAGGGCTTCCAATTTTGCAGCACCCAGGTCGGCAATGTCCGCCAGGTTGAACCCCCCGATGCTCCTTTTTGTCATGGCCCTTCCTCCCTGGAATCGGAAGGCCCCGGGAGTGCCCTGGCCCACAGGGTATTCTCGAGTTCGGCAATGGTCCTGTTTCGGACCACGTCGAAGGATGCCCTGGTCTTCTCGCAAACATCACCCTGCCCGAGCAGCCTCGACAGGACCGACTCCCGATCCAGATATTGTTGAAGATATCGTTCACGGCCGATGTCATCCTTTTTAAGGACCTGAACGGGAGCGCCCTCTGATCTCTTCTCCACCACCTCTATAAGGGCCTCTGGTCGGTCAGTCCAGAAGGGAGATGCCACAGCGGATTCGTCCCGGGCGATTTCCCACAAACGTCCTTCCTTGCAGACCCTCAACGTTCCCAGGAGACGGTCATCGGCTACGGACATGAAAAACAGTCGTGAGCCCTGCTCTGCATCTTGCAGGATGAATGTATCGTTGTCCATCAAGAAGGCACGGCAGGCTTTCTTTAGGCACTTGGGTCGGGAATAGGAGGTCAACAGGACGCCTTTGATCGCATCCCAGAGGAGAAGACCCGTCCCGCTTCGGTTATAGCAAAGGAGTCTGGCGCCATCCGCCGAGAAATGGAGGGTGTCTCCATAAATATTGCCGCAGTCCAGCTCCAACTCGACCGCGCCTGTCCTGAGGTTCATGAGGCTGATGCGGTTTTCGATCCCTCGGACGGCCAGACGTTGCGCGTCGGGGCTGATGCCGATGATGTAAACGCTTCGAGTGGGGATGTCATAGGCCCGAAGCAAATTCCCTGTCTGGGGTTCCCAGCAGAAAACCTCTCCGGAACCGGCGCTGCCGGTAAACAGAAGCTTGCTGTCCCAGGATGCCACAAGCGCGCTGACAGGAGAGGTATGCCTTCGAAGCCGGTGATTGGAGATGCAGTGGCCGGTGGAAAGATCATACTCTTCGATCAGGTTGACTCTGGAAACCACGAAAAGGCCAGCCCCGTTGCGGCATGAGACAATCCCTTGCAGACCGTACCTGAATGTGAGGCGTTTGGGGGGTTCGCGCCTGAAGGCATGGTGGATTTCCATGAGATCATGGTCTCCTGAGACCACAAGGAGATAGTTCTTCTCTGTGAGGCGGATAAAGGGGTTGCGAAAATCCCCGATACAGACGGTTCCGACGCTCTCGCCAGTCAGCCGACTCAGGATCTCCACTTGGGACGAGGCCCCTTTTGTCAGAATGCCAAGGTATTCCCGGTTGAGGTGCAGGCTAAAGATCGGCGTAGGCGACACATTCGGTTTGAGGCGATGGGCGATCGCCCTCTTCTTCTCGGCCGGCAACCCCTTCATCCTGCTGAGGGCCCACACCGTCCTGCTGGGGAGATAGTCGCTAAGGGATGTCTCCATGTTGATCCTCCTGGTCCCGAGGCTCGATGGCCTTTGATGAGGTATCGCCAAACAGACCGTCCAGCTCTTCCCTGAGTATGGACGCCGTTTGTCGAAATGAACGAATCTGCTCTTCCAGCAGGGCCTTCTCCCCCTCGGGCCGGGTCAGGGCATCCGTTATCCTGCTCTTGTGCTGAAGGTGGCCTTCCAGTTGTGCCCTTATCAACCGGCCGGCCTTGCGAAGACGGAGGGTCTCTTGTTCGAGAAAACGCTGTCTTTCCTTTAGATCTTCACCCTGGATGAGGATATCCGTTTTGAGATCCTTGATTCCGGCATTTTCCAGAACGGCATTGGCCCTGGAAAGGGCAGAAACAAGGCCTTCCGCGGAGTCGAGATCATAGCCACAGAAGACCCTTGAAGAAACGGCATCCGCTCCATTCTTGGAAGGGAGCGCACGCAGGAGATTCTCCAGAAAATCTCGATCCTCGGCGCTCAGCTTTTCGTAGTTGGGATGATGTTGGATGCGATCACTGTGGATCAAAAATTTGATTTTCAGCGTGAGTTTGTGCAGCTCTTCTCGGTATCGGTCCCGATCTTCCGCTGTCGGTTCTCCCATGCCCCTGTAGTGAAGCGCCTCCTGGTATCTGCTCTCCAAAGCGTCGAGGTTTTCCATGCCAGCATGGAGTTCGGCGGCTTGGGCGGCCTTGAGTTCAAGGGCCTCCCGCGAGAGTTCGGGATGCTGGGTCTTGATGTCTATCTGAAGGGACAGATCATCACAACGCAATAGCCACCGGTTTCGCTCCAGAAAAAGATTTCCGAATCGTCGCAGATAGGCGGCATGGAGGGCCGGGAGACCTGCGATGACTTCCGAAAGACGGTATTCCGCCTTTTCCTTATCTCCATAAGCAGCGAGCCAGGCGTGCCTCAAAGCGTGAAAGGCCTCCCTATCTTGCTCGGAAGCGGCCTCGATCAGCGCCATGGTTTTTGCCTCCTCTTGCTCGAATCGTAAGAGCCCCTCCCCAGGAATATCGTCATTCAAATGGAATTCGCCGACCAAAAGATGCTGTACGAGGATTCCCAGGGTCCTCAGGTCATATTCTGCCAGGGCGGCCATTCCCCCGACACGCTCCAGATCCTCCCATATCCTCTCGATATCGGGTTTGAATTGAAGACTCAGCCTTTTTCGCTCATAGGTGTCCGGCACGCGCGGGGAGATTCCCTGTTCCATGGACACGGCCGGACTTCTGGAGACAGCATACGAATCGAACGCCGCTTTCAAGATACGGACAAGGGTTACGGTGAAGGATTCCCCCCGAACCCGGCAGTCATCAGCCAACGCATCACCGGCGGTCGCGATCTCTTGCCAAATAGACCTCTCTGTTCGCATCGTCTTTTTTCCTCCTCACGCCGTCACAAAAGGAATCGCTCAGGGAAGCCTTATGCTCTCGAAATGCCTGTTGTTTGTTCGCAAAACCTCAGAACCCACCTCGGCAGGTGCGCAGTTAAACTATCAAAGCAAGACGGTCCTTCTAATGTTGCATCTTTTATGCAGAGCCCAGAAATTGACGTCCCCTCACTTGCAAGGTAATGGCTGCCGATCAGGCCGCTCCAGTCAGTGCCATTATTGGCCATGTCAAACTGGCAAGAATTAAGGCGCGAAATGGCAGTAAACGAAATATAGCCATTACCATGCTCAGAGAGCGTCTTATCATGATTTGCCCCAGCTGAATCAGACCAACGACTGAAATGCTATAAAGGGAACCGTATTGAAAATCGGACCCGCGCTTGTTAATGATATATATCATTGGCGTTCATTTACGGGGCCATTTGATTTTCTTCGGATCGGTCTTCTGCTGTGTGGACAACGCAACCAGCCACTTCTGGTCAGGACTTTGTTCCGCTGCCCCGATGGCCCGGTCATACCACATGACAGCCCTTTCCCCGTCGTCGACACGGCGGTAGTTCTCACCAATTAGATAATAATAGAGTGCGAGTTCATTTTTATCTATCTCTTTCTTTTTCAGCGCCTTTTCGAAGGCCTCAATGGCGCTTCTTCTGTAATGGTGTTCTTGCTCTTCTTCCCCAAAATCATCGCAACACCACGCCGCCCTATGGTAGAGATGGCCTATCTCCCTCATGGGGATACCGTGCCACGAGGCGATCCGCGCCCTGAAATCAAAGCTTAGCCACGGTGGAACCCTTTCCTCTTCCTTCAGGTTCTCCAAAAGAAGAGGACGAATTTTCTTCTTTATGAAAGTCCTCAGACGTCGCTTTACTTTGGCGTTTTCGAACTCCTCTTCCGACCCAGAGAAGCCACATGCCGGACAGGTTTGAGCGGCGACATGAAGCGGTTGGAACCCGATCGCTCGAACGTGGAAATCAGTCCCCTCCTCACTCACATTGGTAGACATCAAGAACCTTACATTGAAAGGGCTGCCGCAACACGGACACGGAATTTCCCTGGATGCGAACATGGTCATAGTCATATCCTCACTATTCAGTCATGAATTGAAATCTCAGCCTTTCCCCATTCTAACCCTGCACCTTGCTTCACCGTCCTTTAGGCAGCGCCTGATCGGAAAGCAGCTTCCCTATATAGTATTGTTGTCAATCCACAAAATATATCCTACAAAGAGAAATGAATTGAGTGGAACCTTTTTTGGTCGGAACATCCCCTGTAGGTGCGAATTCATTTGTACGACAAGCTGGAGCTTCCAGAAAACAGAAGTTCCCAAGCCGGAGCTTGGGAACCAGAGCATGATCAGACCTGAACAAAAAAAGGTTACACTCAATTCAATTGTACGGGAAGGCGGAGCCTCTAATGTGGCCCCTGAGTCATGCAACAAAGGGGATGCCTCTTGTTCCACACCAGGATTTCATCCAAACAGGCTGCGGCCCATGGGGCCACTGTTATGGCCCACCCTCTTTCTTACGGGTCTCCACCATCACCTCGTCTTCATAAAGTCTGACGCCCTTTTGGGCCGCGATGCCCCGATAGTAGTCCACCAAATCCAGAGGGTGAATGGCTTTCTCTCGGGCCAGGGCCTGCTGGATTTTGATCCTTTCGGCATCCGTCTTTCGGATCGCGCCATGATAGCTCCTCACAGGCATGGAGGATGAGATCTCAGGCACAGGGAGCGGGATCGTGCTGGCAAAGACCTTGATGAGATCCATGCCAAAGGGCGGGAGAACCATAAACTCGAATGGGTGCGACTCGTCTGGAAGAGGATAAAGCCTTCCGGGTTCAAAGCGCGTTTCTGAAGGGGAAAAGACCGGAGGATAAAGGCGTTTTACCATGCCGGTAGGCGTGATGTTGAACACACGGATATGGAGTGGCTCCTTCACCTGGACAAACAGGCGAATGACGTCCCCCTCAGAATACACCGGAAAGTCGCCCCCCAAATCGGTCAGGATTCGGATCGTGGATTCCTTTTCCCTGACAGCCACATCCCCTGCATCTGCCAGGACCACGGCCTCCGGATTGTCGAGGCCTGCCTGAATGATGGACGTGGGGATCTGGCACTTTGCCGAGCCATACAACCTTCCCGTCAAGGTCTTGAGATTGAGCGCTACCAGCACCCTGTCCCCCTCCACAAAATAGACCCCGTCCAAGACCGTATCTGCATCCGTACATTCGGCCTCCCAGTTTTGGAGGTCCGCCACCTCCTTCGCCCTGGCCAAAATGCCCCTGGTCCGGGTCAGTCCCTCAAAGACCGGCCTCTCGTCAATGATCTCGGTCCCCTGCCAGTACTGCACCATAGACACCCGAAGCCGGACCATAAAGGACCGGGAGAAATCGCTCACAAATCCCTTGTTCCCTTCCCGGATCGGCTTCACATAGACCTTCAACCGGCTCAGGGTAAAGGGCTTCACATCCTGAACCAGCTTGGCCGCCTTTCCCTCCAGGGTCTCCTCCAGTCCGCAAACGTCCTTTGGGATGTTGGCCACGGCCATCTCATAATCCCAGGCCTGTTTGGACATCTCTTTTGTTCCGTGGCTCCGAAAAAAGATCCGCACCCGGTCTCCTTCTCTCTGATAGGTGGCGCCCA
>Ga0068712_1004176_pt1 | contig 12550 bp, 10 predicted proteins | sample MTBAKSrepl1MetaG_FD_62987 | JGI IMG/M metagenome (GOLD analysis project Ga0068712, IMG submission 62987) | Enrichment culture microbial communities from Arthur Kill intertidal strait, New Jersey, USA, that are MTBE-degrading - MTBE-AKS1... | ecosystem: Environmental > Aquatic > Marine >... | reverse complement strand
GGGGTCATAGCTGAGGTAGCAGCCGACGAAATATAACACGTCCATGCCTTCCTCAAACGGTTTTACCGGCAGATCTTTTGCCCAGTCCGCCCGCTTTTTTCGTTCAAACTGCAAGGGGTTACCTTCAGAAATGAGACTTGCTCTGGCCGTGCGGGCGGGACGGACAGAGGCGGGGAAAACCTCATAAGCCGAGGCGATCCTGCGCAAGGATACCCCCAGTTCAATCTGTTTTACACCTCTGGGGCACTGCCGGGGGCAATTTCCGCAGGTCGTACATCGCCATATGTCTTCACCGTCAATTTCAGTCAAACCGAACGTTGCTTGCCGGATTATCTTGCGAATGCTGAATTGTCTGACCCGGTTCCATGGACAAACTGCGTCACACAATCCACACTGAAAGCATAGCTTGTAAATTTCTCCACCGGCATCTTTGATCTCGTCGATAACCTCTATGAAGGGGGCTACTGTCTCCACTGGTTTATTAATCCTCTTCTTTTACCTTATTGTTTTAGCCCTTCTTTGACAGTCGGGAAATCGTATCCTTTATCTTCTGCAGACCATATTTGCTTGCAAGGGATTCCAGCCCGGTCTCCAACTCCTCCTGCGCCACCTCTTCTTCGACTTCCTCTTCCCTTTCTTCGTAGCTCAGCGCATCAACCAGGCACCACTTGACACACAAAGGTTCGTCTTCGCCTTCGCACATATCACATTTTAGCGGAAGACCGGAATCGGGTTCTTTGAACTCCTCCCGGGATGGGCAGGAAGCCCTGCAGAAGGAACACTCGTCGTATTCCTTTCCGTCAATTGTGTATTTGTCTCTGCCGGCACATTCGGCCGCGGCATAATCGCCTGCCTTTACAGGAACATATACGTCTCTGAGCGGGTCACGAATCACCCGGATGCGAGACCTCGCCGGATTGTTGCTGGAATATTTCGGCGCAGCGTGGAAGGCGGAGCAGATTACCTCACAGGCCCGGCAACCATTGCACTTGTCCACATCAATTTTTATTGTTTTAACTATTTTCTTTTTTTTCTCACCGGTCACGGCAATCACCCCCTACGCTTTATTTCTTCTCTTTTTCCGCTGAAGCCTCTTTGGAGGGAGCGTCCTCGCTGTCCGTCAAGATACCCCTCTTCACGAAGTCTTCGGCAACGTAATCCAAACCCAATTCATGTAAAGACGCTTTCGTAGGAATACCCTCGTCATTCCAACCTTTGAATTTGTAGTAGGTATCTAGAAGCTCCTTTTCAAGTTCGGGAAATCTTTTCTTCCAATGGTTCTCCGGCGGTTTTTCATCCTTTCTGCGCATACCCCTTCGAACATTAACCGCCCGCACCAAAGTCCGGTAGCGTCTAGCGGCTTGCGTCAGTTTGGCTTCATCCATATCAAACCCGGCCCCTGCGGAGATAAATTTCGGGTAATTGTGTATATGATAGGGAGGCTTCAGGGGAAACGACGACAGACCGGAGCACATCCCGAGGGCGTCATCGATGTAGTGCATCCGCTCTTGCCAGTCGACAATGTCACAACACATTTGCACCGTCGGGTAAAAGGGAATTGAGTTTTCTCCGCGCAGTTCCCAGTCCAGCAGGTATTGCTTGAATTTTTCATCAGGAACCTGAAACCAGTCCTTTACAAACGCTTCCCGCTCCTCTCTTGTCGGCCAGGGCGCCTGGGGGAACTGCCCTTCGATCTGGGTTATGTTTATCTTCTCGCCGGTAGAATACATGAGGAAATAAATGGGATTGAGCATGGACAGCTTGAGAGGTAGCTGCTCATGTTTTTTAATATTATTATGCGCATAGGCTTCCGCACCGTTGCCGATCTCTTTAGCCGCCCAATACGTCCCATTGGCCAGGATGTCGCCGATTCCTTCCCGCCGGACAATTCTGTCAAGCAACCAGTAAAATCTCCCCTCGTTATCGGACGGCATACCCTGGAAGTGTTCATCCTTCAAAATGCCGTTTTCCAGGAGTTCAAGGGCGAAGGCCATCACTTGCGGGGTTGAAAACCCGTCCACGCCGTACTCGGTGGCACGCTGGGCGATTTTAAAACCAAAATCCAGGTCCGACATGGCCGCCATGGTATAGGTCAGTTTCGAGAAACATTTCATCATATAAGTGGGAAGTCCCGGCATGGAAATGGTTGCCCCGCATTTCATCGGGCAATTGTAGCAACTGATCAGCCGCGTCCGAACAGTTTCCATCGTCTCCGTCCACGCCTTGGCGACTTCATCATTCCAAAAATCTTTTCGGCGGGTGCGGGAATTACCCCACATGAAATTCTCGGTGTGCCACTTCTCATCATGGACCGCCATCTCTTGCGGCGACCCCAGCCCGGCTAAAATGGGCATGACCCCCGGAATCGGATTTTCATTCCGAAATTTTATATATTCCAGCACTTCATTGCAAAGCCCCAGGTATTCTTCCGGTTGAGAAATATTGATGTCCTTTGTTCCGCGAACCGCTATGGCCTTTACCCCTTTGTCTCCCATGACGGCCCCTATTCCGCCCCGGCTGGCGCTGGACCGGCCTTGTTCAATGGACGCAAAATAGACCCTGTTTTCACCGGCCAGACCGATTGCAGCCACCTGGGCTTTGGGTTCCCCCAACTCTTGCCGAATAAGTTCTGCGGTTTCAACCGTGCCTTTGCCCCTCAAATGAGCGGCATCGCGTATTTCAACCTTATCATCTTTTATCCACAGGTAAACCAGATTGGGAGACTTGCCGCGAAGGATCACTTTATCATAACCGGCATACTTCAATTCCGGCGCCCAAAACCCCCCCATCATTGAAAATGCCATCAGTTGCGTCTGAGGAGAAATGGTCGAAACAATGGTACGGTTACACCCCGTAGCAGGGGTGCCGCATAACAGACCGGCACTGAATATGAGCAGATTATCAGGAGAAAAGGGGGCGACTTCAGGAGGAACCCTTTCCCACAATATCTTGGCGTTCGTACCTAGACCGCCCAAGTAAAGTTCGGTGTCTCTTGGGTCGGTTTCTACCCTCTCAATATTTCCTCGGGTTAGATCCACTTCTAAATTAAACCCTGTTTCTGCGTACCTCATTTTTTTCCCCTTCTAAATTAGTTACATTTTAGCTACAACATAGCTCCCTGAAATGAAGCTGTCAAGGAAAATTTAACGCTTTTGGCGGCTCTGTGTATTTTTTTTAACCACCTGATATCCCCCTTGATTATTCGCCCGTTTTTTGTAATATCAGCGGCATGACGACGTCGACTGATTCTGAATATCAACCCAACAGCAAATTCCTGCAGCCGCTGACCGTCCCTTTTGCGGAAATAACCCGGCGACTGCTGAACGTCCAGACAATATTACAAAAAAATGGGATTGACGCCCTTTTTATTGTTCAGCGGGTGGATCTGTTTTATTTTTCGGGCACCGCCCAGAACGGTTTTCTCTTTATTCCGGCTGAAGGAAGCCCGCTTTTGCTCATCAAACGCTACCTGCCCCGGGCCCAGGCGGAATCACCCCTGAAACATATTGTCGGAATCGAATCCATTAAGGAAATACCGGGCCTCATATCCGATTTTTATGGACGATTTCCGAAAATCATCGGACTCGAATTTGATGTCCTGCCGGTCAGAACATTTCATTTTTACCGGCGCCTGTTCCCCGCCGAAAAATTTATCGACGGCGCCGGGTCTATTCTCCAAGCCCGCATGATCAAGTCAGACTGGGAAATCGAACAACTGGAAAGGACCGCTGAAATGTCTCGCCGGACCTTTGAATACATGCAAACGATCATCCGGCCCGGGCTCAGCGAAATGGAATTTGCCGGCCTATACGAAACCTTTGCCCGCCGGCTGGGGCACGGCGCCGGTCTGCGGGTGCGCGATTTCCTGACCGAGGGGTATCCCTGGCACGTCCTCAGCGGGAAAAACGGCGGTATGGTGGGCATGCTGGATTCGCCCGCCAGCGGCGCAGGCACGTCGGTCGCCTTTCCCTGCGGCGCCGGCGGCAAACTCCTGGCGTCGAATGAACCCATCATGGTGGATCTGGGGTTTGTCTTAAACGGCTACCATATGGACGAAACCCGCATGTTCGCCATCGGGTCGATGCCAACCCGGGCGCTGAAAGCCTGCCGGGCGGCCATTGAAATCCACAACGCCGTGTTGGATGCCGTAAAACCGGACATAACCGTGGCCGAACTGTTTGAGCATTCACGGAAAACAGCCGAATCCCTGGGATATGCCGAACCCTATCTGGGCCCTCCCGGACTCAAGGTTACCTTTATCGGGCACGGCATCGGACTGGAGCTGGTCGAGCCTCCCATCATCGCCCGAAACAAACCCGATCGTTTAAAACCGGGGATGGTCTTTGCGCTGGAACCCAAAATGGTTTTTCAAAATGAATTTTCCGCCGGGGTCGAAAGCGTTTTCACGGTGACTGAAACCGGCGCCCGCCTGATCAGCAAGGTGCCGGTAGATGTGTTTATCTGCTAAAATACATAGGCAAAGCGTTTTTTTGCCTTGCCTGAGTGTTTCAATTCTTTTTTGTGTTGCGTCTATGTCATAATCTAAGTAATGGGCTCAAAATTTCTGTTCGAGGACAGTTTCTGCAGGATTGTTTTCGACCTATCTCAAGGCGAATAGCCAGCTAAACTGTAGCGACCGGTGTGACGGGGGAACCAACCGCTCCAGGCAGACAAAGTGGAGGTGCTGTAAGGAGAAACCGAAAACGACGGTGCTCTCTAAGCCAAGCGTTTAAGCTACTCAAATACCACAATTCACCGATGTGAATACCGAGCTTAAATATACAAAGTTCATGAAGGGGCTCAAAAGCAGGTGTTTTTACATTGGGTCGTCCGGGCACCCCTTCGACGGCGAAGTTGTCGGCAACGAGTACAGCAAGACCGCTCTCATCGATCCATTGCAAAAGCCTCTCGTCGGCACCGTCAAGAACAGGAAATGAATTTTCCAGGGTGTCTATGTCAGGGTCTTTGTTCATCTTCATGAGCGCTCCGGCAAGCCCGGTATGGAGGCAAACCATATCTCCTTTTTCTACCTTCACGTGGTCAGCTTCGCATATACGCATAAGGTCGTTGTATCCCACAAATTTTCGCTCGCGACCATAAGCAGCATGGAGATCAATCATAACACCACGCCCTTGAACACCTGTGGTGGCCATGTTTTCTATTCCCAAAGCCACTGCGCCAGGTATACCGTTTTCGCTGCTGTGAACGTTTGGATGGTCATTGTTGGGACCTATGATATGCTCGTCTGCTCGATAACCATTGTAATATACCTTTTCTGCTATGCCGTCGACGTCCGCATCAAATGCAGATCCCACATGAGCAAGGGCGTCCCAATGGGTTGACGCCTGATTGCTAAATAACACTGAATCGTCACAGACTACATCGGTATGGGTTGCATCTTTACGATAGTTATAGATGACTCGGTTATTTCGTACCATGGGCCGAATAAGGGGGGGCAATCGATTCAATTGGTGGTAGTTGCCACCTGGGTAATCCAGGGGCATACTCAGGCAAAAAACCTTTCCTTCTTTAACCTCTGCTACAGCTTGTAACACCTTCTCTGGGTTAAGAAAATTAAGTCTTCCTCTTTGATCGTCTTTTCCGAAATCGCCCCAGTTTGATCCCTTGGGTCGTCTTTTCCATCTCTCGGTCATGCCACCCCCAAATTTATAAGGTACTTGATTTGATACTGAAAGTTTTTAAGCCTGATTGAATGAATACTGCATTTATCGGCTTGGTGTCGCGTAACAGAGTATTTCCATGAAAATGGTCAGGCTAAATGATGCCCTCTTTTCGTAATGATTCAATCTCCCCCTTGTCATAGCCGATTTCCGCAAGCACTTGGTCGGTGTGCACGCCCAATTGAGGCGGTGGCGTCTCAATACTAGGGCCGTTATATGCAAAGGTGAAACCAGCAACCGGAACTGTAAGTTTGGTTCCCACCCCAGGCACGTCGTCAATGGTGCAGAGGAGATTTCGATAACCCAGTTGTTCAAGTCCCAGTGCTTCCGGTAAGGAACGAACACACGCAGCCGGAACATGTGCCTTGTTAAAAAAATCTTCCCATTCTTTAGCTGTCCGGTTAAGGAGTATCCGACTAAGCGTCGCCGCCAAATGTTCGCGATGCTTTTCCATGTCATCATAACTCGACAGTTTAGCCAAATCAGCGCGGCCGAGAATATTCCACATCTTCTCGTGTTGCCGGCGATTGAAAGCTCCAAGCATAATCAGCCCATCTTTTGTTTCATAGCAGCTATTTCCTGCATAAAGTTTTTGGTTGCCTCTTGGGGTAGGCACCATACCGTTGTGAACATACGCAACAACAGTCGAACTCATGAGTAACAGGGCTGCATCAAGCATGGAAAAATCAATGAACTGTCCTCTATCTGTCCGAATACGCTGAAATAGAGCGCTAGCAATAGCAAAAGCCGCCATCGTGCCGCTGGCGTAGTCGATAATCGGGGAGCCTACCATGAGGGGTGTGATTTCCGGTGTCCCAATCAAGCTCATTAATCCAGAAGCAGCTTGGATTATCTGATCGTATGATGTATGTTTTTTTTTGGGGCCCGTTTGTCCGAACCCTGTCATTGAGCAATAAATAAGACTGGGATTAACAGTCTTCATGTCCTCGTAACCCAAGCCGAGGTCGATCATGGCACCGGCCCGGTAATTCTCAATCATGACATCTGCATCTCGAACCATACGTTTCAGGATTTCTCGACCCTTGTTTGTTTTGAGGTTGATCGTCACCGATCTTTTGTTGGACCCCTGAGTCAGATAGAGAGTTCCCATCAGGGCTTTGTTGAGACGTTTATCGGAGCCGCCTTCGCGGGCCTGATCCGGCATATCAGGAGGTTCAACCTTAATAGTCTCCGCACCAAGTACGGCAAGCTGATAGGCACAAAAAGGCCCTGCCAACACATGGGTAAGATCAATAACTTTGATCCCTTCAAATGGCTTTGGCATAAGGCAATCTCGCTCCCTTCCTACATAGGAAAATATTCTCTGCGTTAATGAACAGCCACAGCGCAAGCTCGGTAGTAGTTCATTGAAATCCACCCAATTTTTTAGTCAGCACATTTTTGAGTTTTGCCCAACCATAAATATGCCAGACAGGTCAAGACAGTTATCACAAAAAGCACAATAACGATGGGCTTTACAAGAAACGCCTGGATTGGTTCCAATTGAAGAGCCATACGCAAATTATCCTCCATAATAGGGCCCAAAACCAATCCCATCATGAGAGGAATCTTAGAAAAACCTCGATTTTCAATCCAAAAAGCAAGAACTCCGAGACAAACCATCAACAGAACGTCGTTGATACTGCTGTTTATTGAATAAGTTCCTATAATGCACAATAGGAGAACGACTGGCCATAGGTATGCCTTGGGTGTCTCGATTGCCTTAGCCCACCCCCTTAAAGTTGTCAATGCCAATACAAAAGTGACAAGCCCAGAAATCATAATGCTCCAAAAAATGACCGGCAATATTTCAGGGTTCTGGACCAGCAACAACGGTCCACAACGCAGGCCATGGATCGTAAAGGCTCCAAGCAACACCACCATAGCCATTTCTCCAGGAATACCCAATATCAGCGTTGTGAGAATAGCTCCGGGATGGGTAGCATTATTTGCAGATTCAGCCACCAATATACCCTCTTCGCAGCCTTTTCCATATTCTGCCCCACGATTTGAAACCTTTTTGAAAATTCCATAAGCCAATAGCGTGGCAACCAAAGACCCTGTTCCTGGAATACAACCCACAATAAATCCCAGACCTGAGGATACTATGAGGATAATCCACGACCAGAACTTCGTTAATTGTTTAAATCCTGATATCTTGGTGACTTTTTGCCTGATAGTGTTAATGAGATTTGTATGTGTTGTTACACTTTGCAAAACGACACAAAATCCGAAAATACCAACGATAGCAGGTACCAGCGGAATTCCTGTCAAAAGATAAGAACTGTCAAAGGTCAATCGTGCGACCCCATATTTGGCGCCTATACCGATGCAGGACAAAACAACGCCAAGAAGCCCTGCGATGACGTTCTTAAGCACTTTTCCAGAAGAGATAAAAATGGAAATAACAAATCCCCATAATGCCACCATGAACATTTCATGGTTTCCAAATTTCAATGCGAAATTAACGTATATCGGCCCCACAAAGAGAAGTATGGCACAAGAGATTATGTTTCCAACAAAAGAAGCAACAGCTGCCCCTCCAAGGGCAAGACCCGCTCTCCCCTGCTGAGCCATCGGATAGCCATCAAAAGTGGTTACCACATTTCCACCAGTACCGGGAATAGATAACAGTATTGCAGATATGCTACCCCCGTAAATAGATGAAGTATAGCAGCTCATGAGTAAAACCAAGGCATGGGAAATCGGCATGACAAACGTGAACGGTAAAACCAGCACCATGGCCAATGTCCCTGCCACACCAGGAAGAGCACCAATAAGCATTCCCCAAACTACACCGGCAAAAATCAACAACCACACACCTGCTGAGCTAAAAATATTTGCGAAATCAACCATTCCATCAATCTCCACGGGAATTACGTTTTCTTAGAGTGCCCCTGGAACTGGTATATGAAAAATACCAGTATAGGACAGGTAGATTATCAAAGTGAATACGACTGAAATAAGAATGGCGAGAGCTATATTGGATTTTTTACTTGCGCCAAGACTTATCATAAGTCCAACCTGATATAGGATACTGGTTAACACAAATCCTAAAGATCCAACGACAAAAATGTACAAAACTGACCAAACAACCAGAAAAATCCATCTGATTGTTCTTACATCGCGTAGCACTATCTTGTACGTGCGGTCCATGGGTAATTTGAAGGCTTCATGAAAAACAAGGATTATGGTTGCGAAGACCAAGAGAGAAGATATTATGAACGGAAATCCTGCCTCCCCCAGTGGCTCTAACTTAATCGTACTTCCCCACAATTTCCAAGTGGAGACCATGAAAATTGTTCCAAGAATGGCCAAAAAGATATTTAGCAATTCCACCCTATGATAAAACCGGTTACCTTTCATGGCGTCTTTCTCCATCAAAAAAACTTCTCAAATAAAATACTTTGTCGCATGGGTTTTCTCAAATTGTCCAAACCCTATGATACAAACAATAACACCAATTACGATTTCTATATTATTCATTCGTTTTTATACAGGGACAAAAGCCATGTACACTTGTCGAGACGTTGCCCGGTCCATTGTCATTTTTTGCTTAGATGCTACGCCACAAACTTCATCGATATGGTTTTCCTAATCAATAAGCTTCGCTTTCTTGAGTGCTAAGGTTTTGTCCCAATATAAGTCAGCCAATCGCAAGGTTTCTTCTGGAGTCTTATAGATCATTCCATTGCGGCCGATTTTTTCAAGTGACTTTACGTATTCAGGATCTTGAGCAGTTTTTTGAAATGCAGTCCTAAGCATATCCACTATGTGGCCAGGAGTATCTTGTCGCACGGAAAGCCCATGAAAAGTTCCCCATACTACATCATAGCCGAACTCACGAAAGGTCGGGATATCGCTGGTAGGAGGAAATCTTTTGTCTGCTGCTAAGGCAAGCAATTGTAATCTCTTGTTAAGTTCTACGTCTGGCCCCAAATATGGTTGCCATTGCCCAAAGTCGGCTACGGAAAGATCGATTCTGCCTGCGAGGAGTGCCGCCCAAGCCTTTGCGGTACCCCCAAATGGGATTATCTCAAAATCGAGATCGGAAGCATTCCTCAACAGGTGGCAGATGATGGAAAACCCACCGGCGAGGCTCGACGTTGCTACCTTAACTTGTCCAGGTCTTGCTTTGCAGTCCTCAACAAAATCTTGAAAAGTTTTATATTTGGAATCGGCACGGGCGCCTAAAAAGTAGCCTTCATACAACAAGCTGCCTAAAGAAATCATAGTTGTACGAACATCTGGCCCATCCATGCCCCTTGCATGGTTTTGCACGATGGCCGCTTCGATATGAGCAACAGTATAACCGTCTGCAGGAATTTTATGTGCCACTTGTTCCATTGCAATCAAGCCGCTAGCCCCTGGCTTATTAACAACAATTATGGGAGTTGATATGAATTTTTCCATTGCCTTTGCTGTAACACGTAGCCACGTGTCACTTCCTCCTCCGGGATTCCAGCCACAAACAAGGGTGATCGGCTTTTGGGGATAGGTTCTATCAGCAGCGAAAGCGCCAACCTTCATAGTCGGGATAGCTCCTAACATTAATGTGATGATGATAATGCAAACACTTACCCCTAAAAAATTCACTTTTTTTTTATTTATTAACATCTTATCCTCCTCCCACCTTTCGTGTTTAATTTTTTGGGTAAATTTTAAAATTGAAAAAAAACTTTATCTTTTACTGACAATCGAATGTAATGAAAACTAAACCATTCCCAATTCAAGTCTCAGGGAGGTTTGAACACGAATTCTTCGTTATTCCCTGATGCATGGTTAATCGGCACTGTATTAACCCCCCGCAGCCAGCCTTTTTTCGGTCTCGGCATTAAACAGATGGAGCTTGTTTGTACGTAAGTCGATTGTCGTCTTAACACGGGGGGCAAGTAAAAAATCAGCACCTACCCGGGATACAATACTCTCACCGGCGACATTGAGAAAGACTATTGACTCGTAACCTGTTGGCTCGACAACGGAAACTTCTGCTGAAATTGAGCCCGTCCCCACAAGTACATCCTCCGGCCGGAAACCGGCAATAACTGATCTTTTTTCAGGATTTTGTCGGAGAGCATCGCTCTGCTCCTGGGAAAGTGCAATGGATAATGAATGGCTAGAGAAAAGAAGTTTTTCTCCTTGTGCAATGAGCTCACCAGTTATAAAGTTCATTGTTGGCGTTCCGACAAATGAAGCAACAAATTTATTAATTGGCTTATTGTACACCTCGTCTGGAACACCGGACTGTTGCAACTGGCCCCGGTTAATAACCACGATGCGAGTCGACATTGTCATGGCTTCCATTTGATCATGTGTTACGTATATCATTGTCTTGCCTATCCGCTGGTGGAGCTGAATAAGTTCGGCGCGCATGTAAGTCCTGAGTGCTGCGTCAAGATTGCTCAAGGGCTCATCCAGAAGGAACACCTCCGGATTACGGATGAATGCACGCCCTAATGCGACACGCTGCTGTTGCCCTCCTGAAAGCTGTTTGGGTCGGCGCTGAAGCAAGTCCTCGATCTGAAGTGTCCTTGCTGTTTCTATCACCATTTGATGGCGATCAGCCTTTGGAACTTTCCGTCTTTTTAACGGGTACTCCAGATTCCCAGCAACAGTCATGTGAGGGTACAGTGCGTAGCTCTGAAAAACCATGGCAACATTACGGTGCCTTGGAGGAATATCGTTAGCCAGTTTGGTACCAAAATAAATATATCCGGTAGAAGGTGCTTCAAGCCCTGAAATCATTCTCAAAATCGTTGACTTGCCGCAGCCGCTGGGGCCAAGAAAAGTTAAGAATTCCTGATTCTCAATATCTAAAGAAAAATTCTTGACCGCAACAGTATTATCACCAAAGATCTTACTTAAATTCTGTAACCGTATGCGCGACATCGCTTAAATCAACCTCCTTGAGTCAACCTTTCACAGCACCTGCGCCAAAACCTTTGGTCAGATGTTTCTGGAGAAAGGCAAAACTAATCAGAACTGGTACAGCCATCAAAACAGATGCAGTCATAAGAAGTGCCCACTCGATATTATAGGTCGAGCTTAGCATTCCTATCACACCGGGTGGCAGGGTCTTTTTTTCACCGCTAACAATAAACACCATGGCATAGAGATACTCATTCCAGGATAGTATGAATGTGAATAATGCCGTAGAAATGATACCCGGAAAAGCCTGCGGCAAAACAACATCAAAAAAAGCACGCATTCTGCTAGCGCCGTCAACCATCGCCGCATGTTCCAAATCAATAGGAGTAGAAGCGATGAATGACCTTAGCAACCACAGTGAAAACGGAAGGCCAAAAGTTGTATAAGCAATCATGAGCCCAAAAAGACTGTTAGAAAGGCCTATCATTGACATAATGATATAAAGCGGAAGGAGCAACACGACTGCAGGCAGTAAGTAGGTAAACAGGATCATTAGCCCCATTATTCGTCTGCCACGATAGCGGAATCGCACGATGCTATATGCTCCCAACGTTGCCACAACGATCACAAGTGCAGTGGTTCCTATGGAAACTATCAAGCTGTTCTTAAAGTAAGTAAGAAAAGGTGTTTCGTATATTAGTTGTTCAAAGTTCAATAAAGTTGGTTTAACCGGTAAGAAAGCAGGCGGGTAGGCAAAGGTTTCGGCTTCTGGCTTAAAAGCGGTTGTGATCATCCATAGCAGCGGAAATGCTATAGCAAAAATCATGCTCCAAGATATAATGTTGAATACCGCCCTGCTCACCGCTGTTCGAAATTGTAACATTTTCATCAGTCGATTTCCTCTTCTTGTTTTCCATAATTACAGATATACAAATAGAAAAACAAGAGCATAAAAATGAGCATGGATACCGCCACAGCTGCAGCCTTGCCGTAGTGCATAA
>Ga0068712_1004165_pt1 | contig 12582 bp, 13 predicted proteins | sample MTBAKSrepl1MetaG_FD_62987 | JGI IMG/M metagenome (GOLD analysis project Ga0068712, IMG submission 62987) | Enrichment culture microbial communities from Arthur Kill intertidal strait, New Jersey, USA, that are MTBE-degrading - MTBE-AKS1... | ecosystem: Environmental > Aquatic > Marine >... | reverse complement strand
AAAGGCAGCAAGGAATCCCTGTCGACCCGCCTGACTCGCCTCACTCGCATGGCGGGCAGGTGAAAGGGCGTCCTTGGGGCTTAAACAGACCGTATTTTAAAGCCATGCTGCCGTTTCCGGGAGCTGTATTCGGTTTTTGCAGCCCTTGGGCAGAGACCCCCACGGGCAAACTTCTTGGCACGTTGCGGAGAAGTTACGGACAAAGATTCTAACCAGATGGGCTGCTGACGTACATCTGAGCAGGGGTGAGAGATGAACGAAACCATCCGGAAAAACATGGCCTGCATGACCTACGGGATTTACATCCTGACCACGCGGTTTAAAGACGCCATCAACGGCATGGTCGCCTCCTGGGTCAGCCAGGTCTCCTACGATCCGGCCCTGTTGATGGCCGCGGTTCATCCCAACCGGTATTCCCATGAATTGATGGTCCAAGGCGGAAACTTCGCCCTTCATATCCTTTCCAGGGAGCAAAAAGGGCTGTTAAGCCGTTTTAAAGGCCCGGATCCCAGCAACAAATTCGCATCCATTCCTTGGAAAGAAGGCGTGACCGGATGCCCGATCCTCAATGACTGCGTCGGCGCCATGGAATGCCGGATCATCCAGCGGTTGTCCCCGGGAAACCACGCCCTGTTCATCGGCGAGGTGGTCAGTGCGGTCTTTAACGGAGAAGAGAAGCCCCTTTGCACCCTGGATTATGAGGGAACTTATCTCGGCAAGACGTGATTTGTCTCTTGCATCATGGCTGTATCATCTCAACAAATCGGGGGACGGCCTTGTGCGCATCAGGACGGGCGGACCAGAAAGCCGTTCCTGTAGCTCCGCCTTCAGGCCCACGGCCCGCGCTCCCTGTGCGGCTGAAGCCGCGCACCTATCCCGGATTTTTGAAATCAAACATAAGCCTCAAAGCCTCTTTCACAACATTTCCGGGAAACCGCTTGCGTTCTTGCATAGAAGATGAAGGTTCATGGCGTCAGGCCGATTTCTTTTTGAGGACCGGTATGCTATGTTGCGGCGTAAATCACATGCTCGACTATCAGCCGGGTTCTGATGCATTTGTGAGGACCCGCAGGCTTGCGAAACCGATAAACAGCCCGTCTGTCGCTGTGCGCTCCGGGGCGGGCCAAGGAGGAGACCAGGATGTCTCAATGGATGCATTCAAATATTCAGAAAGAAATGGAGACCTATGGATACGATGAGGTGATCAGGAGCCATTGCCGCATGTGTCACGGCGGATGCGGGGTACTGGTCTACACCAAAAACAACAGGGTGGCCAGGATCGCCGGAGACCCCGACTGCCCCATCAATCACGGGACCCTTTGCAGCAAGGGGCTTGCATCTGCGCAACTGGCCTATCACCCGGATCGACTGACCTATCCGGTCAGGCGCGTCGGTCCCAAGGGGAGCGGCAAATGGGAGCGGATCTCCTGGGACGAGGCCCTCGATGCCATTGCTGAACGCATGCTCGCCTACAAGAGGGATTTCGGGGCAGAATCCATCGTCATGGGGTACGGAACCGGCAGGGAAAACGAGGGGGTGATCTACCGGTTCGCCAATCTGTTGGGCACCCCCAACGTGCTTACGGCCGGTCATTTCTGCTACGGCCCCCGCATCGCCACCGGGATCGTCACCTGCGGCACCAACCCGATCGTGGATTATGAAAATCATCCCCGCTGCATCATGGTGTGGGGCAACAATGTGGTCATCAGCAATCCGGACTGCTACAAGGGAGAGCCTTTTTCCGTCAGCCTCAACAAGGGGGCCAAACTCATCTGCGTGGATCCCAGACTCACCCGGATCGCTGCCCGCGCCCATGTGTGGCTACAGCTCAGGCCGGGAACGGACACGGCCCTGGCCCTGGGAATGCTCCATGTGATCGTGAACGAAGGGCTCTATGACAAGGAATTTGTGGAAAAACATGTATATGGGTGGGATCCCTTTGTAAAAAGGGTGAATGAATACCCGCCCCACAGGGTGTCTGAGATCACATGGGTCCCTGAGGACAAGATCCGCGAGGCGGCCCGCTTGTTCGCCACTACCAAGCCCGCTGCCATCCAGTGGGGGGTGGCCATCGAGCAGCAGGTCACCTGCGCGGACAATGATCGGGCCCTCCTGGCCCTCATGGGGATCACCGGCAACATCGACGTGCCCGGCGGTCAGGTCCTGTTCCAGCAGCCCAGGATCCGGAACGTCGGGCACTTCGGGGCCCACCGTATGCTCCCCGACACTCAGCGCGACAAGCGCCTGGGGGGCGACCGCTTCCGCCTGGCGGGGAACTTTGCCATCATCAATCCCAAGTGCGTGTGGGACGCCATCCTCACGGAAAAGCCCTATCCGGTCAAGATGCTCTTTTTGATCAGCTCCAACCCGGTCATGACGCGGGGCAATGCCCGCGAAGTCTACCGCGCGCTCGAACAGGTGGAATTTATGGCGGTATCCGACTTCTTCATCACGCCCACCGCTGCCCTGGCCGACATTGTCCTGCCTGCCGCCACCTGGCTGGAGATGGACTACATCGGGGATTTCTGGAAACGCCACGGCTACCTCCTCCCGCGGCGCAAGGTCATTCAGGTGGGGGAATGCCGCTCTGATCACGAGATGCTCAATGACCTGGCCCATCGAGTGGGCCAGGGAGAACACTGGTGGGACACCTTTGAGCAGGCCCTGGACTGGATCCTGGAACCCCTCGGCATGACCTGGAACGATTTCAAAAAACTGGACTATCTGAGGGGGGAGGTGCGGTATCAGAAATACAAGACCCAGGGATTCTCGACGCCCACCCGGAAATTCGAGCTTTACTCCACCCTCCTTGAAAAGTGGGGATACGATCCCCTGCCCCAGTACCGGGAGCCGCCGGAAAGTCCTTACAACACCCCGGAACTCTACACGGAATACCCTTACATCCTGATTACAGGGGCAAGGTCCCCGGGATTTTTCCATACGGAAAACCGACAGGTTCCCTGGCTCAGGGAGCTTCACCCGGATCCCGTTGTGGAGATCCATCCGGACACGGCCGCAAAGGAAGGCATTCAGGAAGGAGACTGGGTGATCATTGCATCTCCACGGGGAAAGGTGAGGCAGCGGGCAAGGCTCTTTGCCGGCATGGACCCGAGGGTCGTATCGGCCCAGCATGCCTGGTGGTTCCCGGAAAAGGAAGGCCCGGGCTACGGCTGGGACGAATCCAATATCAATATCCTGACAGACAATTCTTATGAGTCATGCGATCCTGCCATGGGCGCCACCCACGTGCGGACCCTCCTGTGCAGGATAAGCCCTGAAAAAGAGACCGGAGGCGCCCTATGAAACCGTACGAGTTGATCATCAATCATGAGCTTTGCTGGGGGTGCCGGGCCTGCGAGGTTGCCTGCAAACAGGAAAACGGGGTTCCGACCGGCGTAAGGCTTCTCTCTGTTTGGCAGGACGGCCCCCGGATCATGGATGGAAAGCTGAATGTGGTGTTCCAGGTTTCCCTTTGCCGACAGTGCGACGATCCCCCCTGCGTGGATGCCTGCCCTGAGGAGGCCATCTCCAGGAGGGAAGACGGCATTGTCATCCTGGACCATGAACAGTGCTCCGGATGCGGATCGTGCGTGGAAACCTGTCCCTATGACGCCATTGCATTTGACCCGGAAGGCGATGTGGCACGCAAATGCAACCTGTGCAGCCACCGGGTGGACCGTGGCCTGGTACCTGCCTGTGCAGACAATATCTGTCCGGCTCACTGCATCTACTTCGGAGAGCCTGACCAGTCGCCCTGGGGGCCCCTGCCTTCTCGATAAAATCTGGGGATGGGCTTGACCAGAAGGCCGGGCCCCGCCATAGGTCCTTTACTGAACCGGCGCCAGGAGACGGGACACGCGCACCGCCAATCGGAACCAGAGGCGCCGCTCGGTCAGGGCCCTTGGCTGGGCCTCACGGCATTGCGCCAGGTCCTCGCGAAACATGGCCTCCATCTCCTGAGCGAACGCATGATCGTTCACCACGATGGTGATCTCGAAACTGAGACGGAAGGACCGGTTGTCCAGATTGGCCGTGCCTACAGAGGCCAGTTCGTCGTCCACCAGCATGACCTTGTGGTGGAGAAATCCGGGCTGGTATCGGTAGATCTTGACGCCGGCCTTTTCGGCCTCTTCCAGGTAGGAAAAGGATGAGAGATAGACCAAAAAATGGTCGGCCTTTTCAGGGACGATCAGCCGAACATCCACCCCTCGCAAAGCGGCCAACTGGAGGGCGCTGACGATGCGGTCGTCCGGGACAAAGTAGGGAGTGGCAATCCAGAGCCGTTCCCTGGCCCCGTTGATGGCCTCCAGGAAGAAGAGGCTGCATGTTTCCAGCTCGTCCGCAGGTCCGGTGGGCAGGACCAGGACATTCTGGTTCTTGTCCCTGGCCGGCCTGGGTTGCCAGTTGAGTTCGGGGATCTCGTGCACAGCCCAATACCAGTCCTCCACAAAAACAAGCTGAACGCACTGGACAGCCGGCCCTGACAGCTTCAGATGCGTATCCCGCCACGGACCCAGCTTCGGGGTCCCTTCAATATACTCGTCTCCCACGTTCAGGCCGCCCACAAATGCCGCTCGGCCGTCCACCACCACGATCTTCCGGTGATTTCTGAAATTGAGCTGAAACCGGTTGGCTTTGCCCTTTGTGGAGTGAAAGGGGGAGACCTTGACCCCGGCGTTGCGGAGCGTTTCCATAAAGGTCCTTGGTAGACCGACGCTCCCGATCTCGTCGTAGAGCAGGTAGACCCGGACCCCTTCCCGGGCCTTGTTCATGAGACGCGACTGCAATTGCCGACCCGTGCGGTCGTCCTGGATGATGTAATAGTGGACCAGGATGTAGGATGTGGCAGAGTCGATGGCCTGGAAGATGGCCGAAAAGGTCTGTTGCCCGTTCACAAGGAGATCCGCCTGGTTGGAGTGGGTGAAGGGCATGAGGGCCAGCATCTCCAAAGCCCGCCAGCTCTCCCGTCCCGATGCCATGGATGCCTGGAAGGTGTAACCGAAGGGGGCCAGACGGTCCACGATCGGTTTCAGATCCCGATTGTTGCTCCGCCGGGCCGCCACATACCCGTTAAATTTGGTCCGGCCGAAGATGATATACAGGGGAAGGGCCAGGAGGGGGATGGTGACAAGGGAGACTGCCCAGGCGATAGCCCCCTGCGCCGTGCGGTTCTTCATGACCGCGTCGATGGCCATGACCACTGCGGTCGCATACACGGCCCCTGCAAGGAGCCCCAGCTCCGCGGCAATATGTTCTGTTAGAAAGGACAGCATCCCTCCAACCCCCTAATTTTCAAAAAGGAACTCTACCGGCATGCCCTGGAGGCGTCAAGCCAAAAGAACCATCCCCCTATGCCAAATTAACCTTCCCTTTTGCGTCGATTCCATGTATATTTTTGAAGTTAGACTTCTTGCAACCATTTGAAGTTGTTTGGCCGTTTCTCCTATTGCCGTCATTCCACCCAAACCCATAATCCTGAATTATTTCGGTATAATACGGCTCATGGACGCCAGATCGAAGTGGCATGGCGGGATAACTTCGGACTCTCAAGTTGCAGGATGATAAGTTTAATCTCAAGGCATTCAGGGGATAAAGGCCTGACCGGTAACTTCTGGTCAATAAAGCCATTTTTCCTTGCGTATAAATCAAGGGATTCCGATGGATCTAAACTCCCTTCCGCTGCACTCCCTGCCAGCGGAAAAACATTCTATTTGAGATTAAGGAGGATAACTTAATGAAATTAGTCAGGACAAGAGCTTTATTCATGGTCCTTGTTATCGGTTTTCTCGTGGAAGGATGTGCCGTAGGCAACAAATACAATTTTTCCAGCGCGACAGCCGACCTGCAACTGTCCACCACAAGTCAGGCCAATTTAGCGGTGGCTACTTTGGATCAGCGGGAAGATATTTTATCAGGAAACTGTCCGCCAAGTTATGTTGGAATGCAGCGTGCGGGATTTGGCAACCCATGGAGAGTGCATACAGAAACCGGCTTGCCTTTCGCGCAAGATGTTACCAATGCTGTATGTGCTTCCTTGGCTAAAAAGGGATTTAGAGCTGTGCCCGTAGTTGTAGCACATGATCTTGCCGAGCGCGAGGCCGTAAGGCGCTTGATGGCAAAATCGGCCGATCGATCGATTCTCGTGCTAATAAAAAAGTGGGAATCCGATACTTACGTAAATATAGGATTAGATTATGATGTTAGGATCAAGGTTTTAGGCCTCAACCAGAAAGTTCTTGCAGAAGCCGCGCAGGCAGAGACCAGAACAATACCTGGCAATTTTTGGGATCCGCCATCGGCAGCCAAAGAGCAGATTCCTTTGGCGTTCAAACAAATTCTTGAGAAATTGCTGAATGACCCTGAAATTATGGTGTCATTGAAATAGGAAGGCAATAATTAATTAGCTTAATTCTTAATTAGAAAAATGAGATCGGACCTTTTTAATTATATATTGAACGCGCTTCACAGGCCCGGTTTCTGGCTCATTCGTTTCGTCGCGTGGTGGATATCCACTGGGTACTTGTTTTTTGCTCCTAATCGGCGTCAAGCGAGTATTGAACTCTATCAGGCCATCTTCCCCGGCCGAAGTCGTCTTTTTTATCTCTTGTGTGTATGGCGTCAATTTCATTCTCTGGCCGACAGCTACTCTGATCGGATGCTTATAGGCAATAAAAGCAGGTGCTCCCTTACCGTAAAGGGGAAAAGCCATATCCTTGAAGCAGCCAGGTCGGGGAAGGGTGCGATACTTATCTCCTCTCATCTTGGCAATTACGAAGTTGCCGCCACGGCGCTAAACGACCTGGGATTTAAATTGATGATTATGATGGGTGAAAAAGAAGCTAAGCGGGTTGCCAGAAAGCAGCGGGAGGATCTTAAGGCCAAGGGCATTCATATCGCTGTTGCCTCTTCCAAGGACGGCTCACCCCTCTTAGGCTTGGAGGCCATAAAATTTCTTTCTCATGGGGGATTTGTAAACATCGCAGGGGATATCGTATGGACTGAACGGCGTTCACTGGTTCCAGTGCGTCTTTTCGGACATGAGGTGATGCTTACCTCTGCTCCGCATCTCCTCTCATTGACTACCGGCAGCCCCCTCCTGGCTGTTTTTACGGTACGGACGGGAAAGGGTAGACACCGGTTAATGGTCTGTCCTGTAGGGAAGCTGAAGGCCGGGTCGCGCAAGGAACGGGCGGAAGCGGTCAGGACCAGCGTGCAGCGCTACGCTTATGCCCTCGAAAAGGCGGTTCGCCGTTACCCTTTTCAGTGGTACATATTTGAAAAGTTTTTTGGCGCGTTGCTTCCTGCGAAGGAGGAAGCAATGAAAAGAGATTCCTGAATGCGATCCAAACACAAGACCGAATGATGTCACACACGTTGTTCACACAGGCCTTAAGAGCTGGATATGAGAGGATTGTGGCTTGGGCCGATATCCTCGACGAAATCAATGTGTACCCTGTTCCGGATGGCGACACTGGCCGCAATCTTGTAATCACACTGGGCTGCCTGCGAGACGTTGAGCAGGCATCCGAGGATTTGAAGCGAAGGCTGCTGTTCGAGGCACGAGGAAATTCCGGAAACATTGCAGCAGTTTTTTTGACTGGCCTCCTCTCCTGTAAAGAGTTGAGTTGCCTGTCCGATGCTGCCGGAAAGGGAAGAAATCTCGCCTACCAGGCGGTTCCAGATCCTAAATCAGGGACTATTCTGACTCTTTTCGATGTGCTTATAGAATCGCTAAACGAAAATCCTCCTCTGGGGGGAGAAAATGGTTGGGTAAGGGCCGTGGTGAGCGATTTGGAAAATGCGGTCCGCCTGACCAAGACGCAGCTCCCCCAGTTGAACTCTGCCGGCGTTGTGGATGCAGGGGCGCTTGGAATGTTCGTGTTTTTCGATGCGTTCCTCAACACCTTGGCAGGCAAAGGCCAGGAAACATCTCTTTCGGGATTTGCGCAATCGCTGAGGCATTGCCTGAAGTTAAGGGGTCCCCGAGATGTCCTCAACAGCGAGGAATATTGTCTTGATGTGGTCCTCCGCGTAACTCACGAAAACCAAACAGCCTTAAACCAGATTATGGAAATGGGCAATTCTGTAACAGCGGTCTCCCAGGGGCAGTGTATCAAGCTGCATGTACATATGAATGACACGGTTAAAGTCCGAGAACATCTTTCTTCAATGGGAGATATCGTCAACTGGTCTGAAGACAATATTTTGGAACAGACCAAGCAGTTTGGGGAGCCTCGGAAACATGGCGCTGTACATGTGATGACTGATGCAGCGGGTTCAGTCAGTCGTAAGGACGCTGTGAACCTGGGTGTTACACTTCTTGACAGTTACATTCACATAGGCGACACTTGCCTCCCTGAAACCTATGTGGATTCTGAATATCTGTTCAAGGCTATGAAAAAAAATGTGAAGGTCTTTACGTCGCAAGCTTCCATTGCAGAGCGCTGCGCGTGCTATAGTAAAGTGATGGGCCTCCATAGCCGCGTCCTCTACCTGTGTGTAGGGTCTTTTTATACTGGGAACTGGCGCTCAGCGGTAGATTGGCAGGCCAAAAATGATCCTGATGGCCGAATGGTCATATTGGATACAGGGTTAGCCTCTGGAAAGCTGGCACTCTTAACCAGATTTGCGGCGGAGTTAGCGCTCAGTATAGATGATGTTCATCAGATAGCAGCCCATGTTAAGGATGTGATGGGGAAGGTGCAGGAATATATTTTTCTGGAAAGGTTGCGGCATCTTGCTGCAGGGGGCAGGATGTCCAAGACAAGTGCCTTTGTTGGCGATATGTTGCATCTGAAACCTATTGTCAGTCCATTTCCGGATGGGGCGAGAAAAATGGGAGTAGTGCGAAACAGAAAGGATCAGGTTCGCTTTGCTTTTGATCGGCTTCATGAGGCGTTTGGAAAAAGACGAGGGGGGACACTTCTCATCGAGTATTCCGATAACGATAACCGGGAGTGGGTTGAGTCGGAGGTCATGCCTGCCGTCGTTTCGTGTTTTCCTCAGGTCACAGTTTTTTTGCAGCCTTTTTCTCTCACATCCGCCGCTCACATGGGACCGGGCACATGGGGGATAGCTTTCCTGCCAGACAGTTAGAGCCAAAAGCCAGTGTTCAATGGTCAGGAACCAAAACAATGGCGATCGGAAGCGTTCAAGCGGGGATACGCCTCATAAAGGGGCTCTTAATCGGCGTGTTCTTCGCTCTTTTTCTTGCAGGTATCCTGGTAGAGCTCTTGTGCATGATACCTGCCGTATGCATGACGGACAGGATATGTGGGCCTTGCTCCGACCGGATGCCCCGCATTAATCGGAGACTCATAGGTGCCTGGCTTTTTCTCCTCAGGGCAACGGGAATGCTAAAGGATGCCCCTTGCCAGGGCACGTTGTTTAAAGGTCCATGTCTCCTTGTCTCGAATCATCCTGGGCTTTTTGATGTCCTTTTCTTTATTCGGGATATCAATGAATTGAGTGTGATGGTCAAGGCTTCTCTTGCTAAAAAACTCCCCTTGGGTCCTGTATTTCGAAAGTGTGGGTACGTGCTGGCACCGGACGGAGATCATATCACCCCTTTAGGCGCTCTCCAGGAAGCAATCGAGCGAATCTGGACCGGCCATAGATTCCTAGTATTTCCGGAGGGAACGCGATCTCCTAAAGGCGGCCTTTGGCCTTTCAAGACCGGTGTGTTCCGAATCGCAGGGATGGCGGGGGTGCCCATACAGCCGGTATTGATTAGAAATTCCCCCCCCTTTTTACCCAAAGAGGATAAATGGTATTTTCCACCTTCTCCGACCTCTTTGTTTGCAATGGAATTCTGGGAACCAATGGATCCTCCTGAACGCGGAAAGGAAACGGATTTTGTCCAAGCGCTGGAAGATCGGTACAGAAAGGCCCTCGGAATAACCCGGAACACTAATAATAGAAGTCCCTCGGGATGTTAACATTGGCAGCCTCTTCTTTCTACGACGCCAAGAGTCTTATCCCCCACAGCGGCCCCATGAGGCTTATCGAGCGAATTATCGACCCCAATGAAAACGGTGTCACGGCTGAAGCAACGGTGAGAGAAAGCTGGCCTTTATACAGAAAAGGTGAAGTTAGCTCCGTAATATGTCTGGAACTCATGGCCCAGACCATGTGCGCCCTGTCAACGTGCTTGCGGGGCCCGGGCGCCGCGCCTGGAATTGGCCTGCTGGTCGGTGTGAGGGAAGTGCGGTTTTTCGCTGAATCTATTCCAGTTGGAACACTGCTGACTATCCGGGTCAAAAAAATCTCCTTGATCGGAGATTATGGTGTGTATTCGGGTGAAGTGAGTTCGGGTTTGGCGGCATTTGCGAGGGCCACCGTCCAAGGCATTGAGCCGAAACAGGAGACAATCGATGAGCTGTATGCCACTGGACGGGCTGTAAAATAAATAAGGAGAACGTTTTGGCATCTGAAAGCTCGAGTGGAAGGCCGGTAGCGCTGGTCACCGGAGGGAGCCGGGGCATAGGACGGGCTATCTCCCTGGAAATGGCTGCTTGTGGCTATCATGTGGTCATCAATTACCGTTCCGATACGATCCGTGCTAGGGAGGCCTTGGACATGGTCGTTGATTCAGGAGGGCGGGGTGAAATCTCCCGCTTTGATGTGGGAGATCGGTGTGAAGCTTACGCCGCTATTTCGGCCGTTCTGGAGCGTCATCCCTATGTGGAGGTCCTCATCCATAATGCAGGCATTACGGCTGACGGTCTCTTTGCCCTAATGTCTCACAAGGACTGGTCCCGGGTCGTGGATACCTCCCTGAACGGCTTTTTTAATGTGACTAAGCCGGTCCTTATGAAGATGATCTCACGCAAGAGAGGCTCTATTGTAGCCATCTCTTCTATTTCAGCGCGTGTAGGGAACAGGGGGCAGACGAATTACGCCGCAGCCAAGGGCGGTCTGGAGGGAGCCTGTAGATCACTGGCCTCAGAAGTAGCCCGTTTGGGCGTACGGGTCAACATAGTGGCCCCCGGCCTGATCCAAACCAGAATGGTTGATGATCTCTCTATGGACCGGATCAAACAATGGATTCCTATGGGCCGGGTGGGCGCCCCTGAAGAGGTCGCCAGGGTTGTAAGGTTCCTCTGCTCGGAAGATGCTTCCTACATAACTGGCCAAGTAATACAGGTCAACGGCGGAATGGTATAAAGGAGACTAATAATGCGAAAGTGTTTGAGCAGATGTTTTCTTATTTTTCCGCTGCTCATGGCACCCATGCTTTCAGTGGCCGGGGATCATGCGGATTGGCGGCACCTGCGCAAGGGGGCCGAGAACACCCGATCAATCAGCGCTGCCTTTAGGCAGGAAAAGGACCTGCCGATCCTTTCTGCGCCCCTAATTTCCAAAGGACGATTTTTCTATCAGGCACCCGATGCGATTCGATGGGAATATATATCGCCTGTCAAGAGCGTTGCACTGATGAAAGGGGACAGGGTCAATGTCTTCCACTTTGCAGAGGGATCGTGGCATGAGGATGCCACCCCGGGCCTTCAGTTAAGACAAATGATTTTAGGTGAAATCCGGGACTGGGTGAAGGGCCGTTTTGATGGCGGGGGAATTTTCAGGCCATTTCTTTCCCATGGTCCTCCCATGCAAGTGACCCTTATTCCAAAAAATGAGCTAAAGGATTTCCTGGCGCGGATCGATCTGATTTTTAGCCTCAGCCCCCTGTCCATAAAGGAGGTGCATATTTTTGAGCCAGGGGAAGGACAAACACATATCGTGTTTACCGATGTGCAGATCAACAGTGACCTGCCTCCTGCCACTTTTCTCGAGCCATGATGCTCATTAGGCGTCAGGTTGTTGCACTTTTGGTAGGGCTCGTCCTTGCTTGCGGATGTGCCGGCCGGACAGGCCCGGCTGAGATCATGATTGTAAGGGAGGCCTGTCCTGCCTTGCCAGGTCCTTTTCCTGTGCGCCCGCGGGTTTGTGTTCATAGGGTCGACGCCAGTGGCGGCTTCGGGGCGCGGTCCACCTTAATCGGAGTGACCCGCATTGATCCCAGAATGCGCAAACTCCATAGTATATTGCTCAGCGCTGAGGGATTCCCACTTTATGAAGCGGAATTCGAAGAAGGAGGCTTTAGGGTGATGCGCGCTCTGCCACCTTTTGATGGGCCTGCATTTACCAGAGGATTTGCGCAAGATGTAGGAGCCCTATTTTTACGCCCTCCTGGAAAACCCTCCGAGGCGGGAATAACCCGGGAGGGATCCGGAGTGTGTCACTGGCGTACAGAGGGTGGCTGCTTGGTGCAACTGTTGGAGATCACAAATGGGTGGAAACTAACGAGGTGGGACAAATCGGGCCACCTCAGCCGTACTGTGTTTTTCAAACTTCCCCTTGTGAAGGGGGTACCATCCTATGTGGAATTAAAAATTCCGGGGCCCGTAGGATACATCCTCCGAATGATGCCGATTCGCGTAGACCCATAGACTCTGAAAATCTAAATGTGGGTATGCACTTGACTCCAGTAACCACAAGATGTAGTATCCTTGGGTATGGAGGAAGATTACCCACGAACTTTGATGGAGCTTGAGAGCCGGTTTAGCACAGAGGCTGCCTGTA
>Ga0068712_1004164_pt1 | contig 12586 bp, 12 predicted proteins | sample MTBAKSrepl1MetaG_FD_62987 | JGI IMG/M metagenome (GOLD analysis project Ga0068712, IMG submission 62987) | Enrichment culture microbial communities from Arthur Kill intertidal strait, New Jersey, USA, that are MTBE-degrading - MTBE-AKS1... | ecosystem: Environmental > Aquatic > Marine >... | reverse complement strand
TTCTGTTTCCTTGTTGCCCGAGGAACCGGTTGCCGCAATTTCAGACGAGGGGATATGCCTCAATACGGCAGTCAGCGAATTCGAAAAGGCACTGATCCTTCAGTCGTTGCAGAAGGCCAAAGGCGTCAAGAATGAGGCAGCCAAACTATTGAAGCTGAAGCGGACCACTCTTGTTGAAAAAATCAAACGCTATCATTTGGATTCATGTCAATGGAACGGAAAGAGATGCGCCGGATAGCGGCCCTTCAGGAAAGGGTTGAATGCCCGGGAGAGAAGCGTGACCCGTGATAAGGAGGTTGCCGGATGGAATCAAGAGTACTTGTGGTTGACGATGAAAAAGATATCCTGGATACCCTTGCCGAGTTCCTGACAGACTTGCCCTATCGCACCAGTTTTGCAGACACGGTATCCGGCGCACTGGCGCTCATGGAGGAAAATGAGTACGACGTGCTCCTGCTGGACAAGAACATGCCTGACAAGGAAAACAACAAGGAAGGGGGGATGACCCTGCTCAGGTATGTCAAAGAGCGCATGCCGGGCGCTGAGGTGATTATGATGACCGGCTACGCAACGGTTGAAAGCGCAGTGGAGGCCATGAAGCTGGGCGCATTTGATTACATCGCCAAGCCCATTTCACTCAGGGATGTAAGGCAGAAGATCGATCGGATACTGGAATACAAACGCTTCATCAACTCGGAAAACACCCTTCGGAGCTATAAGATCCTCCACAATCAGGTCCTGAATTGCCTCTCCAATCTAGACAACCTCCCGGAAGATCAACTCGCCGGCACACTGAGGACCCTGGGCGCCAGAATCGATCAGGTCTTTGGCCTGCAAAAGGATTATGAGACCATCATTGAGACCCAGGCGGAGGCCCTCGAAAAGATCAGCGGGTATGCGGAGCAGTTGAAGGAGGCCGTCTCCATGGACAGCCCCTATTATGCCCTGATCGAAAGGATTTCCGAGGAATCGGACAAACGGATTCCCCATGGCCATCGCCAATAAAATCGAATCCCTCAAGGGGGGGGTGGGCCCGGGGCCGACAAATCCCTTGAGATGAGAGGCAGAGCTCCGGGGTCCCTATGCAGCAGGGTCCGGCAGGTGGCGTGCCCGCAACCGCTGCATGCCCCGGATCCATCGGTCGTAATCCGCGGCCTTGTGCTGAAAATACTCCTTGACATGCGGATGGGGCAGGACCATGAACCGTCCTTTGTCCAGGGCAGCCACAAGGTCTTCAGCCACCTGTTCGGCCTCCAGCATGCCGTCAAGGGCCGCGATCCCGCCCCCGTCCCGGGTCATGAGGGACCTGACCGCCATAGGGCAGATGACCGAGATCTGGATGCCCCGGTCGCCGTAGTTGATGGCCAGGTTGTCGGCCAGGCCCACGGCCGCATGCTTTGTAACGGTGTACGGCATGGAGTCGATCTGGTTGAGGAGGCCTGCTGCCGAGGCCGTGACGACAAAGCCCCCCGACCCCCGGCGAAGCATTCCCGGCAGGACCGCACGGGCCGCATAGACATGGGACATGACGTTGATCTCCCAGATGCGCTGCCAGTCGGCATTGCAGACCTCCATGAGCCCCATGACAATGATGCCGGCATTGGAGCAGTAGAGGTCTACATGCCCGCATGCGGCCTCGGTTTCGTGGACGAGGCGAATCACCTCTTCCTCTCTGGAGACATCGCACGCCACGGCCAGGCCGCGAATTTCTTCGGCCAAAGCCCGGGCCCCCGGGCCGTCCCGATCCGCCACCACCACGGCCCTTGCCCCTTCCCGTGCGAAGCGCCTGCAGATGGCCGCGCCGATGCCGTTGGCCCCGCCCGTCACAACCGTCACCTTGCCTTTGATTTGCATAACAGTTCATCCTCCCTTCCTGTCGTTGTAACCGTTCAGGAGATCAGGATTGGTAACATATCGGCTCTTTGAGCCCCCCTGACTCTGTTCGGGCCATAATTTTATAAGCCTGACACCAGGATTGAAATTCGGCATCCGCTTACGGCCCATCGGCAGGTTGCATGGTTTCCCCGCAAAGTTCTTTCAGCGCCTCGACGAGCAGGGGGATGAAGCGGGCAATGTCTTCCAGGATGCATATATCCGCCTCGTTAAAGATGGGGGCCTTTGGATCCGTATTGATGGCCACTACGAATTTGGATCCCCTCATTCCAATCACATGCTGCGATGCCCCGGATATGCCGCAGGCGATGTAGAGGTCTGGTGCAACCGCGGCGCCGCTGATGCCTATCTGCCGGCTGTAGGCCAGCCAGCCCCGGTCGCATATGATGCGAGATCCGGCAACAGCGGCCCCTGGAAGGCATGCCGCCAATCGATGTGCCAGGGCCATGTTCTCCTGCGTCCCGATGCCGTTGCCCACAGCCACGATGACAGGAGCGGATGTAATATCGGAGTCATGGCTCTCAGCACGGCGGGTCCCCACATGCCGGATTCGGACCCCGGGCCACGATGCCTTCCTGTAACTGATCGGTCCGGGAGCGGATGCGGGGGCCGGTGGGGCCTTGAAGACTCCGGGCATCACTGAAAGGACCGTAGTAGCCGCCTTAGATGCGTAAAGGGCCTTCACCTTGCCGGCGTAGGCCTCTTTTTGAAAACAGATGCGGCCCTGCCATCGGGTGATGCAGTCCACCCCGCAGATGCATCCGGCCCCCATGCGGTGGGCCACGGCCGGGGCCCACTCCCACCCCTCGGAGGTGTGGTTCACACACGCAAAGGTTGGCCTTACGGCCGCAATCTCTTGGGTGAAAAGGGCGATATGAATCTCGTTCAGGTAATGGGAGGGCGCGTCTGCCTGGAGCACGTTCACCGGGAGGCCGTACCGGCAGGCCATATGTTCAGCCAGGACCCTCCCGTCCTCGCTCACCAACCAGATCCCCATCCGGCCGGCGCCCATGTGCTGCAATTGGCGGCCAAAGGCCACCAGTTCATCGATTTCTGCATGCCCGGTTCCCCCGGCAAAAGGGGCGATGACCATGATGTCGATTTGGTCTGTCATCAGATCAGGGCCTTTTGTTTTAAGATGGCTGCCAATTGCCCGGCCTTTTCCCGGGCCGAGCCTGTGAGCGTATGGGATGCCCGCATCCTTGGGGGCGCGATGAAGCCGAGGCAGTCGAGCGGCGTTTCGGCCGGTCCGAGGGCCTCGGCGGAGATGGTTTTGATTGGGTGTTTGTGGGCCCGCAGGAGTTTGGAAAGGGAGGGATAGCGGGGCCGGTTGATGCCGGGCTGAAGGGCCAGGAGGGCCGGTCGGCTGATGATCAGCATCTCCCGGCGGCCGGCCTCGATCTCCCTTTCGATAAACAGCTCCAATGGTTCTGTGGCCGGCTTCAGGGCAATGACCTGGGTGGCGTAGGGGAGATCGAGACGGCTGGCCAGCATGGCCCCCACCTGGCCGTGCATACCGTCTTCTGACATCATCCCGCACAGAATCAGGTCGTATCCCTCCGGCCTTGCATATGCGGCGATCCAGGCGGCCACGGCCGCGGGACCCGGGTCCGCGTCTCCATCCGTCCACAGGTGAATCGCTTCATCAGCCCCCATGCCCATGGGCCGTTTGAGGACCTCGGCGCTCCTCTTTGGTCCTACTGTGATCACATGGACCTGTACGCCGGATTGGGATTCCTTGATGCGCACCGCCTCCTCTACCGCGACTTCATCAAAGCGGTTCAGACCAAATTCGTCCGAGAAATGGAGGTGGGCGGTGCCGTCAGGTCCTTCTGCAAGCCCCATCCTCTCCATATCGGGAATCTGCTTGACGCATACCAGAATCTTCATGATGTAGATGCCGCTGCTTATGTTGGGTCATCCCGGGGATCTAAGCGGGTCCGGCCTCGCGTGTCAACAAAAAAAGAACGAATGTTCGTTATTCTTGTTGACGCGCACGAGGCAGCCGGATATGTTAGCCGCTGGAATCGTTATGCAATCAATCCGTTGGCTTGTCGGGCCATGAGTCTGGAAAAGAGGGCCGCTTGTTGGGCGTCTCGTATGGTGCTTCGGCGCCGGGCTTTGCAGTCTCAGGGTCTGCTTTTGTCCCTTTTTGGTTGCGGCTTCGGGCCGCTGGAGCATGTCATGGATTTTTCGGTTTCAGAAAAGATGCAGATCATCCTCTCCTTGGTCGACGAGTTCGTGGCGAGGGAGTTGCTCCCACTGGAAAAAGACTATCTGGCCGGCAATATGAAGGTCCTTATGCCGGCCCTTGAGGAAAAGCGGGCCATGGTCAAGGAGATGGAGCTGTGGGCCCCGCTCCATCCGGCCGAACTGGGCGGGATGGGCCTTGCCCTGATCGAAAGCGCCCTGGTTTTTGAGGCCTTGGGCCGCACCCCCCTGGGCCTCTATGCCTTCGGGTGCCAGGCCCCGGATGCCGGCAATATCGAGATCCTCCACAAATACGGGACCCCCGAACAGGTGGAGGCCTTCCTGCGGCCCCTGGCCGCGGGAGAGATCCGGAGCTGCTTTTCCATGACCGAGGTGGATATGCCCGGCTCCAATCCGGTCATGATGGAGACCACGGCGGTCAGGGAAGGGGACGATTATGTGATCAATGGTCAGAAGTGGTACACCACGGCCGCGGACGGGGCCAGCTTTGCCATTGTCATGGCGGTCACCAACCCCGAGGCCCCCCCGCATCTCCAGGCCAGCATGATCATCGTGCCCACCGACACCCCCGGCTTCAACCTGGTGCGCAATATACCGGTCATGGGGCATGCAGGGGAGGGCTATTTCAGCCATGGCGAGATCCTCTATCAAAACTGCCGGGTCCCGCGCAAGAACCTCCTGGGCAAAGAGGGCCACGGGTTTGTCATTGCCCAGGACCGGCTGGGTCCGGGCCGCATCCACCACTGCATGCGCTGGATCGGGATCTGCAACCGGGCCTTCGACCTCATGTGCGGCCGTGCTCGGGACCGCATCATTGGCCCCAGCCGCAAACTGGCCGACAAACAGCTCGTGCAGGCCATGATCGCGGACAGTGCGGCCGAGATCCAGGCTGCCCGGCTTATGGTCCTTTATGCAGCCTGGAAGATCCAACAGGTGGGGACCAAGGAGGCGCGCACGGATATCTCCATGATCAAGTTCGTGGCGGCCAACACCATGCAGCGGGTTGTGGACCGGGCCCTCCAGGTGCACGGGGGCCTGGGCATGACCGATGACACCATCATCGCCCACTTCTATGCCCACGAACGGGCCTCCCGGATCTATGACGGCGTTGACGAGGTGCACAAGATCGCGGCGGCCCGCCAGATCCTGAAGCGCTATGAAAACAGGATGGTGAGATAAGGGCCGGCGTTGCGACACGAACCCACAAGACCCATAACCGCAAGGCTGCCTGACGGCCGCAACCAAACACCGTTCTGCCCGCCCGTGGGGGTCTCTGCCCAAGGGCTGCAATAAAATGCGTCCGTATCGTTCGGCGACCGCCCCCGGGCTCGCGATGCCGTTTATGGAAAGGCAGCAAGGACATACCGTCCCATGAAAGGGTGTCCTTGGGGCTTAAACAGACTGTATTTTAAAGCCCTGCTGCCGTTCCCACGAGCCGTATTCGGTTTTTGCAGCCCTTGGGCAGAGACCCCCACGGGCAAACTTCTTTGCACCATGCAGAGAAGTTACAAATAAGGAGTCAAAAGTCAGCTGTGGAACCGATTCCGACGGAGGATTATCCCCGCTTCAAGGCCCGTGTGGACGCCTTCAAAGAGGTCTGCTGCCTGGAGTTTTTTGCCCAGAATCAAGAGCGTTTTCAGATCAAGAAGGAGAAGACCATCTCCAAGAACCTGGAGCGGATCTTTGATGCGGCCCTCAAGATCAGCAATGAAAAGGGGTTCCACGCCATGACCCTGCGCGATCTGAGCAGAGAGGCCCATCTGAGCATCGGGGCTTTGTACAATTACTTTTCCGGCAAGGAAGAGCTTTTGGAGATGATGCAGCATCAACGCCGGACCATAGCAGGCCGGATCCTCAGGTCAGCCATTGCCGGCCAAAAGGACCCCCTCTCCAGGCTGCGTGCGGCCATCCGCACCCATCTCTATCTGAGCGAGGCCATGCAGCCCTGGTTCTATTTCTCCTACATGGAGGCCAAGAACATCTGCCCTAAGGAGCGTCAGGCCGCGGTCCAGGGAGAGCGCGAGACCGAACAGATGTTTACAGACATCATTGCCTTGGGCCGCGACCAGGGCCTTTTTTTCACGGACAATGGCCAACTCGCCGCCAGTCTGATCAAGGCCATGGTGCAAGACTGGTATCTGAAGCGCGCCAAGTATGCCCGCCGCAAAATCACGGTAAAGGCCTATGCCGACTTCGTAATCGGATTTGTAGAAAAGAGCCTGGTCAAAAGCGGCCCTGCAACCCAAACCGGGAGGTGACAGCGCCATGGATTACATCGATCGTCCTGGCGACGTGCGCAAGGGGGAAGGCCTGGATGCGGAAAGCATAGAGGCCTATCTGAAAAGGGCCGTGCCAGAGCTGGAAGGCCCGGTTCGCGTACGGCAGTATCCCAGCGGGGCCTCCAATCTGACCTATCTCCTCTCTTTTTACAACCGACAGCTGGTCCTGCGCCGGCCCCCCTTCGGCACCAAGGCTGCCACGGCCCACGATATGGGCCGGGAATACAGGGTCCTGTCGGCCCTCAACGGGCGCTGGCCCTATGCGCCCCGGCCCTTGCTCTACTGCGAGGACCCGGATGTCATTGGCTCACCCTTTTATGTCATGGAACATATAGAGGGAATTATTGTCCGCAAGGACCTGCCGAACGGCCTTTTCACCTCGGGGAGGCAGGTGCGCCGGTTGTTTGAAAGGTTCGTGCACATCCTGCACGAATTGCATTCCCTCGACTACCATGCCATGGGGCTGGGCGATCTGGGGAGGCCGGAAGGCTATGTCCGTCGGCAGGTGGTGGGATGGAACAGGCGCTACCGGGCCGCGCGCACCCCGGACGTTCCTGACTGCGAGACGGTCATGGACTGGCTGGAGGAGATGATCCCGCCTGAAACAGACCGACCCGGGATCATCCACAACGACTTCAGGCTCGACAACATGGTGCTGGACCCCTCCGATCCCTTTCGGATCATCGGGGTGCTGGACTGGGAGATGGCCACCATCGGGGATCCTCTCATGGATCTGGGCTGCACCCTGGGCTACTGGGTGGAGAAGGACGATCCCGAGGAGCGGCATCTGGTTCGGACCATGCCCACCCATGTGGAGGGGGCACTGACCCGAAAGGAATTCGTGGACCTGTACGGCAACATCTCCGGCCTCCGCATGGATCGGTTCGATTTCTACTACTGTTTCGGCCTGTTTCGACTGGCCGTCATCATCCAGCAGATTTACTACCGCTTTTACCACGGCCAGACCCAGGACGAACGGGCCAAGGGCTATGCCAGGGCCGTCCCGGTCCTGGAAAGGGCCGCCAAAGGGGTCATCGTCCGGTCTGATCTCTGAAGGCTTCCTTCGATTCTCTGGATTATGGCGTGGCTCTGTGGGTCCCCGTCCCTGATGCGCAAAAGGCTTGCTGTTTCGATGTCTTGTTTGGTATGGTAATGCCATCTCAAAAAATTGGGGCAGGTGCGCCTTCAGGCGGATATGTGGCGGGGGCCGCGCACCTGGAGGTGCACCTACAGGAACGGTGTTAGGCTCGCTTGCCCTGATCTGTAGCGGGTAATCCCCCGAGTTATTGAGATGATGCGCATGATGACACGATTAAACAGAAGTTTGCGGGACCCCGTCCTGATGCTGTAATAAAACAGGAGTTCAAGAATGATAGGCATTTCCAAACTCTACTGTGGAACGGTAGAGCCTTCAGACGCCCTGCGCTACGGCAGGCGGTCAAAGGATCTTCCATCCCATCTCCTCCAGTTTTCCGAGGACAAGAAGCCGGTGGTGGTGTGGAACGTGACCCGGGCGTGCAATCTCAGGTGCGTTCATTGCTATGCCCGGGCCGACGCCCGGAAGGCGGACAGAGAATTGAGCCATGAAGAGGGTCTTCGTCTGCTGGACGATCTGGCGGGCTTAGGTGCGCCGGTGGTGTTGTTCTCCGGGGGGGAGCCCCTGATGCGGCCTGACCTGGTGGACCTGGCCCGTCACGCGGTGGACAGGGGGATGCGGGCCGTGATCTCCACCAACGGAACCCTGATTACCCAGGCAAAGGCCCGGGAATTGAAATCGGTTGGGCTTTCCTACGTGGGGGTGAGCCTGGACGGGATGGAGGAGGTGAACGACCGGTTTCGGGGCAAAAAAGGGGCATTCAAGGATGCCATGGCCGGGATCCGCAACTGCCAGGATGCAGGTCTCAAGGTGGGCCTGCGCTTTACCATCAACCGCATGAATGTCATGGAGATCCCGAAGATCTTTGACCTCCTCGAGGCCCATTTTATCCCAAGGGTCTGCTTTTATCACCTGGTCTATGCCGGCCGCGGGTCGGATCTGGTAGCGCAGGACCTGGATCACGAGGAGACCCGGAGGGCTGTGGACATGATTATCGACAGGACCCGGGATCTTCATGATCGAGGCATGCAGGCAGAGGTGCTGACCGTGGACAACCATGCGGACGGTCCTTATCTGTATCTGCGGATGGTGAAGGAAGGCCATCCCAGGGCCGGGGAGGTCCTCCAACTCCTGCAGATGAACGAGGGGAACAGCTCGGGCCGGGGGATCGGCTGCATCAGTTGGGACGGCGCGGTCCATGCAGACCAGTTCTGGCGTCATTACAGCTTTGGCAATGTGCTTGAACGGCCCTTCAGCCAGATATGGTCAGATCTCTCCAACCCCCTCATGGCCCGGCTCAAGGACAAAAAGCGGTTTGTCACAGGGAGATGCGCCGGATGCCGCTGGCTCGATGTGTGCGCCGGCAATTTCAGGGTCAGGGCAGAGGCTGTGACAGGCAATATCTGGGCCCCGGATCCTGCCTGTTACCTGACGGATGAAGAAATTTTTGGAATGGACCATTGATGATTGACGATTCACGATTGTGTATGAGTAAGCGTTTGCAGGTTCAGACGTCAGCCCTTTATGGCAGGTTTCGGAATTCAGACATTAGCCTTTTATGATGAGTCTGGTTGTTCGTTGATAACATCCTGACGGATAAATTCCGCGCGGACATCGTAGGGTTCGCCATCCCTTTGAGTTAAGGCGTGGGATTTTATCTCACAGTCAGCATGCTGTGAACGGTTATGTGTTTGTAAACATTCAGAGATTACAGGAGACAAGCGCCTATGAAGATACGCCCCAGGAGGCTTCGCAGGACCCCGACCATACGGGATATGGTCCGGGAAACCAGGGTATCTGTAAAGGATTTTATTGCGCCCCTTTTTGTGAGGCCGGGAAGGAAGAGCAAGGATCCGATCCCCTCCATGCCCGGGCAGTTTCATTTTTCTGTGGACGCAGTGGTCCAGGAGGCACAGGAGCTGTGGTCCCTTGGGATCCCCTCAATTATCCTCTTTGGCCTGCCCGACAGCAAAGACCCTCTGGGCAGCCGGTCATGGGCCGAGGATGGGGTGGTTCAACAGGCCATATCGGCCGTCAAATCAGAAGTCCCGGACCTGGTGGTGATGACCGATGTCTGCCTGTGCGAATATACGGATCACGGACACTGCGGGGTGATCTCCAACGGCACGGTGGACAATGACGCCACCCTGGAGCTATTGGCCCGACAGGCCGTATCCCATGCAAAGGCCGGTGTGGATTTTGTAGCGCCCTCTGACATGATGGACGGTCGCGTGGCCGCCATCCGGACCGCACTGGACGCGGCAGGCTTTGACCAGATCGGGATCCTTTCCTATGCGGTCAAGTATGCCTCTGCCTTCTATGGACCATTCAGGGATGCGGCCGACTCGGCCCCCCAGTTCGGGGACCGGACCGGGTATCAGATGGACCCTGCCAACTCCCTGGAGGCCCTGAAAGAGGCCCAGCTGGATATGGAGGAGGGCGCGGACATGATTATGGTGAAGCCGGCTACCCCCTATCTGGATGTTATCTCGCGTGTGCGGGACATCACCCTCCTCCCCCTGGCCGCCTACAATGTGAGCGGCGAGTACGCCATGGTCAAGGCGGCCGCAGACAAGGGGTGGATCGACGGCGGGCGGGTCATGATGGAGATGCTCACGGCCATCAAGAGGGCAGGGGCCGATCTGATTCTCACCTATTTTGCCAAAGAAGCGGCGAAGCGATTGATGACTGTTGATTGATGATTCTTGATTGGACCCGATTATGTCTTCTGAAAAGTTCCAAGATCCGAAACTCAGAATCCAAAGTCATAAGAACCAACTCCGTCTCGTGGCCTGGGAGATTACCCGGAAGTGCAATCTCAACTGCGTGCACTGCAGGGCCGGGTCGGATCGGGGGCCTTATCCGGGGGAGCTGAGCACTGGCAAATGCATTCAGGTCCTGGAGCAGATCCGCGAGGTGGGGACCCCCATCGTGATTCTTACAGGGGGCGAACCCCTCATGCGGGAAGATGTCTTCGAGCTGGCCCAAAAGGGGACGGACCTGGGGCTTCGCATGGTGCTGGCAACCAACGGGACCCTCTTGCGGCCGGAGCTGATGGGACCGATGATAGGCTCGGGCATCAAACGGGTCAGCATCTCCATTGACGGGGCCGGGGAGCAACAGCACGATGATTTCCGAAAGGTTCCGGGGGCCTACCAACGGGCATTGGAGGGGATCGGGCATCTCAAGGCGGCCGGCATGCCGTTTCAGATCAATACCACGGTGACCCGCCACAATGTGGGGGACCTGAAAGAGATATTAGACCTTGCTGTCAGTCTGGGGGCCGCGGCCCATCACATCTTTCTTTTGGTCCCCACCGGCAGGGCCAGGGATATGGTCAATCAGGAGATTGACGCCCTTGAATATGAAAGGGTCCTCCACTGGTTTTATGAGATGCGGGATCAGGTCCCCCTCCACCTGAAGGCCACCTGCGCCCCCCATTACTACCGCATTTTGCGTCAGGAGGCCCGCAAGAAGGGCGAAAAGGTCGATGTTGCGACCTATGGGCTGGATGCTGTGACGCGGGGATGCCTGGCCGGCACGTCGTTTGTCTTTATCTCCAATACCGGGATTGTGCAGCCGTGCGGCTATCTGGAGCTGAACTGCGGCGACCTGAAACAGGATCCCTTCCCCGTGGTATGGCGCGATTCCAAAATCTTCAACCAGTTGCGGGATTTTTCAGGGTACAAGGGAAAGTGCGGCCGATGCGAGTACCTGAGATTCTGCGGCGGGTGTCGGGCCCGGGCCTATGAGGCCACCGGCGATTTCTTGGCCGAGGAACCCCTCTGTGTGTACCAGCCTGCCAGGGGGTGATGAAGAAATACAGCCAACTGCATGGACCCCTATGGACCAAACCGACAGAAAGATCCTCAATGAAATCCAGTCGGATTTTCCCATCAGTCAGCGGCCTTACCAGGAGCTGGGAGAACGACTCGGTCTGACAGAGGATGAGGTCATGGCCAGGGTCGGCCGGCTCAAGGAAAAGGGGATTATCCGGCGGATCGGGGGCAATTTCCACTCTTCACGGCTCAATTTCGTCAGCACCCTGTGTGCGGCAAAGGTCCCTGAAGACAAGATCGACACCTTTGTGGAGGCGGTCAACCGGCATCCGGGGGTGACGCACAATTATCTCAGAAACAACCCCTACAATATCTGGTTCACATTTATTGCAGAGGATATGGATATTATTGAGAATGCCCTCAAGGAAATCGGAGAGGAGACGGGAATTGAAGAGATCCTCAATCTGCCTGCCAAACAGATGTACAAGATCAAGGTGGATTTTGCGGTCTGATCCCGGGTGGCCCCATGGAAAAGGATCCCTCCTATAGCGAGTTGAGACAGAGAATCCAGCTCCTAAAACAGGAGATCGCCGGTCTGAAGCAAAGCCAAGCGGACCTCCGCCAGAGCGAGGAGAGGTACAGAACCGTCCTTGACAGCATCGAAGAGGCCTATTTCGAGGTGGACCTGGCCGGCAATTTCACCTTTTTTAACGATTCTCTGTGCAGGATCCTGGGCTATTCCAGGGAGGAATTGCTGGGCATGAACAACCGGAAATATATGCCTGAGCAAGCCTCCAAGGCGATCTACGCTCTCTTCAATCAGATTTACCGAACAGGGAAGCCTGTTAAAAAGGCCATCTACGAGATTATCGGGAAGGACGGAAGCCCCCGCTTCCATGAATTGTCCGCTTCCCTCATGACAGACCCGGCCGGTCGTCCGATCGGCTTTCGCGGCATTTCCCATGACATCAGCGATCTCAAGAAAGTCTGGGATGAGCTGAGGGAGAGCGAAGAGAGGTATCGCGACATCTTCGACAACTCAGCCGATTTTATGTATACGGTCGATCTAAAGGGCAATTTCACCGATGTAAACCAGGCAGCGGAAAGACTGACCGGGTATGCAAGGGAGGAATTGCTCCAGATGAACTACAGGGACTACACTCCTGCGTCCGCTCACCAGAAGATCCTGGAGACCTTTTCCAGGGTATTTCGGGAGCATTACCGGTTTGTTAATGGATTTTTGATGGATTAGCGAAAAAAGTTCTGGACATTCCTGCTGATTGCCTGTATAGCATAATCAACTATATTATGAAAGGCAGGTGAGCAAA
>Ga0068712_1004162_pt1 | contig 12588 bp, 9 predicted proteins | sample MTBAKSrepl1MetaG_FD_62987 | JGI IMG/M metagenome (GOLD analysis project Ga0068712, IMG submission 62987) | Enrichment culture microbial communities from Arthur Kill intertidal strait, New Jersey, USA, that are MTBE-degrading - MTBE-AKS1... | ecosystem: Environmental > Aquatic > Marine >... | reverse complement strand
CCGTCCGGCGGGTCCACGGCAAAATAGAAGGTGTACGCACCCACCGGGAGAGCCATATTGAGCACCTCGAGGGCCGCCAGGTCAAACAACGCGGTCTGGGCGCAGAGGTTCACCCCTGTCCGCCAGCCTGTGGGATGCACGTAGGTGTACCAGTCCCCCGGCGGGGCAAAGGGGGTGTGGACCGCAATCCACCAGTCGGCGGTGTAGCCGGCATATTCTCCGGGATTGAGGCTGATGGTGACACTGACTGGGGTTCCCTCAGTGACCGCAACCGGCCCATCCGAGCTGTTGGCCTCGATGATAGCGCTGGGGTCGTCGATCGAGATAGAGGTATAAGTCGTTATGCTTGTCAAGCTGTGAGAAGACGCATTGATTACAATAAATCCGCTGCTGCTTTTCTCAAACTCTCCGCCGGCTGTCCGCCGACATTTTGGGGATCAATGGTGTTGCCCCCGATATTGGTTCCAAAATATTGGGGCTAAAAGGGCCGTCTTTCTCCTAACCTTATGGCGAGAGCCAAGAGACATTTTATCCCGGGCTCCGTCTGGCGCACCCCGGTTAAATAGGCTTTGCATTTAACTGGGCGGGTCATGCATGGATGCGACAAGCTGTTCGGAACGGGAACCCACGCTGAATTGAGAGGCAGCCATAGGGGGATGGATAGAGGAATACTTGGGGACACAAAAAAGGGTGCCAGGGTGAGTGGACGGAAACTATCGCCGTTGGTATTGAGAAGGTGAAGTCGCTACTGGGCTTCAAGGCAAAAGGGAGAGAAATCATCGAAGGCGAAGAGGGGTATCATCTCCGAGAGGAGGTCGTCCCCTATATGGTCCTTTTGGACACCGGAAAAGCCGGTATAGGCCCTGAAAACACCTACTTTTGGGACATAACCAATGAATAATCAATATGTTGTCATGGCCCGATCCACGACCCCAGCCCAACCCCCTCACGGTTTTACCAGCGCCTTTATCTTGTTGAGAAGATCCTCCTCAGAAAGCGGCTCGGATAAAAATGATGTTCTCGCATCGAGACCCTCGGGGCTGCACATCACATTCACATAGTCGTACCACGAAAGGTCATTGAGAACGCCGTCAGGCATACGGTCCAGAATATAGAAAAACGTATAAGGCCCTGTAGGAAGGGGCATGTGGAGTATAGAGGTTTGCTGCAAAAAAGACAGTTGCTTTTGAACAACGCGTGTCGGAACATCTGACTTCTGCCAGCCAAGAGAGGGATTCAACCAGTATGTCCCGAAAGACGTGAACGCCCCGATCCACCAGTCGCACATCACCCCCGTCGAGACCCCCGAATCGAGCTTCACCCGCACAGTCCGCTGTCGCCCCTTATGTCGCAGTAAATGCCGCCCCCCTGAGGCACACTGCCATCCTCCCTGAAGATCAGGTTTTCGGATATGACGCAGTTTCTGATGGTGGGGGATGCGCCGCTCATGTATATTCCGCCGCCACATCCTGGACAGGGAGCCGCAGTGCCCTCGAAGACCTTTCCATTGGTGATGGTCAATCCGGCCAAAACCGCATCCCGCGTTTCTCCAGATACAAAGACAAACCCTCTCCCATTCCCCCGGCAGTCGATAATGCAGGCCTCCGGCCCTCCCTCCGACTGGACGGTTATCTTTTTTCCCTTGAAATCGATGTTCTTATTGCCCTCCCCGGTGTAGACGCCATCTGCAACCGATACGGTGTCGCCGTCTGATGCGGCGTCGATTCCAGCCTGAATTGTTGCATAATCACTTGGAACATGGGTCGTAGTGGCTGCAAAAGTAACGGAGAAAAGAGAGGACGCTGACATTGCCAAAACATAGAAGACAACACCTCTGAGAAGATCTCTCTCTCTTTTCATGACACCTTCCTCCCTCCCAATTGCATTCGTAAAAAGGCGTCACCCGGTTTAAAAACGGGGTCCAGAGGTTTTGTAACTGATGGAATCGCGCCTTGCGGGGTCCGGCATGACGTGAGAACTTTGGACTCTCAAGATATTTAGGTATCCCCAACATAATCCCGAACGAATTGCTGAAAATTGTCGAAATTCCCCCCCATAAAATAAGCCTCTACTGACCCTTCACTGCCAAGAAGTTGAACTCTGATTTCAGTTGCATTCGCGATCTGTTTGAGTAAATCAGGAGACGCCGCATAATAAGCTCGTTCGTGTATCGCATAGCGGTCGTGTGTACGATTTTGTCCACTGCCTTCACCGCTTAAGCCGACCCGATTCCCATCTATGAATAAGATCAGGGTTTCGCCGGATTCCAAGAAAAGAGGGCATTCAATATGATGAAACTTCTCTTCAGTCCAATATGTTACGACCAGATCGTAACTCATTTCCCCATCAATTCCCTCTGAGCGCTGAACGTCAAGTGCGATGTACGCAAAAGTGGGGCCTCCCAACGAATTGCCTACCATACGTTTGATGGTCTTTTTATTGTCATCGTCTGATGAAAAAGTTCTTACGGTATAGGGGCCAGTCACGCACCCGACCGCAGATCCCAATAGAAAAATGGCAAGGCCTATTCTTACTGCTTTCGGGAACAACTCGGTATTCATACTGGCCCAGTTAAGAGGGTGAGTATTGTGAATAGATCCCATTTTCACATCCTTTCAAAACACATCCAAGTTGCGCATCCTGACACGTCCACAAACCCCAAAATAAAAAGCCGAACTGCCTTGACGTGCCCTCTTCGATGTCACTTCGGCAGCCCGGCTATCTTTATCAGAAAGAAATGCCTTCGATTAAGGATCAGGATTAGGAGATATCAAGATCCGTGGCTTTCCGTCCTCATCTCACGATGAGTTTGGCTTTTTAACGGGGTGTATGCATGTCTCCCGACAGGAGGAGGAGCTTATCCTGTCAGGAGCCAGGTGAGAGCATTTTGAGGAGATGTGTCACCGTTAACCTCCTTGATAGAGGTGATGGTTGGTGAGTGTATTGGCCGAAAATGAAATGACAAAAATTCAGATAAGTCAAGAAAAATCGGGGTGAATTGCTCCCGGCAGAAACAGGTTGCCGGCGGCGTGCCCCTCTGCACAATCTTTGAGATCGTTTTCGCTGTTTACTGGCCCCTCAAAATCAAGGCAGGGTCCATCTCTGCCCCTGCCTTTCCGTCAGTTTATTTGTTTACTCAACCGTCAACTTTACCGAATCCAGCAGCTCGGCGGTCGGAATCCCATCCGGCGGGTCCACGGCAAAATAAAAGGTGTAGTTCCCGACCGGGAGCGTCCTGTTGAGCACCTCGAACCCGGAGAATTCGAAGAGGGGCGTCTGCACGCAGCGATGCACCCCCGGCATCCACCCTGTGGGATGCACATAGGAATACCAATCTCCCGGCGAAGCAAAGGGCGTACGTACCGCGATCCACCAGTCCGCATTGAACCCGGCATACTCGGCAGGAGTCAGCCCCACCGTGACAGACACCGGGGTTCCGGAGGTCACCGCAACCGGCCCGTCCGAGCCATTGGCCTGGATGTCGGTAGCAGGGAAATTCGCCTCATTAATGGTAAACGTGTGATGAACTGAAAAATTCCAGTTGTTATAGTCGCCGCCGGGGCCCATGGCAGCATACTGCCACTCATACGAACTTCCTTTTGGCAGATTCAGTTCCGGCGGGGGCGTGTGAGACGTTTCCACGCTTGGTTCTGATTGATACCAGATGATTCCGCTTGAAGCCGAAGCGGTATAGCCATTGATTCGTATAAAATAAAGATAGGTCCCATCGCCTGGATCGCCCGCTAACCGAGGCCAGGTAAATGTGGGCCTATTCGTATCGAGATAGGCGTTGTCGCCCGGGTAAAATGACCCTTCAGAAAAGGGGGGCGAAGGAGCGCATGTAAAATGACAGGTTCTGGTATCGAGTCTTCCCAATTTGTCTTGGATGGTAAACGCATAATTGCCGTCATGTATGCACTGGGGCCACGGCAGATCGATAATTTCAATGTAATAGGTGGGTGAGTTGAAGTTTTTCATCGGAAAATCCAAAACATAAACTGTTGAATCTGGCCCCAGAGCCCAGAAAGAATCGATGTCCCAGGGAGCAATGTTCAGGGGTTTCCCTACAAGAACATTGCGGAGTACACCATTGTAAAATGGCCAGCCTGCCACAAAGGCTTCACTCAGTACAGGTGCGTCCTTTGTACCGGTAAAAAAACACAACGTGTCGCTGACATGAACATTCTGAGGATCTGTATCGCTGTCGAACACGCGAGCCATCCAGATGTAGGGTGTATCGGGCTGAAGCAATCCCGAAGGGACGGTAAAAGAGGTGGCGGTCGTTTTTGAACTCAGGTACCAGATTGCCATCCCGCTGTAATCCAGCACAATAACCTGGTAATACCAATTTCCCTGAACAGGTTCAAAGCTCAGGGTGGGGGTGGTCGTTCCCACATAGGTCCCATTCGCGGGATTCATGGTCGCTGAGTTCACCTGTGGGACAGATGCGTTATAGGTGAACTTCTTCACTACGCTGGCCGTCCGGCCTTGAGTGTCTGTAACCAAAAACGTGTAAATCCCATTACCTACCAGACTATTCTCCTCGTGCAGGTATTGGAGCCCGTACTGCCTGTATGACCGGTTGGGGACTAAATTAAAAGTGCCGGAAGGCCCGGTCACGGTAAAGGATGCGACATCTTCCGGAGAAGGTCCGCTAATAAGGGAAATGAAAAGCGTTTTGACCGACCCGCCCGCGGTATGCCAAGAAAAAACAACGGCTTCCTTGAACTTAGGGGCCGGAAATGCAGATGCCTCAATTGCGGGCCACAAAAACAGCATCAGGAATAGAAAGAGAACCAACGTAACAGGCTGCGCCTTGTTGACATGCTTCGCTTCCATCTTTTTCCTCCTTTCAGATCCCATTGACGTTTCCGACCTCGACGAATTCGCCCCGACACAGGTCGGAACGGTCCCCGCTTCAAGTTCATTTTCGATCGGATGAATCGGCGCTCCAGGAAAGCAAGTCAGAAAGCGATTTCGGGGCGTACCAACCCCTACTTGGGAAATACCCACATCTCGGGAATTTCGGCATAATAATTAATAATGGTTCCGCTGGTTTCATTCCACACGCCGGTTTTTGGGCTGATGTACATGTCTTCGGTGGCGGCGCCATCAAAGGAGTGGAAAAGAGTATCCCCTATGTAGACAGCGACATTGTTCCCTGTCCGTCGCACAGTCACCCTTGTTTTGTCTCCTTCGACGGCATTTGCAGCTATCCAGCAATTGGTTCCGCCGACAGATGGGCAACCGATATTTTGGGGAATTTCGTTGATGTAATAGGTCAGGCCGAAACCATGGTAGTCTCCGTGCTCATTGTTTCCGAAATTTTCGTTAATAATGATTTTATACCCCGTTCCCCACGTGCGGGAAGTTTCGAGGTTGAACATCATATTGCCATACCACCTTCCCGGTCCCGGCGATACGGTATTCACCTGAAAGTCCTTGATGTAAGTGATAAATTCGAAATCGCCGGTGATGACCCGGTCTTTGGTCGGTACGCCCGTCCAGGCCTGGTTACTGTCTTTCAACAGCGGGAGGTTCCCTTTGTCCTGAAAGATCAGGCTTCCGCCGGCAACATGCGGATCCAGGAAGTATTCTGTGCTGTCGATGCTGTTGCCGTTCCAGATGGCGTTCAAATCCCATTTGTTCCCGTCCAGGGAAAGGCCGTCGAAGGTGTCGAAGAAGCTTGGATTGCAGACACTGACGGGTACGGAGTCCATCCAGGTGGCGTCCGGTATGCCGTCGGCATTGTTGTCCACGGCGAAGTAAAAGGTGTAATCGCCTACCGGAAGAGTTGAATTAAGCACATTTACTGGTGTGGATAGGCCGAAAAGAGGCGTCTGGGCGCACAGGTGAACCCCGGGATGCCATCCCGTCGGATAGACGTAGGTATACCAGTTGTTGGGCGGGGCAAACGGCGTGTTCACCGCCACCCACCAGTCGGCCATGTGTCCGGTTTCGTCGCCAGGGTCAAGGGCAATGTCGATAGAGACCGTGGTGGCAGGTGAAACGGTCGTCGGGATACCTGAGCCGTTGGCCGTGATCGTGGGCCGGGGTTCGCCCGTGTCAATGGCATAAATGTCTCTGAAGGTGGCTTCTATATTGGCTCCAGAGGCGGATACTGCATTAACGCACCATCCGTATCCCTGCGGGCCCATGTCAAATTCCGGAGTATAGACAACCACATCATACCCGTCCACATAGAAGAGCAGGTCGTTTTCAATCCGGGCGACCGCAATCGTAAAGGTCGTGCCTGTTAATTCCCCTATAACTACCCTTTCCAGTTCTTGCGCTACTCCGTTGCACTGCTCTGCAAACACCCATTGGGCAACGAAATTGTCGGTCCCGGGCCACTTTGCAATCGATATCTGTGCCTGGAGGTCACAGTCGTTTCTCTTGCCGATGTCAAGATAGTAAAGAAGGGCGTGGGAATATCCTCCTACTGCATTTTCTATGTCAACGGTGCTCATGGCGCCAATGCAGGACCTGTACAAGTTTTGTCCTACAGAACCCTCCGCATAATCTTCAGGCGCCACCGCATGGGAGTGGATCTTCACACTGTCGCCAGAATAGTAGAAATCCACATTGGGGCTGTTGGTCCATTCCCACCATCCCTCAAAGTTCGTTACTCGTTCAAATCGATAGGCATGCGCAGTCTGGAAAAGCGGGGCCATCAAGATCAGAGATACCACGACAGCCGCAAAAAAGGGCCTACTCCTCATCATTCGACTACAAAGAGAGCGTAACAGATGCCTTTTCATTTTTCCCTCCATGAAGCTATAGGTTGACAAGCCGAAGGCCACAAAGCTGCTGGACCTCTATACCAGCGAATCCAGGCCCCACCAGGGAACGGTAGACATGCCGTCACGGTCGACAGGGCGAAATAAACTGAATTCCAAGTGGAGATACTTTTCCAAAGAAAGCCACCCAAGCCGTTCTTCCATGGCAGCAGGCGAGGGGAAACCCAGGGATCTCGAAAACAATAAAGGCAAGACCCGTGCCGACTTTCATATTGCTTTTGAATGTTGAAAAAAGTACCATAACTAATTAAAGTTATTACGAAAAGATGTCTACCTCATCGCGAGGTATTTTTTCACTGGTTCTATTCGTGCCATAATGGCCAATATGGATGTTGCCGGTTTGGCCGCTTTTAGATAAATCCTTTTCTATTTATTTCATTTCCTGGTAAAATCACGGTGACAACGAAATGACCACCATCGAGCCCAGCCATGGAAAAGAAGAGCCCGTTCAAAGGAGTTCTGGCCTTCTTTCAGAGCCAGCAGGCCGGTATCCCGGGCGACCCTGACTATAATGCCGCTTTTTGTCATGCCCTGTCCAAAGCCGCTGATGCCGAGGAGGCCTCCATCTGGCAACTTGATCGTGACGGCCGGCTGCACATGGTCTTTGGCAGCAATGTAGCCCCGGAAGCGATTTCGGACGTGGTTCTTCATGAGGGGGAAGGCATCACCGGGGCTGCGGTCCTGTCTCGACAAACCATTGCGGTAAATGATGCGTGCGCACATCCACTGCACAATGGGCGGGTGGATGGACGGATCGGTTTTCGAACCGTGGGGATGATATCAGCCCCCATCATCTGCGGGGGCGCAGTCCATGGTGCGGTCAATATCCTGAATCACGCATCGGGCGGCCCCTTCCCTGATGCATGGCAGGAATACATGTCCGTGGCGGGGACCCTGTATGCGTTGGCATTGGCCGCATCGGATCGGTTGCGTCCCTCTGAAACAACGAGGAAAAACGTCACAACAAGCTGGGGGCCGTCGAGGCAGTCAAAAACCGTCATCGTGGGCATGAGCCGTGCCATTCAGGAGGTCCTCTATCTATGTGCAAAGGCAGCCAAGACTCGAGTCCCGGTGTTGATTTGTGGGGATACCGGAACCGGAAAGGAACTGGCGGCCCGCAGAATACATGAAGTCAGCGACCGGAATGCGGGTCCCTTTCTGGACGTTTGCTGCGCAGCCCTGACAGAAACGATTCTGGAAAGCGAATTGTTCGGGCACGTGAAGGGGGCTTTCAGCGGGGCGATTCGAGATCGAAAGGGCAGATTTCTGGCTGCCTCAGGTGGAACGCTTTTTCTCGATGAAATCGGAGAGATGAGCCTCGCATGCCAGGCCAAGGTTCTCCGGGCCGTGCAGGAAAAGCGCATTACGCCGGTCGGTTCCGAAAGAAGTATCAATTGCGACGTACGTGTTATCGCTGCAACAAATCAACCCTTGCTGGAAAAAATCAAACAAGGCGGGTTCCGGGAAGATCTTTATTATCGATTGTGCGGGATCGAAATCGTCCTGCCGCCATTGCGGGAAAGGATGGAGGACATCAGTTTGCTGACCCGTTATTTCCTGAACAAGGCATGTACGGGACAAATAGAGAAGAGCAAACTTTGCGAAGCACCCGGGATTTCAGATGAAGCGCTTGCCATCCTGCATGCATTCAATTGGCCGGGCAATGTCCGCCAACTCGAACAGGCTGTCTTTGCCGCAGTTGCCGTTTGCGACAATAGGCTTGTTGAACCGCAGGATTTTCCGCTCTGGCTTCACAGGGCGATGAAAAGGGATAATGGGGTATGGAGCATACGAACACAGGAAGCCGGTTTCCCTTATGAGATGGATGCCAAGATCGGCAATGAGCATGCCCACTATATGAAAGCCCTGGACGTGACAAAGTATCCCGGGACCGGACGCTGGAACTTGAGCGCAGCGGCCCGTGAGGTCGGCATGCCCAGAAAGACACTTTCATATCGTCTCAAAAAACTGGGGATCTTGTAACCACCTCCTGCATGGCGGTGTACATGGGCTTTCCGCGCATGAGTTTGATGTCAATTCACCAAAAAGCCTGATCACCCTCTTTTTATGGGAGAGGCGGCAGTACGGCACAACCCAACCTCTCCATCACAACACCCATCAATCAATTTGTTTCAGGATGTTCGGGGAGATCATCGGATGGACCCGAAAAGCGTAAGACGAAAGCTCTCAGCCATTCTGAGTGCCGATGTAGAAGGCTACAGTCGCCTCATGGAGGACGATGAGATCGCGACCGTCGAGACCATAACGGCGTACTTCGCAACCATCACCTCACTTATCAACCAGTGGAAAGGGCAAATTGAACACGTGGTGGGCGACAATATCCTGGCGGAATTCTCTAGTGTGGTGGATGCCGTCCAATGCGCCGTCGAAATTCAGAGTTTCCTGAGGAGCAAGAACGAATCGCTCCCTGAAAGCCGGAGGATGCGGTTCCGGATCGGGATTAACCTGGGAGATGTTATTCAAGAGGGGGGCCAGATCCACGGCGATGGGGTCAACATTGCTGCCCGGATTCAGGGGTTGGCAGATGGGGGAGGCATCTGTATTTCTGGAACGGCCTATGATCAAATCGAAACCAAGCTGGATATTCGCTGCCGTTTCGCAGGGGAGCACCTTGTCAAGAACATTGCCAAACTGATACGCGTCTACAAGGTTTATATGGAGCCATGGGATTCCAGGGAGAAGATCGGTGCGGGCAAGAAGAAACGATCAAAGCTCAAGTGGTCCCTGGCAATTGGGGCGTGTGTAGTTGCGGCAGCAGCAGGGGTGTTCTTGGGGCTATACTGGAAATACTTATACCTTCCTGACCCTGAAAACAGTGATCTGGAAAACAGGATGACGTTCAACTTGCCTCAAGGGCCATCCCTTGCGGTCCTGCCGTTTGAGAATATGACGGGCGATCCCAGTCAGGAGTTCCTTTCTGACGGGATCACGGAGACGATTATCTCTTTCCTTTCCCAAACGCCCAAGCTATTCGTCATCGCACGAAACTCTACATTTGCCTACAAAGGGAAACCGACGCCTGTTCAGGACATCGGTCGTGAATTGAATGCGGCCTACGTGATCGAGGGCAGCGTCCAGAAGTCCGGTGAAAGGATTCGAATCACAGTTCAGCTTATCAATGCCGGATCCGGGGTTCATTTATGGTCGGAGCGCTACGATCGAGAGTTGAAGGATATCTTCAGATTGCAGGATGAGATCTCAGTGGGTATTTTCAAGGCCCTACACATTAAGCTGGGTGGTGGCGAGCATTTCCGTTCAAGGTTTGACGGCATAAACAATCTGAAGGTAGTGAGTAAGCTTTTCAAGGCGCTGGATCACATTCATCGGCTTAATATAGAGGGCGACAACTTGGCAAGAAAAGAAGTTCTGGAAGTCATTGCCATGGATCCCACTATTTCAACTGCCTACTCGATCTTGGCTGCTACATACATACAAGATCTGCTATATGGTGCCTGTAAATCGAACCTCCTTTGTTTTGGAAAAGCAACCGAAGCGACAAGGAAGGCCCTTTTGTTGGATGAGAGCAATTCTGATGCACACATGGCGGCCGGATGGCTCTTTTCCATGAGAAAGGATTTCAATAATGCAGTGGCTTGCCTGAGACGCTGCATTGAGCTTAACCCCAATAACGCGGATGGGTACGATATGTTGGGATTGGTTTTGGCTATGTCCGATGAAACAGCAGAAGGCACAACATTTGTCAAGAAAGCCTTTCTTCTGAATCCTATTCCTCCAGCGTTCTATTACGCCCATCTGGGGATATGTTATCGAGATCTGGGGCAATATGATGAGGCCATTGAAGCATTTAAGCGAAGTATCCAAATTGAGCCGGATAACATGACAGGACGCGTCGGTTTGATTGCAGCCTATATCTATTCTGGACAAGACAGGGAAGCTTATAAATTGGGGCAAGAGGTGCTGAAATTAAATCCGAATTTTTCAGTGGAGAAATGGTGTAATGCGGCGCCCTTTAAGACCAAGAACAGAGTGATTCGTTTTACAAAAGCCCTCCGCAAAGCAGGCTTACCAGAATAGACACCCTGCTGGCCACCTAAAAGAAAAGGCAGAGTCATCTCTGACCCTGCCCTGTCACTGCTCAATTACGGAACAATTGCTCTTACCGAATCGACCCATTTTGCTTAGGATTCCAGCTTATTAAGGTGGGCAGTGGGCCACTCTTTTCGTCGCGTCGCACCACCAGTTCTACGGCGTCACCGTCACCGCCACGGAATCCAGCAGCTCGGCGGTCGGAATCCCGTCCGGCGGGTCCAAGGCAAAATAGAAGGTGTAGTTCCCTACCGGCAGGGCCATGTTGAGCACCTCGAACCCGGCATACTCGGCAGGAGTCGGCCCCACCGTTAACGTCAATCTTAGGCAACCAGGTCCTGGCCGGCTCTCTTGCCCCGGGGGGGGGTGTTTTCTCGTTGACAATATGATAATATACCGTGTAAATTAACGGCTATGTTTAAAAGATACCTGCAAAAGCGGTTGCCGGAAACCAGCTTCTTCCTGTTTGGTCCAAGACAGGTCGGCAAGAGCACCCTGCTAAACCAGGAGGGTCTCGATGTGACGATTGACCTCCTGGACCCGGAGCTGCAACTGGCCTACAACAAAACGCCCAATCTCCTGAAACAGCAGATAGACGACGTCGAGCCCCACGCCAGGGCCACCATCCTCATCGATGAGATCCAGCGTGTCCCCAGACTGCTGGACGTCGTCCATGCCCATGGAACGACGGCCAGAGATTCGGTTTATTCTCTGCGGTTCTTCCGCTCGCAAACTCCGGTACGGGGCCGCCAACCTTCTGGGAGGAAGGGCCGTCTATCGCACCATGCACCCGCTCACCCTCCAGGAGCTGGCAGGGGATTTCGACCTGCAATGGGTCCTTTCCTATGGCTCTCTTCCAAAAATCTGCACGGCCCTCAAGGAGAAAAAGAGGGGGGAAGCCCAGGACCTTTTGAGGGCTTATGCCGTCAGCTATCTCAGAGAAGAAGTCAAGGCCGAGGCCCTGGTGCGCAATCTTCAGGGCTTTCAGAATTTCCTGGAGGTCGCGGCGGCCAACTATTCAGAACAAATCAATTTTTCGGCTGCGTCGCGCGATTGCCAGGTGGCCCTGACAACGGTGAAGGAGTACTATTCGATCCTTGAAGATACGCTGGTCGGCTTCTTTCTCCCTCCCTATTTGAAAAGCCAGAGGAAACGGATGAGTCAGCAGCCGAAATTCTATTTTTTCGACAACGGCGTGACTCGGGCCCTTTTGGGCACCCTTCAGGACCCTCCCACCCCATCGGAACAGGGCCGTCTCTTCGAACAATGGGTGATCCAGGAAATCGTTCGTCTAAACGAATATCACCAAAAAGATTGGAAACTCCACTTCTGGAGGACCAGCCACGGGGCCGAGGTCGATGTGGTCATCACCCGCGGGACACGTCTGTTGTATGCGATTGAGTGTAAATTCAAACGACAGCCCTCCGCAGGGGACTTGTCCGGATTGCGATCTTTTCATGACGACCACCCCGACGTCCCCTGCCTTGTGGTTGCACCCGTCGTCCAGAGTTATCGCCTGGGGTTCGCTCGAGTGCTTCCACCGGATAGGCTGTTCCGCAATCTGTCTGACGAAACCGGATAGCCCCTCATTGTATTGACGAGAATGTCGTTCGCCAGACTCTTCCTTTTTCACTTACGGCGTCACTTCCACCGCCACCGAATCCAGCAGCTCGGCAGTCGGGATCCCGTCCGGCGGATCCACGGCAAAATAGAAGGTGTA
>Ga0068712_1004155_pt1 | contig 12598 bp, 12 predicted proteins | sample MTBAKSrepl1MetaG_FD_62987 | JGI IMG/M metagenome (GOLD analysis project Ga0068712, IMG submission 62987) | Enrichment culture microbial communities from Arthur Kill intertidal strait, New Jersey, USA, that are MTBE-degrading - MTBE-AKS1... | ecosystem: Environmental > Aquatic > Marine >... | reverse complement strand
ATTCTCGCGCAGCTCAAAAAGGAAACGGCAAGGGCCGAAAAAGCTCTGTCTCGGGAAACCCGCCGGCTGCTGCAGGACTGGGGGAAAATCAAAGAAATTTATGCAAAAGAGGAACTGACCTATCAGGTCCGGGGCCATGAAACCCGCGTGCCGCTGTTTACAGAATCCCTGTCTCATTTAAAAATTCCAAAAATCATACTGCCCGGTTTTTCAGATCCGGGTGAAATTTTTAAGTGGCTTCGCACAGAAAACGTACCGGGACGGTTTCCTTATACCGCCGGTGTTTTCCCGCTGAAACGGATGGACGAAGAACCCACCCGCATGTTTGCCGGTGAAGGCGACCCGGCCAGAACCAATCGGCGCTTCAAGCTGCTCTCAGCCGCATCCGAAGCCAAGCGGCTGTCCACCGCGTTTGACTCCGTCACCCTGTACGGCCAGGATCCGGACAAGCGCCCGGATATCTATGGCAAGGTCGGAACCTCCGGCGTCAGTGTCTGCACCCTGGATGACATGAAACTCCTTTATGACGGGTTCGATCTGTCGACGCCCAACACCTCCGTCTCCATGACCATCAACGGCCCGGCCCCCATACTCCTGGCCATGTTTTTGAATACCGCCATCGATCAGCAGGTGGACAAATATACGACCGAAACCGGCAAGGCACCATCCGAAAAAAAACGTCAAAAGATACGGGCGGAGGTACTGTCCAATGTGCGCGGGACCGTTCAGGCGGATATTCTTAAGGAGGATCAGGGACAAAATACCTGTATTTTTTCAATCGACTTCGCCCTGAAAATGATGGGGGATGTACAGGATTACTTCATCCGCAACAATGTCCACAACTTTTACTCCGTCTCCATATCCGGTTACCATATTGCCGAAGCGGGCGCCAACCCGATCACGCAACTGGCTTTAACGCTGGCCAACGGATTTACTTACGTCGAGTATTACCTTTCCCGAGGAATGCCCGTTGACAGTTTTGCACCCAACCTGTCCTTTTTCTTTTCAAACGGCATGGATCCCGAATATACCGTGATCGGGCGGGTGGCCCGCCGCATCTGGGCCGTGGCCATGGCTGAAAAATATGGTGCCGACGCCCGATCCCAAATGCTCAAATATCATATTCAGACATCCGGCCGCTCCCTGCACAGCCAGGATATCCAGTTTAACGACATTCGCACGACCCTCCAGGGCCTGTGCGCGATTTATGACAACTGCAACAGCCTGCATACCAACGCCTTTGACGAAGCCATCACCACGCCCAGCCGGGAATCGGTCCGCCGGGCACTGGCGATCCAGCTGATCATCAATCGCGAGTGGGGTTTGGCCAAAAACGAAAACATGAATCAGGGCAGCTTTATCGTCGAGGAACTCACCCATCTGGTGGAAGAAGCCGTCTTGATGGAATTTGACAGAATTGCCGAGCGCGGCGGGGTCCTGGGCGCCATGGAAACCGGCTATCAGCGCAGCAAGATTCAGGAAGAATCCCTTTATTATGAACATTTAAAACACACCGGCAAACTGCCCGTCATCGGCGTCAACACCTTCCGGGACCCGGATGCCAACCCGGATGAATGGGCTGAAAATGTCGACCTGGCCCGGGCTTCCGAAGCAGAAAAAAAATCTCAACTGCGCCGGCTGTCCGAGTTTAAAAAACGCCACGAAAAAGCTTCCGGAAACGCCCTGGCGCGACTGCAACAAGCGGCCCTGGCCGAAGAAAACATTTTTAGCGAGCTGATGGAAACCGTCCGGGTCTGTTCGCTGGGTCAAATCACGCAGGCGCTGTATGAAGTCGGCGGAAAGTACCGCCGCAACATGTAAGTTTATGATTCACCGCCCCTAAAAAAAGTCAGTGGGTCTAAAGGATTCACTTGACCATCCTTCGTCACTTTTATAAAGGGAGTCTGGAGGGATTTTTAATCAGCAGGTTTCGATATGCCTTGGAAGGAGATCAATCAATGAAAGAAGCGGTTATCGTCAGCGCGGTTCGTACGCCTTTGGGAAACTTTAACGGGTCATTGACCAATCTGGGTGCAACCCAACTCGGAGCACGGGTGATCCGTGAGGCCGTCAAACGCGCCGGCATAAAAAACGAAAACGTCAATGAAGTCATTATGGGTCTGGTGCTCCCCTGCGGCTACGGCCAGAACCCGGCCAAACAGGCCGCCGTTCAGGCAGGCATGCCCTGGGAGGTCGAATGCATGACCGTCAACAAAGTGTGCGGATCGGCGTTAAAGGCGGTCATGCTGGCCGCCCAGGCCATCCAGCTCGGCGATGCTGACGTGGTGGTGGCCGGCGGGATGGAAAACATGAGCATGGCCCCTTATTTTCTCGAAAAGGCCCGCTTCGGATATCGCATGGGTCCGGGCACGCTGCAGGATCACATGGTTCGGGACGGATTGTGGGATATCGTCAACGATTTTCATATGGGAATATCCAATGAGCTCTGCTCTGAAAAGTATCACATCAGCCGGGAAGACCAGGACCGCTATGCGGTCGAGTCCTACCGGCGGTCCCTGGACGCCATCGCTTCCGGCCGGTTTAAAGACGAAATCCTGCCGGTTGAAATTCCCCAGCGCAAAGGAAGTCCGGTCCTATTCAGCCGGGACGAATGTCCCCGCGAAACCAGCTATGAAGCCCTGGCTGCCATGCCGCCGGCTTTTAAAAAAGGCGGCCTGACCACGGCCGGCAACGCCTCGGTCATCAGCGATGGGGCGGCCGCCGTGGTGGTCATGTCCAAAGACAGGGCGGCCGATCTGGGCTGCCACGTGCTGGCGACCGTCGGCGCCCAGGCATCTTTCGCCATCGATATGAAGTATGTGCTGGTGGCCCCGATCTGGGCCATACCCAAGTGTCTGGCCAAAGAAGGCATCCGCAAAGAAGATGTGGACTTATACGAAATCAACGAGGCCTTCAGCGGGTCCACGCTGGCGGTCCTTCGGGAACTCAAACTTGACCCCGCCCGGGTCAATGTAAACGGCGGCAGCGTCGCCCTGGGCCATCCCATCGGCGCCAGCGGCTGCCGGGTGCTGGTAACCTTGCTTTATGAGATGATCCGGCAGGATAAAAAACTCGGCCTGGCATCGCTGTGCCTGGGCGGCGGGGAAGCGGTGGCGCTGGTGGTGAAACGATAGAGGAAGAACATTAGGCCCAGGCTAAGGTTTAGTTTCTTTTTCAGCCTCAGCCTCAACCTTTTTTCAACGTCAAAATGCGGAAAACTTTAAGTGTAAGTACAACTAACGGATAATACGGAGGCAAAAAAATGGCAGTTAAGACATTCGGCGTAATTGGATCAGGTCAGATGGGAAACGGCATTGCCCAGGTCGCCGCATCGAGCGGACTCAATGTTATCATGAATGACATCAATACGGAATTTGTTGATCGCGGTCTGGATACCATATCCAAAAACCTCGCCCGCAGCGTCGACAAGGGCAAGTTAAGCGAAGCGGACAAAAACGCGATTCTCGGCCGCATCAAAACCAGTGTGGCCTTAAAAGACATGGCCGCCGCCGACTTTGTGGTGGAAGCGGCAACGGAAAATGAAAAGATCAAGTTTCAAATTTTCAAGGATCTGGACGCAATCTGTCCGGATCATGCCATTCTTTCCACCAACACCTCGTCGATTCCCATCGGAAGAATCGCCGCCCAGACCCGGCGGCCCGAAAAAGTCATCGGGATGCATTTTATGAATCCGGTACCGGTCATGAAGCTGGTGGAGATCATCCGGGGGCTGGCCACGTCGGACGAGACCTTTCAGACAACCAGGGATCTGGCCCTTGCGTTCGGCAAGACCCCGGCGGAAGCCAATGATTTTCCGGGATTTATCGCCAACCGCATTCTCCTGCCGATGATCAATGAAGCGGTTTACTGTCTGTACCACAGCGTCGGCACGCGGGAAGATATTGATACAGTCATGAAACTGGGAATGAACCATCCCATGGGCCCCCTGGCGCTGGCGGACCTGATCGGCCTGGACACCTGCCTGGCCATCATGGAAACGCTTTATGCCGGGTTCAGCGATTCCAAATACCGCCCCTGCCCGCTCTTGCGAAAATACGTTGAGGCCGGCTGGCTGGGCCGCAAGACCGGACGCGGTTTTTATGAATATTAGGATAACACAGGGTTCAAGGGGTCCAGGGATCAGGTGTCGGGTTTCAGGTGTCAGTAATCGGCCCTTATTTCAAACCTCAATCTTCTGACTTCTGTTTGCTGAACCCTGAACCATTGAACCGTGAACCGTGAACCCTGAACCATTGAACCCTGAACCCTTAAACCCCCATCGTGAGCCCTTATGCCACGTAAAAAATCAACCGCTCCGTCTCCGGTCGGTAAAAAGATTAAAAAGGTAAGGCTTGAAAAAAAAATCACGCTTGACCGGATCGCCAACGAAACCGGCTGTTCCGTCGAATATTTGAAAGCGGTCGAAACCGGCAGGGAGATTCCGCCGGTGGGAACCCTTCTGCAGATCTCGCGGGCACTGGAGATCGATTCCGGAATCTTGCTGAAAGAACAGGAATCCAATTTAAAAAAGCGCATCAAAGCCTATACCACGCGGACCGAAAGTTATGCATATACGACCCTGACGCCGGGTGCCGAAAATAAACATCTGAAAGCGTTCCGGGTCACCGTCGATCCCCAGCAGGCGCATAAAGGCGTCGGATACCAGCATGCGGGCGAGGAGTTTGTGTATGTGCTGGCCGGCAAAATCGAGGTGGTGGTGGGTGAGCACAAGAATATTCTGGCGCAGGGAGATTCGCTCCACTTCAATTCGGGCATCCGGCATCAGCTGCGAAACATCAGCGACCAGCAGGCTGTCTTGCTGGTGGTGATTTACGGGCCGTAAGAAACAAGGATTCAAGGGGTCAGGGGTTCAAGTGAAATGGAAATAGGCTGGGAAGTTGGAAAGCTAAAAAGAATTCGGTTATCATAGCATCCCAGTCTCCCGGCCAAACGCATGGCGATTTAAACCCTTGAACCGTGAACCTTTGAACCCTGAACTATGAACTTTTTAACCCCTTGAACCCTCGAACCCTGGACCCCTTTCAATGAGCCTCGCTCCAATCGGCTCCGGAGGAGACATGACCTTCCAACTCACCGACGAACAGCTCATGATCCAGGCCATGGTCCGGGAGTTTTCCCGCAAGGTGATTCAACCGACCGCCATGGAACGCGATCGAACCAAAGAGTTTCCGGCCGATAATCTGAGTCAGATGACTGAGCTGGGACTTATGGGGATGATGGTTCCGACGGAATTCGGCGGCGAAGGCACCGATACCATCAGTTATGCGCTGGCGCTGTCTGAAATAGCTTATTCGTGCGCTTCAACCGCCGTGGTCATGTCCGTTCACAATTCCATTGTTTGTGAGAGTCTGGTCCGCTACGGCAACAGTGACCAAAAAAAACGATTTTTAAAAATGCTGACCTCGGGGGAAAAGATCGGCGCCTTTGCGATGACAGAGCCGCATGCCGGTTCCAACCCTGCCGCCCAGTCGACCAGCGCGGTCCGCGACGGAGACGCCTATATTATAAACGGAACCAAACGGTTCATCACCACCGGTAAAAATGCCGGTCTGATCATTGTAACGGCCAAAACCGATGAAACCCAGCGGCATAAAGGCATCAGCGCCTTTATTGTCGAACAGGGCACCCCCGGACTCATCGTGGGAAACGTTGAAGATAAAATGGGGCTGTGCGCATCCGATACCGCCGATCTGATTTTTGAAACGTGTCGAATACCCGCAAACAATCTGTTAAGTGCCGAAGGAGACGGCTTTAGAATCGCCATGACGGCCTTGGACAGCGGGCGTATCGGCATCGCCGCCCAGTCGGTCGGTGTGGGCCAGGCCGCGCTGGATGCCGCCGTCAAGTATGCCAAAGACAGAACCCAGTTTGGACAGTCGATTTCCAAATTTCAGGGTCTGCGCTGGATGATCGCAGACATGGCCACCGACATCGAAGCCTCCCGGCAACTAATGCTGTCCGCCGCCGCTCAGAAAGACACCGGCAAAAATTACACCGCCCAGGCTTCGATGGCCAAGCTCTTTGCTTCCGAAGCCGTCAATCGGGTAACCGCCCAGGCGCTCCAAATCCACGGAGGTTATGGTTTTATTAAGGATTATGCGGTTGAACGGTTTTACCGCGACGCCCGGGTCTTCACCATCTACGAAGGCACCTCCGAGATCCAGCGGGTGGTGATTTCCAACCACATTCTCAAGGACAAGCGCGTCGGCGACACCCACCGACCCTGATTTGACGGAATAGACTATTAACCGGCGCTGATCATAGTGGCAATCGGATAGGCCAGTTGCTGCTTAGGGATTTTCCGTGTAAATCGGGTGTTAATTTAAACGCCTGTCGCACCAAGCAGTTGGAGGTCAGTTCGTCTCATTTGACAAATGGGGCAACATAAACTATTATGTGTACACATTTACATATTACAAACATATGAGGATCGTGTTATGAAAACAATCGGAATAAGAGAGTTAAAGGAAAACCTGAGCCGTTGCATGAAGAAAGTGAAAACCGGCGAAAAAATCATTGTAACTGACCGCAAAAAAGAGATCGCTGTCATCATGCCTCTCGAAAAAAAGGCTAAAGAAGAGAAAATATATCAATTGATCCAGCGGGGCGCGGCATGCTGGTCCGGCGGTAAACCGGCGGGTATGAAGAAGCGCATTGTTTCAAGGGGCAGGAGCGTATCCAGCGCCGTTATTGAGGACAGGCGTTAACATATGATCGGATATTTTGATACCAGTAGCCTTGTGAAATTATATTTGGAGGAAGACGGATCGTCGCAAGTGGTTGAAATGGTCAGATCTTTCGAAGTTACCGCCACATCTATTATTGCTTACGCTGAGACAAGGGCTGCTTTTGCCCGCAGATATCGTGAAAAGGCTTTTACATCGGCCGAGTATAATCGCATTAAAAAGTATTTTGATAAAGATTGGAACAACTATCTCACCCTGAACTTAACAGGAGAAATTGTCAGTCTGGCAGGCGATCTGGCGGAGAAACATGCTCTGAGAGGATTTGATTCTATCCATTTAGCATCCGCCTTAGTTCTGCGGCGAGAATTATCCGCTCCAATCGTTTTCTCATGCTTTGATGACAATCTTCAAAAAGCATCCAAACTTGAAAACCTTAATCAAGGGTAATTGACTACCTATATAGACTATATGCAGAACCCTGAATGGACGGTCAAATGATAGACCTCCTTAATTTTTAAAGACAGTCTTTTGCATGTTTAAATCTGCCATTTTTTCTCAATTATACAAGCTATGTTTAAAATTTGCTTGTCGAAAATTGAGTCAATAATGGGAGGATTCTCATTAGCATGCTGTGACCTTGATAGTAACTTTAAAACTTAACAGCGTCCCGGTTTTCACGGATATACGATATTTGTTGAACCAGCAACGAAAGGTGGCGCTCGTCCCACTATAGAAGAAGACTCAGCGGAAGAGTACTCATATGATAGGGTTCTATGGCATCGGATTCCTGAGGACTTAAGTCCAGTTACAGGGAAACTGGACAATGGCGCAACGGCCCTCGTTTTCGATATGATGACAACCGACGTAAGCGGGACATTGGATCTATGGGGTTATGGGGAGTTGTCAGACATCGACAAACCCCTTAGGTTCATACTTGGCTGTTCCACAGTTTTCGCCATTCAGAAGGATACCAAATCGCATCCAGAAAGAATGAAATCGCGTTATCGAGGAATTGTAGCAGTAGCACGACTTGCGCATCCATACTGTGTCTGGGTGAGATGAATCGCCAACAACCGCATCAACACAGACTGGCAATTCCGTTAATAATTACCAATGAACCATGGAGCAAGAATGTCCCTTGACAAATATAAAGAGATTGCAATCAAGTATCGTGTTGAGGATTTGACTGGTGCATTGATCCCTGGAAGCCGCCTGTCAAATATACTTAAGCATTTAGAACTGGGCGAGGAGCCGATTTCTAATGCCGCCCAAGATTTTTTGCCAAGCAAGGGACTTTTGACGCTCCTCAATTATGCAAGAAAAGAAGTTGATTTTTCTGAATTTGTGGAAGTAGCAGGACCAGAGCAATCTGAACGTCGCTTGGTAACTGAAGCCAAGGCCATTATAGAACAAGCCGAACAGAATTTGAAAAATGCGGCCATGCAGGCCCTTCTAAGGAAAACAGATGATCGCTTGGCAGCAGAAAAGCGTGCTTTCGATAATGACCCCAGGAACATAGGGAGGGCAAGCATACTGATCTAAGGAGAAAATATGGTCTTGATTATTTTATCGAAAAATCCGACTTTCCAAAACTCATGAACATTCTGCGCAAGGTTGAAAATCGCGTGCGGCTATTCGAGGATGAAGTCGTTTGGCTTTCGACAAAAGGTGAAGAATATTTCACAACAGAACTGAAAGAAGGCTTTCACCAGAACGAAGCCGATTTCTATGCAGATGAGTTTAAAAAGAGCAAAGATCCCTGGTCTGCAGTTAACGCAAGCAGTCACTTTCGCAAGTGCAATGAATCGAATACGGCTGATTTGATATTAAACACGATTGATGTTTCTATTTTAAAGGATATCAAACTGAAGTCTGCGCTCTGCACAACCCACGGTGGAGTTAAACGGGATTTGAGGAGATACGATGAGGCGATAGGCTTTGGGGAGCAAGCACACCTCTTTACACCACAGGATTTCCGCCCTTGTACGCTGCTGGGTGCTGTCCATATGGAAATCGGCCATTACGATTTGGGGGAATCTTGGTATGAAAAAGCTGTTAAACGAGGTTATAGCGAAAAGTCAGTGGATGATGAATTGCGAAGCATTTTTATGCGTGCTGAAAAATCCAAGCAAGAGGCATTAGGTAACCATCTGCTCAAGATGGACCCCGTCCGTTATAGTTGGGCGAAAAATATGAATGGAAATCGGTAACCCTTTTGTTACTGATACCTCCAACATATCTCAGAGATGCGGTCTCTGGAGCAAATATGGCGATTTCATCGAGGAAAAGCAGGCGGGGGATTATCGGGCAAAGTCAACAACTCTGAAATTCATGCTTTATTATCCTGTACGTAACATCCGGAGGCCCTCAAAAATCCAACAATACCTGATGTATGGTTTTGCAATCCAACATTTTAAGATTACGGCTATCATGGATGATCGGATCTATTCTTTGAGAAATTGCATGATATCCATTCCTCCCTTTATCAATGGGAGGTCAGGAGGCTGTCGGATAACTCCATCTTTTCCGTAGGGCGGGTCACCGTACCCGCCGAAATCATGTAAAATGTCGATCGTTGGCCGATGCAGTGATCGGCCCTACAAAAGAGCCCCACTGGCGGGGAAAGGAATTAAAGGTTATCAGACAGCCGCTCAGGAGGGATTTCTACATCATGTCGCTATTGTTATACGACTGTTAATAGCTGGATTTTGCACGAGTTGGAGGCACCCATATGCAAGGCATTTCAGGGCGCAGCCATAGTCTGCTATTGCATTACGCATGGTACGCATGGGGTCGGGCCACGTACGCATGGGCTCGGGATTGCGGGACGCCCTTAGGATTGCGTGATTGCGGGACGCCCTTAAGTTTCTAAAATTCGCATTTAAAAATCATGTGAGGGGACATTGCGTTATGGACAAACAGGACAAAATAGTAGATGCGGACGTTGTTGGCTACGTGTACTATCTGAAGGTTAGAAAAATTTATACCAATGGGGTTACACCGATAATCCGGTTGATGGCTCTATGTCCGCTTTTCAATCGCCTCATAAACTTTTTTTCTATGAATAATGCCGAGAATCAGGACTTCTTTGCCGACGATTTTAAAGACTACGCGATAATCTCCGACCCTCAGCTTCCAGTAACCCCGGAGCGTTTTACGTAGCGGTTCACCGTATCGCTGGGGTTCGGTTACAAGCCGATGTTCGATGGCAGTTTTGATGCGGTTTTTTAATTTCTCATCAATCAGGGGCAAGTCGCGAACCTTGACATCAGGATGGTATCTGAGTGTAAACGGCACGCTTACCACACCTCGCTATGCTTCAAAGACTTTGATTTTATGAGACGCCTTTCCCTGATTTCGGCAAACTCGGAAAGAGCGACGTCCTCCTCAATCTCCAGTGCTTCCTTGATAAGGTCGCGAACCTTTGTGGAAAGGGAAATCCCCTCTTTTGTCGCTAAACGTTCAATGATATTATACAGCGGTTTCTCCAAAACGACATTTACTCTTGGATTTTTTGCAGGCATGTTTTCACCCCCTGTTTGCTAAAGTTCAAATCGCAAATAGTGTAACGCTTTTGACGCACCTTGTCAATCAATAACATTTTTTAATCCAAAATTCAGGGCGGTGGATTTCAAGTATTATCCGAAACCTGAGTTTTCTGATTCTGATTTTTTGCAGGATACCGGAACGATCTTTTATTGATCTGGAAAGATGCCATTGAAATATAGTCGGACTGGAGGCCATCAGACTTTCAGCACGGATTTCGGGTATGTTACCCATGAAAGTCGTCGATCGACCGCACCACCTCGCCGCCGCAAACAAAGGGGCAGGTCTTCCTGTGGCAGATAGTTCCGTTAAGGTTTAAAGATTTTGGTAGCCAGCTCGATATCTTCCGGGCAGACCACAAACAGACATTTCTTGCCGCGGGGCGAAACCGAGCAAAGGTAATTCTGGGGTAATTCTGGGGTCTGGGGTCTGGGGTCTGGGGGGTAATTCTGGGGTCGGGCCACGCCAAACGCCTACCAGTCAATGGATTGGAGCAAAAGTAGGGCTAATTTTTGGCCTTAAATCGATATTTTTTGGGCTGAAAAAGGGCTTTTAAGGAATCAGTAATTCTGGGGTCGGGCCACGCCAAACGCCAACCAGTCAATGGATTGGAGCAAAAGTAGGGCTAATTTTTGGCCTTAAATCGATATTTTTTGGGCTGAAAAAGGGCTTTTAAGGAATCAGGCATTCGGGTGTTCTTTTAAAATAGCAATGGGACTGCGGCGCTGAAGTTCAGACGGGGAAAAAACTTGATATGGCGGCCATCTATAATTACCGGGTGTAAAAAATGAACGCTTCATGACATAATAACACCAAATCGTTTTATGGGGTACACGCATTGAGGTCTTTTAAATGAACAGAACAGGATTATTAAATCAAATAACGCAAGCAATTCGTAAGGGTGAACCTAACGCAGAAATCATTCTTTATGGTTCCTGATCGCGCGGAGATGCTGTATCCGAATCAGACTGGGACCTGCTTATTCTGGTAGATGGACCCCTGAATGAGGAACGCATCGACCGGATTCGCCACGGCCTCTACGAAGTTGAATGGGAATCCGGAGAGGTTATATCTTCGATTGTACGCAATCGAAAAGAATGGGCCAGTGATCTTTACAGGGCCATGCCGTTTTACCAGAGAGTTGAACAGGAAGGCATCAGGCTATGATGGATCGGAGCAGGGATTTGGTGTTTTATCGGATGGCGCGGGCCAATGAGACATCGGATAGGCTTCAGCCAGCCAGAAAAAAGTATGAATTGAAGTCCGACGCCATTTGTGGCAGAATGAACTAAAATGCCCAATGCGATATAAGGATCAATCTAATATTGCAGGTATCATTTGTACATGAGAAAAACAATATGGGGAAAATTGCTGAAAATACCTCTCCGAAGTTATCGCATGTAGTCAGTCGATTAGTAGAAACCTATCAGCCTGTTCGCATATACCTCTTTGGTTCCTGCGCACGTGGCGAAATGGGAGCGGATAGTGACTACGACCTGCTGATGGTGGTACCGGATGACGCTTCACCGCAACGGAAGAGGGCTAAACTGGCCTATGAACGCCTGTGGGGAACCGGCCTTGCGGTCGATGTGGTGGTATGGACGGCAGACCGCTTCAGTCGGAGATCTTCCGTTGCAACCTCCTTGCCGGCGACTGTTCTAAGAGAAGGAAAACTTCTCTATGAAGCCTGACGCGGAACTTATTGCTGAAACAAAGGCATGGTTTAAAAAGGCCTCTCATGATATCCGTGTCGCCGAACTCGCTCTCGGGGACGACCCTGCCATGACTGACCAAGCGGTCTTTCATGCCCAACAGGCGGCTGAAAAAACCATGAAGGGCCTCTTAACCTGGCATGGAAAAATATTCCGCAAAACTCATAACTTGGTCGAACTTTGGCCATTCATGCGTCGATCTTATTCCGAATCTTGAGCCGCTTTTTCGTCGTACCGCCAGTCTTTCGATCTTTGCATGGCAATATCGTTACCCTGGTGATATGGACGAGCCTGATATGCAAGAGGCAAAGGATGCCCTGAATCTGGCAAAGGAGACGATCGCAGCCGTTCTCGCCCAGTTACCGCCAGAGGTGCAGCCATAAAGTTTCAGAGGCATAGGGAACCGGCATTGACATATTGTATGGCGCGTACTGGCTCTTGTGAACCTTTAAAAACAGGTCATTAAGACAACAATAATTATCAAGGTAAAAAGATTTTGCAAACGCCCAACCTTAACCTAAATCCACCGCCTAATATTGAGTGCGGGCGTTTTTTGGTTTGGCGGAGATTTTTTTAACAAAAACTAAGCGCCGGACCAGTCTGTTTTTTTCTGACCGCCACCAAATACACTCA
>Ga0068712_1004154_pt1 | contig 12599 bp, 14 predicted proteins | sample MTBAKSrepl1MetaG_FD_62987 | JGI IMG/M metagenome (GOLD analysis project Ga0068712, IMG submission 62987) | Enrichment culture microbial communities from Arthur Kill intertidal strait, New Jersey, USA, that are MTBE-degrading - MTBE-AKS1... | ecosystem: Environmental > Aquatic > Marine >... | reverse complement strand
CATGATCAGGGTGGGCTGGGTAATCCGGCTGATCCGTGCGACTGTATCGTGCTTTCGGCAAGCCGAATATTGTCTTAAAAAGGCATCGGCGGGCTGGTAATATCGCATGGATATTTCACTGAACTGCGCAATCGCCGCCGGGTTCCCGGCAACATATTCATCGGAAAAGTAAATGTCCATGTCCTTTTTGAGGATCTCCTCGGGCGTCAGGTTCTGGTTGGCCGTGAACTTTTCCATTCTGTCGACACTCATCAATACCGCCTTTTCACCACCGCAACTGGTGCACCCTAACACAAGGTCCTTCACCTTTTGTGGATGATGGATCGCAAGTTCCTGGGCGATGTATCCGCCCATGGAGACGCCCAACACGTGGGCATGATCGATGTCCAGTGCCTCCATTAACGCCGCCGTATCGTCGGCAAACAGCCCGATGGAATAATCCATGGCCGGCTTTTCGGAACGTCCGGCCCCCCGGTTGTCAAATACAATGACCCTGAAGTGTTTCTCCAGCGTCGGTGTCTGACGGTACCACCACTCGATATTGCGGCGCAGCCCCATGATCATTACCAGAGGATCGCCTTTACCGTGTGTTTCATAGTAGATATCGCAGTCATTGACTTTTACTGTGGGCATAACGGTCTCCCTTTTATGAAGTCTACAAAGATCTCTTTTTGTACACGTTACAAGCAGGGTAAGCAACCATGGTAGGCCGTTTAAACACAATCTAATTCAAAATGGATGAGAAAGGCAACGTGACCCTTGATCAAAGAAAGTCGTCTGGCACCGGCCGAAGCGCCTATCCGACCTATAAGGTTATGCAACATGTGCCGACAATGCAGGATAACGCTTGTACACCAGGATTCCCATGGTTGCCTCCTTCATTTTGGGCCGGATTCGATGCGCCAGACTATGCGCTGGCCCTCCTCGGTGCAAAAAAAGCCGGCCGATCACACCAGGTAAACCAACCCGGAGGGCCTCACTCTTAAGGCGCCTACCCTTAAGGACTCATGCGATGTATTGGGGATTTATACGTCATAAAGGGGGGAACAAAACATTTTTCCATGATGTCTGGATCTTGAAAATCAAATAAACATATCAATGTTAAACAGTTACGAGACATGTCCGGCAACTGATCTTGAGGCACACGTACAAATCCCGGTTTTTGCTACCGTCCGGTAAGGATTCAACAGATCGAAGCAAAAAGAATCGTACAGCAATCGTATTATTCGAGGCGGTCCAAAAACCTGCGTACAAAGTATTCCCATTCGCGTGTCTCAATAATCACAGAGGTCTGATTGTCAGCGGTGTGCAATGTAGTCATGACATATCCCATAGAATCTCTGAATATAATACGGCAGTCCGTATCTAAGACCAGTTGCAAGCCCAATCCCTCATCTCCAAAATAGGCCTTTAGTTGGCCGATAACTTTTTGCGGCGATCCATTTGAAATGGCCCGCATCTTTAACAACTTTTTATCCTTTTGACTGCGTCATTGCGGTCATCTTCGATATTCAATTCGCTGCAAATGACTTTAAAGTACGAAAATACAACCTATCGATTCAATATCAATCCCCGAGGCGTAAAAATGCAGATCACCACTGTAGGCAGAGCGCATCATCTGGCCCCTATCCAAGCCCCCACATCCCCGAAACTCAGCGTTCCAGATCTGCTGAAGGCCGGCCACCTGCCGGTGTCGCATATACTAAAGGTACGCCGACGGCATTCGCCGAGCCGCTGGCCCGAATGCCCCTTCAATCGAAAATGCCCCTTGTACCTTGAACCCTTCGCGATATTCTGCTCCACATTTTAGGCGAGACATTAAGACCTCGGATTTCCAGATGATCGGTAACGTCCACCATCACAGGTGAGCAGGGACCCGGCCCCGGCAAGAGGTTTCCGATGACATTGAAAACGCATTGAAAGCCTGCCCAAAATGACCGGCAAATACCATGTTGCCTGGGCGGCCGTGGCGCAACGCGATCTGAGACAGATCATCGAGATATCGCCATCGACAGCCCCGGCAATGCTTTGCGGACCCTTCAAAAGATCAGACAAAAGGTGTCGGACCTTCATGCTCCTCCGGAACTCAGCCGGATCGTGCCCTTGCCGAAAAGCGCATGCGCACCTACAAGCACATGCGAAAGATTTTCCGGGCATCCACCCTCACGGTCGAGGACGGTGCCATCTGGGTGGCGCTGAGCAACTGCCACCTGATCTTCGACTATTATGCCATTTGCCCCCACTGCGGCCACGAGCAGCTGATGGCCTTCGAGCAGATCAAGTGGACCGCCGGCGTGCGCGATCCCATGGTCATCGAGGCCACGCGCGATGTCTGGTACGAGTGCATCCACTGTAAAGGTAAATGGGACGACGGCCAGCGCAAAAAGGCCGTGCAGGCCGGCCAGCGGCGCGACCGCAAGAAAAAGCGCCTGGTCCACGAGGCCATGGAGGCCATCCGGCCGCTCAGGATTGGCCTTCCTGCCCCAGCGCCTGGCACTACCATGCGGACCTGAGCATCGAGTGGGCCCGCCACATGGTGGCCGAGGGCATCAACGAAAAGGGTTATGGGAGCCGATCACGGCCGGCCGGGCAAACCATGGCTGGGACTGCTCGGTGCTGATCATGGCTGCGCGCGAGATATTAGGCGTGAAGTTCTGGCCGCGGCCGGGTAGTTCAGAGGCTCAACAATCGGAGGGCCGAAAGAGTCCACATGATGACAAAACAGAAAAGGCAAGGATACTGGTCCTTGGCGGGGATAGTGAGAGTACGATCCTGAAATGGAAACGCGAGTCTCCCTCCATGCCGATGCGAAAAATCAAGGCCCAATCGACAACGACGCGGGAGGAGATGGTCCGCTGGTGGAGCTATTTTGTCGCTGATAATCTTGAGGCATATACCGAATCAAAAAAACATCCTCATAAATTATCGAGATAAAACCTTTGCCCATTCCTCCAACCTCAATCGAATCTATAATCAAATATTAATTGATCCCGAAATTGAGCGGATGTCTGTTCAATTCTGATAATTCTAGCCCAAAGCGGATAAGTCTTCCATAGAACCAAGCACCAACAGTTTTTATGGGGATGACGCCTTAATAGCATTAAAATGATTGATCTATCAAAATAATAGTGGTGAAATATTTTAATTCGATCCTGCCATATTGCACTCTTCTATAGAAAATCGAGTGGTCTTTGTTCTGGCTAAATGCGAAAAGCATGCAGAAGTTGAATCATAGGAAATGATTTTAGACGATTAACATCATTTTAGGTGAATATATATCGTCCATTGTTTCGCTGAAGCCGGTAAAAAGGGGTTGTCCACATAATTTTAATATAAGACAAGTGACTGAGCTCATACTTCTCCATCAAATTATTTCAGACACCGGGGAATAAAAAGGGGGTGAGAGAAAATGAGTGCAATTACAGTTTTCATGTTTTTATTGGCTGGCTGTGGTCTATTCATCTTGTCTGTTATCGTGCGTGCAAAAACAGGAGGAAAGTACGAAATCAAGATGATCGACCTCGCGCTTGTCTTGATACCCCTCTTGTTCTGGCTCATTGGAACTGGCAAGATCCAGAAATTCGCTGTTGGGGGAGTGGAGTTTGAGACAGCCCAGGCGTTTATTGGTGCCTCCGAGGAGCCAATCGAATCGCAAGTGGCGCTCGCCTCACCTATAGGCATTGAGGATATTGTTCAGACAGTCGAGAAAGGCGGTAAGGGTGATGTGGCTCAGATCCCGAGGCTCATCAAGAAAAAGACAGAGGCGTTGGAATTTCGATTGGGTCATGGAGGGTATTGGGGACCTGCCATTAAAACATATTTTGAATCCCTCGATGCCTCTGCCTTTCTTCGTTACGCGATTATTAATCATCAAGATGGCACTCTCTTCGGCGTTTTCCAAGCCAAAGATCTCCTGCGCTACTTTCGGGAAAAGGGAGACTGGGCCTATCGAGAATTTGCTGGGTACCTTAATAACCCCAATGAAATATCTACCAAAAGTATCAGAGAGTTACCAGGTTTTATTCCCGGAGAATTTGCAGTTACCTCCGATACAAACAAGCGGGCTGCTTTGGAAGAAATGGAAAAGCTGAAGCGGGATACTCTGCCGGTTGTTAATCCCAGTAGACGATTCGTGGGCATTGTTGAACGCACTCAGCTTACGGCAAGCCTAATAATAGATGTTGCGAAGAAATTGGAGAGTGCAAAATAGGGTGGACATGGGGGACATACATTAAGCTATGGACATTGCATTCTTTTTTCATTGTTGGCTGGTGTATAGCATAAGTGATAATGAATTATTTATACTTTCATGTACGTCCCCTACCGCCCTCGTCCCCTACCGCCCTACTGCCCACATGTACGTCCCCTGCCGCCTCATGACGCGCCTCAAGAATAGTCGCCGGGCACCGTGCCGGCCGGCGGCTCACCGGCAACACCAAGACCTTGACTTTCGGTCCGAAAATGGTATCTTATTCGGACCGGAGGAAATCCCATGAACATTACAAACGATATCAAACCCATTACCTATCTGAAATCCCGGGCGGCCGATTTGCTCAATCAAATCAACGAGACCCACCGGCCCGTGATCATCACCCAAAACGGCGAGCCCCGGGCTGTATTGCAGGATCCCAGAAGCTATGAAAACATGCGCAATGCCATCGGCATCCTGAAGCTTGTGTCCCAGGGCGAAGCAGACATCCGGGAGGGGCGGGTCCGGTCCCAGCAAGAGGTTTTCGATGACATTGAAAGCGCATTGAAAGCCCGCCCGAAATGACCGGCACATATCATGTTGCCTGGGCGGCTGTGGCGCAACGCGACCTGAGACAGATCATCGAGTACATCGCCATCGACAACCCCGGCAATGCCTTGCGGATCCTTCACAAGATCAGACAAAAGGTGTCGGACCTTCACACCCTTCCGGAACGCGGCCGGATCGTGCCCGAACTTAGGGAACAAGGTATACACACCTACCGGGAACTGATCATCGCCCCCTGGCGGGTCATATACAGGATTTCCGATAAGCGTGTTTTGGTTTTGTCGGTCATCGATTCCAGGCGCAATATCGAGGACATTCTTCTCGAAAGATTCGTCAAATGACGCGGATGCCTGCATGAATCCCAGAATTGCCTTCCAACCTGCCCGCAAAAAAAACCTGTCAACCCTAAAAAACCTCAAATAGCCTCAAATAGGGCATAAAAAACCTCAAATACCCTCAAATAGCCTTACCCCCCAAAACCCCATGTTAGTTTGGCCATGTAACATCCACCACACCACACATGGGTTTTTTAAATGGCATACACCCAGGAAGACCTGGCCACCCTCCACGCGATGAAGATGTCCCTGCTCCAGGGAAAGCGCATGGTCCGTTCCGAGGTGGCCGGAAAGACCCTTGAGTTCCAGGCGGTCAAGATCGCCGACCTGGATGCAGCCATCGCCGCGGCCGAGACCGAGCTGGGCGCGGCGTGCCTGCGCACCTACGCCAAAAACGCGGGAGCCGCCTCGTGATCACGGCCCTGCCACGGGGCATCGACGCCCTGATCGGGCTCTTTTCCCCCGAGCGCTGCGTGCGGCGCATGCTGGCCAGGGAGGTGATGGGCCGTGCCCGGCGCCTTGACCGGATCCGGCGCGAGACTTATGCCGCGGCCAAGAGCAACCGCCTGGTCGGTCCCTGGTCTCCCGCCAACACCAATGTCAACGACATCATCGGGGCCTCATCTTCCACCGTGCGGGCGCGCGTGCGCCAGCTGGTGCGCGACTTTCCCTACTTTGCCCGGGCCGTGAACATCATCGTGGACTACGTGGTGGGGGCCGGCATCGTCTACCAGGCCCGGATCCAGGATGGATCGGGCAAGCTCGACCGCAAGACCAACCAGCCCATCGAAGACGTCTTTGCCCGCTGGGCCGACGATGCGGACATCTCCGGCAGGGCCCCATCGCCTACCTACGCGGCGCTATTCGAGGGCAAAGAACTCCAGGAAGAAACACCGACCCAGGACCCGCCTATTGATGGCAAGCTGACCCGTGCCAAGGTCGTGGAAATGGTCGAAAACTACTTCGATCAGGGCCTATCCCATCGCCAGGCATTCATGAGAATTGCCGAGCGATATGCTCAGGTCGTGAGGCGGCCGGTATCGCATCGAGGGATCGAGAGTCGATATTATAAGGCGATGGCTTGTCCGGCATAGGTTGGAAATAAGGTTGGAAACCGAAAAGCTGAAAGCAAAACAGGCACTCAGATTTTAATCTAAGTGCCTGTTTTTATTAGTTGGCGTCCCCAAGGGGATTCGAACCCCTGTCGCCGGCGTGAAAGGCCGTGCAGTCGCGTATCCAGCCTGATTTTATTACCTTTTTTGACCATTAAAATCCGTTTAAGTGAACTAAAAGCCGTCAAAAAAGCCGTCAACTTTGAGAGTGGATTTACGGCTTGGTTGAGCTGTTTTCATAGTTCGAGAGCCATGAAAAATCACCCACCTTAACACCCAATAACCGGCCTACCCGACACCGATCTCAAGCGCCGGCTGGATTGATTTATAAATTTAGACCGCATTTAAACGCGCTCTTATCTCATTGATTTATAGATTAAAAAAAATTTTCTTAGGAAAATCGCATTACAGCCGATACACAAACTATCACGCAATAATTGTGGAGGTGAAATGTGCAAATCAAAGTTTTTGATTTTAAAAAGGATTGGAAACTTGTCGAGCCCCACCTTAAAGATTCTGAGGTAAAAAAACTTCTTGATAAGGGAATGCTCCGATTCTCGAAGCGTCATGATAAATGGAAACATTTGCCACTATGGGATGCAAAGAATGGACACGGTCCATGGCAATATACGAAATTTGATACTCATTTTGAATATGCATTTGAAAAACAGATGGAAGACCCAGAATATTCTCGATTATCTAATGAATATTTAAAAAAATTAGGTAATATGGGTGTTGATCTCGATAATGCTGATTTTGACGGTGATCTTTTTCGAGATACAAATGATGAAAAAATAAAAAAAATTAACCTAATATATCAAGAAAAATTTAACCGTATTGAGTCCAAATATTGCCCGGAAAAGAATTCTTATAGGTGGTATCAATGTTTCGGTGGTTGTTTTTATCTTGCTGAATGGCAGGAAGCGTTGGCAAGGAAGGCATTTCCAGAATATGACTGGATGACATATCAAAAACGCAAAAAAAACCCTAAGTTTTACGACGCTGGTCATTCAACCACGATTGGCTTTTCCCCCCAAGGAGATTGCTTGTTATTTGACATATTACTTTTTGAAACAGAAACCGACGATGAGATACTAAAAGCAGTTGGTTTAAATCATAGAAAGATTGAAGAAATAGCAATTCAACTTCAACTGCTACCGCATATCGCTTCGATTTATTCCTCTATTCAATCTATAGAAATAAATATCAGTAGGTTAAATCACAATATAAGAAATTCTAAGAGAACAAATAGCATGTCAAAAATGGCAAAATGATTTTCAATTCCGAGTTCTTAGATTGGTTGTTTTTGTAAGATAAGCACAGACTATTTATTGGTTTTCAATTTAGAGATCGATCTAAGCCCTTTTTGTTTTGGCTGCTTTTTAAGACCCAACACTATACCCAACAACCAAACTATCAATTAGGGTAACCCCAGGTGAGTAGGGATTGTCATTTTCAGACCATCCCCCTCACCACCCAATAAACGGCGTACCCGACGCCGATGCCAAGAGGTAACATGATTCACGGCCGGTACAGGGGTGTGTCTCTGAATTTCCAGGCATAGACGCCGACTGCCAGGATGCCGGATATAATGCCGATGATTTTGGGGAGCATGTGATTAAGTCATCTGGTTGTTCTTCCTCCCAACAACGCATCCAGCGCTTCGATGACCACACCTGTGACGGAGTTGCCGTGTTCATCGGCATATTTCTGCGCTCTTTCGATCAGCCGGCAAGGAAGGTTGATAACGATTTGCTCGGTATCGCCTGAACATATGATCGGGTCAGTTTTTTCTGGCATTTGGGGACCCTAATTTTTCGGAGTTTCAATTCTCAGCATCACTAAGCCGGTTCATCAACGGCCCACCTGAGCGCCACACCCAGCAGGTATTTTCCATACTCTTTGAGACCATTTCTGGAGTTTTATATTTTCGATCCATCCCGCTAAAGATCCCCTGAAAAGCAGCCGGGGCCATAGCAGTCAGCAACGCGACCAGATGAACGCATCCTTTAACACCGCCAACCAGTTTCTTTACCTTTGATGTAAATCCGGAAACAATCCGCATCCCCTTTATAGGTTCAAGACAGTTTATCGTCTCGATGCAAAATTCATTCGGAAGCGTGGGCATTTCAACTTCTATATCCTCGATGAACAAATCGGGTCCCTTCACCTGCATCCGTATGATCATGTGGTGAATGGTTCCAGGCGGGAATAGTTTTCCAGTTGGACCACATGCATCTGCCAGACGGCTGTCTTTCAAAACGCCTTCGACAATGAAGCTATCCGATGTGCATTTGTAAGTGGCGACGTCTATTTGTCGGGTATGGATTTTCTGAAAGGTAGCCCTGTCAAAATTCATGATGTAATCCTTTGTCCCCAATTATCGGCATATAGTTTCGGAACTATCGCTCATAGAAGGCTTTAGGTTAAACGACTCAAATTTAGGATGCCACCGCATTTTGTTCTTCGCAACTGGCATCCTTGTGCATGTGATAAATTTCCTTTTGCATTGGGCACATTCGTACAATCCATTTATCATGCTTTTGCCAGATAAAGAGTAGGATTTTGAACAATAGCAGAGGGGGTAGTACCGGACATGGCGGCACAAGACAGTTTTGAAAAACTGACGGCAGACCGATTCATCTGCAAACTTTTTTCTGCAAACTTTTTCCTGAATTGGTCGATGTAAATCGCATCCTCCATTTTTTAGAAGGATGCTATCATAGGGCTGTGACAGATCCGGTCGCACCGAACCCTTTTTATTGGTTATAGTTCCGAAATGATCATCCGAAATTTTTTATATGATCACAGCTTCCGATAGTCAAAAATCCAAACGAATATCACGCCCTGTTACCTCAGAATATTGATCCGAAATTGATCAGCGCATCCCGCGGATAGCCGCACGTGTACTTCCTTTGAAGCTTACTTTTAAAGAAGGGGGTAAGCGTAAAACATGAAATATTATATTGATATGATGATAAAAAGCGTGAGGGTAGATAAGCGGCAGCGATCAACAGCGGCAGACTTCCGCCTGTCTTTGGCCCTCGCTTATCCGTCAAGTGGACACCGATAAAACCCATGAGAGCAAGGAGCGTGTTCTGACGTATATGTGCCAAACGCTCATGTGAATCATCAGGGATAATGACTTTGAACAGCGCTTGGCGGCTATAGAGAAACGCCTGTCAAAGGCACCGATAAGGAAATAGAAATCGTATGAAGATCCTTTCTCTCGTTCTTTGGGCCTTGGGCTCCTGTTTACTACTTAAACATATTTTGTCCAACTTTGGGGGTGCAATCCAAATCCTAACTTAACATGTGTTACAAGTATAGCGACAGTTAACTCTCATTCAGCGTCCCTGCCACTGAGGTGAGCGCTTCGAAGCAAAAGCTCGGGTGCCTTCCTGTAAATCCTCGGAGGAATACCATTTTTTGAAACCTGGATAGGCTTGTTGTTCGCGCATTGCTGCTTCAAGACTGGGCTCATCGAGTCCACGCATGACGGCCTGCTTAGAAGCTATTATTGCGAGGGGGGCACAACGCAGGATCCGATCACACCAGTTTTGTATTGTCTCTTCCAATTTTTCCGGATCGACTACCGTGTTGACGAATCCCAAACGATAACCTTCCGCAGCATCCACCAAATCACCGGTCAGGATCAATCCCATTGCTTGCTTTAAGCCAATCTGACGTGCCAATCGATGCATGCCGCCGCCCAACGCGACCGCTCCAACCTTGGGTTCGGGTAAGCCGAAGCATGAGCGCCGCGTGGCTATAATGATGTCGCAGGCCAGCGCAATCTCGAAGCCTCCGCCCACCGCGACGCCATCTACGGCGGCAATGAGCGGTTTATCCAGTTCGAAGCGTTCGATAAGGCCTGCGTAACCGCTGATCGGATAAATGTGTGGGCTGATGCGTGAACTACCGCTATTGGCAATGGACTTTAGATCGCTACCCGCTGAAAATGCCCGTTCACCGGCGCCTGCGATCACTCCAAGATATTGCGCATCATCGGCAGCGAACCGGTCAAAGGCATCTTGTAACTCATTGTGCATTCCCTGATTGATGGCATTCAATACTTCCGGGCGGTTCATTATAATTCGTGTCACGTGTTGGTCAATTATCACCTTAATGAATTCATACGTCATCGTTTCTCCCCTATTAATAATTAATGTCAGTAGACAGGTTTCTGCTGTTATGCATGTTGATGTTTGCTTTTTTTTGTTTGCCACTTGGCTTCCCGATGGTGCCACCCTATTGTAATTACGAATTATTGTTATCTTACCATGCTAAAATAAAATTCAAGCAAACCTTTCAAGAAGTACTAAACGAAAATAAGATCACTGATTTTTCAAGATTGCCAAATCAGTGAAGTGCAATCTCAATACTTTGTGACCAGTGACCTACTCTGATACTCGTACCTGATGTTAAAAGAATACCGCCAGTGAACTGGTGGTATCATAAGGCCCCCCTAAAGGGGGTCTCAGTCCAACTTCTCGAAACTATATTACCGACTATGGTTCCTCTTGCAATCTATCTGCATGTTCTTGGTTTCTTATGTATTCTCGGATTGATTCTTCATCGAGCTCCACTGTGCTGACGCAGTAGCCTCATGCCCAAAAGGTATGCCCACGGACCATTCGACTGTTTTTGGTTCCGAAACTCATCACCTCTGATGCACTTTTGCCTTTCAGTAGTCCTATGACATTTTCTACGGAATACTTGGGCGGTATCGATAGGCACAGGTGAATATGATCTGGCATCGCATGCCCTTCTATCGGGCTGGGAAAACCGCCAGTTTCTGTTCCAACTCGTCCAGCACAGATGATAATCTCGTGACAATCCCCTTGATAACCTCAGCCGCTCCAGGCACGTTGTCAATCAATCCGGCTATTTGACCACAGCACACCTCGCCGTTGTCGGCGTCACCCAGATGTTGGCCCGGATACTGGGAATGCTCCTCTAAAAACGCATTCAATTCGGTCTGAGGTCGACCCGCTTTTTTCATCTCCAGGTATTGCCTGGTAAACGTATTGCTTAAATCCCGGGCCAGCATGTATTCCTTCGGCAGGGAAACGGTGGCCACATCCGGCGCCCGAACGATGGCGTCTTTCACGTTTTGGTGGCTCTCCGATTCCTTCGTCGCCATAAAACGTGTTCCCATATAAACGGCGTCGGCGCCTAAAGCCAGAGCGGCCAGGACCCCCCGGGCATCGCCGATGCCCCCGCCTGCGATAACCGGAATCCTCACGGCATCCGCAACCATAGGGGTGAGCACAAGTGTCGTAAGCTCCGTAAAACCTTTATGGCCGCCTGCCTCAAACCCTTCACAAATGACCGCATCCACGCCTGTCAGTTCCGCCTTCCTCGCATGTGTCGGCGTTGATACAGCATGAAAGACCTTTATCCCCGAATCCTTGAGTATCTTCGTATACGCGTTGGGGCCACCTACTGATGTGATCACGACCGGCACAGCCTCTTCTATGACGACGGCAACGCATTTTTTCGAGTACTTCAAACCATCTCCAACCCCAATCGGAATGTTTACGGCAAAAGGGGCCCGGGTCAAGATTCTGACTTTCTTGATCTGCTCTCGTAACCGCTCTCCCGTCAGTTCCACATCCGCTGTAATTGCACCTGCACCAGCGTTCGGACCAAGGGTTCCCAAACCACCCGCATTGGATACCGCCGCTGCCAAGTCAGCCCCGCTCACCCAGTTCATTGGTGCCTGAACAATCGGATAACGGATACCTACAAGCTCACCTATTCGATTCTTAACCATCTTGATCCCCTTAATTGTATTTTTATGAAATATGTGATTTGTTATCTAATTTTGCACCTGAATAGTGAAAAAGGGTAGAAGCCATCTGGGAATCCTTGCTAATGTGGGATTTGCAAAGACAACGCAGTTCGTCCTCGGTTGGAGGAATTGGCTCTTTGCAGGCGCCCCCAGCGGTGCGGATGCCGGCGCCACCTTCTTTAGCCTGATCGAGACCGCCAAGGCCAATAGGTTGGAGCCATATTCCTATCTTCGTTGTCTTTTTGAGAAGCTGCCACTTGTCAAAGATCAAAAAGAGTATCGTGCCTTGCTACCTCAGACTATCGATCCGGAATCGATCAACCTAATTCCCGCCTTTCCGCAGATGTATTTCATCGAAGGCTTATTGTTTCGTCCTCAGAAGAGCGCGCTGAGTAGGTGATACGCGCCGTCCAACCTACCGCCTAAATCATGAATTATCCGACTCTTTCGGAGGCCGGGTGTTAATGCGAGTATATATGTGTAATGGTCAAGCAAAAACGGACACAAAATTAAGCAACCTTTAAATACTGTTCTTTCTCATATGCGATCGGTGATAAATATTCCAAGGCAGAATGAAGACGGACGCTATTGTAGAAAGT
>Ga0068712_1004142_pt1 | contig 12628 bp, 11 predicted proteins | sample MTBAKSrepl1MetaG_FD_62987 | JGI IMG/M metagenome (GOLD analysis project Ga0068712, IMG submission 62987) | Enrichment culture microbial communities from Arthur Kill intertidal strait, New Jersey, USA, that are MTBE-degrading - MTBE-AKS1... | ecosystem: Environmental > Aquatic > Marine >... | reverse complement strand
GGAATATTACCGAAAGGTCAGGGTTGTAAATTAAGGAACCGCCGTATACGAGAACCGTACGTACGGTGGTGTGGGAGGTCGAAACGGGAAATAATCCCGTTTCTCCTACCCGATTATATATACTTACACCCTCTGCACCCATGTAAAATCTACCAGAATCCGCATAAACAGGACTATTGGGCGCATGGACGCGGGATATGCAAAAAAAAAATAAAAATTAGAGAATGATGTAAGGTTTGATTTCCTAGCCGGGAAGGAATTGATAATTCAGGAAGAGAATATTAACCGGTTTATGAAAAGTGAAAAAATATTTTTCCTTCTTTGTCAAACCAAAACTCCTAACTAATCCTATTTTAACATTTAATTTTATGGGCAATATACGCAAATATTGCCATATGAATTTTCTGCTGCCTCACTTGCATAATATGCTGCATCTCTCGCATAATCTGCAGCGTCATTTGCATAATCTGCTGCCTTACTTGCATAGTCTACTGCTTCGATTGTATAGTCTACTATATCAACAGCTAATGAAGTTCCATTTAAAGTTGCTTTTTTAATTTGCAGTAGCTTGTAATTCAGAAAAAGATTGTGAATAAAAACAGCTACCAATAATCCTAATACGATTCTTAGAAGTTTTTTCTCATTCATTTTATTTCGGTGTAAATTTTAAATTGAGTTAACTATGAAAAATGATATAATACTTATTTATACCAATTATAGGTAAACTTATCAAATTAAGTAATCCATCAATAGAAATTTTTAATCTTTCTGATTCCTTTTTCGCGGTTTGTGTAATTGCGTTACGATAGATATTCTCGGTTTGGAGAAGAAGCCTTCTCTCTCTTTCGTTTGTTCTTCTGTCCTTCCCGTGTACTGACGCAGCCATTTTTGAAACTCTTTCACTTCCTTGTATGTAGCTTTATGGAATGCTTACCACCTGAGGGACATTTTGCCCGCCAATCTGATGGACTTCCGCCTTCAGGCTCAGGATTTAATCCTATTGATACGCAATACTTTATAAGTTCATTATCGACATTAAAAATTTTATCTAATTCATCCTTTTTTTTCTAACAAGTTTATGCGGAATGTTATAAATTGCCTTACAGTCCAGTCAGGATGATTATTTTGTGCCCATTCAACACACTTTAAAACAGCTGCTAATCTCTCTTCTTCAGTGGCATATGATCCCGGACATTTAAAATACTCGGTGAATTGCTCATCATTCATGTCCATCACACTTCTCTCATGGAAACATGATGAAAAAAGAATAACGACAAAAAGCAAAGTAAGAATTCTTTTCATTTTCCCGAAATCACTATCCCTGATAAAGTTAAGAAATAGTTTTAATTTATGGACCCTCCTGACTGTTAGGTTTTCTCCAAAATCTTTGTCCGCTTTCCTCAGTGAATTGGTGTCCACTTTTGGCAGAATTTTACATACTATTACCAGAAATGATTGCCGGATACCGAAAAACGATGTAGAGCTTTGTTTAGAACATAGAGATCCGGCGAACCAGATTAACGATATGTATATCCGATATGATTATTCGATAATTGATTAGGCGAATAGGAAAGTATTGGATTTCATACAGTGAAAAATCTATTTTAAAATTGAATAAGTTCCTTTTCTGTTTCAGGATATATATCATCAATCTTTTTTTGAATTTTATTTGTAATGTTTAGTACTGTAACAATACGACAATAATGTGGCACATTGTCCATGATTCTTCCTCTGCGGTCTTTTAAATATTTATGTAATACCTGATAACCACCAATGTGATAATTCCAAACTTCGGGCATGATACCTTCAAAATATTTATCTTTATTAATATAAATACGCTGTTCATTTTCTTTATATATAATTTTTTCAATACGGTCATTTTCACCGCTGCCCTGATATCGAGCTATCGGGAAATCGAGCTTTCGGCTTTTTAAAAGATGTAAATTAGCCAATTCTTTGCCTAGTTCACCTATTTTTTTAAACAGGTTATAATGAACAGTAAACGGCACACGTGGAAAATCAATTTTTAAAAATTCAGCGTAGATTTGGCGATAGATGTTACTATAAAATATACCATATATATAATAGAGAATATCTTCTGGTGTAGGTTTTATATTATAAACTTCCAATAATTTTTCAAATAACCATTCTGGAATATTTGGTTCTTTTTCTATTTGATGTTGATTAAAAAGATCTTTTTTGTTTTTATCAGAATACAAATATAGTGGAGCTTGCTGAATAATGCCTTTGCTGCTGAAAAAGGTTCGATTGTCGACCATTTGCTCTGATACAATAAAATGAGAATAGGGTACATTCCCTGAATATTGTCTCATAAAACATAAAGCAATATTATTTCCCTGCATGTGACGAATCACTTCAGGTCTTCCCCAATCTATCATTTTATCGGTGTAATATATAGTTCTTATATCAAACGGTCTATATAGAACGTTTTGATAATATGAATTCCAATTTTGATCTTCTGATAATTTTTTTCTGGCTAATGAAATTTTCCAACCCCTTGTATCTTTAAGATTAAATGTTTGTTTGATAGTTTCATCGGATATTGATAGATTTCTGAATTGCATTATTCTGTTTTTGACTTCATTTTTATTAAAACCAATAACGAATTTATCCCTTGCAGTCACAATCCCCGTAACGTTTACCGGAAATATTTCATCAATCCTTTTCCATTTTAAATATTGTTGTATTTGTGATGTATTTCGTGGAATAAAAAAATACCATGGAGATATGGGATTAATTTTATGGTAGTTCTCTACGTTAAAATCGTTTTGATCTAACCAATCATATTTTTTCTTTTGCAATCCATATTTATCCAAATGAAAAACTTTCTGCTCTTTAGTTTTTTTGTTTTTAATAAAAAATGCTATCGCTACACCCTGTCGAATATCAAATACATTTTCATCCTTATCTCCTTCTGGTGTCTTTTCTTTTTTTAAGCTGTTGCCATGCAAATCAAGAAAGTAGATTTCGTCAAAGGTTTTCATTAAACTCTGCCGCATTCCACGAAAGGTTGGATTATCCAAATAACTATGGTTGGTAATCATACCAACAATACCATAACCTGACTTTTGTATCTTCCATTGTGCAAAACGTAAAAATTTTACATAATCATCCTGTAACCACAGTTTCCTTTCACCCAATGAGTGCCCATCTACTTTATAATAATTTTGAGTGCCGTCAATATCTTCTTTTAATAACTTTTCTGTCCATTCATTAATATTTGAAGAAATACCGCTATACGGTGGATTACCTAAAATAACAAGAATCGGTTGTTCTTTCTTTACTTTGCCCGCAAGATGGCTTTCTTCACTTAATGAAGAAAGTCCTGGTATGAAGATTTGTTCAATTTCCTCCATTTCCAAAGTATTGGTGAGGTAAAGTTTAAAGCGTTCGTTATCAGCCATTTTGTATCCCAGTTCATCAAATATAAAACCGATTTTTAAATGACCAATGGCATAAGGGGCCATCATTAGCTCAAAAGCATAAAAGTTTGCTAGAATATGCTTACTGATCCATTGGTGTAATCCGCCTGAACCGTACTTTGAAATAAATTCATTAGCTGCCAAACGAATAGCTTCTGCGGGGAAGGTCAAAGTACCTCCTGACGGATCAAGAAGTTTCACGTCATCGCTGGCAAGTCCGTCTGCTATATCAAAATGCGTTTTTAAAATGGAATGAATAGAACGTGTTATATAACCAACTACTGGTTCAGGTGTATAATATACACCACGTCGTTCGCGTATTTCAGGATCATATTTTGCCAAAAATGTTTCATAAAAATGGATGATGGGATCTCTGCCTTTCCCTGTTTTGTGATAATCATGAAGTATTTTATTGACATCTGCAATGTTTAAAATTTCTGAAATATCATCGACAATAATTTGTAGGGATTTAGGTGGATCTTCTAAGGATATGAAGCGAAATACATCTCGTAAAATCCCAATTGTATGGGGTATATAATCAAACGCTAGTCTCCGGTTAAATTTGCTATTGGCTCTTGTTCGGGCGGCAAATAAACCATAAGTAATAGTTTGTGCGTAAAGATCAGCGAATTGTTTTTCAGTTATAGTTCCAATTAAATATTTTTTAAAGGCTTCATAAAAACCGATTATTTGTTTATGCCCTTTGCTTTCATTTTCCTGCATTTCTACAGCAATTACTTCGTCACGCAAAAAGCGGGTGCGCTTTGCAAGCTCAATAGCCAGTGATTGTGCTGTTTGAACTTTTGGCTGTGAGAACGAAAAAAAGAGATCGAAAAGCTCTATAAATTTATTGGCATTTTCTACTGGCGGCGCAATCTGTAATTTTTTAGCAATTGCATGCCGTCCGATTATAACTTGTGAAATAAGCTGTCTGAGTATTCCGGTGAAAGTGTACACCCATTCCGGAGTAAAGTGTACAATCTAATTTTAGATTGATTTGCATGATAAATATACGATTATTTTTTCTTACGCAGAGATTCTCCTTTCAAATCGATGCGATGTGCATTTCCTGACAATCTGTCCATGATCGCATCGGATATTGTGGATTCTCCGATATACTCATACCACTTCGCAATTGGAAGTTGCGAAACAATTATGGTTGATTTTAATCCGTATCTGTCTTCAAGGATTTGCAGCAAGGTTCGTCGTGTTCCCCCATCTAGCGGATGCAGGCCAAAATCATCAATAACTATAAGCGCTGCCTTTTCAATCTGGTTTAACAATTTAATGTATGTCCCATCGAGTTTCGAGAGCGATATTTTCTCGAGAAACCTGTTGATCCCAAAATACAAAGTACGGTACCCAAGGGTGCATGCCTGCCTGCCCAACGCACAAGCGAGAAAACTTTTTCCACTTCCGGTAGGCCCGGTAATCAGAATATTTTCTGCCCGGTCAATAAATCCACAGTCAGCAATAGCCATGAGTTTTTCATTTGACAGGTTACGCTCCGCATTACAATGCACCTGTTCCAATACAGCATCATAGCGAAGTTTACTTAGTTTTAAAAACATGTCTGTCTTTCTGGATGCTCTTTCCTGCATTTCTGCTTCAGCAAGTTTTGCCATAAACTGGTTTAAGTTTGGTTGGTTTTGTACCGGCAATCCCAAAACTGCCTGATAGGCTCTGGCCATACCGGTCAGTTTTAGTTGCGCCAGATGGTCTAAAGTAATTTGAGTATTCATTTTTAATAATTTATAATGTTAAAAAATATTGGTTATTCAAAGGATCCTTCCCCTCTTATATTTTCGTGTTCAGGGATCGAAAACAGGTATTGTTGGTTTTCCTCCAGTTGATCCAGGTTCTTTTCCAGTATGTTTTTTATCATTCCATAGGTTACCCTGCTGCCTTTTAATGCCCTTTTGCAGGCCCGTTCAAACCGGTCAGAACCATAAATCTCGGATAGTCTTTTTAATCCTTTACAGGACAGATAAGTTTGTTCAACAAATTCTTTGGATGCAAGCACTTTGCGGAATACTTCCTCTGAAGATTCACCGATTTGTTTGCCAACAGATAAAAAATAATTGGCATCCCAACCAAGGGTTTCCTTATACTTAAGATGTTTCTTTGGCATATGTTCGTCCACGGTGGTATAGCCCCCTGGCCGGTAATCTCTTTTATGCATGGCAATCCGGTCAAACCCGATAAAAATCTCCACATCCTGCTGGTCATAAATTATTTTTGTGGACTGTCCGATATATTGATAAGGGACACTGTACCGATGGTTGTCCTCTCCCAGAAACACATGATAGTTCATATGTACTTTTCCCCAGGTAATATGCTTTACCGTAAATGGTTCCTGTGGCAATGGTTTCAAACAAGGTTTCTCTATATTGATAAATCTTTCGAGCCGGGTGCCCTCCTGCTTTTGGAAAGGTAATCTGACATGCTGTTCTACCAACTCCATAATTCTTTGGTTTAAATCAAAAAGATTGGTGAACACTTCATTCCGGAGCTTTGCATAAATCCTTAGATAGGATATGTGCACATTGTTCTCTGCGGATGGTTTGTCTTTTGGTTTTCGGGGCCTTGTAGCTAACAGGTTGGTGTTGTAATGCAATGCCCACTGGTCAGCCAGGTCGGAGAACTTAAATTCATATTTATCGTTCTTTTTTATATACTGCTTCATGTTATCGCTCAGAATGTTGCGTGGCACCCCTCCAAAATACTCAAGGCACCTTGACAGGGCTCCAAATAAATATTCTTGTCTGGCAGAAAACAAAGCTTCAACATAGGGGTAATTACTGTATGGCAATACACAAACTAATACAGGACATGGAATAATTTCTCCGGTTGATAGATTGGTTAAATACAAAGACTTTCCGGCAAAGTCGGCCTGCATGTACTCGCCGGGACGATGGTCAAAATGCATGGTTGCCTTATTGCGTTTATTATACCTGTAAAAATGCTCACAGAACTGGGTGTAACTGTAACCATCGGGACAGGAGATTTTGTATTCCTCCCAAAGCAAAAGACGGGTTACCCCTGTCTTGCCAAGTTGTTCATTAAAATATGGGAACCTCTTTTCAAGATCTGAATAACGTGTATCCGGAACTCGTGTGTTGGAGCTGTTAAATACTATATTTGAAAGATAATCATCACTCCGGCCCAATAGCTCCTGATAACTTTCTCCTATAGAATCAAGCTTTTTGAGGTAGTCGTTAAGGGTTTTACGGTGAAGGCCCAGCTTTTGGGATATGGATAATTTACTGTATCCCTCCGATTTTAATTGAATAATACGTTTTAACTGTGTCATACTGATTGTTTTATTTGCCATAGTGCCTGTTGTTTGTTAAAAGGCACCAAAGGTGCAAATCAATCAGCGATCTTTCTTCTTTTGATTGTACATTATATCCCGGAACCTATTGTACACTATATGACGGAATGTCCCCGATTTTCCCGCCGCCGCCACCCGAAAAAAATCAAAAAAAGAAAAAATACGCATCAAAAAAGTTGTACACTATATCCCGGAATCCGTTGTACAGTATAAACCGGAATCTATTGTACACTATATCCCGGAATATTCAGCTGTCCATCCCTGTAAAGACGAAATTCATAAAAATTAGTAAGAATAACATTAGGAAATGTGGATAAATACCGTTCTAATTGTTCTGTGTTTTCAATATAATCTAAATTGATAGTTGAAGGATTTTTGGCTTCGATATAACCGGTAATATGATTTTCCCCATCCCAAATACGGAAATCGGGATTACCAGCTTCAGTTTTTTTTGGAAGAATAGTAACATCAATATTTTTTAATTTTTTATTGTCAGCGAGATGCTTAATTAAATCATCAAGATGTTTGTAATAGCTTTCTTCCCTGGCATCACAGTGCTTAGTGGTTTCGTTGAGATTCTTAAGATATTGTTCTAATAATTTTTTCACTATTTAGATTGGTTTGTGCCATAATTTATTAAAATTATGAATATATTCAAGTTAAATATTTATTGTGGTGATGTTAGTTTCATTTTATTTCCTTTATTATCATTAATGACCAAATTATTAAGCATCTCGTTAGTATCATCACTCCATTTTCCATTCCATGAAATGTCTATAAATAAAGACTTCGATTCCATAGTATCAGAAACAACAGCAATTTCAATTATCATACGTTCATTGGCTTTAAGGAACCCGACGAAATTATTTGGAGTTGTATATGTTGATAATTTAAAATATTCTCCTTCAACAAGGTTTGCAAACGTACAAATTTCTTCTCCGGCACCAATAGTAGGGAACTGTGGAGTAACCCACAACCATGTAAGTTGAAGAGGGCCACTAATAGGTTGAGGGTTGAAGGTGCCATCTGCCGCAGGCTTATAAATAGATTTCAGCATGACTCGGACATTTCTGGCTGGAGACCATTTCCGATTGTTCCAGACACGTAACTTATAGTACCTACCTTTCTTCTTATTATTGCTGTGAGTAACAGTTCCTTGAGCATCTCGTAAAGACAATTGGAGTTCTGGCCCTAGCCATCTATGACGAATCCAATCGCCCCATATTGCTACAAATGCTACCATAATAGTTCCGCATGCCACAAGGATTTGTACTATTAAACCTGCTGTTTTCATACATTGTTCTTTTAGATTTAAATTAAATACTTAATAAATTGAAGGTTGTAATTTATAACTCCATATACTTTTCTATAAGTATATAAAATAGTATCCATTAACATAATAAATATTATTTTCAAATATTAAGTAATCCAATTTATTGGCAGTATTTAATTTTGCTTATAATCAATTAAATATCTCTTGCTTTCTTCCGGTTTCAATGTTGTTTCTGGAATATATATGGTTTTCACAGTAAAAATATAATTTTCTTTCCCAATATTTATTTTATCATTTTTCAATTTTTCGAGCAGCGAATGATCTATTTTCCCTTTTAAAGTTGCGTCATCTTCCAGTGAAAAAATTTTAAAGGAGGGCTCGCTAATATCAATATCGATTTCAAGAAAATATCCTTCAATTTCTTCAATATCAATAATTTCCTGTAAAGTTTCATCAATTATTTTTTTAATTACATCTGCTCTGAGTTTTGTCAATTTTGATTCACTAATTTCGCGTGAGATAGGATTTACAAAGGCTGAACTTAAGGACGCGTTTTTATCAATTATTGTTCTAATAATTCTGCTATAAAATTTTAAATAACCCTCATTTTTGGTCGTTTGTATAATTGCCTCTAAATCCTCTTTAGTTTCTGCATTTAAAAGTGAAATTAGTTTTATCAATTTTTTTGCTTCCGGCCCCTCACTGAATAAATCTGCTGAATGAGAGACCTCAATTGTTACGCCCAAAGAACTTTGTCTGAAATTTGAATATGCTATATGTCTATCAATATTCCTTTGATCTATTTCTACAAATGATTTAATTATTTCAACAATCGGATTGATTACTCGATTAAAAGCCCAGGGTTTTACATTATTGACAAGATGCTCACTTTTTAGATACAAATCAATTATTAATTTATTTTTTTGAATTGCATAATTTATTAGTTCGGTTTTATTTAAAACCGGAAGAAGGTTATTAAAAGGCATTTGTACAAAATAGTCTTTATCAATAGGATTGATCCTTACAAATTCATGGCTCGGTACTAAATAAGTTTCTAACGGATTGCCTTTTTCAAGATCAAATTCAATAAAATAGATAGTTTCGGTTTCGGAAAAATTAAATGCGTCTCTTATTGCGAAATTACCACTTATGATTTCCGTAAGACGGTTTTGACTAATTGCTGTTACAATTCTCAATTCTGAATTATCCTTAAATTCAACAAGATATGATAAATATAATTGACCGCTGGTATCCCGCTCTAATATAAGAATAGGAATATCTTGGATATCCAATAATTCAATAACCTCCAGTTTCAGAGGATTAAAGGGAATTTTATATTTTATATCAATTTCCATTTAGTCCATTTATTCCTATAATAGATAAATCGTCTAAATTACATTTTTTATAAAACCAAAAGCTTACATGTCCTGTTCTTTTTGTAATTTCAGATTTGCCAAATTCTTTCTTAAATTCAATCTCAACCAAATATTTTCCTAAAATTTTATTTCTTTTTAATGCATTTCGAAAGGACAAAAGAGCTGAATTTGCTGAATTATAAAATGAGACAGCAAAACATTTACATTGTTGGTATCTTGGATTATTATGAAATTGTCTTGCGTATGGTATAAAATCATCGTCATTAATTCCATTTTCTTTAATGATCCGGAATAAATTACCTTCAATTTCGACTGCTGTTTTTGGAGGACAATTTTCTGGTAATTGTTCTTTATACATACTATTAGATTTTTGCTGTTCCCATAAAATACGACAATAAAATGAATTCTTCTATTAATAGTTCTTATCAATTTATAGATGTAAAGATCAGGTAAATAAGCGATCCTTTTTATTAATTACGATCAACAATATTGGTTTCTTTAATAAATATATGTTCACCCGAACAAATGACAATTGTTCTATCAAACGGAAAATAGTCTTTATATTCTATATTAAGTTTCGGTTGATTTGAATTTATTAATGTTGCTTCAACTCTTTCATTATTAGATTTATCCACAAAAGTATAACAAAAGCATATCTGTTCACCAGCTTGCAGTTCATTCCTCCAAATATCCCAATCCTCATGATTGTTTATTCTGCTATTCAGATTATCTGCCTTACCAATATAAATTAGTTCCTTTAATGATACAGAGTCTTTTTCCTTATTATATGTGCATTTATAAACGCCATACACTCCTGGTTTGGTCGATAATGTTGATAACCCGCTTTCTATCCAATAACCTTCATATTCTTGATTAAATGTTTTTTCTGCCATGATTCTTGTTTTTAAGTGAAAGTATTATATTGATCGTTTTTAGAAAATATATGAGTAAAATAAAATTGACTATCAGAAATTATTTAGATCGATTAAATATTTCTATTAAATGATTCACATTGGTAACCAATGTAAGACCTGTATTTAGAAAAATAGTATCATTCCCGAATTTTTGATTTTCATGTACATAACCCATAATAACTCCTAATAAATGCCAGCCATCAGAGCTTTTAGTAAAGACAGGCCCACCAGAAAAACCCTTATTATTAAAGGCATCAAGAACAAAAAACTCAACACCGTCGATATTAATTTGTCCTGAAATGATCCCTTTTTTTACTAAAGGGAGGGGAAATCCATAATTATCTTTTTCGGAGCCGGAAAAATGAATACCGAATGGAAATCCTAACATTAATGCATCTGTAAAAAATTTTATATAATTTGAATTGAGTAAATAGTGACTCTCTCTTTTCTGTGTTGTTTTTAAATGAATAGCAGCAATATCAATATCTTTGTTCGTATGAAATTTAATTATGCCATTTTGCTCTATCCAAACAGAATCTTTGAATAATCTAAAATTTATTATTTGTCCATCTGAAAGCCCTTGTCCTTTATCAGTTAAAAGATGTTTTGCAGTAATTAAATAATTTCCCGTTTCATGATTGACAAAAAAACATGTTCCTGTCGTTTTCCCATCAAAAGTAATTCGAAAAACCTTCGATAAAAGTCCTCTGTCAGGTATCATTTCTTGTGATTTTAAAAAATTAATACTCATAATCAATATAATCAGAAGTAATATTTTATTTTTTCTCATGACAGTATTTTACCATGATTCATTCCTTCCTTATTCTTATTCCGATACTTTGCAATCATTTTATTTATTTGCTTGTCGGAAACTTTATTCCAGTCAATTTCTGTCTAGTCAATCATTAAAAGATCTAAATTTGTCTGGTCAAATTCTGTCAGATCCGCTTCTTCTTCTGAAATTTCTTCCGATTAAAAAATCTCTAAGTATTATATTGGCTCACTTATTTTATTTCTGTAATATTTTATGAAAGTCCGAAATCATTCTTTCCTTCATTATGCATATACAAGCGATTTTCTTCTGGACAAATTTTTCTATAAAACTAAATGATCCTTTTATTTTTATCAATTAATTTTATCATTATTTATTAAATTACTTTCTGCCACTGATGAATAGCCTTATTGTAAAATAATTGAATCACCAGTTATTAGGCATTATATTTCTATTTAGTTATTTTTAAACTGGAATCAAATAACGAGAATATGGCCAGTAAAATTGAATGGTGCGATGATTCCTGGAATCCTACAACCGGATGCACCAAAGTAACAAAGGAATGCGCAAATTGTTATGCAGGAACGGAAACACACAAAAAACAGTTCAATAAGAAAACACCCAAATACCAGCAGGGCTTTGATGTGTTTGTAGAGCATGAGGATGCACTTGGTAAACCTTTGGAAACTAAACCTCCCACTACCTTCTTTGTTAACAGCATGAGCGATTTGTTTCATAAAGATGCAACACTTGATTTTATAAAGAAAGTGTTTAATGTGATGCACAAAACCCCTCATCACACCTTCCAAGTGCTTACCAAGCGACATGAAAATTTAACCAAATATGCTGACCAGCTGAAATGGACAGACAACATCTGGATGGGTGTAAGCGTGGGAATAAATTCATCAAAAGTAAGGATAGAGCATCTGGTTAATTGTCCTGCAAAGCATAAATTTCTATCCATAGAGCCATTATTGGAGAGACTGGATGATCTTGATTTGACGGGCATAGATCTCGTATATTTGGGCGGAGAAAGTGGCTCAAATGGCCGTCCAATGCAAAAAGAATGGGTTGATGAAATAATTGAAACCTGTAAAAAGCAGAATGTAAAATTCTTCTTTAAACAGTGGGGCAGGCCTGAAAACAATCCTGATCCAAATGATCCTACTATAAACAAACTACATCCATTGCATTCCAAAGGGGGATGCCTTATTAACGGGCACATGCTGCGAGTAAATCCCTGCATGAAAAATTTTGAAGTGAAATACCTTAAGCTGTTTGGAGATGAATACCTCGTGGTTGAGAATTTCAACGACCTGAATGTCATCTGGGAGCTGAGTTCTTACCTTCCAATAGTGGAGAAAGAGATTTTTAAGGAACTTAAACGTGACATCCGGTCAAACGGAGTCCTTGATCCAATTCTGTACATAGAAACCCCGGACAAAGAAAAAATAGTGATCGAAGGACATACGCGACTAAAGGCATGTATTGAATTAAACAAGGCCGATTTCCCTAC
>Ga0068712_1004127_pt1 | contig 12671 bp, 7 predicted proteins | sample MTBAKSrepl1MetaG_FD_62987 | JGI IMG/M metagenome (GOLD analysis project Ga0068712, IMG submission 62987) | Enrichment culture microbial communities from Arthur Kill intertidal strait, New Jersey, USA, that are MTBE-degrading - MTBE-AKS1... | ecosystem: Environmental > Aquatic > Marine >... | reverse complement strand
GGCATCATGCGGTCCCGGGGACGCTTCCGGGTGGTATTGTACGGTGAAAATCGGAAGCGTGCGATGCCTGAACCCCTCCAACGTGTTGTCATTCAGGTTGACATGGGTGAGCTCAATATCGTTTTCCGGAAGGCTGTTTCGGTCAACAGCAAACCCATGATTTTGAGAGGTTATCTCAACGCGACCGGTCAGAAGGTTTTTTACCGGCTGATTGGCGCCGCGATGCCCGAATTTTAATTTATAGGTTGCGGCGCCCAGAGCAAGCCCCAGCAATTGAATCCCCAGACAGATGCCGAAGATCGGACGATAATCCAGCAGGGCTTTGATGGTTTCGATGGCATAGCGAATCGGTTCCGGGTCGCCGGGTCCATTTGAAAGAAAGATGCCGTCCGGCGCCATGGCCTGGATCACATTTGAGCCGGTAGCGGCCGGCACCACGACAATTTCGCAGCCAACGGATTCCAGCGATCGTAAAATGTTATACTTAATGCCAAAATCAAAGGCGGCCACTGCGTACGTTGCCTTGCGCCGGCGCCAGATGTTTTTATCAAGCGGGGTTTCAACCGGGATTGCAACGGGCTTTCCATCCTGCCAATAGTAGGCCGTGGGGGTGGTCACGCCGCTGGCCAGATCCAGTCCGGTCATGGTCGGGATGCTGCTAGCCCGGGCAACCAGCGATTCAGGATTCAGGTCTTGAGTCGATATCGCCGCCCGCATGGCCCCTGCTGTGCGAATATGCCGCGTCAGCGCCCGGGTGTCGAAAGCCTCGATGCCCATAATACGCTGAGCATTCAAGTAGCCGGCCAGCGAAGCGGTCGCTCTGTAGTTGCTGTAGTGCGGCTGATACTCCCGGATCAGAAAGGCCGATACCTGGATGCGGTCGGATTCAATATCCTCTAAATTAACGCCGTAGTTGCCCACCAGCGGATAGGTCATGGCGACCATCTGACCCCGGTAGGAAGGGTCGGTAAGCACTTCCTGGTAACCGGACATGCTGGTGTTAAATACGACCTCTCCGAAAGCCTCCCCGGGTCCGGTAAAGGAACGGCAGGGATAGGTGTGTCCATCTTCTAAAGCTAATAGTGCATCCATTGTTAAATGCCTTAAATGAGCTAAAAAGCCTAAATCGCCTAAAATTAAAAGAGGGGATTTCCAACCTTAATTTTAGGCATTTTAGACATTCCGCTTAATTCTTACCTTCATTCATAGCTTCAACCTCTTCCTGCCAGTCCGCTCCGTATTCTTCGGAGGCGGTTGATTCCATCGCCAGAACATCCAGCTTGACGGCTTGCACTTTACGATAAACATCGCTATATTGCCGAATCTTGCCGGCGACTGTCAACAGGTCATTTTGAACCGAAATGCCGAAGAGATTTTCGTTTTCCTCTAAATAAGGGAGCATCAGTCTCCAGTCGGCAGGAGTTAATGCGACGATTTCGCCGCCGTTTAATTGGTTTTCTACAACCTTCTGATAGGGATCGCGGATGTAAATAGCGCCGCCGGAAGCCAATGAAAAAAGGTTGGATCCGGGATAGGGGTTTTGCTGCTCCCGCAGGATTCCGTCATCATCAAACTCCATGCCGTTTAAGATCACAAATCCGCCGCCTGTGAGCGGGTCCCCGGCCATGAAAGACTCGGCCAGATAATCGAGGCAGGTGCCGTTGATGACCACCCGCGGACGGCCGACCGCATTGATCAGAGGCCGGCCGGCGGCGTTTCCCATCACAAAAACCGTGCCGCCCTTGGCGCCGTACAGGAATGTCTGTCCCACGTCGCCATAAATAATCAGCTTGCCGCGCTTCATGATCTGTCCCAGCTGATCCTGGCCGTTGCCGTGAACTGCGATTTCAGGCCCATCGATTCCGGAAGCCAGGTAATCCCCGGAACTGTCATAGACATCGATGCGGACATCGTCGGCATTTTCACCCAGGCCGCAGCCGCAAAACCGCTGCCCGCGGCAGCCGTATAGGATAAATTGCCGCCAGCCCAGCTTATAGGCATTACAAATCAGCCGGGAGTCGCAGTGATCTCCTTCCGGCGGAAACTCCCCGGCGTTAAGCACCAGGATTCGTTCACCGTTGCGAGGCGCCCGCAAAGCGCTTCGGGTCTTCCAGTCGATCCTGCGATAAATGCCGGCGCCGGGCTCATTCAGCCCCGGGGATGTCGCGAATATGGCGCAGAGGCTTTCTCTGATGAGTCGCAGAACCGAGCTGCGTTTGAGATCGCCGCTGCCGTAACGGCTGTCGTTTAATGTTGTCAGCGTGGCAATGGCTTTGGTTTTATTTTCAGCGCTGACGTGGGACTGTTTTTCCAGTTTCCGGCAGAAATCTTTTAAATCGGCAAAATCCCAACCGGGAAGCCGGCTGATGCAGTACCGGACAAGTTCGGAGGAATCCGCAGCCGCCATACCGGCCTGAACCGCACGGGTAATGGTGCTGGCGATGCCGGAGACTGAAATTTGAGGGCTGTATTTATAAAACTGTCGCTGCGGGGTCGTCAGCACCGCTTCGCCGAACTTGTTGGTGCACGTCAGCTGTTTAGAGCCGTCGCCCCGGCCGGCATCGTTGACCGTGAACAGAAAGGCCCCGCCGTCCGTGGCGCTGCCGCCCCGGGCGTTCCAGTATTTATCGGCTATGGGGCTGAAACGGGCGTCTTCCGCCGCCAGATTCTGCAACGTGGCGTCGATGGCCTGTTTTTCCGAGCAGATCAGGCCGATCTGGACGCCCGCTCCTTCCTGCAGGGCAAACACCTGGGGCCGCAGCATGGCTGTATCGGTAATGCCGATGAGCTGGAAAAAATTTTGATACGGATTGTTGCGGGCAATTATGAAAAACCAGGGACCGTCCGGAGAGCCATGCACATGGTGCGACTGGATCTGCCGGTAGATGCGTTGTTTATCTGCCGGGAGCAGATCAAAATCATGTTCAGTGGTGGGGGCCATGGCTTCAATGATATATTCAATCGGGTATTCAAAGGTGCGGTTTAAAAGATCCAGCAGCAGTACCGACACCTCGGTATCGGTCAGAAACTGGGGAAAGACATTATTTTGCTTCAGATATTCAGCCACCGCATGATAATTGGCAAAATCGCCGTTGTGGACCAGGGCTTCGTCCAGTCCGATAAACGGATGGGCCCCGCCGGGATGCCAGACGCGACCTTTGGTGGGATAGCGCTGGTGCGCGATCCATCCGTGGGCTTTAAAATCTTCTAAAAGGTAATACTGCGCCACCTGCTCGGCATAACCGACAATTTTCAGAATCATCAGATTGCGTCCATGGGACAGGACGAACGCTTTTTGTTCCCCCAGGGAGGCGTAAAATTTTTGATTCAGCTTAAATGAGTTTTGGTAGACAAATTCATCTTCGGCTTTGCGCACGTCCATGTCTGCCAATTCGTTTCCGGTGATAAACCGATCGAGGATGTCTTTTTTGACCCTGACAAAATAGCGCCAGACATCAGGCGGTCGGACCGTCAGCCCGTCAATATCCCGGAAATCTTTCAGGGCGGGAATTTGACCGGTCTTGTGGATTTCAAAAAAAGGCTCGATGCACGACTGCTCGACTTCCGGGCGGACCTGGGGGTCCAGCAGCGCCACCTGCAGCAGGTAGTGGGTGTCTAAAACATCCTGGCTGACCCCCAGACTTTGGGCGGAAAGGCCGACGGCCGCAATCCCACCCCCCTTTCCATTGCCGCGGTTGTGCATCTGGACGGACGGCTCAAAAATATGGCGGCCCCGCACCGGAACCGATGAAATAAAACCGGTTACCCCGCAGCCTCCCTCTTCGGCGGATTTTTTTGCGTAAAAATTTCCGCGCGGCAGCCTGGCCCGGACGCTTAAAATTTTATCGATGATCGCTTCCCTATTGTATCGCATGGATCAGGTATCTCCTTTGTTCAGGTGATTAGGCTGAAGACCGAAGGCTGAAGGCTGAAGGATAAAAAAACAAGTGATTGGGCTGAAAGACCGAAGAGGTAATAACTTTAGCCTTCTTTCTATCTTCCACCTAAATTCCTTCAGCCTTCAGCCTCTCCCCCTTCAGCCTGCTCCTAAATTATAAGCTTCCTGTTCGGCGCCGGCTGGTATGTTTTTCTTTCGCTTTCTTCGAGATAATCCAGATGCACCAGCAGGTCCGTGCGGCCGGTCAGTTCCCGCATGCTGGTCAGACCATACTGCCGCAGCAGCTGGCACCACTGCCGACGCCAGGCGCTGTACATATTGACGATGCGCTGTTCGGCCCACGCTTCCGTGATCATGAAGCCCAGTTCATCGTCGGTCGAAGCGATGCCCCGGGCGCAGCCGCGTCCGCTTTCGCAGTTTCCGCAGCGGACGCATTCCAGTGCAACCATCTCGGCGGTGCCGATGACGACGCCGTCCGCGCCCAGCGCGATGCTCTTGGCAACATCCATGGCATTGCGGATGCCGCCGCTGGCGATCAGGCAGATTTCATCGCGAACGCCTTCTTCGGTCAGAAATTTGTGAACCTTGGGAATGGCATACTCGATCGGCATGGCGATATTCTTCTTGGCGATATCCGGCGCCGCTCCGGTCCCGCCGTAACTGCCGTCAATGTGCACGATGTGGGCGCCGGCATAGTAACTGCCGACGGCCACCATATCCACGTCCGTCGGCGTGGACACCTTTACGGATACCAAAACGCGCGGGTTGATGGCTTTCATCCAGTCCACGTGCTTCTTGTGATCTTCCACCGAATACACGCTGTGAAAAGGAAACGGCGAGAACAGGGCGTTTCCCACCACGGTTTCACGCATGGCGGCAACCTTGGGCGTGACCTTGTCTCCCAGCAGATGGCCGCCGAGCCCCGGTTTGGCGCCCTGGGCATATTTAAACTCCACCACCGGCGTGTACTGGATGGTTTTTTCCCCTACCCCGAACAGCCCGGTGGCCACCTGGGTTATCACGTGATCCCTGTAAGGGACCAGTTCTTCCGGATAGCCGCCTTCGCCGGTACTCATCAGGGTGTTCAGACGCGCGGCCGCCCGGGCCCTTCCCACAATGACATTGAGGGCGGTGGAACCGAAGGACATGCCGCCGCCGTAGCATGGCAGGGAAAGCGTTTTGCGGGGACGGTCGTCGGCACGCTTGTTAAGCTCCAGGCGGGTGTCGATGTCTTCGTCGGTGATATCCAGATAGGCGTCCGGGTCCGGGTGGATAAAGCGGATCTTATCAAAACCGCCGCCGGAGTTGCCGAGGTTGTATTCCAAATCTACCCGCGGCAGCATGCCGTCTTCAGCCATCTGCCAGTGGGCGATGAGCATTTCCGAGGTCCAGCGATAATCGCCGAGCGTGTCCAAAATGGGATTCAGGCGCAGGGTCAGCGCCTTTTCAGGGCAGCGGTCGATACAGAAGTGTTCGGTTTCGCGGCAGCTGAAACCGATGCAGCGGTGATCTTTGGGGCGAAGCGGTTTTGTGAAATTCTCGTAACGGGGATGCACCCCGTAAGGACACAGCTCGGCGCATAATCCGCAGGAAGTGCAGCGGGAATTTCTTCGGATGGCAAATTTGCCGATGGTGTTGCGGAAGCGAGACGCTGCGGCATTTACCTTCGGGAATCTATATTTTTCTTTTTGGGAAATCATCTCTTATTCCAACCCTATTAGTTTTTTTTCACCGAAAATCGGACCAAAGTTTTCCTTTTCAAGGTCTTCGAACCACATGGACCGGCCGATTTCACCCCGCAGCCGCCTGACTTCGCGGATGCCCATAGCTCCCATCACTTCAATCAGCTGATTGCGCCAGGCCCCCATCAGGTTGACGATGCGGTGGTGGCCCCACTGGGGATCGACATCGCCCAGCTTGACCGGGCAGGGCTTGCCGGACTTGCAGCGGTCGCACAAGCGGCATTCCAGAGCGATCAGCAGGGGGATGTCAATGGCGACGCCGTCTGCGCCGCAGATGATCGCCTTGGCGATATGTTCGGCCATGGCGATGCCGCCGGAAAAAATCAGGTTGACCTTGTTTCTGACGTTGTGGTCGACGAGAAAAAGATGAATTTCTCTGATCATTTCCTTTAAGAAACGGGGCGATGCCGCCTGCCTCTCCCGGCCGCAGTCATCCGCGTAAAAGTGAAGGGTGTCGACTTCGGCCCGGGTCAACTCCAGGGCGCGGCCGGCCGCCTTTGAATCCAGCGGCAGGCCGATGGAAATGATCAGTTCCGGCCGGCGGGCGCGCAACCGGGCCAGTTCGCCCTCGATGCCGTGTGCATCGCTGAGTTCAATCATTTGAAGACCGGGAACGGTGTCAAGGAAATGGCGGTAGTTGTCCCGGGTCAGACAAGGCGCCAGGCATTCCACGTAGGGCGCAAAGTTTTGAGAATAATAGTCCGGATTGAAATAGATCATGGTGTCCAGTGCATCAGCGGCCCGAACCGTCGCCTGCAGCACATTTTCACTTAAAACGCCGAAGGTCGGCTGCTGAAAGAGGATCGGGATCGGCACGTCGAAGATCGGCGGCAGATCCGGATCAAGGGACATGTCCGGGTTGAATGTGAGCCTGCCTTTTCGGCGGGAAAGTTCAATGCCGGTGTTGATGTACTCCCGTCCGTGAATGCCGTCCCGGGTAGGCCGGACGATTTCAGACATATCCGTCCACATGGAATCAAACCCTTTGCCCACAAAGGGGCCGCGGTAGCCGGCGCCCGAGACCGGAATTTTGCCGGTATGGGCCTGGTACCAGGTCCGGTGGATGATATCGGCCTTCCAGTAGTCATCGCCCAGGGCCCGGTATTCGGGATTGATCACCCGGGAAAAAATTCCCTTGGTGCACTCCTGGACGCAGCGGAAGCAGCTCTGGCAGGCATACAGGTATTCAGGCTCATCCATGGCGATCATATGCGCATAGTTTTCCTGAAAAATACCGTAAACGCATTTTTTTTTGACACACTCCCGGCAGCTTCCGGCGCAATCTTCGCGAAATTCCACGGTGCTGTATTTCCCCACCGGTTTATAACGGGGCGGTGCTGATTTTATGGGAACATGATATTTTTTTGTCATAAGACCCCCTCCGCCTGATCCGCCGCCGGTCGCGGCAGGAGGCCTGCGGCCGCAACGATTTCGGCGACGGTTTCTTCCCATTCAATCGCCATGATGTGAATTCCCCGCACGCCGGTGATTTCGCGCAGGGCCGCGATCGTCTCCAGACAAATGGCGATTCCCTCCCGGGCGGCATTCTTTTTTGGAACACCCGCCATGCGCTTGATCACAGAATCGGGAATATCCATGCCGGCCACCCGCTCGGCCATATATTTGGCCATGCCTTCGGATTTCAGCGGCGTTATTCCTGCCAGGATATGAACTTTGTCGGTCAACCCTTCATTGCGGGCCCCTGCCATCCATTGGGCGAACCGGTCCAGGTTGTAAACGCACTGGGTCTGGATGAAGTCGGCGCCGGCGTCGATTTTTTTGGCCAGCCGGATGACACGATATTCAAACGGGTCGGCGAAGGGATTGGCCGCCGCACCGATAAACATCCGCGGGGGCGTCTTCAGATTAAAGCCGCTCATGTCCTGACCGGTTTCTCTCATATTCCATACGGTTCGCACCAGATTGATGGAATCGATATCAAAAACGTTCATGGCGTCGGGCTGGCTGCCGAAATGCTGATGGTCGCCGGAAAGACACAGGATGGTTTTAATTCCCAGGGAGTAAGCCCCCAGGATGTCGGATTGCAGCGCGATGCGGTTGCGGTCGCGGGTAACCATTTGCATGACCGGTTCAAGGCCCAGTTGCATGAGGTGATGACAGGCGGCAATGCTGGACATTCTGACAATGGCCGTCTGGTTGTCGGTAACATTGACGGCATCCACACTCCCTTTCAGCAACGCTGCTTTTTTGCGGATGGCGTCGGGATCACCGCCCCGGGGCGGTCCGCATTCTGCGGTAACAGCAAAATAACCGGCTTCCAAAACTTTTTGTAAATGGCTGGGTGTTTCCGTATTCATATGATATGATCCTCTCTGACTAATTTTCGGGGACCGCCGGCATGGCTGGTTTTCCAGTTCTTGGGAGGCATGTAGTCCCTTAGATGATCGAGCTGCCCCAGAATTTTCAGCCGTTCGATGATCAGCTGCCAGGCGCAGTCAATGTCCGGCGAGACCTCGCATTTCCCGTTGCGGGAACCGCCGCAGGGACCGTTGAGCAGCTTCTTGGAACATCGCGTGACCGGGCAAATCCCGCCGAACGGGGCCAGTTTGCAGTCGCCGCAGCCTGAACACTCTTCGGTGAAAAGTCCCTGCTTCTCGAGCACGCCGATAAAGGTCGTGTTCACTCCCGGTAAGACGGGAACCTTGACGAAACGCCTGGCGATGGCCTGAACACCGGCGCCGCAGGCCAGCGACAATACCGCACTGTTGGGGGAGATATGCGGGGCGGCTTCCTGAATGAACGCGTCCTCGCATTGCCGTTCGACGGTAAACTCTTCAACGGCGATTTCTTTCCCGTCTTTTTTGAGAGACAGACGCAGGGCCGAAGCCAGCGTGGCCACCTCGTCTTCCCCACCGGCAAAACAGGTTTTTACACAGGTGCCGCAGCCCAAAATTAGCAGTTTCTTGTAAGGTGCGATCATTTCCCTGATTTCGGCAATCGATTTTTGTTCTCCTACGATCATGGCGTTATCCCTTTTATGCGGCCGGATTCGGGCCCAGCTTCACGAGTTCCGGCAAGTTCTGATGAATGATCTCGACGACCGCGGCAGCATCCCCGGCGGCGATGTTAAACAGGGCAAGTCGTCTGGCGTCGATTCCAATTTCGTCCAATAGGCGTTTAACAAATTGAACCCGCTTGGCGGCACGGATATTACCCTCGACATAGCGGCACTGTCCTTCCGGGCAGACAAATACCAGGACGGCGTCGGCTCCGGCCTCAAAGGCCCGCAGCAGGTAAACATCCTTTACCATGCTGGAACAGGGCAGTTTGTAAGATTTAACGCTGAAATGTTCGTTTTCCGCAATCGGCAAAACAGCGCTATCTGCAAACGTGTTGATGCAGTGAAATACGGCTATTTCCGGTTTAAATTGATCGGCCATTTTTTTCGATTCCCTGTCAGCAAAATAAAAAGGCGTCTGTTTCTCACCCCTGAGAACACATAGACGCCTTCGTCTCGATGATGGAGCCGCACGGCCTTGTGCGCGCCAATTTAAGATAGTAGTAAATTAAAAATCAGTCATCGATTTTTGTCAGGTTTTTTTAATCTGAAACCGGCAATTTGTAAAGCAAAAAATATGCCACAAAATGAGTTATTCAATATTCGCTTTTTTTTCAACATGTTAAAAATAATACCGGAAAAATGAATGGCAACCGTCAGGGTTTGCAACCCGTAAAAATTACAAAAATGTAGATCCTTTCACCTCCAGCCTTTAGCCTTCCGTCTGACAGCTTGAACAATTCCAATTTTATTTTTAAATCCAATAATGATATGCATGCGTTTATGGAAAAATACCGCCTTCCCTCTGAATTGATCGAAGAAACCGACAACCGCTGGTCGGCCGTATGCCGGGCGGCGGAGGCCGGCGGGGTTGCATTGCCGCAGGATCCGGAATTTATCGCCATGCTGAGGTGGGTTCTGGGCTTAAGCGAGTTCGTGGCACGCAGTTGTGCCTTACGTCCCGGGATTCCAATGGATTTTTATCAAGACGGAGACATTTTCCGGCCATATCCGGTCGATGGCTGCCGCGACCGAATACGGACGGCCGCAGCGTCCGCAACGGACCCGGATTCTCTTGGGGTGCGGATGCGCCGTTTCCGGCAAACGGAGATGCTGCGCATTGCCTGGCGCGATCTTGCCGGGCTGGCGGAACTTTCCGAAACCATGACCGCGCTGACCACTCTGGCGGATGTGTGTATCGACGCGGCCCTGGCGATGCTGTATGATTGGCTGGGCCGGCGCTGGGGTTTTCCCTCTTCGGGCGACGGCCGCCGGCAACAGCTGGTGGTCATCGGAATGGGAAAGCTGGGGGGGCGTGAATTGAATTTTTCATCGGATATCGATCTGATTTTCGCCTATCCGGAGGCCGGGGTAACGGTAGCTGGCCCCCAAGAAACGGACAACGATGAATTTTTCACCGCTTTGTCTCGGCAGCTTCTGCGGGTTCTTGGCGCGGTATCGCCGCAAGGCTTTGTTTTCCGCACCGACATGCGCCTGCGGCCCTATGGTGAAAGCGGCCCCATCGTCATGAGTCTCGATGCCCTGGAGGCGTATTACCAGTCGCAGGGCAGAGACTGGGAACGCTATGCCTGGATCAAGGCCCGGGTTGTTGCCGGCGACCGGCCGGCCGGCCGGGATTTCATGAGCCGGATCAAACCGTTTATATATAGAAGGTATCTCGATTTTGGCGCCTTTGAAGCGCTGCGGCGCATGAAGCAGAAAATAGAACTGGAGGAGCGGCGAAAAGGGATCGCGGATAATATTAAGCTGGGGCGCGGCGGTATCCGCGAAATTGAGTTTTTCGGTCAGGTTTTTCAGCTGATTCGAGGCGGGGTCGAACCGGCTCTACAGCGGCGCGGTATTCAGAACGTATTGACGGCACTGGTTGCGGAGGGGCATTTGCCCGCAGATGTCTGCAGGGATCTGGAAAATGACTATATTTTTCTGCGAACCGCTGAAAATCATCTGCAGGAATTCAGCGACCAGCAGACCCATATTCTTCCCCAGGATGGGTTAAACCGCCTGCGACTGGCGATTTCCATGGGATTTTCAAACTGGCAGGACTTTCGCGCTGAACTCAGCCGGCGGCTGGACCGGGTCCATTCCCATTTCAGCAAACTGCTGGTTGCGAAAGATTCCGGGGAGGATCGAGAGAGTTTGACGGTCCGGCTGGAGGGGGTCTGGCTGGTGGGTGTGGATGACGAAGAGGGACAGGAAATACTCAGAACAGCCGGCTTTGACCGACCCCGGCAGGCAGCAGAGCTCCTGGACGATTTGAGGAATGACGCGGCGACGCGATCACTCAGCAGCGAGGGACGTGAGCGCCTGGACCGGGTGATCCCGGTTATATTGAAACAGGCGGGCGGGTCGGCTGCGCCGGCTGAAAATTTAAACCGCATTCTGAACCTGATCAAAACCATTGAAAAGCGAACCTGTTATCTGGCGCTGCTGGCGGAAAATCCCGGCGTTCTGGTCCATCTGGTCCGGCTGGCCGGCGCCAGCCCGTGGATCGTTTCATTTCTGGCTCAGCATCCGGTTCTGCTGGATGAATTTCTGGATACGCGCACCCTATATGCGCCGCCCGAAAAAAAAGAGCTGTCTCAGGAGGTGAAAAAAAAACTGGCCCGGATCGATTCCGATGATCTGGAATATCAGATCGAAGAATTATGTATTTTCAAGCAGATCCATACGCTGCGGGTTGTTGCCGCGGATGTCAGCGGCGCCATCCCCCTGATGCGCGTCAGCGACTATCTTTCGGATATCGCCGAAACGGTAGTGGCGGCGGTGGTGGATATGTCCTGGAATCATCTGGTTCGTCGCCACGGAAAACCCCACTGTATGTTAAACGGGAATAGCTGCAAGCGGGGTTTCCTGGTGGTGGCCTACGGCAAATCCGGCGGGTTTGAGCTGGGATATGACTCTGATCTGGACCTTGTGTTTCTGCATGCCGGGGCAGCCGGCGATGTCGCGGTCGGCGGGGCATCCATGGACAATTCCCAGTTTTTTTCACGGCTTGGACAGCGGGTGGTTCATGTTATGACCACCCATACCCCGGCCGGCCGGCTTTATGAAATCGATATGCGGCTGCGTCCCAGCGGCAGCTCCGGCGTGCTGGTAAGCCACATCGAGGCTTTCGGACAGTATCAGGAAGAATCGGCCTGGACCTGGGAGCATCAGGCGCTGGTTCGGGCGCGGGTTTTGTGCGGCGACGGCCAACTTGCAGACTATTTTAGAAGGATTCGCGCCCGGACGCTGGCGCGGCGGCGCAGCAAAAAGAAACTGCAGGAGGAGATCGGCCGCATGCGGGCACGCATGCGCAAAGAATTGCAGCTCAAGAACCGAAACGGCTTCGATCTGAAGCAGGGCACGGGCGGAATCGTAGACATCGAGTTTCTGGTGCAGTACCTGGTGCTTTTGGGGGCCTGTCGGCACGCCGAACTGCTCAAATGGACCGATAATGTCCGCCTGCTGGGCGTATTGGCCCTAACCGGAATGATGGATGGCGATGCGGCTTTTTTTCTCAGAAAAGCTTACCTGACCTACCGCCTGATGGCGCACCGGCTGAGTCTGCAGAAGCGTGCGGCGGTTGTGCCGGCGGATCAATTCGGCAGCCTGCGTGAAAAAGTTCGGGAGATCTGGCATGCGTATCTGGAAAGTTAGACAGGTAGTTTCATATTTGTAATTAAAAAGTCGTGATAGTTACATTTTTGTAATGTACAAATCTTTCTAATTCTATCTTGTCAAAGGGAGGAAAGCGTATGAAGAAAGTGGAGGCGATAATCAAGCCGTTTAAGCTGGATGATGTCAAAGAGGCGCTGAATCAGATCGGACTTCAGGGGATGACCCTTTCCGAGGTTAAGGGGTACGGTCGCCAGAAAGGCCACAAGGAGATCTATCGGGGTGCAGAATACGTAGTTGATTTTATACCTAAAATAAAGCTTGAGATCGTCATTGACGACGACAGGGTTCAGGCGGTGGTGGAAAGTATCCGGCAGGCCGCCAACACCGGTAA
>Ga0068712_1004112_pt1 | contig 12692 bp, 14 predicted proteins | sample MTBAKSrepl1MetaG_FD_62987 | JGI IMG/M metagenome (GOLD analysis project Ga0068712, IMG submission 62987) | Enrichment culture microbial communities from Arthur Kill intertidal strait, New Jersey, USA, that are MTBE-degrading - MTBE-AKS1... | ecosystem: Environmental > Aquatic > Marine >... | reverse complement strand
ATGGGCCTATCCCCGCGCTCGCGGGGGAACCGCTTACGACCTCAGCCGGGCCAGGCTCTGCCAGGGCCTATCCCCGCGCTCGCGGGGGAACCTCGGCCAAAGTGGTTTTGAGGCGGATGGTCATGGGCCTATCCCCGCGCTCGCGGGGGAACCTCTTGACAAAACACTATTCTGATGTCAAAGATCAAAAGTTTTATGCGTTCACCGACTCAGAGTCAGGTGAACTGCTTCGGCGTCTACTCAGGAACATCCCATCAACATCAATTATATCCAAAGGCGGAGAGCCCAGGACCATAACTCCTTGTCCGGACGGCTGGCTTCCATCCGACCAAAGCATGACCACTGAGGCATCTTCAACAAAACAAAACCAACCCTCCAATACCTTCCAGATACGCTCCCGCACCGCCTTGGATATCTTGGGGCCGGTGTAGACACCAGGCCCGACCTCCAGCATGCAAGAGGCTAAAAAGCCCCTGAATCTATCTGGGACGTTACGCGTCACCACCACGGTCATCGGTGCTGAACAACTCCTTGATTCTATCGATCATGCTCGGAATTAAACCTTCTCGCCGGAATCGCTGGCCGGCAAGGCGTCTGACCTGGCGTTCGATGGAAACATCAGGTCGGCGCTGGACTAACCTAACCGCCTGGAAGGCCACGGGCAGGGTGAACGTGTCGCGAAAGAGGTCAGCTATGTCGAGAACAAAGGACCGCGATGAATCCTCGTGGATAAACCCTAACTGGGGAATAGTCGCCGTGGCGGCAACAGCTATTTCAGCAGCGGCCTGGACGGCCGTGGCCGCGTGGTTTATGGCCTGATTGGGCAAGTCAGCGGCCTCGGGATTGCTCCGATCATACCTCCTGCCGCGCCAGGTCACACCAAACTGTTCCGCCAGTCTTTTATAGATTTCACGTGACCGCCCACCCTCGATGCCTCTCAACTTAGAGATGTCCTGGGTGGGTAATATCCGGCCAAAGCGCCAGGCGTACATTCGCCTGGCTGTGTCCAGGCGCTGCCCGGGGTCAGCCCAAAGGAGCGCCTGGCAGCGGGCCAGGGCGCTGTGGTCCGGACCGAAAGGCGGCGCGCTGTAAAGGCGTACACCGTCCTCGCCAACGGCCACCAATCCCGTACCGTGACGGGCCGACAAACGGAGGACATCGTGAGTAATGGTGGTTCCCGGTCCCAACAGAATGCAGGACACCGTCTGGTAGGGGATATCGTACTCGCCCGGCTCAAGGTCGGCGCAGCCAGTTGTCGCGAAGCGGAGGGTTCCGGACTGGACCCACAGCCGGCCCCGGCCAAGCCAGATCAGGCCGTGCCTGTCGGCATGAGGTATTCTGGCCGTTTCCAAGCCAAGGCGCCCGGCCAGCATTTCACCTCACCTCCTCGGGCCGACTGGCTGCAACAGGAGCATGCCAAATCCGAAGGCCCTGTGCCGGCCTAGGCCCCGGCATAACAGCGCCTTAAAAGCGTCTCCATTGCCCACGGAAAGCATGCCCTCTAAAGTCGCATCAGGTCTTCGCCCGCCTAATCTAGCCGGCCTACCGGACCCACGCCGGCGAACGGGTTGAAACAGCCTAAAAGACCGCAGCGCGCCTTGCTCCACGTCGGCCGCGCCTTGGCGGCCCAACTCCCGGGCCAGCCAGCCAGCGTATACTTCGGCCCGATCCACAGGCTCACCCGGGTGACGTTGACACTCAGATAGAAAGGCGTCGTGCTCCGTGGCGCGTCCCTTCTCATTTGGCCGCCTAACCACTGGACAGCAGCGCACCCTGAAGCCGAAGCGGCGGCCAGAGGGCCAATCTTCGGGCATGGTCTTGGCATGAATCACGTCCGGGGGCACGGCGTCGGCCAGGAGAGGCGGGGCCAATCTGGCTCTCTGGTCGAGCAGTAAGTCTCGGGAAAAGGTTGTATAGCCAAGGACATTCAGCGCTCGTGCGCCCTTGGAATCCATGACTACGAAGGGTTGAGGGGCGGCCTGGCCGAAGACGGAGCGCATGGCCACGTGGATCAGATAGCCGGGGTCGCTGGACGATAGCCGCGACGTCTCGGCCCAGGCGTAAAGGTGACGAGGCTCAAGTGCGAGTTGGACCATGAACAGGCTCATTGCCGCACCTCCTTGAGCTCGAAGCCGATTGGTGCACCGGGGGAAGTCAGGCTAACGGGCGGTCGCACCTCGCCCCAGGCAACCAGTCGCGAACCGGCGTGAATATCGTTGCCCCAGTCACGCAGGTCGCAACGCTCAATGACTCGCCATTGCCCAGGCTGGTCGAGAGAGCCTCCCTCGGCGGCTGGCCATTCGGACAGACAAGCGGTCTGGACCGTTTCTTCTTCCTCGGCTTTGGAATAGACAGCTCTGTGGATTCGAGAGAGGGCTTGACGTACCTCTTCCACCTTTAAGGATTCGCCTCGGTAGATGGGAGCACTCGGCGGACAGGACGCCCGCCCCAGGAAGAGCGGTCGAGCTGGACGATTCAATGAGGCTTCGACATCTTCAAGACTCGGTCCCGGACCTTGGTTTAGGCTTACCACAACCGTGACTCGAGCATCGGCCCAGTAATACCGCTCTCGTTCTGTGGGCCCGATGAACGTCTTCTCGTTTCCCTCGCGCGCCGATGGCCCCCATTCCCCGGTCCGCCACAGGAGGTCATCCTTCTTCAGTTCCGCGGTCTGATAATCGCGCAGGAGCACACCAGTCTTGTCCATTCGCGAGCCGAAGAGCAGGCGGTTCTGAATGCTCTGGAGCAACTTGAAATCCCGGTAACGACAACCCAGGGCGTTGCCCAGGAGCCCGGTGAGCATGGAAGCTGCCGGCAGAGGGGCCGTGGGCCTGATTTCATCTACGGCCACGTCCCCAAAGGACATCAGCGGTCCCTCGAACCGCAGGACAAGAAATTTTCTCATGACGCTTCCCCGGCGGAGAGGACAGCGGCCTCAGCGGCAAGCGCGGCCTCGGGCAATGAGGTCATCTCGACGCCCGGCAGGGTCAGGTCGGCCCTTATGCAGGCGCCCCAGCGTTGCTCGCCAGGCCCGTACATGGCGTCCATCGAGGACAGATATCCGGCCAAGGCCTCGATTGTGCGCCCGAACAAATCCGGTTCACCTAAAGAAACAGGCTCCAGGAAGGCATTGGCCAGGGTGCGCGGTTGGCGGGCGCCGGCCTCGACCAGAACCAGACCAGCGTAGTCGTATGGAGCGGTGGAGCCCAGCTTGGCCCCGGGGGTAACCTTGGCCATGAGATGGACCAGGTGGCGAACCACCCGGGCGGCGACGGTCCTGTCTTCCTCAAGCCAGTTCTCCCGGGGCGCGCCGGTCAGATTCGAGACTAACTGAGGTACGTCTATGACGGCATAGGTGTAATAGAGACCGCTGGTCAATTCGGCTGGTGCGAGGTAGGCGCTACCGCCCTCGGTGCCGGTAAGCAGGTCATCAACCGCGGTGAAGTAATCGGTCTCCGAGCTTTCCGGGTGTACGGTCAAGGAGTGGGCCACGTGGACAGCAGCCGAGACCCGGGCCTCGGGGTCGCCGCTGACAAAGCGGCCGAAGAGCGCTCCGTCGACGCCGGCTCCATACTTGAGGGCGTGCATATCCTTCGAGTGTCTCTTGAGGAACCCTTCAGCAAGTTTTTTGGCTTCCTTCTCTTTACCCTGGGCCTGCTGGCACAGCTCTCTGGCCTGAGCGATAAGGAATTCGATCTCAGGTTCACCCAGGACAATCACCTCTCTCCTGTCCAACGGTGACTTGTTCTGATCACCCTTTTTTTCTCGGGTCTTGGCCTTGTCGCTCTGTTTGAAAAAATCCTTTTGGAATGCTGTCAGGATCGCGGTTACAACTTCGGGGCCGAATCCTTCATCCAGTAAGGGCTGGGCTATCCGTAGCCTGAATAGAGCTCGGGACCGACAGGAGTTGTGAATGTCCGGAGCCACGTTTTTCAGGGCGAATTCATCCTCGGCCAGCCGCCAGTGTCGTTTAAGGCACTGGGAACTGATCCGGGTGCGCATGTGACCGCCGAAGCGAATACGCTTGGCCAGACCGCTGTCATCTCGGTTGAGCAGGGCGGCGGGATAGCTAGTGAGGGTTGAAATCTGAATGAATTTAGGTTGCGTCATGACAATCTCCTTTATTCCATGGTTGAAGTGGAATCAGTTTCGTTTTCAGTTATTCGTCTTTCCCGAACGGCGACCCGATAGTAGTCCCTGGCCAATCGGCGGCCGACCTTCTCCCTTTTGGCTTCATCTCTGGCGAAGAGGAGGCTGGCCAGGCTGACCCAATCCACAGGCACGGCCTTGTTTGCCAGTAAACGGGCCATGAGCCGTAACTGATCCTCAAGTTGGACGCCCTGGCTGCTCAAAAGTCGCAGTAAACGTGGCTCCAGGCTGTCGATCTCTAATCTTGCCAGGGCATTGCCCAGGGTCGCGGATCCGTCATGAATGTTGGGAGCCATGATGGCCATGGCCTGCATGACCAAAGCCCACTTATCCTCGCTCTCCGGCGAGGCGCGCAACTCGGCTGGAATATAGCGGAACAAAACCCTCCAAAAAGCCGGCGAAGACAGGCCTTCCGGCGCACCTCGCCGGAGCATGGCCAGATCGCCCTTGGGAAAATCCTGGTGACCAAGAACACCGGCCAAGCGAACAACCGTCCAGGCGAAAACGTTTTCCAGCCCCGGAGCCGCTCCACGAGTTTCAGCTTGGGCCTGGTTAGCCATCTTTCTGAACCTCCTTTTCGATTTGTTTGGCCTTAAGATGAGTGCTTATTCCATCCCGGAGAGTCATCTCTCCGAGAGCCTCTGCCCGATGACGCAAGGCCCCCGGCAAAGGCAGCCCCCTTACCCCCCTCCTGAAGGCTGCTTCCGTTTCCTGGATGAGGAACAACCGCCATGGTTCGGAGGCCTGATCGAAGTCCGGAGTTTGGGTCACGATTTTAAGACAGTCCCACAGAATCGGAAAAAAGCGATAGTCAATCTCCTCGTCCAAGTTGGTCACGATTCCCTTGGCCCAGGCTGAGGTCTCCGTCTGTTTTAAATCAACCTGCTTCCGGGTAGCCTGCATGACCCGCAAGAGGGCCGGCTTAAGCACCCGCCATTCAGCATTGGAGGCCAGATCCACCATTTTTTGGGCCATCTCGGCTGCTTCGTACAGGCGTTCTCCCCAGGCGAAGGGTTCGAGTTCAGGGGGGATGGGTATTAACCTCTCATAATAACCATGTGTTTTGCCCATCCCCCGAATAAGAATCCTAAATCTGACCGCCATTGGGCACCCATTGTCGCAGGAATGAATGCCCTGGAGGAGCGAAGGACTGTATTTTCCGCGCTCTAGAAGTACATCCTTAACGACCTTGTACTGGGGTCGGGAATTGAAGGCGGCGCCGTCTTCGACTCGAATCGGGATCCAGGGATCGGCCAGGTTGCCCTTGAGTTCCTTAGCCGCCACTCGGGATGTCTTGGTGCCGACCTGGCAGGCAAGGAGCGAGCTGCCTGAAGATTTGAGGCGTAACCGTCGTGAAATCTCAATAAAAAGGGGGTGAAGTTGATCAATAGTCAGACTTGACTGGCCGTCCCAAGGTGCGAGCCAAAGAAGCCGCAGACCCTTGGGTCGATCAAAAGGCAGGCCTGCCCGGGCGGCATGCTCCGGGTTCTCCAGAATGACCCGGACGTCCCTGGCCCACTGGCCGCCTGGCAGGCTGCGGGAAACCAAGGAAACGCCAGCTCTTGAGCCGATGTTACTATTCTGGCGGGCTATACTGTAGTGGGTCGAACCAGAGTAGCCGGAATAGGTTTGATAGGACACCAAAGCATAGACCCAGTTTTCGACCTTGGGCCTCAGCATGCGAGTGGCTTTAACTCCGTGATTTCGGGCGGTGACAAGAACATCAAGATCGTCCGGCGTAAGAATCTGGTTCCTAAAGACATCCCAGGAGCCTTCAGGCACAGGCGGTTGCATGAAAGCAGGCTGGCTCAGGTCATCGACCACCAATCGCCAGGGTTCGTCTCGGCTGAAGCCAGGGGTTAAGCTTCTCAAGCGCTTTAGCCAGGCCTCCTCTGTGGGCTGACCAGGCAGAACCGCTTGACCTGGTGGTGATTCCGGGAGCGGCTCCGGCTCCAGGGCCAGGGCCCCTAGTTGGCACAGGAAGGCATGCCAGGAATGGCTCTGGTGAGGCAGCAAGGCTGAGTAACTCTCCATTTCATCTCGCTGTAGCAAGGCCAGGAGCCCAGGAAGCGACAGGTTGTCTTGGCTGCCGTCGGTGAGCCGAACATTGAGGAAAGGGTCAGTTAAAAGGTTGCAGTTCATCTCTTTCCCTCCATCAAACGCAAGCCCAAGCGATCGTATGCAAACAGACGTCCGGCATAGCTGAAGACGATTAAGCCTGGCCCACTTCCTGCCGAGGCTATTTGGGGGATATCATCCGGTTCGGCCTCAGGCGCCATCCAGGCCGGGATGGTCAACTGGTCCAAGGGGACACCAAAAGGGCCGGGGACAGGATCAGCAAACTGTACCGACATGTCGTGAAGCCCCAGCCTTGTTACCGCCCTTGCGTCTTCGGACCGGGGAGCGGCGCTAGAGGGGCCAAACGGACGGTCCCACTCCACCAGATGAAGCCGGGCCAAGACGCCTTGGCCCATGCCTCCTCCGACTATTGTCTTTCCATGCTCCTCCCAGCGTGGCCCCAACTCCTGACTCAGCTTTGTAAGAGCCTCCGGGTGCGTCGCTTCCTCGACCAGCGATCGGTTCATGCGAGGTATTTCGATCGGCTGATTTGTCTTCTCCTGGTATTCTAAGATTCGCCAGGTTGCCTCGATGATGCGCAAGTCTTCGTATGCCCGCTCCAGGCCGTAGTTGTATCGTTTCGCTGAGCGGCTAAAAAAGCCTTCGGGGTTTCGCTCCGACGGGACCAGAACGTAGCACTGCGCTTCCTGGGCACAGGGCGGTCTGGGATTGTCATGGCGATGCAACCGGCCTATACGCTGGAGGAGCACGTCCATGGGGCAAAGGTCGGTAATGAGCAAATCGAAATCTACGTCCAGGGACTGCTCCAAAGTCTGGGTGGCGACCAGTATTCTGGGTCGGCGCAGGCTTTCCGCGTCTTTTCCAAAATACGAGAGCACAGTCTGGTCGAGCAATTCCCGGTCTCGGCGGCAAAAACGGGAATGATGCAAGGTCGGAACGCCGTGCGCTTGGAAAAGAAGGGTATGATCTGGTTCTATTAAAGCCTCGATGGCCTGCTGGGTTGCGACTGCGCATCCGACCGTGTTTCGGATGACCAGTACGCATGCTCCTTTTGAGGCCCACTCAACCGCCTGAACGGCCGTTTGATGAAAGTCAGATTGCCAAGGGCAGACGGCCAACCGTACCTTCTTGGAGCGCCTTGATTCGCCTGTATACACCTCAAAAGCGGAGGTTGAAATGAGAGGATAGGGAGTTTTGCGGCAGGTGTTGAGAGAGGGGTGAGGACGGTCAACATGGCCGGGTACAACGCTCTGGGAGAGATATCTATGGCGAGCCGGGCCACCCAGGGTAGCGGACATGAGTAAAACATGTCCCCCCAAAGACCGGAAGATTCTGATCACCCCCAAGGTCAACTCGGTCATGTAGTGGTCGCTGGCATGGACTTCGTCCACAACCAACAGAGAACGTGACAGACCCGCGGCACGTAAATGGGAGTGGGGCACGCGCATGGCGGCCAACAAGGCCTGGTCAATCGTTCCGACCGCAACAGGAGCACTGAGGTACCTCTTAGGATGTTCGCAGGCCCAGCCACGTCGACCTAAGACGGGTTCTCCTTTGTCGATCCACAGGACCTGGAACCCAGGCAGGCGGTAGCCAGACATGTCGTCAACCTTCAAGTAGCCGGGTACGGCAAGGACGGCCGGGGGTGCATCCTGGCCGAAGGTTCTTCGTAGAAATTCGACGATCCTGCCGTGCAGTTGAGAAGCCGCGAAGCGCAGTGGGTTCGCAAAATAGAGTCCATCAGCAAGACCGGCCCAAAACAGGCGGGAAAATAATCGCAAGGCGGCCTCTGTTTTCCCACTGCCGGTCTCAGCCTCGATAATGGTGACACTGCCGGGTTCCGGCAGGGGGATCTGGTCCATAGCCTCCTGCAAGGGGTTGGGTGGAAAGGGAAACTGGAGATTGAACGCCGGTAGGGATTTTCTCCGTAAATGCTCTGTCTTTATACCTGTTTCAACCATGGCTCTGGCAGCTGCCTGACGAGCGAAAGGCATAGGATCGCCTTCCATGGGCCGACCCTTAGTGCCGCAGAACGGGAAGAAGTGTTCATCGGAAGCGAGCCAGTCAGCGAGCATGACCAAGCCGGCGAAAAGATGCTGCAAGGGGGTGGGCGTTGGCAGTGGCGGTGTATGGGGATTAAAAGCATCGGGGAACCATTGTTTAAGACTCCGGTCGAGGTTTTGCAGGGCTTCAAAGGGACTCAATCCCTCTACTTGCCTCCAGAATCGAGCCATCTCGCCTTTGCTGGGTGCTGGACGTCCATCCGGGGCAATTCCGGCTGGAGATCCATGGTGGGAAAGAGAGGCATGAAGCAGTGCATCCAGCCCTTTAGGCTGACCCCATTCCCGAAGCCACGAAAAAATAGACATAAATTTTTTGCTGTTTTCAGGAGTGGCCAACCCTGCCAACACTTGGATGTGACCGCAAGTGTCAACTGAGCCGGGCACGGCTTTTTTCTGAAAACAAGGGGCGTACTTGCCGATGTCATGAAGGGCGGTTAGTACGGCCAATCTTGAAATCTGACCGTTGGTCAGATCAATACCTGACGCGGTGTTCAACCTGGAACGTATGCCAGTTATAGCGGCCAGCGCCTCAAAAGAGGCCGCTACATCGGCGCAATGAGCCTCGAGGGGGTGGTAATGGAGCACCTTCCCCTGACTATCTTTGCTTATTTTACCCCAATAGAAACCCGATGGCATCTTATCCCCCTAACAGCGTCTCCCCCGAAGGTAAAAAATATATTCATATGGTTCCAGTCTGAACCCAAGAGGGACGTCCATTCCCTATGATCAGGCCATTGGCCCCGGCCTCGATGCGCCCCAACGAGGACACGCTCACTGGTCGCCGAGCAATTGTCACTCTCCAACGTACTCAGTCAGGGCAGCCCCGAAGGATTATTATTGAATACATAAAACCCCACGAGTCATTGCAAGTCAATCAGTTATCATCAATCAATAATATTGCTATATTATTTTCTTTGATGCGACAATAACAGCTGTAATTGTCAGATCAGGACAATCTCACGGGGGCAACCGGCTGGACCAGGCGCGGCCAAAAAGCCTCTTGACACCCGCCTTCTGACCCCCTATCCTGTGCCTGACGATCCGGGCGGCCCTTTATCGTGTGGCGGTAGAGGGACGCCGGTTCCGGGATCTCGTGGTGGTGTATCCCGGAACGTGCCCGCAGCCTAATCAACCGCGTCGGTTCTTCGGAAAGGAGAACCGATGGCGGTTTTGTTTTGTCCTGCCTCTGAGTCAAAAACTTCCCATCAAACGGTCGTGATGGGGCTCGATCCCTCCCTGGTCAGCACCGGGGTGGCCGTGGTCGATCCCCAGGGCCGGCCGGTCCATCACGGGGCCGTGGGCTCGCCGGCCGGCCTCGATCCCCCCCAGCGCATCCTGGCCATCGCCGACCGGGTCCTGGCCCTGGCCGCCGAGCACCTGCCCGCGGTCACGGTCATGGAGGGCCTGTCCCTCTACGGGGCTCACGGGGGCACCTCGCTCGACCTGGCCGGCCTGCACCATCACCTCCGCTGCGTCCTGATCGAGCGGCTGCCCCTGATCGGCCACGGGGTCAAGGTGGTCCCGCCGGCGAGCCTCAAGAAGTTCGTGGGCTCGGGCCGGCTGCGCAAGGACGAGATGCGCCTGGCCGTGTTCAAGCGCTGGGGGGTGGAGTTCCCGACCAGCGACGAGGTGGACGCCTACGCCCTGGCCCAGTGGGGCCTGGCCTTCCTGAGGGGCCGGGTGGACCTGAAGCCCGGGCGCCGGAAGGGCCGGGCCGGGAAGGGGGGCCGGCGATGAAGCCCGAGTGGATTCTGACGGTGTGCGGGGCGGCCGGCGCCGTGGGCGCGGCCAGCGGCCGGCCGATCCTGGCCTGGTGGGCGCACCTGATCTGGTGCGGGGTCAACGTCGGCTGGATGGTTCACGACTGGAGCATCGGCCAGCACGCCCAGGCGGCCCAATTCGGCGTCTACCTGCTAGTCGCCGTGTGGGGGGTCTGGCGGTGGCGGCCCGGTGGGGGACGGAGCAGATGAGAGACTACGGCAAGGTACAGACCAAGTTTTGGACTAACCCGGAGACCCAGGGCCTCAGCGACACAGGCAAGCTGCTGTTCCTGTACCTGCTGACCGGCCCGCACACGAGCCGGTTGGGCTGTTTCAGGGTCCCGGACGGCTACATCGCGGACGATCTCGGGTGGGTCTCGGAAACCATATCGATAGGGTTTGGGGAACTGTATCGAAACGGTTTGGCATACCGTTGCCAAAGGACGGGTTGGACCCTTCTTCCGGGCTGGCTGAAGTACAACGGGCCCCTAAACCCGAAAATGGGCCAGTCCTTCGCGGCCGATTTTGAGGACGTCCCGGAGTCGATTTCGCTTTATGGCCGATTTCTTCAGGCCTTACTGGACCACCCCGCGCATTTCCCCAAACCGTTCCTAAACCGTATCGAGACCCTATCGAAACGGTATCGAGACGGTATGCCAAACCATATCGAAACTAAGGAAGCGGAAGCGGAGCTAGAAGCGGAGCTAGAGCCGGAAGCGGAGCCTAGTTTGGGGGGTGATCCCCCTAGCGGGGGATCCCCCCCTGTCCCCGGCGAGCCGGCGACGGCGGGGAGTGACCAGCCGAAACCACCCGAGGAAGGCTCAAGGGCCCAGCCTCCTCCCTGCCCGTACGAGGAGATCGTCGCCGCCTACCACGAGATCCTGCCCGAGCTGCCCCGGGTCAGGGACATATCGCCCAAGCAGGCCCGATTCCGCTTTCTGGCCGCCCGGCTCAGGGAGGACCCGGAGCGCCGGGAGCCGGACTGGTGGCGGGGCTACTTCGAGCGGGTCAGGAAGCAGCCCCTACTCATGGGCTTCAAGACGGACTGGCGGGCCGACTTCGAGTGGCTGGTCAGGCCGGAGAACATGCGCAAGGTCTTGGAGGGCAGGCACGAGCCGCCTGGGCGGGGGGTGGTCTCGGCCACCACCGCCCGTTCCATCGAGAACCTGAGAAACTGGAGGCCCCCCGATGCGGAATAATGATCGATTCATGAAAAACATGCTCGGTCTGGGCGAGGTCTTCGGCAAGGAGATCACCGACCGCCTGGCCGATGTCTACTGGCTGGCCTGCGCCGAGCTGAGCGACGACGAGTTCGCCCTGGCCTGCACTCAGGCGGCCCGGGGGTTGCGCTTTTTTCCTAAGCCGGCCGAGCTCCTGGAATCGGCTCGGGGCGACCCCGAGGCCAGGGCCCTGGAGGCCTGGGGCCAGTTGCAGCAGGCCATTGTCCGGCACGGGCATTGGGAATCAGTCATGTTCGCCGACCCCAAGATCACCCGGGTGGTCAAGCTCCTGGGCGGCTGGCTTGAGGTCTGCAACTGGCAGAACGGCGAGGTCCAGTACCGCCGCCACGAGTTCCTGGCCGCCTACAAGGCCCTCTCCGAGGGCGGCGAGGTCGAGGTCCTGGCCGGGCAGCTCGAGATGGACAACACGGCCAAGGGGCTGCTTGGCTACGTGCCCGAGCCGGTGGTCATCGGCGGCCCGGTTGCGCGGCCGGCGCTCCCAGGCCAGCCCGAGGGCCGGAGGCTGATCCAGGAGCTGGCCGGGCTGGTCGGGGCGGATGAGCCCCGGGAGGCCGACGAGCTCCAGGCCGACCAGCCGGCGGAGGCCTGAGCCGTGGCCAGGAAGCGCCGCCTGATCCCGGCCGGCCTGCCGCCGCGGCTGTTGTGGCTCCTGTTCGCCTACTTCGAGTGGCGGGCGGGCCGGGAGTCGCCCAGGGGCGGCCGGCTGCCCGAGCCGCGCTTTGCCTGGCGCTGGGCCGGCAACGCCCTGGTGGCCGGCTCCTGGTCCGGGCCGGGCGGCCGGTGGCGGACCGGCCAGGCGGCGGTGGAACCGATGGTCCCCTGCACGGCACCCAAGGGGGTGGGGCCCCTGGAGGAGTTCGGCTACGCCTTCGGGGCGCTGCCCGAGGCGGCCCGGGCGGTCCTGGCGGGGTTCGTGGCCAACTGCAATCGTCCCTGGCCGCCCAGGGACGAGAAGGAGGACGAGGGATGGACGGGACTGCTTCAGGCCTTGGACCTGGGGCCCAGGGACTTCGAGAAGGCCTTGCTGAGCTCGTTCGAGCTGCTGGGCGAGGCGGCCAGGACAAGGGGGCTGATCGAATGAGCGAGCGGGAACGGGTTGACCTGGTGGTGGGCCTGGAGGCCATCGGCCGGCAGCTGGGCACGGCCACGGAGGATGCGACCAAGCGGCGGCTGGACTGGCTGGGGGTGCCCTACGCCCGGCTGGGGGATGTCCAGAGCGCCCCCATCTTCACCACCCGGAGGCACATCCAGGAGGCGATTGACCGGGCCTTGGCGGAAAAAAATGAAGATCACCCCATGATCACCCCAACATTGGGGGTTGAAAAGGGGACCGAAATTGAGGCATAATCGCTATAGTTCTCGCGAGGCGTGGGCCAGGGGGAAATCGTTTCCCGGCCACG
>Ga0068712_1004111_pt1 | contig 12699 bp, 13 predicted proteins | sample MTBAKSrepl1MetaG_FD_62987 | JGI IMG/M metagenome (GOLD analysis project Ga0068712, IMG submission 62987) | Enrichment culture microbial communities from Arthur Kill intertidal strait, New Jersey, USA, that are MTBE-degrading - MTBE-AKS1... | ecosystem: Environmental > Aquatic > Marine >... | reverse complement strand
GCCACGCTCGCCGGCGGGTTCCAGCCCAGCGCCCCGCCACCGGACCAGGCGCGGTACAGTTCGCGCAGCGTGCGGGGCACATAGTCGGCGGGCATCAGGTACAGCCCCGAGGCCTTGGAGATCACCGAGAGGGGGATGGGCGAGCCATAGTAGGGCGTGGCAATCGCAATCCAGACCAACAGCAGACCCAGGGCCAGCGCCAGAGGCGCCAGCGCTCGCCCGCCGAGCAGGCGTTGCAGCGCCGTCTGGCGGCGGGTGGCAAAGGGCAGCGCAGCAGGAGACCGCTGCGCAGGGCGCACCGCCAGCCAGCGCAGCCCCCACAGCCCCAGCAACAGCAGCCCCTCGGGGCGGGTCACCGCCGCCAGGCCAGTCAGCGCCGCCGCCAGGCGCGGGCGCCGCTCTGCCTCGGCCCAGAGCGCCCCCAGCACCAGCGCGCCCCAGAGATAGGACTCCATTACGCCGGTGGAGACGGCCAGCATCGGCGAGAACAGCGTCGCGGCCGCGGCCAGGAGCAGAGCCACGGGCCAGTTGCCCGCCATGCGCCGCAGCACGCCCGCCAGGCTGACCATTGCCGCCACGTACCAGAGGGCGTTGGCCCGCACGGCCACCATGGGAAGGTCCAGCGGTCGCGTTATCAAGCCCAGCAGCGTCAGCCAACCGGTATAGAGCGGCGAACTGCTGCCCATCACGCGCTGGCCGGCGTTATAGACCGGCCCCACGCCGCTCAGGATGTTGCGGGCATAGCGCAGGTGGATGTAGCCGTCATCGATAGGCAGCACGGGTACGGCGAAATGCGTATAGACCGCATAAGCCAGCGCACAACAAAAGACGCCGGCGCATGCCCAGGTGAGCGCCTGCAACGCGCGATGGCCTGCCCCGTTGCTCATTCCGCCATCCTCCCCTCTAGCGCCGCTGGCGCAGGCGCGCCGTGGCATAGGCCACCGCCGCCAGCCCGACGCCGCCTACGCCCAGCAGCAGGCCAATGGACAACCCGCCGGAAGGCGCTGCGGGCGCGGGCGTCACCGCAGTGACGACGGTGGCCGGCGCGGGCACCGATGTGTCCGTAGCCGTGGGCATGTCCGTGGGCACAGGTGTGTCTGTCGGCAGAGGCGTGCTGGTGGGAACAGGCGTCTCCGTGAGCTCTGGCGTATCGGTGGGAGCCGGCGTCTCCGTCGGGAGCGGCGTTTCCGTTGGGACCGGTGTCTCTGTGGGCACCGGCGTATCGGTCACCGGCGGGGTCGGCGAGGGAACCTTTGTCTCAGTGGGCGTGTTCGTCGGCGCGGCCGTCGGCGGAGGCGGGGCCGAGGCCACGACGCAGGCGTCATCCCAGAAGGAGGAGTTGTTCTTGACCGGAAACTCGGGATTGCCCCTGGTATAGACCGTCACAAAGTTGCTCTGGGCGATGGCCGACACGGTGAGCTGCACCCAACCATCGTAGGCGTGACCGTCGGCAGTGTACATGCGCGTCTCGCGATCGATCACCGGCGCGGACCAGATCGTGCTGGCGGGCGGAAACGCTCCAAAGCCCACCGGCGTGCCGCCATACGGATCGATTCCCGCCCAGACCTTGTAGTTACCGGGCTCCTCCAGATCCGAGACGGGCAGCCCCCACTCGACGGGGGTATCCTGACCTGTGGCGATCTGCACCCAGATACTGAACGTCACCCGCTGGCCCGGCACGACGGGCACGCGCTGGTAGAACCCGGCATGATGCGTCGAGAACCCGGAAAAGAACTTTTGCGCATAGCGGCCATGGTGCACGCGGTAGGCGCCCTCTTCCAGCACGGCCGCATCCACCACAAAATACTCGATCTCGCGGTTGTACGTCTGATCGCCCAGAATCGCCCAGGGCAGCCAGTTGACCGAAAGCCACGACGAGAGGCTGGTGCCCACCGTCTCACCCTTGTAGAGCCCCTCCTCGAAGGAAAAGTTGGCCGCGAGGTTGCCGGGGCACTGGGCCGAGGCGCCGCCGGCCAGCAGCAGGAACAGCGCGAGGGCGGTGATGGCGATAGCGGACAGGCGGGAAACAGATGGCATCGGGCGTGCTCCATGGATACGGGCTGGGGTCATCAATGGGCCGCACGGCATTGGCCCGGGCACCATTGTAGCCCAAGGCCTTGAGCCGCAAAATGCCGCGCCCCGGGCCGTGCGGTGGGGGTTCGGACCGCCGACGGCGTCGAGTCGCCGTATTGGACTGCGGTCGCCGGCCGTCGGGATCAGGAACGCTGACGTCGTCCCCCTCCGCTTGACCGCCCTCTACCCGGATCGCATACTCCCCGCGCACTCTGCCCGACAGGAGATCAGCGATGCTCATTGCGCCCCTGACCGAGAGCGACCTGCCCGCCTGCGCCGCGCTGCTGATGGACGCCTACAACGGCCCGCCCTGGGACAGCCAGTGGACCCTCGCGTTGGCCACGCGCTACCTCACGGAGCTGCGGCAGATGCCGCGCTTTGTGGGGTTCACCCTGTGCGAGGAGGGCCCCGAGGCGGCGCTGGTCGGGTGCACCTTTGGCCATGAGCGCACCTGGTGGACCGCCGACGAGTTGTTTGTCGACGAGTTGTACGTCGGCCGCGCACACCAGGGGCAGGGCCACGGCGGCCGCCTGCTGGCGCATTTGGAGGAGCACTGCCGCGCGCGGGGGCTGGCCGGCGTTACCCTGCTCACCAACCGCCACATGCCGGCGCTGGGCTTTTACCACGCCCGTAACTATACCCTGGCCGAGCACGTGGCCTTTCTGTACCGCGTGGTGTAGGCGGAGGGGCAGTGCAACGGATGGTCGGGCTCCGCCCGACCGGGTCAGCCAGAGGCTGACCCTCCGCTACCGCCGTCTCTGCAGCACGCTCCTGAGCGCCCCCGCGACGATCTCAGCCTGGCCGGGCTTTAGCGTGTGGGGATGCAGGCGCAACTCGGTCTGCGTCATCCCGCCGAACCCATAGCGCTCCACGGTGATCAGTTGCACGGCGATGCGCGGCTCGTCCGCCAGCAGCCGCCGCGCCGCCTCGACGTGCGTGATCCCGAGGGCGGCCTCGTCCCAGGAGACCGCCGCGTGGGGGATCAGCTGTCCCGTGCCGTAGGGCATCTGGCGCCAGGCGCGCACGCCGCGCAGGCCGCCGGCCGCATCGAGCATGATTTGCACGCGGCGCTCCCACTCAGCCATCTCGGCGGCGTGATCGGCGCGCAGGTACAGTTCCACGGCCTTGACCAGGCCCGCGATCGACTCTTTGTCGGTCTTCATGGCGCGGCCGAGCGCATCGAACGGGCAGTCATTCAGGCGGCAGGCCTCGATCAGATCGGGGCGCCCCAGGATCAGCCCGCTGGCCTGGGGACCGCGCAGGGCCTTGCCGCCGGAAAAGACCACCAGATCGGCGCCCTCGGCGGTGTAGCGGCTGAAGTTGCTCACAGGCGGCACCTCCGCGGCGGCATCGACGATCACGGGCACGCCGGCGGCGTGGGCGATCTCCGCAACTTTCGGCAGAGGCAGCGCCTCCTGGGTACAGAACCAGGCGAAGGTGTAATAGACGCCGGCGGTCTGTTCATCGATGGCCGCTGCCAGCGCATCCGGGTCCGGGGCCACGTCGGTCAGGCGCCCCCCGGAGAGGAGCAGCGCCCGGTCGTAGGGGTTGCGGTGCGCCGGCTGCACCAAAAAGCGATGCTTGAGGCCAGCGGTCTCGGGTAACTGCGCGATGCGCGCCGGATCGGTGCCCGTCATGCAGGCCGCGGCCATCAGGGCGATGCCCGCCGTGGCGCTGCCGCAGACGTGCGCCGCCTCCACGCCGATCAGTTCGGCGACGCGTTGCCCCGCGGCCAGGTGCAGCTCGTCCATATCTACGAACTGCTCTGCTGCGGAGGCCATGGCGGCCACGACTGCGGGCGGCATCAGGGAGCCCCCCAGCCGGGTCAGCGTCCCCGCGGCGTTGATCAGCGGTCGCACACCGAGCGCGTCATACATGCTCATCTGTGGCCCTCCTTGCTGGCGGCTATCCCTCGCCGGCCGTGATCACACGCATCTGCTCAACGCTGGCGCCGGGCGCGAACGCGTGCACGATGGCGACGATCCCATGGAGCTGCGCCTGCACGAGATCTGCCGGCACCCCCGGCGGGGCGTAGGAGACATAGAGCACCTGGGTTGTCTCCGGGGTGATGGGCGAGCGGTTGTCCTGGCCATAGAGATCGAGCAGGCGATGCCCTCGGCGTCGCGCATGACCATGTCACCGGCATGAACCTCGCGGGCCGTGCCGTTCATCATCGTCATCCTCTCGCCCGCGCGCGAGACGTCAATGATCACCGGCTCGCGTAGCCGGTCAACGTCGTGGCCCGCCGTGAGAACCAACGTCTCCAGCTCGCTGGCAAAGTTGGCGTCCACCAGGGGCGAGACGTTGGGCAGATTCTTGCCTTTCAGGATCGACTCGAGCTGCAGCTGCACGTGGTAGGTCTTGGTGAACCGTTTATAGTAGCGCTGGTAGGCCGCCAGCACCGGCAGCGCCAGCAGGTCCTGGCGGGTCTGGCCGGCATAGCGCGAGCGCAAGCGGTCCTCGACGCCACGCTTGAGGGGGTCCAGGATGTCGCGTGGATCAGTGTTCGAGGCGCCGGAGATCTCCAGCAGCCCCACGGCGCCGCCGGGGTGGGCGCTGTGCCAATCAGCGGTAGCAGTGATCGAGAGCATGGAACCTCCTACGTTGCAGGCGCCCCGAGCGCCAGCCGTGCTCCTCGCTGACCGGCGCGACCGGCGTGGCGCGGACGGCCACCGCCCGGGCATAGACCGCGTCGGGATCGGCGACGGTGAGGATCAAGCGTACAGTGCTGCCGCCCAGCGTCTGCGGAGAGGGGTTGCCGTGCTCCGGGGCTTCGTCGCTGAGCCAGAACTCGGCACCATCCATCGACAGCCGCGAGACCACGGCGCCGTCCGAGCTTTCGATGTGGTAGACCTCGAGCGCGCCAAAGGCAGCGATGTACCAGGCCACGGCCGCAGCGCCACCGCGCACCGCCAGCCAGGGAGCGAGGGTGGTGGAGATCAGGCGCTGATGTCTACCGGTCGGCATGATCACCTCGCAAGGAGCCAGAAGTGAAAGATATTCACCGAGTACAGATGGCTCGGAACCTGCTAAGACAGGAACGCGAGTCTGGAGACCCGCGCCCCTTCAGTGACCTGGACCGCCGACAAGCGCAGTACCCTACGCCGTCGGCTCCGGACCGGCCTGTAAGGCCGCGGTCCCTCGGTCACCGGACCGCCGACATTCCTGTCGGCTCCGGAGCGGCCTGTAAGCCCGCGGCCCGTACGCCGACGGCCGCGGACACGGGCTATAGGCCCACAGGCGACCGACAACCGAGCTAGTCCTGCCGAAATGAGACCCAGAAATCGTCAGATGCCGACAGGAATGTCGGCGGTCCGTGCCTGTCTGGTTCAACGGCAACGGCAATCGCTGGCGCCTCCGGTGCACGGCGGGCTGTAAGCCCACCGTCCAGGTGCTGGTTAAAGCCCACCGCCCGAGTGCCGGCTAAAGCTGGCGCACGCGCCCCAGTAATCCTGAACCGCCGGCATTGCCTTTGGGCAGCACAGTTCGCCGGCCACCGGAATCGCGGGTCTGGAGACCCGCGCCCCAGGGGGGGCGTCCACATCCATATCGTCCATCGTCCGTGGTCCATGGTCTGGAACCAACGCGCCCACGCGTAACGCGTAACGTTCTCCTACGGGTAAATCCTCCCCATGGTCCGCGGGAAGGGGATCGTCTCGCGGATGTGATGCAGGCCGCACATCCAGGAGACGGTGCGCTCGACACCCAGGCCAAAGCCCGAGTGAGGCACGGCGCCGTAGCGGCGCAGGTCCAGGTACCACTCAAAGGCCTCGCGGGGGAGCTTGTGCTCCTCGATGCGCCGCTCCAGCAGCGCCAGGTCGTGAGCGCGCTGGCCTCCGCCGATGATCTCACCGTACCCCTCGGGGGCGATCAGGTCCACCGAAAGGGAGAGCTCGGGATTGGTCTCGTCCTCGGCCATATAAAAGGCCTTGGAGCGGGCGGGATAGCGGTGCACAAAGACCGGCCGGTCAAAATGGTTGCCCAGGATCGTCTCGTGCGGCGCGCCAAAGTCGTCGCCCCACTCCAGCGGCTCGCCCGCCTCAGCCAGGATCTTGAGCGCGTCGTCATACGAGATACGCGGGAAGGGCGCGACAATGGCCTCGAGCTTGCTCACGTCGCGCTCGAGGATCTCCAGCTCGGGGCGACATTTGGCCACCACCTGCTGCGCGATGTAGGCCACCAGCTGCTCCTCCACCTCCATGCAGCCGTCCAGATCCACATAAGCCATCTCGGGCTCGACCATCCAAAACTCGATCAGGTGGCGGCGAGTCTTACTCTTTTCCGCGCGGAAGGTGGGGCCAAAGCAATAGACCTTGCCAAAGGCGCCGATGGTGGCCTCGTTATAGAGCTGGCCGGACTGGCTGAGGTAGGCCTTTTCGCCAAAGTACTCGGTCTCAAAGAGCGTGGTGGTGCCCTCGCAGGCCGCGGGGGTGAGGATGGGGGTGTCCACCAGCAAAAAGCCGTGGTCGTCCAGCCAGTCGCGGATGGCGCGGATGACGGCGGCGCGCACGCGCATGATCGCCCACTGGGAGGGAGCCCGCAGCCAGAGGTGACGGTTCTCCATGAGAAAGTCGACGCCGTGGGATTTGAGCGCGATCGGGTATTCCCCCGCCAGTTGCACGATCTCAAACGCGGTGAGGCCCAGCTCGTAGCCGCCGGTGGCGCGGTCGTCGGCGCGCACGATGCCCGTGGCGATCACCGAGGACTCTTGCGTCGCCTGCGCGGCGGCCTCCCAGGAGGCAGGGTCGATCTCTTTCTTGAACGCCACCGACTGGACCATGCCGGTGCCATCGCGCACCAGCAGGAACTGGAGCCGGCCGCTGTCCCGCTTGTTGTACAGCCAGCCCTTGACGGTGACCTCTTGCCCGACATAGTCGCCGATCTTGCCTATCGTTACGTGCTCTGCCACGGTGCAGCCTCCTGGCGTCGTGCTCAAGAGGGATTGTAGGGGGGGAGACAGAGGGCGTCAAGGCCCCCACCCCTTGCCCCTCCCCCGTTGACGGGGGAGGGGTTGGGGAGAGGGCCAGTTTCCCGGGAGAGTGCTGAACTGTCAGCTGGTTCTCCCCTCCTGCTCCTCGCACGCTCTTCGTATCCGCTCCAGCGTGCCCGGCAGGTCCCTGAGCACCTCATCGTTGGTGATGCGCAGGACGCGCAGACCCAGTTCTGCCAGGGTGGCGCCCCGCGCGGCGTCGGCCTCACGCTCGGCCAGGTGGATGAGGCCGTCGACCTCGACCACCAGCCTGCGGGCGGGGCAGTAGAAATCGACAATGCAAGAGCGAAAGGGGTGCTGGCGGCGGAACCGCAAGCCGTCCAACTGGTGCCCGCGCAGCGCCTGCCAGAGCACCTTTTCTGCCGGCGTCATTCTCTGGCGCAACTCCCGCGCCAGGCGCTGCATCCGCTCCGAGGTGCGGATGAGCCGGTGCTCCTGGATGAAATCGGGGTCGCTGCCGTCGGGAATGGAGGGTTTCCGGGGTGTCATGGTAAACAGATTGTAGAGACTGTTGTTGCCGGTGCAAGCCGCCCCCGGCCCGCCCTCTCCCCCAACCCCTCCCCCGTTAACGGGGGAGGGGCAAGGGGTGGGGGCCAACGCGTCAGCGCGCAACGCGCCAACGCCTCCCGTCACCGCTTTCGCTTGCGCTCGACCCCTCCCGTCGGCTAGAATGGGGCGCAGAATGCTCGAAAGAGGTCACATGGCCGACACCATCACACAGGACGAGATCAACGCCATCCTCTGGCGTGCAACCGATACCTTCCGCGGCGCGGGCCCTGCGCGCCGGGGCACCAGGTCTGGCGCTGTCGAGAATGTGCGATGGCAGGCTACCAGCGGGAGTGGCTACTGATCGGCGGTTGCACGTAGCCGCGGCTACCGAAGAAGGGACGAAGGCAGCGTTCTGCTGACGGGCGAGGTGAGGGTGTGAAGTGAGTCTGCAGAAGTGCGCCCTCGGAGGAGAGGACAGATGACGGGCAAGTATCCTAATCAGCGATGCGCGATCTGCGGTGAGCCGCTGGAGAGCCCGGAGTTCGCCAGCAACTACTCGAACTTCGTCTGTCAAGGCTGCAATCGCCGCGCAGTGAACGCCGAAGGGAAAGTCCCGCGTCACAACTCGATGGGAGACGACGGAGATAATCCCGTGTATATTGACGGAGTCAAGTGCTGGCGTCGGTACAGGTATGGCGGACATATCGCGATGCGAGATGATGACGACTGCGCGGATCTCTTTGCGTTCTACAGGCTGCACAGCTGGGGATGACAGAAGGTGTCACGGCGCTGCAGGCGCAGAAGCGGGGGCTGATGCAGCAGCTGCTGACGGGCGAGGTAAGGGTGAAGGTCACATAGCTGCTGCCGTGCTCGAATCGCGGTAGTATTGCGTTCATCGAAGCATATACAGTAAGGAGTGATGCGTGGACCAGATCAAAGAGTCCAAGATCAAAGTCGATTCCATGAGGATGAGCGATCTGCTAGTGAGTCTACGAAGCGGAAAGCTGCAGGTCCCGAGGTTCCAGCGCGACTTTGTATGGTCAGTCTCCAAGACCCGCGCGCTGCTAGACTCAATCTACAAGGAGTTCCCGATCGGATCCTTCTTTCTCTGGCGCGTCCCAGCCGATCATGCCAGCATGATCAAGCCCAGGACTGAGCTGGGGTTCCCACCGCCACCACCGCACGAGTCGGTGTTGTACATTTTGGATGGCCAGCAGAGGCTGACCTCTCTTTACTGTGTTCTGAGCGGTCTGAAACTCGGTTCGCGTGACTATGGTCGAGTCTGTCTGGACATCGAGGCCGCGAAGCGGTACGACGCGCGGGAGTCTGATGACTATGATGGAGATGATGATGTCGACGAAAACGGGGAGCCTCGTGGCGGGATCTTCGTCTATCGTGCTCCTGACGAGAAGCGATTCCTTTCTGTTTCCAGCGTCTTCTCTGGAGATTGGGACCTATTCGAACCACTGGATCCAGAGGATCGGCCAATCGTCGGCAAAGCTGGAAAGTTACTGCGTGAATACCCATTCTCTGTAGTGCTCATACAGGAGCAGACATTTACCGATGCAATCCAGATCTTCCAGAGAATAAACCAGGGCGGCAAACGCCTCAGCCGTTTCGATCTGATTTGTGCGAACGTGTGGACGGAGAGCTTTGACTTGCGCAAGCGCGTTGAGAGCCACAACGGCGAATTCAAGAAACGTGGGTTCGGCGAGCTTGACGTCACCATTTACACGCAAGCTCTTGCATTGCTCGCCAAAGAGTCATGTCGGGTACCGCAGCTCATGTCGCTTGAGACTGAGGAGCTTCGGAGTTGGTGGAGCCCGGCGACTGCGGCGATCGAGCGCGCTGTATCATTTGCATCTTCTGAGCTAGGTGTCAAACGAGCGAACTGCCTGCCGTACAGAGGCATCATCCCCGTGCTCGCCTACGTGCTTCACCATGCGCCAAGCAGCACCCTAGATGGCTCGCAGACCAGGATTCTGTGGGAATGGTTCTGGCGTGTGTCACTGTCCGAAAGATATAGCAGCACTAGCCCTGCGCGGATGGAAGAGGACTGCAGGCTGCTGCGAGACATGTTCGACGGCGCACCCGTCAGATTCCCGTACGCTCCGCGACTGACCCCCGAAGCAGTGGCCAGGACCCGCATGACCAGTACAGCATCCGCCATAAGGAACGCATTCCTGTGCATGCTGAATCTCAGAGGGCCGCGGAACATAAAGAGCGGTAGTCGCATCGCCTTGTCAGACGAGTACTACTCAGAACTGACCAGAGCAGAGAGGCACCATGTCTTCCCCTATGCACTGCTCAGACGACAGGGTAGATCGCTCGCTGCCGCGCAATCAATTGCCAACTTCTGCTACTTGCCGGCTGATCTGAACAAAGAGATTAGTGACGATCCGCCAAGCCAGTACCTGACCCGTTACCGTCGCTCGAACGCAGAGTTCACAGACTCGCTCGGCAGTCAGCTTCTGTCTGTGGCTCCTGACTCTGGGCTGTGGTCCAGCGACTACGATGCCTTCATCGCAGAGCGCTCTTGCGATATCGCGGACGCCCTGCTACGGCTGGTTGACGTCGGGTCTAGTGCGGTGATAGCTCAGGCATCTGCCCTAAAGGCAAGACTCGATCAGGTGGAAAATGATCTGCGCGACGCTATCCATGGCCGGCTCGTCAGCGACGTCGGCGAAGATTACTGGTCACAGACGATTCCGAGCGATGTGATTCACAACTGCCGCCTAAGAACCAAGGAGCGGCTGGACCACAATCCTCAGCTGCGGGCACGCGACTTGGCAGGCGCTCGGCAGCAACTGGATTTCTGTGACGTATCCGACTATGAGCGCATTCTGCTAAGCAACTGGGGTACCTTCCAGTCTACATTCCGTAACAAGTCTGACGTGCAGAAGCACATGAGCAGCTTTCGAAACCTCCGGAACTGCGTCGCTCATTCGCGGGAACCAACGACGATAGAGCGAAAGATGGGCGAAGCAGCGCTGATCTGGCTCGAGGGAGTTTTGAGCAGAGAACTAGACGATGAGCTCTTGGAGCTCGAGTACCAGGAAGAGGTGCAGTGAACACTACTTCCTTCCGCGAAGAGCTGCTCCCGCAGATCCCCGCCCTGCGGCTGCTGATGGCGCTGGGGTACCGGTACCTCACGCCTTCTAAGGCCCTGGCCTGCGGGGCAACAGCGAGCGGCTTGTGCTGCTGGAGGGCGTGCTGGCCCCGTGCTGAGGATTGGTAGCCAGGTTCCATTGAAAAAGAACGGCCACCCTTTATAATGGAAGGGCAGCCTGCCACAGATCTTTTCAACGGAAGGACATGAGGCCAGGGAATCGTGAGACCAGAGAGTTTCACCAAGACGGCGCCCGGACAGGTCGTGCAGGCAGAGACGGAAGGCAAGTCCTACTGGGCCTTTGTCCCTGATCCCCTGCCGCCCAGGCTCGATGTTGACTGGGAACTGGCAGCCCTCATTGCAGACGCTACGGGCGCCCTGCGCGAACTGAACGGCTACGGCAGACGCATGCGTAATCCCAGTTTGCTGATCGTCCCATTCCTGCAGCGGGAGGCCGTACTCTCGTCACGCATCGAAGGCACGCAGGCCGGGATCGCTGACCTGTACGCCAGAGAGGGCGAGCAGCTGGCCCTTCCGGGTCTGGCACCCCGTCCTGTCAGTCCGGATGTGCGCGAGGTCAGCAACTATGTGCGGGCTCTCCAGGAGGGCCTCCGGCGGCTCCCAGAACTGCCGGTGTCCTGGCGTCTGATCCGTGAGCTCCATGGCGTTCTGCTGGAAGGCGTGCGCGGGCGGAACAGGCACCCGGGCCAGTTCAGGCAGACCCCGAACTATATCGCGCCATCAGACACGGTGCCCATCCACGAAGCGCGCTTTGTGCCGCCCCCGGTTCCACAGATGCGTCAAGCGCTTAACGAGTTGGAAATCTATCTCCATGCTCAGGATCAGTACCCGGCGCTGGTGCGGCTGGCCCTCGTGCACTACCAGTTCGAGACGATCCACCCCTTTGAGGATGGAAACGGCCGCCTGGGGCGCTTGCTGGTCTCGCTGTTGCTGATCGACTGGGGGCTGTTGTCACTGCCATTGCTCTACCTCAGCGCGTACCTGGAAAAGCATCGCGACGAGTACTATGACTTGCTCTACAGGGTGAGTACCGCCGGCGCGTGGAACGACTGGCTCCGGTTCTTTCTGCTGGGCGTCCGAGAGCAGGCGGACGCTGCCATGCGGCTCTCTGGTGCGCTGATCGACGTAGAAGAGAGCTGGCACAGCCGGCTCGCGGGGGCGCGCGCCTCTGCGCTTGCACAACGTCTGGCAGACGGCCTTTTCGCGTTGCCAGTCCTTTCCGTAAACAATGCAGCCGGGTTGCTCGAGACCAGTTACCAGACTGCCCGATACAATGTGAACAAGTTGCTAGAGTTGGGCATCCTCCGGGAGGCCGCTCCCGGAACGCGCGAGCAGATATACGTGGCCACCGACATCCTGAATCTGATGGTAGAGCCCACTGCAGATGATGGGCGGGGCACCCATTAATAAAGATCGCTAGTTCTTTTCAATGGAATGGCCGCTCATTGAAAAACTCTTGAATGAGGAAAAGTCGAGGTCCCGTCAGATTATGTCCCTGTCCTTTCGAAAAGAGCTGATCTCACAGATGCCCGCCCTGCGGCCGCTGATGGCGCTGGGGTACCGGTACCTCCAGCCTTCCGAGGCCCTGGCGCTGCGGGGCAACGGCGAGCGGTGGGCAGGCAAACGATGATCAGTAGCGTGAGGAGACCAGCGCGATGAGCGAACCGACTGTGCCCGAGTCCGCTTCCGCCATCCTGATGTACCAGACGGAGGATGGGCGCACGCGCATCGGCGTGCGCCTGGCGGAGGATAACGTCTGGCTGACCCAGGCGGCGATGGTGGAGCTGTATCAGACAACCAAACAGAACATCAGCTTGCATCTGAACAACATCTATCGTGAGGGCGAGCTCGACCGAGAGGCAACTGTCAAGGATTACTTGACAGTTCAGGTGGAGGGTGGGCGGCAGGTACAGCGCTCAATCGAGCACTACAACCTCGATGCGATCCTCGCGGTGGGCTACCGGGTGCGTTCCCACCGGGGCACCCAGTTCCGGCGCTGGGCAACCGACCACCTGCG
>Ga0068712_1004107_pt1 | contig 12707 bp, 7 predicted proteins | sample MTBAKSrepl1MetaG_FD_62987 | JGI IMG/M metagenome (GOLD analysis project Ga0068712, IMG submission 62987) | Enrichment culture microbial communities from Arthur Kill intertidal strait, New Jersey, USA, that are MTBE-degrading - MTBE-AKS1... | ecosystem: Environmental > Aquatic > Marine >... | reverse complement strand
CGGCCTGGCTTCTCCGGGCGGCTCGACGGCCTTGCGGACCAGTTGAACCCGCCGTTCCGTGCTGGTAAAGGTGCCGTCTTTTTCAGCAAAGCTGGCCGCCGGCAGAACCACATCCGCCAGTTCGGCCGTCTCGGTCAGAAAAATATCCTGAACCGCCAGAAAATCCAGCCGGGCCAGTGCGGCTCGGGCATGTCCCAGATCCGGTTCGCTCATCATGGGGTTTTCACCGATAATATAGACGGCCTTGAGCCGGTCTTCGTGGGCCTCGCGGAACATGTCCGTAAGGGTCAAACCGGGGACCGCACTTAATTCACATCCCCAGGCCTTTTGAAATTTAGCTGAAACGGCCGGATCGTTTACGCGCTGATAACCCGGAAAAACATTGGGCAAAGCGCCAAGATCGCAGGCACCCTGGACATTGTTCTGACCCCGCAGAGGGGCAAATCCGGTTCCTTCCCGGCCGATATTTCCCGTCAGCATCAGCAGGTTGGCAACGGCCTTGACGTTGTCCGTGCCGGTGATATGCTGAGTGATGCCCATCCCGTACAGGACCATGGCGCGTTTGGCTCGTCCGAAGCGGATGGCGGCCTGCCGAATGGCTTCAACCGAAACGCCGGTAATACCGGCAACTCTTTCCGGTGTATAGGATTTTAAGGATTCCCGGAAGGGCTCAAATTCTTCACACCGATCTTTGATAAACAGCAGGTCGTAAGCTTCCATCTGAACGATCAGGTTCATGATCCCATTTAAAAGCGCCACATCCGTACCGGGTTTATGGTTTAAATAGACTGCGGCTCTGGCGCTTAATTCGGTGGCGCGGGGGTCTGCCACAATCAGATCGGTTCCGTTGCCTCTGAGCGCCTGTTTGATTTTCCGGCCGATAACCGGGTGGCATTCAGTGGTATTGGAACCGATCACAAAGAGGAGATCGGCCCGATCTATGTCGGCAATGGAGTTGCTCATAGCCCCGTCGCCGAAGGCCGCCAACGCCGCTGCAACGGTAGAAGCATGGCAGAGGCGGGCGCAGTGGTCCACGTTGTGGGTGCCGACAACGGCCCGGGCAAACTTTTGAATGACATAATTGTCTTCATTGGTGCACTTAGCCGAACTGAGGACCCCGATGGCATCGGGGCCATGCCCTGTGCGAACGGCGGCGAGCCGGTCGGCAACGACCTCCAGGGCCTCATCCCAGCCGGCTTCCCGGAAAAGTTCCCATTTATTATCCGAAACCATCCCCTTGGGAATACCCTTTTTGCGAATCAGCGGCCGCTTCAGCCGGTCGGCATGATGGACGAAATCCAAACCAAAGCGGCCTTTGACGCAGAGCGCCCCCCGGTTGACCGGACTTTCCCTGTCGCCCCGGACCCGGACGATTTTCTGCCCGCGCACTCCCAAATAAATGCCACAGCCGACGCCGCAATAGGGACAGATGGTCTGAATCTCTTTTTGAGGCTGAATGGCATCTTTGATCATCAATGCGCCGGTGGGGCAGCGTTCGACGCACTCCCCGCAGCTCTGACAGACGGAATCGACGATGGGTTTGGCACCGAAGGCGCTGATCCGGGTCTGATATCCCCGGAACGCAAAGTCGATCGCGCCGATCCCTTGAAGCTCGCTGCAGACCCGGACGCATTTGCCGCACAGGATGCATTTGTTGGGATCGATGGTAAAGGCGGGATTGGAGGCGTCAACGGGCCGCGCAAGGGTCCCTCGCCGCAGCCGGTCCACAACGCTTTTTCTGGCCCCGAGATATCTGGCCACGGCGAGCAGTTCGCAATCCCGGCTCTTGTCGCAGACCAGACAGTCATAGGGATGGTTGGCAATCGCCAGTTCCACGATGGTGCGACGCACTTCCTGAATTTCATCGGTTTCGGTCCGGATGACCATCCCTTCCTGAACCGGGGTGGTGCACGCAGTGGGCAGCCCGCGCAGGCCGTCGACCTGAACGATGCACAGGCGACAGGCCCCATAGGGCTTGAGTTCCGGATCATGGCACAATGTCGGCACATAAATTCCGGCCGCCTGAATCGCCTCTAAAATAGTGCCGTCCCCAGGGACTTGATATTTTTGTCCGTCGATCGTTACCTGAATCGTTTTCACAGGACTCACCTCCTATGTCTGCCAGCATTAATGAATCTTAATCGCCTCAAACTTGCAGGCCTGATAGCATTCCCCGCATTTGACGCACCGATCCTGCAGGATTTGGTGCGGCACTTTCTTTTCGCCCATGATGGCCCCGGCCTCACACTTGCGCATGCAGACTCCGCAGCCGTTACATTTTTCCGGATCGATTTCATAATGGAACAGCGGCTTGCATACGCCCGCCGGGCATTTGCGATCGCGGACATGCGCGTCGTATTCGCTGCGAAAATATCTCAGGGTCGACAGGACCGGGTTGGGAGCGGTCTGCCCCAGCCCGCACAGAGACCCTTTCTGAATCGTTTTGCTCAGTGTTTCCAGAAGCTCCAGGTCTTGCGGCTCGCTCCGGCCCGTACAGATATCTTCGAGGATATCCAGCATCTGTTTGGTGCCCAAACGGCACGGCAGGCACTTGCCGCAGGACTCGGACTGGGTGAAGGTCAGGAAATAACGGGCGATATCCGCAATACAGGTGTCTTCATCCAGGACCACCATCCCGCCGGACCCCATGATGGAGCCGGCCGCGGCCAGAGATTCATAGTCCACCGGCAGATCCCGGTGACTCATGGGGATACATCCCCCCGAGGGCCCCCCGGTCTGCACCGCCTTTAATTTTTTACCCTTAACCCCGCCGCCGCCGATCCCGTCGATGATTTCCCCCAGTTTGATTCCCATCGGCACTTCAATCAAACCGGTGCGCTTCACCTTGCCGGCCAGGGAGAAGGTTTTGGTTCCGCGACTTTTTTCAGTTCCGAAACCGGCGTACCAGTCGGCCCCCTTTTCCAGGATGGCCGAGACATTGCCGAAGGTCTCCACGTTATTAATGTTTGTGGGTTTTTCCCATAGACCGGAATGCGCCGGGAAGGGGGGGCGGGGGCGCGGCATCCCCCGGGCGCCCTGAATCGATGCCATCAGGGCGGTTTCCTCGCCGCAGACAAAAGCACCGGCGCCCTGTTTGATCTGCACCTGAAACTGAAAGCGCGATCCCAGGATCCCTTTCCCCAAAAGCCCATATGTGTTCATCTGTTTAAGAGCGGTTTCAACCCGCTGGATGGCCAGGGGGTATTCCGCCCGGGCGTAGATGTAGCCCTCGGCTGAACCAATGGCATACGCGCCGATCAGCAGCCCCTCGAGGACCGCGTGGGGGTCGCCTTCCAGGAGCGATCGGTCCATAAACGCACCCGGGTCACCCTCGTCGGCATTACAGACGATATACCTGGTTTTGCTCTGGGTTTTAGCGGCAAATTCCCATTTAAGGCCGGTGGGAAAACCGGCGCCGCCGCGTCCCCTCAGACCGGATGCCTTTATTTCCCGGATGACTTCTTCCGGCGGCATCTCCAGGGCACGCCGAAGACCGCTGTAGCCGCCCCGGGCGATGTAGTGATCGATATTTTCAGGATCGATCAGGCCGCAATTGCGCAGGGCGATCCGGACCTGGGGACGAATCATGGGAAGTTCATGAAACCGGGGGATTCCCTCTATGGATCCGTTTCCGAGCGTACAGGCGGCCAGGCGGGGACTGGGGTCATCCTCCAGAATATAACGGCTTAGAATTTCCTCTGCTTTTTCCGGGTTTAGATTGCCGTAGTAGATAAACGGCCGGCCGGGTTTACGCACCGCCATGAGCGGTTCCAGATAGCACAGGCCGATACAGCCGACTTCCATTACCCGGCCCAAATAGTGGGTTTTTTTAAACGTCCGCTTCACGGCCGCCAGAACAGCCCCGGCACCGGCGGCTTTGCCGCAAGTCCCCATGCCGATTTGAACAAGGGGCTGGGGGAGATTTTCAAGAAAATTCCATTCTCGATCGGCTTTGGTTTTCATGGAAGTGTAGTCCATGTCATCCTCCTTATGAATCCGTCTGAGCGGACCCGGACACATCCTCTTTCTTTATGGTTTCCAATGTTTTTATGGTGTCCGATGGATTCATGCGGCCCTTGACCGTCTCATCCACCAGGACGACCGGCGCCAGCGCGCATGAGCCGAAGCATGCCACCGTTTCCAGGGTAAACATTCGATCCGCGCTGGTTTCTCCCGGCTTCAGGTTTAAACGGTTTTTGATTTCATCCAGGATCTTATCCGACCCCCGCACATGACAGGCGGTCCCGCGACAGACCCGAAGGATATGTTTGCCGATGGGATGAAAACGAAACTGTTCATAAAAAGTCGCCACCCCAAAGACTGTCGCAGCGGGCGTTTTGGTAAAGCGTGCGATTTCCAGCAAAACCTTTTCAGGCAAATAGCCCAGTTTTTTCTGGGCCTTTTGCAGTATCGGAATCAGTTCATCCGGACGTCCCTGGAAGGTTTCCCGGATCTGCATCAGCAACTGCCGGATTTCAAATGGATCTTCTTTCGTCAGGTATTGAAATCTGCTTGCTTCCATAACATCCTCCCCTTTTTACCACCTTTTTTTGTAGGCAATCCCTGGTCTCACCAGCGTTCCATTTCCAGACGCGCCCGGATCCACTGAAGCTGCCTTTCGGTCAGTTTGCCCACATTCCGGTTGATCCATGCCAGATCTCCGGAAACAATGGCCGCCTTGGCCATGTTTGAAAGTTTGTAGTCTTTTAAGGCCGCTGAACCGTTTTTTAGCAAATCCGCCCAGAAACCTTCATCCTCGCCGGCACGGGTTAAAACCCGGATGACTTCCTGCTTCTGGATCAGTTTGCCTTCTGCCGTATCGACCTTTTCAACCGGAGCTTGGGCGGCCGGAACCTTTTGGATTTTCAAGGCGCCTTCAACCGCCAGTTTGAATTCATCGTCCGTAAAGGGCTTGGGGAGATAGTCATGGGCGCCCAACCGCATGGCTTCCACGGCTGAAGATACGGTGGAGTATCCCGTGATGACCACCACGCCCGTTTGCGGACGTCGGGCTTTGACCCTTTTGATGACTTCCATGCCGTCAATGTCCGGCAGACGGAGGTCGGCAATCAGAAGATCAAACCCTTTTCGCTCGAACCGATCAAGGGCGCTTTGCCCCGTCATGGCCAGGTCGACCGAGTAACCTTCTTCGGTAAGTACCATCTCAAGCCCCTTGGCAACACTGAGTTCGTCCTCCATTACCAGTATCCGGGGCCAATCTGGATGATCAGGCCGAATTATTTCATGGAGCTGGCTCATCAGTTTTCCTCCTTTTCGAAGCATGTTGTCTGGAAAAAGTTTTTTCTAAACACCTCTTTAGCAAGTGTCGTTCCAATCCTGCCGGAATTGTGCTTTGACCCGCTTAATTTTCTATTTATTTGTTTTTATTCTGAAATATATAAACAGGGAAAGCTTTCTGCATAAAGAGGACATGGAAGGAACGTATAAATATTTATACGCTCTTGGCCCAGGCCGGACAATTTAAATTGCAAATAGAATGGGTTATGTGTGTATATGCGGATGGATAGGTTTGAGGGGTTTCATACGGCGGCTAGTCTGACGGGCCGGAATCATTTGGCAGGGCGGATATGTGATGTTTTTTCATCAACGCATAAAAGTTAGGACGCTGCATGCCGACCTTTTCAGCCGCTTGGCTGATATTCCCGCCGCAGTCTTTCAGCGCCTTGATAGCAAAAGCTTTTTCCGATTGGCCATAATTTTCGGCAACAATCCTTTTTTTCAGGGCTTTGAGTTCTTCCAGGGTACGGGGAATTGAATTTTCCTTCCAGGATTGTTTGACCTGCAAGTGATCCATCAGGTATAAAAAGTCGAGAATATCATGATCGGCCAGAATGACCAGCCGTTCAATAACATTTTTAAGCTGCCGGACATTCCCCGGCCAGTCATGCTTTATGAGCATTTCCAAGGCATCATCCGAAAAGCCGTCAATTTTTTTGCCGGTCTTTCGGCAGAAATGCCTCAGATAGTAGTAGGCAATTTTAGGAATATCATCTTTGCGTTCACGCAGCGGGGGAATGAAAATAGGAAACACATTTAAACGATAAAAAAGGTCATCCCTGAATTTACCCTGACCCGCCAAGACCTTGAGATCCTGATTGGTGGCCGCAATGATCCGGATATTGGTCTTTTTAAAATGGGAAGCGCCCACCGGTTTATATTCGCACGCCTCCAGAACCCTTAACAGTTTACCCTGAGTTTCCAGATTCAAATTGGCGATATCGTCTAAGAAAAGGGTGCCTTCATGAGCCATTTCGAAAATACCGGCCTTTTCCTGGACGGCCCCGGTAAAGGCGCCCTTGACATGTCCGAAGAGTTCGCTTTCGAGCAGGCCGGAAGAAAGCGTGCTGCAGTCCATCGCCACGAATTGGCGGGCAGCCCGCCCACTGCGGGCATGGATGGCCCGGGCGAACAACTCTTTGCCGGTACCGCTCTCTCCGTACAAAAGGACCGTGCTGTCGGTCGGCGCCACTTTTAATATGTTGTCGAAAATCTGGATAATCCTCGGATGTTGACCCACGATGTTGTCGAAGGTATAACGCCCGAAAAGTTCTTTGCGCAAAGAAATATTTTCTTCTTCAAGCTGTCTTTTTTGAATGGCTTTTTCCACCGTTAAAATCAGCTCATCATCAAAAAAGGGCTTGGCAAGATAATCAAACGCACCCAGCTTCATGGCGGCAACCGCAGTGGCAACGGTCGCATACCCGGTCATCATAATAATATATACGTCCGGTTTTTCCATGCGGACGGTTTTAAGTATTTCCATTCCGTCGATGTCGGGAAGTTTCAAATCCAGCAAAAGAATATCATACGGATTTTGCAGAATGAGATCGAGCCCGGATTGACCGGTTAAAGCGATGTCAATGCAGTGGCCCTGTTCGGAGAGGGCCAGGCGACACCCGTTACAGATGGTGGCTTCATCGTCTATGATCAGAATTTTTGCCGGTTTCATGATTGCAATTCAGTGTTTTGGGAGCATCCTTTTCCCTGAAAACGGGAAGCTCGATGGTAAAGCAGGATCCCTTGCCCGGTAGGCTCGATACCAGAATCTGACCCTGATGGTTTCGGATAATTCCATAGCTGACCGACAGGCCCAGCCCTGTTCCCTTTTTTTTGGTAGAAAAAAAAGGTTCGAAAATCTGATTGAGGTGATCCGGCGGGATGCCGCACCCGGTATCGGCCACTTCGATTTTTAACAGCTTTTTCTCCGAATCCAGATTGCTGCGGATGGTGATGGCGCCCTCTGCATTCATGGCTTCGACTGCGTTCAGCAATAGATTTACAAATACCTGCTGCATCTGATTGACATCCAGCAGGATCTCCGGCAGGTCACGGGACAACTCTTTTTCAATTTTAATATGCTGAAGGCGAAATTCGTTTTCCAGGATGCTGAGCGCCCTGGCAATGATATCGTTGATATCTGCAAGGGTTTTTTCCGGCTCTCTATCCCGGGAAAATTCCAGCAGTTCCTGAATTATGCTGCGACATCGGATGGTTTCATGGATAATGATTTCCAGCCCCTCTTTCAGATTCCCCGGCGGCACTTTTTTTATCAGGTTTGAACTGTAAAGCAAAATACCGGTTAACGGATTGTTGATTTCATGGGCAATGCCGGCCGCCATTCTTCCCAAGGCGGCCAGCTTTTCGGTCTGCAGGGCCAGCTGCTGATACTGAGTTTGATGGGTTTCGATCATCCGGGCCTTGTCGATGACGCAGGAAGACTGTTCGGCAATAAACACCACAAAATTCAATTCTTCGTCGGAAAATTTTCTTTTTCGATCAAAGAAAACTCGGATGACTCCCACCACATGGTCACCGATGGTCAGGGGCAGGTCCAGCGCCATCCGGATTCCCGCCTTCCAAGCTTCCCGGGGATATTGAATGCGTGAATCCGCAAGAACGTCATCGATAATGATGACCTTGTTGTGCCGGCAAAGATCGGTGATGATCTTTTGACTTGAAACCGGTCCTTTGGAAAGGTATTCCTGACTCAACCCATAAGATGCGCCCAGTTCCAGCTGCCGGGTGTTAAGATTAAGAACCCTGAGGATCGCTCCCCGTGCGCCAAGCACCTCGGTTGTCCGTTTAACCAGCAGTTCCAGAACATCTTTTACACTGGTGTCGGAATGGACAGAGCAGCTGATATCCCGAAAAATCCGGTGTAACGATTCAACGTTGAGCGGATCGTTCATTAAAGCCTCGGCTGCTGGTTTAAGTGCCTGATATATCCCTGAGCGGTCGCATCAGTTCCGCTTCCCTCCCGGGCAGCGTCTTGAACTGTCCGGGCCGGCGCCGTGCTGGGTGTGTGTCGCTACAAGAGTTGTTTATGGTCAAGGATATTACCAAACCGGTAACCGGGTGTCAACGTGTTGACAACACGTGTTGCCCCAATCCCAGTAAAATTCGAAATATAGTTGCATGTGTTGCGGTGCGCTACGGCCCAAACCCAATCAGGCTTATCCTCTTTTTTCAAAAAGCTAAACTATTGCGAAATATGAAGAACGGGGATCTTACATAAACCAGTTTCGGCGACCCTTTATCCAATCTTTAACAGTTTCTACTGTCCACAATTTCAGATCATCAGCAATATAAAATTTGGGACGCAGAAGGTCGTCGTCCGCCGGGATTATGCCGTCTTTGACGGCCTGGCCGGCCAGGGGTGTGCCGGGATAGATGCGAATGCCGACGGTAATCCGCATGGCGTCAACCGGAAGCGAATCGGCAAAGACCAGGCTCTCCATGACCGTATCCCGGTCTTCCCCGGGACCCCCCAGCAGCAGAAACCCCATGATATGGATGCCATATTTTTTTAAGAGGCTGCAGATATGCCGGACTTCATCCGGACGGTAGCGTTTGTTCATGCGTTTAATTATCCGGACCGACCCGCTCTCAAACCCCAGACTGACCTCCTCGCATCCTGACATGGCCATCAGTCTGATCAATTCCTCATCCACTTTCCAGGGATAAAAAATACAGCGCCATTTGATCTTGAGTTTTCGCTTTATAATTTCTCTACAAATTCTTTTTGCATAAGAGAGCGGAAAATTAAACACGTTATCGACGATGAAAAACCGGTCAAAGCCGGCGGCAACATATTCGGATAAGGAATCGATGACACATTGCGGGTCTCGCCTTCGCAGGACCGACCCCTCGATTAGCGGCGTCGAACAGTAGGAGCATTTCATGGGGCACCCCCGGCGGGTTTGAAACGGCAGAAAGATCGGCTGATCCCTCAGGTTGGCGGGCGCGCTTAAGTGCGCTCCGGGAAGCGGCATGGCAAAATCCTCCCGATCCACTGTTAACTTGTGCGTTCTCTGAAGCGCCCTCCCCGGCAGGTACAGACCCGGAACGCCGGAAATATCCTCTCCCTTGCGAAGCTTTTCCAGAAGCAGAACAAACGACCGTTCGCCATGGCCCTGAATGCCCATATCGGCCCCGAGATATTCCAGCGCGCTTTGCGGAAAAATGCTGTAGCCGGCGCCGCCGACAATGAAGGGACAATCCCCAAGGCTGCGACAAAAGGAGACGATCGCCTTTACCGGCTCCAGCAAAAACTTGGGTGCCACCATCTCCTGATCATCAATATTGCGAACCGAGATCCCGACGGCTTCGGGCTGAAATGTCCTGATGGTGGTTTCAAGAACTTTCCGAACATCGTCACGGGCCATCAGATTGAGAAGCTCGATCTCATGGTTCGCTTCCTGGGCTGCCCTTGCAATGCACCCCAGGCCCAGCGGCAGGACCGTCATGTTCATCAGTTCGGTATTTGCAGCAATCAATAATACTCGCATAAGATTATTTTCGCAATTTGCTGTGAAAAATGGATCCTGTTGATCCTGTCAAATTCTATTTTCTTATCCTCAACCTCGAAGTAAACGGGCGCTTAAAGAAATCTAACCAGGCCGCCGGGTCACGCCGGGAAAATGCACCACAAACAGCGTGCCCAGCCCTTCCTCACTTTCCACAATAATCCGCCCGCCGTGCTGATCGACAACCTCCTTGACCAGTGCCAGGCCCAGGCCGGTGCCGTGTTCATCCGTTGCGCGTGCATTCTCTGCCCGGAAAAATTCAGAAAAAAGCTCCCCCCGGGCCGCCGCCGGAATTCCGATGCCGGTGTCGCTGATCTGGATTTTAACTGCTCCATCGGCAGCGGCCGAAAATTCCACCCGGACTTTGCCGCCGGCCGGTGTGTATTTGACTGCGTTGGAAACCAGATTTTCCAGGGCCTGTTCAATCATGTCTCCGTCGCCCGGGATGATCGGCAGTGTATCCGGGATCTCCATTTCAAAAACAAGCCCCTTCTGTCCGGCCTCATCCTGAAAGGTGCGCTTGATCCGACCGGCCAGTAGAACCGCATCCACCGGTTTGTATTCCACCTTGCGCCGCTCTTCCCGGCTCTTTGCCAGCGCCAGGAGTTCATTGATCATGGACAACATCGTGCGTACCCGCCGGTCGACCCGCCGCAGATATTCACTCTGGTCCTTGTTGAGTTCGCCCTGATACCCGCCTCGCACCACGTCCAGAATACTGATGACTGCCGCCAGCGGCGATCGCAAATTGTGCGCCACCCGCATCATGAATTTCGTGCGCTCCTGTATCAATTTTTCGATGGATTCGTATGCCTGGGCGTTTTCAATGGCCACCGCCACCAGGCCGGCCGCCTGCCTGAAAAAATCGACCTCTTCGGGAGAGAAGCGCTCAGGATATTTGCAATAGGCCCCCAGGATGCCGATCACCTTATCTTCCACGACCAAAGGGACGAATAAAACCGACTGAATCTGAGCGGCGGCGAGATCCTCCCCGAACTGAAACATTTCCCGCCGGGTGACGCGTCCGGTAACAAAGGGCTTTCCCTCAATAATTTCACGATTCAGCGGGCTACGATCCACCGCCACAACCTTGTTTTTGAAAACATCGGCTACCAGTCCGTCGGCGGTCACAAACCGAAGATATTTGCCGTCCTCGCTGAGCAGCTTTATGGAAATGCCCATCACGCCCATGACCTGGCTCAGTTCCGACGTAACGATTTTCAAGACCTGGTCAAATTTACGAATCGTCCCGATGGCCTGGGTCATGGCATACAGGGCATTGAGCTTCTGATTCAACCGGTTGACCGCATCGGAAAGCTCAACAAGGTTGGATATGCGCTTACGAACCATTGTCATGATCGAAGACGTAAAAAGAGAGGTAATGTAAACCGATGCGCTGAAAAACCCCAGCATGATGACCACATGCACGGGCAGCTTGAGCAGATTGATCGTTTGGCCGCTGCGGATCAGGGGGTAGTGAGGCAACACGCCGGCATATTCGGCCGCCGTAATGGCGATCATGCCGGCTATCACCATCGTGGCGAAGCCGTAGCTCGATCGCGGCGGCAACAGAATTGAGGCAAAAATGATATGAAAGATAAAAAAGAAAATCAGCGGGCTGGCAATGCCTCCGGTCATGTGAATCAGCACAAACATCGCACCATAATCCAGCCCGAACTGCCAGCGGGTCAGATTTCGGACGTAATCGAGCTGATGGACGATTTTCTTAAACCGTGTTCGGCTCTTGAAATGAAATATCGTATTATATCCCAATATACATGCTGCGACGACAAAAAAAGTGCCCGGAGAGGAGAGATCAAAACCGGCATACCTGGCAGCCACGGCGCCCAGCGCAATACTGGGCGGGACAAACCAGCGAAGTTTGATGAACCAAAGCGTCCGCACTTTCAACTCCTTGAAAATTACGCGCTTGTGCTCATCCATCTCCTCCGGCAAATCCCGTCCGGATGTTTTCATGTCATCTTGAGCCATATGACGACTCCATGAAACCGATATTTTTTTCATGAAGGAAACGTAGGGTCGATCACTGTATCGACCGGGACCGGCGGGTACGCCGTTTCGGCAGGCTCACGGCCCTGAGCACGCCGAAGGGGTGACCCGCCCTACAATCCTTGCATAAGGTTACACAACGTATGAGTTTCTTTTTTGATCAGACTGACCGCTTCAGCGGCCAGCGGCTGGGCCGCCCCCCGATCCCTGGCCTCCGATCCCCGATCTCCGGAACCCCTGAACCTTGAACCCCTGAACCTCTTTTTATTCAACATATCCGCGGAAGCTGTTCGCCCGTCAACATGTCAACAATCCGAATACCGCCGATGCGGGTCTTTAAACATACCATTCCGGGGTTGTCGGAAACCACCTCGCCGATGACGCAGGCATCCCGGCCGCAGGGGTCCGCCTGCATCGCCGCCAGTATCATTTCCGCATGCGCCCGGCCGACGAAGGCCAGCAGCTTGCCTTCATTGGCAACATAGAGCGGATCAAATCCCATCAACTCGCATATCCCCAAAACTTCTTTTCTGACCGGAATTTTGTCCTCATGAATGACGATGCCCACATGGGAGCGTTCGGCGATCTCATTTAAAGCTGTCCCGACGCCGCCGCGGGTGGGGTCCCGCAGGACATGGATATCCCTGCCGGCGCCAAACATCTTTTCGACCAGAAAGTTCAGAGGCGCCGTGTCGCTTTGAAGACCAGACTCAAACTTCATCCCTTCCCGCCGGGTCATAATAACGACGCCGTGCTCTGCAATGCTTCCGCTCAGGATAATCACATCCCCGACGCGGGCATGCCGGCTGCCTACGACCACGTCTTCAGGAATAACACCGATACCGGATGTATTGATGAAAATCTTGTCGG
>Ga0068712_1004106_pt1 | contig 12708 bp, 18 predicted proteins | sample MTBAKSrepl1MetaG_FD_62987 | JGI IMG/M metagenome (GOLD analysis project Ga0068712, IMG submission 62987) | Enrichment culture microbial communities from Arthur Kill intertidal strait, New Jersey, USA, that are MTBE-degrading - MTBE-AKS1... | ecosystem: Environmental > Aquatic > Marine >... | reverse complement strand
AATTCGATCTTAAGTGCTTGGGCCGGTTACCCCCTTTTTCCGGATTCACCCACACCTTGTCACATTGCCCAGTTTTTTAGAGTCCAAGTTCTTTACTATTTCCACTATAGCGAATTTCTCAAAAACTATTTTTTTACAGATGAATATTTTAAATTCAAAGGAGTCAAAGTACATGTACAACTTTTTTCCCGTCTATTCCATTTCATGCTTACCTTGAACTGCTTCGCCACCCACAACGGATAAGTGCTCTGGCAACCAATAAAACATAGGTCATCGGTATCTGAGAAATCGAGTATTTTGCATTGAGGAATATCAAATACTCCTCTATGCCGAGTTAGTTCCGTCACGGAGAAGGGAGTCAACCACTGGAATTGATATCCCATCTGCTTGCATGTCATGGAGAAGGCTATGCCCGGGGAAATTAACCGAATAATTTTTACGAAAAGCAAAGCTGGACTATTATCTTTCTTTATAAGTGCCTCAACTTCAGCCTGCTCGAATTTCTTAATACCATCTTCCCCCATTCGCTTTCGTATGAATGAATAAATGCTTTTCGCCAGCCAGATCCAATTGCCATAGGCAATTTCATACTTTTCACCGACGTTAGCTTCTTCAGGAATGTTTTTAAATCCTTCTTGCCAGACAACCTTAACTTCGCCGATCGCTTGATCCCCTAAATGTTTTTGTAAAAAAGGAAAAATAAATGATTCATCGAACTTCATATTGTCCATTACCTTATCGTACTTCTCACTATATGGCATTTCTTTAATTTTAATCATTTGGCCCCCTTTCATATAACGGTATAAAATTCTTTTATCTTACTTTCCAAGCCGGTTAATTTTCTAATATCATTATATTTATAAAGATTGGAGTTGCTATCCCTCTCTGAGCATCAAATTTAGATGAAAATAGCCGTCAGATACATTTTCAGTTCTTTGATATTATTGGAGATACACCCATGAGGGCCGGGTAAGTTTAAACCCTGCCCTCATTTTGATTTCGATAGTAAGTCTCCTATCTTTTCACGATATGGCGGCGATGATTTTCCGGTATTCCTCTTCGGTGAAGGCTTTAAGCGTTTCCGAACGGCTGAACCAATTGCAAGAATGGTCGCAGCGTATGCCTCATCATTGGGTGCTTCACTTATGACGACGACGTCATAACGCCCCATCGTGAGGTAAAACGCCTTGAATTCGCCCCCTGCAGCTTTTATAGCTTCTTTGACTTTTTCCAGTCTTGCAGGGCTATTTTTGATATTTTCTATACCTTTCTGGGTGTAATTGGCTAATGTGATGTAAGTCGGCATCTTCATACCTCCTTCCATTAAAAAAATAATGTGGAATCTTAGTTTTATTTCGCTTTACGCAATTTGTGGAATAACGTTAGCAAAATATCTGACTCCCGACAGAAAATCCTGTCAGGAGCGGGGTGGGCATAATTTTAGAGGTTTCTCCATTTCACTTTTCCCGATTCGGGTAAAAGCTTAGGTGGAATAAAAGCCTCTATCAGTAGGGCGAGGGAATTAAGAATCTGAAATCGCTCAACACTGGAAATGGGGTCGCGGTAGGCTCAAAATTTTCTTATTATAGAGAGATTTAAATGTCAAGAGAAAACGGTTTACGGATATAGTATCAAATAGCTAAGAAAAATTAAAAATTATAGCATGCACTTCTTGCCAAACCGGCCGGTTATTTTCATTCCTTTGGATTATGAAGATTGAATTTGGTATGGTATACTTATAACAGATCGCTGTTTTTATTGTCAATTTATTTCACCACGTCAAAAAAGGAGGATATCATGCAAGTATCAAAGGCAATTCAACAGTTCATTGAGTATCAGAAGGCAAACTCGGGAAAAAAATACGGTCAAGAATTATCGGCTGTATTTGAACAAATTCGGGGAATGGACAGGGGATCGAGAACTCGAAGGCATCACGTCGGACGAGGTCCTGGCCTATCTGACTGAAAAAACCGAGGGACAAAAACAATCCACCAAGCGCTTCAGATACACCCTCCTGAAAACGTTTTTCAATTTCATCAAAAACTCATCGACCCTTCCCTGACCAATCCCTGTGATTCTCCGGTCCTGAAAAAGACCTTTCGGCTTGCCAAAGGAAGGCAGTGGGTCATCTTGGACAAAGATGTCATCGACGAGATCATCTTCAAGACCGACAAGCCACGGAATCGTCTCATGCTGGAGCTGATGGCCAGGGGCGGGATGCGGATCGGAGAGGTGCTGAAACTCCGGGTAATGGATGTGGAGGACCAGAAACGGTTTATCCAAAATCCGAAAAGCGGCCGTCAATCCGAGGTGGTGTTCATCCCGAAAAAAGTGTCGGACCGGTTAAAGGAGTACATTCGCTCCAAAGAGATCCATCCGGATCAGCGGATCTTCAAGATTGGATACACCGCCGCCAGGGAAATCGTGAAAAAGGCAGGCCGGCGTATCGGAGTTGAGATGAACCCCCACGATTTGAGGCGCCACGCCGCCACCTATGCCTCTCCCGTTCCGGAGCGCCTCTGGAAATCGTCAGCAAGTGATCCTGAGACATGCCAATCTCTCCACAACCCAACGTTACCTGGGAAAGGTCAGTGACGTGGAGGCCATCCGCTGGATCGAAAATATCCACGGATAAGAAAAAATCGGGGTATCAAGAAATGATACCCCGCTTCCAAGTTTGATTTGAATCCTTGCTTACCGATCGAGAATCGACTAAGCACGGCGGCTGGCGTATTCGTCCAATAACCTGCGAATCATTTTTTGGTACTGAGTATTATATTTTTTTGCTTCCGTTTTAAAAAAATCGATACTCGTTTTGCTGAGAGCTATTGTAACCTTAACCGTTTCGTCTTTCAAAACAAGCTCTTCGGGTGAAGGGAGAAAATCAGAAATGACCTTCACTTTCCCCATAGGCTCATTCGAATATTTTATTTTTCCTTTCATATAGATCCTTACCTTTCCTCCAATATCCAGCCCCAAAAATCCTGATTTTGTTGTTTCTAAAGGTGAATCTCACGGTTAAAATCCCTCCGGAGACACGCCCAAGACAATAGTAGCGTTTCTCATCGGCACTGTGTTCTAAATCTTCAAGGATGACACGTTGATGGTCCAGAAAAGCAAGCTGTGCCAAAGCGAAGGAGACCCCATGTTTCTTTTGATTCAGACGATCCTTTTCAGAATCCCACTCAAAATCAGCTTGTTTTTCCATTAATTTTCAATACAGAAAATCAAAAGAAATGTCAATATAAATATATTGCTAATTATATGGAATTTGTCAAGATCCGAAGGCATTAAAAACTGAAACTTACTTGCCAAAGCCGACAATATTATGACCTGAATTTTGCACCAAAAGTTCTTGAAAAATAAAAAACCATCTGGGAACACTGTTATGGAAAGGGTTTTAGCGAACCTAAACATCCACAACAGGAGGTACCCAGATGGTAAAACAGCGAAAAAAAGGTAGCAGGAAAAAGCGCGTCGGTAAAGGATTTTTTACAAATCAGCCGAAGGCCAGGAAAATCAACGTGTCTACGGGATATGAGACCTGCAGCGAGCAATTGACCGGATTTGGCGGGTTTTTGGCGTTGATCAAGTTTTTGGATCTGGTCGCATTTCGCGAGATTTTTCAATTTGCGTTTCGGCCGCCGTTGCGTGAACCCAAGCTGGGGCACTATCGAATGGTGGTGGGCATTTTGTGTATGTGCGGTTGGATGCCCTGCTGTGCGGGTTTTTCGGGCTTGTCCGGCTGCCGGCGGCCAGCACGTTTTGGCGATACGTGGACAGTTTGGGGATCAATCAGGGGAAGTCGTTGCTGCATGTGATGCGCATTTTGCGAGAGCGTGTTTGGCAGCTTTGCGGGTTTTCTTGGAGCCGGATTCGGATCAATATCGATACCACGGTTAAAACGGTGTACGGAAGCCAGCAGGGTGCGCGGAAGGGACACAATCCGGCCCACCGGGGCAAAGAGGGTCTACGGCCCATATTGGCTTTTATCGAAGAGACCCACGAGTATCTTTTGGGCAAACTGCGCCGGGGGACCACCGTGGACGGGAAGGAGGCCGCGGTCTTTATCGCCGACATTCGCCATCAACTGCCCGGGTGTGTTCAAGAAGTCCTGATCCGGGCCGACGGGGAGTTTTTGTCCTGGGACAGCGTCCAGGCGGCCATGAAGGCCGGGTTTGATTTTATCATCGCCAATCGGGGGGGTACCCCTGTTTTTGATCCCGGCAACTGGTATCGCCCCTGGAAGCGCCAATCGATCGAGTTCAACAGTTGCTTCTATCAGCCCATGGACTGGGGCATGCCCTGCCGGTTTGTGGCCATGTGGATCCCAAAAGCAGAAAAAACCGGTTCGGATCAACCTCAGCAATGCCTGCTGTTCGAAGACGATCAATATACCTAATCTGGCGCTATATGAAAATGATGGCCCAAAAAAGTCTTTCCGATGCCGCGCCACAACCGGTTGAAGGAGTGTTGAAAGGCATGATGACCCATACGCTGCGCATCGCACGCTTGAAACTGCTGTTCATCGCGGCCAAAGTGGTCAAGGACAGCAACCGAGACAAGGTCAAATATTCGATCCATGATATCAGAACCCCTGCGATGCTTCACTTCCTGAAATTCCTAGACAAATTGCGATCCGAACCCAAGCCGTGGAGCAAAACCGTAAATTGGATTCCCCGATTTGCAATTTGATAAAGAGAAAGAAAATTCTTGCACGAGACGAATCAAAATAAATATCAGCCAGTTATGAGTGAAAAAAACACGATGAGAGTACACATAAAGCCCAATTCAAATAGAAAAAACCAGATCCTTAATTGACCGCCGGTTCACCGAAAAATCGAATCGAAATGTCATCATAGCGGAGTTGCGCGCAAGATTAAGGTATGAATTTATTGACTTTATGTAGCTTTCAACACTCATTCTGCCTTGATTCTCATTTAAGTCAAATCGTTTTCAACCCCTTGCTAAGATTCGATCCACTTTGGATTTGACCGCCATTTTGATTAAACCGCCTGTTGTTAGTTTGCCCCGCGATTTACCATGCTGGATGGTCATGGCCACCAAGTCCTTATACACCTGCGGCTGATCCCGATCCGGTTTTCTGACCAGCGCAATGGAATCTGTTGGACAGGTGGAGACACAAAGACCACAACCGATGCAACGATCCTGGTTCAGGAATACGAAACCGTTGTCCATCTCCAAGGCTTCCATTTGACAGCGTTCGACACAGGTACCGCAGTTTTCACAGGTTTCAGGTTTTATTTCGGCAAAATATGGAGTGGCTGCGAGGGTATTGGGTTTTGGATGTCGTTTAAAGGTTTTCAACACCTGACAGCAACAACCGCAGCAACAGCAGATCCACAGTGCTTCCTTGTTGTTGCTTGGTTGAAGGACCAAGCCGTTCTCATCGGCCTGTTTTAGAATATCAAGCGTTTCTTGAAGATCAATTTTTCGTCCGATACCGTTTCTTATCTTGAAATCTGCTGCCAGTCCGAATCCAATGCAGGTTTCTTCAGGCTTACCACATCCTTGACCAACCAGTGTATTCTCACGCCGGCAGATGCATGGCCCAACAGAGAATTTTTTCTGGGATCGAGCCAGTTCTCCCGCCATTTCATGCGGAAGTATCTTATGCTGAGAGGTTAGACCCCCGGCAACGGGAATGACCCGCAGTTGGGGCACCTTCATGGACTCCTTCGACAAGGTTGGCTCATACTCTTTCATGTCATGTATCAACTCTTCGTCAAGATCATTGACGTGGAATTCCCAGATTCCAACAACATATTGAGCGGCTAAATATCGAAACGGCCCCTTTTCTGGCTCTTCCCTGAGAATAAGTCCTCTCTTAGCCATGGCTTCGAGGCGGATAGCAGCCTCTTGTTTAGAAATGCCGGCTCTGCGAGCCACCACCCGGGGCTCTTCAGAGATGAGCGTCAGAAAGGTAGCCAATTCTGCTTCTTCAGGGGTAAACAGTCGGCGAAGAATTCGCTGTTCAACACCACTTGCAGTAGATGGAAAACCACCGGGAAGATTATTCAGATGCTCCGCCAACCTGAGATAAACATTTTTTTCCATAGCGCCTCATTTCCTCAAGGGTTTCCCAAGTGTAATAGAGAAAAATGATGAGTGGCAACTTTTAAAATAGGCTATGTTTTAAGGTAATTATCTTTTTGTACCGAACGCAAAAACAACATCGCTTGTTATTTGAGTAACATTCTTATTTTGAAAATAGGTACGATTCATTTCTACTTCTTTTTTTCTTATTTTCGGCGGGAGCCGGTGATACCACCACAAACTCGATGTAGAGGCATAAAAATCAAATGCTTTTCCTCCGTTTTCAAATTCATCAGTCCAAGTTGTTCTTTCCGTTTCTATTTTGTCCAAATCAGCAATTTTGAATAAATCTTGCACCTCTTTTTCATCCCTTGGCCAGAATTCAATACGATACGTTAAGAAGTAACGCATGCTCATTATTTTAAGTCCAGCTTCTATGGCTTCCCTGTAATGCGCTGGACCATGGGCGGAAACGGCAAGAGTGCCTCCCGGTCGAAGAACCCTTGCCAATTCCTTGATGGTTTCTTGTTGGGTGGGTATCATCCCCAACACCATATTAAACAACACCACATCAAAGGTATTTTCATCAAAAGGCAGCTTTTCTGCGTCAGCCTCATGGAACGAGGTTCGGTCTTTGCCATATCCTTTTTCGATAATTTTTTCCTTACATTTTTCAAGCATTGAAGTCGATATATCAACACATGAAATGCTTGCTGCCCCTTTCTCAAGTGCCGAGAGCGAAAGAATCCCTGTCCCACACCCCACATCAATCATTTTTCTTTTTTTGCAATCGACTTTTTGTAAAAGCCTTCTTGATATCTCCTCGTAATGAAATGAGCCAAATTCATCGTATCGGTTTACATAACTCGAATATTTGCCGTTGTATCCATTTTTAACTCTCTGTTTCATCACGGATGTATTTCGTGCATTTCCAGAAATCCAGGCAATGATACTGCTGGTGTTGATCATCAGCCTTGGAAAAAAGGACATCTTTCCTGTCCAAAAGAGAGGCGGCATTTTTCCTCGCTCAAATAAACATCCTTACAGGATGATAGGCAGGAAAGAATGGGAGTCGACGCGCGGTGTTTGTGACTCTAAGAGAGGAAACTCCAGCCCGAAGCGCTCAGGAGAGCTTCAATAGAATATAATTATTTGATGCCTATAAAAAGGGGGGTTGTCAAGAAAATTCATTACAGATAATTCAATGCCGATTTGAACCATGACCTATTTAGGAACCAAGAACCGAAGAATCCTTGCCAATTTTGCCAGTATTTTCATTCCGTTGGATTTTGAAGATTGAATTCGCCGATCCTCTCGGTTGCCCATAGGGTTTTTAACCCAAAATGTTCAGGCCCAGAATAAACCCGAAAAACAAAAAACAAGCCATGTGAAGGCGAACAGGCCGCATCGGCAGCGGGAGGCGCTCATGAATTGATTAATCACCATTATCGAGGAATGGTTGCCGAGTCAAACGGGGTTCAAAGGTGTCTAATCAAGGGGTTGAATAATTTGTGACACAACTTATCTTTAACCAACACCCGGTTGTCAACCCGTACGGATCGTTCCAGTCAGATAAACCCAACCAGAGTCAAGCCCGAAAGGAGGCCGACATGCCCACACGACACGCTGAAGCGCGATGGGAAGGTAAACTGCAAAACGGAAAAGGCACAATCAAACTCGGCAGCGGTGCCTACGAGGGATCATACTCATTCGCCTCCCGCTTTGAAAACGGTCAGGGAACCAATCCGGAGGAATTGATCGGCGCCGCCCATGCCGGTTGCTTTTCAATGGCCTTTTCACTCTTACTTGAAAAAGCCGGATACCCGCCGAATCGGATTCACACCCGCGCCGACGTCAAGCTGGAAAAAGTCGGTGACGGATTCAAGATTACCCATATCGAACTGCAAACCGAAGCGGAGGTTCCGGGGATCAATGAGGAAATGTTTCAACAGCAGGCCCAGGCCGCTAAGCAGGGTTGCCCGGTTTCCCAGGCCCTGACCGGAACGGAAATCAGCCTCAACGCCCGGCTCAGGGATTAAAGCCCGGGCCGATCACTGACAGCCCGCAAGCGCGAAAGGAAATTTTGTGTCCCTATTGTTTGCTAACGCCGCCAGCGGGAAATCCATGCGGTTGGGCAGGTTTTCAGGTTTGCTCCTCCGGTGTTGATGGGCGTAAACGCGCCGGTCTTAAAGCCCACATCCAATGTGCTCGGCTGTTGGCCCGTGAGGCTCAAGCCTGTATCAGCTGAGCTTATTTATGGTTTCACGACCGTAATCCTGGCAGGCCTTCCGGCTCTCAACGTTTGCCACGGAACTTTCTTTGAGGGTAAGCCCTCCCAAATCCACCATGTCCATTTTGTAGACTTGCTGCACCCCCCATTTTAGCCCGTGAAAGAAATCATTGGGAACCAGAAGATTGCTTGCCAAACCGGATAATATTCTGAGATCATTAGCTTTGGAAGCTTCCAATCGATATTCCTTGTTAGACAGGTAAACCGGCTTTTCGAAGGTTTTCTACAAAATCGTCAATAATCTTTTTGTCTTTGTACGGGAAGCCTTTCATAAAACGACCAGCGGAAAAATTAGGATAAAGCTCGAGCACTTCTTTCGCCTGTCTCCGCGCTTTGTCCATATCTCCTGCCATACTGTAAGTCGCCGTCAGATTAATCCGAGACATGATATAGTCTGGATTACGGTTCAAATTCTCCTTGAGTATCATGATAGCCTTCTCATATTGCCCTAAGAGGCGAAAGCAAGTGGCGAGTTCATGCAAATACCATTCTGGAGGCATCGGGTTGAGACGTATCGCTTTTTCTATCATGAAAAGGGCCTCATCCACTCTTCCGACGCTTCTTAGCGTGATACAAAAAAGCCCAAGTATATCAGCACTGTTTGGACAGAGGGTTGTCGAAAGATCACCTGCTTTCACCGCTTTTTCCCATTGCCGTGATAAAAGACAACAAATCCCCATCGTCGCATGCGCCCATGCATCTGTATCATCAATGGTCAAACTTTTCCGAGAGTATTCAAATGCTTTTTTAATTGCTTGTTGCGGATTTTCCGTCCACCCCACCCATGCATCGAGCAGATAGGTGAAAGCAAGTGCACTATAAGCGACGGCATACTCGGGATAAATGGTAATTGCTCTTTCATACGATTGCCGGGCAAGAATATTATTGAACTTATCAAACTTTTTAAAATATTCACTTGCTTTCAATAACTCAAAATAAGCTTCCAGGTTATCCGTATGTTTCACTTGCAACCGGGCCTGTTCCCCCTCCGTCAAATTGACCCGCATCGCCACGACAATCTGCAAAGTGATATCATCTTGAACGGAAAATATATCCGCCATGGGTCGATCATAACGTTCCGACCATAGATGTTGTCCTGTTGTCCCGTCTATCAGCTGTGCAGTGACTCTTAAACGTTCGCCGGCACTTCTAACACTACCCTCAAGAACATATTTCACACCAAGTTCTCGGCTGACCTGCTGAATTCTTACAGGCTTATTCTTGTAGGTAAAGCTGGAGTTGCGTGCAATCACCAGCAACTGCGGCAACTTTGAAAGGCCTGTGATGATTTCTTCGGTCAGCCCATCACTGAAATATTCTTGTTCCGGATTCCCGCTCATATTCGTAAACGGCAGAACGGCAATTGACGGCTTATCCGGCAATTTAAATTCTCTGTTCATTTGAAAGGAAAATGAGGATTCCTCGACGATCCGATAGATGCGGATTGGATTTTCAATATTTTTAAGCGACTGCTCACCAAGGGATTCATAGCTTAAATGGATTTTCCCTTTAATCTGATCATAAACGCTCCCGGATATACAGATTCCACCTTCTTCCGCCAAGCCCTCGATCCGGGCTGCGATATTCACCCCATCTCCGTAGATCCGTTTACCCTCCTGGATCACATCACCCAAATGAATACCGATACGAAACAGCATACGCCTGTCTTCGGAAATACCTTCATTTTTGGCCTTCAGCTCTTTTTGAATGTTAATGGCACTGTTTACCGCATTTATCACGCTGCTGAATTCTCCAAGAATGTTATCTCCCGGCGAGTCCACAACACGGCCATCATGTTCATGGATGTGCGATTTGAAAATTTGACGACACTCTGTGATGGTGCGAATGGTATACGCCTCATCCGATCCCATGAGACGGCTGTAGCCAACCGCATCCGCACTTAAAATTGCGGCAAGCCTGCGTTTGTAACCATTTTCAGCCACCGGGGTCCACCGCCAAGGCAAAGATTAAATCAGCTTTTGGAAGCCCGTTAGAGGGGAGAAGCCGCTAAATCGGTGATATCTGGGTGAATACGAGATAATGTAAAATGATTAATTAATACGATATGTTATCATTGTCAAGAGTAATGTTCTTGGTACATCGCATGGGTTTGAATGATCTGAGATAGGGCTCCTTTTCAGGTCAGTGACAGTGAAAATTGAGATTTTCAGGTGGGCTTGAGGTGTGGACTTGCTTGCCAAACCGACCGGTTATTTTCATTCCTTTGGATTTTGAAGATTGAATTTGGTATGATACACTTTTAACAGGCCGCTGTTTTTATTGTCAATTTTTTTCACCAACCCAAAAAAGGAGGACATTATGAAGCTGACACAAGGAATCCACCAGTTTATCGAGTATCAAAAGGCAAACTCGGGAAAAAAATACGGTCAAGAATTATCGGCTGTATTTGAACAAATTCGTGGAATGGACAGGGGATCGAGAACTTGAAAGCATCTCCCCGGATGAAATCCTGGCTTATCTGACTGAGAAAACCGAAGGTCAAAAACAATCCACCAGGCGTTTCAGATACACCCTCCTGAAAACATTTTTCAATTTCATCAAAAACACCATCGACCCTTCCCTGGCCAATCCATGCGATTTTCCGGTTCTGAAAAAAACCTTTCGGCTTGCAAAAGGAAGACAGTGGGTCATTTTAGAAAAAGATGTCATCGACGAGATCATTTTCAAGACCGATAAACCCAGAAACAGGCTCATGCTGGAACTGATGGCCAGGGGCGGGATGCGGATCGGAGAGGCGCTGAAACTCCGGGTAATGGATGTGGAGGACCAGAAATTGTTTATCCAAAACCCGAAAAGCGGCCGTCAATCCGAGGTAGTGTTCATCCCGAAAAAAGTGTCGGACCGGTTAAAGGACTACATTCGCTCCAAAGAGATCCATCCGAATCAGCGGATCTTCAAGATTGGATACACTGCGGCAAGGGAAATTGTAAAAAAGGCAGGTCGGCGTATCGGAGTTGAGATGAACCCCCACGATTTGAGGCGCCACGCCGCCACCTATGCCTCTCCCGTTCCGGTGCACCCTTGGAAATCGTCAGCAAGGTGATCCTGAGACATGCCAATCTCACCACCCAACGTTACCTGGGAAAAGTAAGTGATGTGGAGGCCATCCGGTGGATTGAAAATATCCACGGATAATATAAAATCGGGGTATCGCTTATGGATACCCCGATTTTATAATGGGTCTTATTGGCTCAGTTTAGAACTGGCAATACGATTGAGGCTTACGCCGAATTCGGCCGCCTGAATCGCAAGCTGCCGGTGGACATCCGGCGGGACTCGGACCATAAACTTGCCGCTGTAAGACCTGCATGCGATAGGCTGTGGGACATCTTCCCCCGATTTATTCATGTCTTTTACCACATCCGCCACTAATTTCCGGATGCCTCTCAATGCACCCTCCGGAGTAGGCGCCAACCAACTTAAACTCTGAAACTCCGCACAGAGCCCCACGTATTCACGATCATCCTCGGACCAGGTGACCCGGTAGGTATATCGATCATTTTTTAATGCCATGGCCGACCTCCAGTTTTTCAATGGCCAAAAGCACCTGCTTCACCTGGTAAGCTTTGGCCTTTCCCTTATGGTTTTGGATATTGATTCTTGGATCCCCCTGCCACGGGGTTTTGTAAATCCGATGGCTACTTGCGGTTTGTTTGGGCTCTCCAAAGAAATTTTCACATACTTTGCATAAATCAGTGAACCTGATATTTTTAGGGTTCCGTTTCATCTGCGCGAGTATGTCATCAATTGCCATCATCGCTTTATAGTATCTTTAATGATATCATTGTCAAGTGAAATCTGATACAGAATTTTTCATATAGAGGTACAAGAGATACCAATCCAAAACTGGAGCTTGCTTGCCAAACGGAATAATATTATGAGATTATTAGTTTTTTAAAGCTTTGATTCGCCAATCCTCAGATTGGAAAAATTGACAATATTGGAGGGCCATAGCCGTATTCCGCGGTTGTAATCTTGCCGCAAGCACCATGTCCGGATGTCGCCCATGAACAAACAAATTTTGGCACTATCGGTCAAATTTTGGAATACCACCATCATAATATCGTGGGCCTCTCGGCACCTTAACCGAACATATTGATTCGGCACGGATGTTGCTGCTGTAATTTCTGAACGCGAAATTGAAGGACCCTGTCCGTGTCCGTACCCGTTTACCGTCCGCGAAAACCCCAGAATTCTCCCTATTACCAGTGCGTGGAGGATCATTTCGAGGCCTACGAAGGCATTTATAAAGAGCGAGTTGAACGGCGATACGGCTTTTTCCGTCCATATGTGAAGGAAGTGATTTATCGGTATCTCGAGTGCGGGGTCCTGCGAAACGG
>Ga0068712_1004100_pt1 | contig 12737 bp, 10 predicted proteins | sample MTBAKSrepl1MetaG_FD_62987 | JGI IMG/M metagenome (GOLD analysis project Ga0068712, IMG submission 62987) | Enrichment culture microbial communities from Arthur Kill intertidal strait, New Jersey, USA, that are MTBE-degrading - MTBE-AKS1... | ecosystem: Environmental > Aquatic > Marine >... | reverse complement strand
CGGGCCGCCCGGGAAGCCCGGGTCAAGGCCCTGGCCCTGACCCATTTCTATCCCGAAACCGAAGGCGCGGAAATCGAAGCCCTGGTCCGCAAGGAGTTCGACGGCCCGGTCACCCTGGCCGAAGACCTGCTCCGCCTGGTCCTTTGATTCTTGAAATTCGCCGACAATGCCGGCCGCGAGATCGACCTGAAAGAGAAAACCCAGGCAAGATACCAGCCCCAAAACACCCCTGATTCATAAACCCAACTTTACAAAGTCTATCTAATGTGACATAATTCTTTAATCTTCGACGCAGGCCTTCGGCCGATTGGGGAGATGGAAACATTTTTCAAAGTCAAGACCGTCGGGGAAGTCCTGGAGCTGATCAAAAGGTTCCGCCCCCTTGACCCGGAAGAAGTACCTCTGAGCGCGGCCCTGAGCCGGGTCCTGGCCGAGGACCTTGCGGCCGACGAAGACGTCCCGCCCTTTGATCGCTCGACCATGGACGGCTTTGCCGTGCGGGCCGTGGACACCTTCGGGGCCACGGAAAGCCTGCCGGCCCTCTTTACCATCATCGGTGAAATCATGATGGGCCGGATCCCGGACCTGACCGTCGGACCAGGACAAACCGCCAGAATCTGGACGGGCGGCATGATGCCGCCGGGGGCCGACGCCGTGGTCCCGCTTGAATACGCCCGGCCGGTCGATCAGACCATGGTCGAACTGGCCCGGCCGGCCGCCCCTTACGATCACGTCATCCGGGCCGGGGAAGACGTCAAAAGCGGCCAGGTCCTGGTCCCCAAGGGCCGCCGCCTGCGGCCCCAGGACCTGGGGTTGCTGGCCGCCCTGGGCCGGGAACGGGTCCGGGTGGTCCGGCGGCCTCGAGCGGCCATCATCTCGACCGGCGATGAAATCGTTCCGGTCGGCGCCCGGCCCCGGCCGGGTCAAATCCGGGACGTCAACACCTACACCCTGGCCGCCATGATCGAAGAAGCCCACGGCCGCCCCATACAACTGGGTCTGGTCAAGGACGACCCGGACCAACTGCGGGCCGCCGCGGCCGAGGGTCTGGCCCAGGCCGACACGGTCATCATTTCCGGCGGGAGTTCCGTCGGGGTCCGCGACTTCACCGTGGACGTCTTCAAATCCTTCGCCGGTTCGGAAATCCTGGTCCACGGCGTCTCGGTCAGTCCGGGCAAGCCGACCATCATGGCCCAACTCGGCAACCAGAGCCTCTGGGGCCTGCCGGGGCACACCGTCAGCGCCATGATCACCGGCAACCTCTTCATCCGGCCCCTCCTGACCCGCCTGTCCGGTGAGATGGAATCAGGACCGGCCTGGGGCCGAACGGTCGGGGCCGTCCTGACCCGCAACGTCCCCTCGGTCCACGGCCGCCAGGATTATGTCCGGGTCAGACTCGAACCGGACACCCAGGCCGGACTTCTGGCCCACCCCATCCTGGGCAAGTCCGGGCTGATCTCGACCATGGTCAAGGCCGACGGACTTATCTGTATCGGCCTGAACGACGAAGGCCTGACCAAGGGCGCGGAAGTGGAAGTAATGCTCTTTAACTCATGAGGGAAAATCAATGAGCGACCGACCGGTGTTCACCCGACATGTCTACCTCAAGCTGAAGACCCTGACCGAAGCCCAGACCATTTTTCAAGAGTGTTTTACCGGCGCTCCGGGTCTGGCCGCTGAAACCATCCCCACGGCCGAGGCCCTGGACCGAATTACGGCCGAACCGGTCTTCGCCCGCCTGTCCTCGCCCGGTTTTCATGCCGCGGCCATGGACGGCATCGCGGTCAGGGCCGAAGACACCTACGGGGCTTCGCCGGACCAACCCCTGACCTTGAGCCTGGGCGAGCAGGTTTTTTATGTCAATACCGGCCACGTCCTGCCCCCGGGCGCCAATGCGGTCATCATGATCGAACAGGTCGAAGAAACGGGACCGGATCGGGTCCGAATCGAAGCCGCGGCCTATCCCTGGCAGCACGTCCGGAAAGTGGGCGAGGACATCGTGGCCACTGAAATGATCGTGCCGCACGGCTGCCGGCTGGGGCCTTACGAACTGGGGGCCCTGGTCGCCGCCGGCGTGGTCGGCGTTCAGGTCAAACGCCGGCCCAGGGTGGTCATCATCCCCACCGGCTCGGAACTGATCTCGCCCGACCGCCTGGCTCAAGACGGCCCCAAGCCGGGCCAGGTGGTCGAGTTCAATTCGGTCATCCTCGCGGCCCTGACCAGGAAAGCCGGGGGCGAACCGGTGGTTTATGATATCGTCCCCGACGACTATCCAGCCATCCGGGCCTCTTTGGAGCGGGCCGTGGATGAAGACAGCGATCTGGTCATCATCAACGCCGGGTCTTCGGCCGGCAGCGAGGACTACACGGCCTCGGCCATGGCCGAACTGGGCGAAGTCCTGGTTCACGGCGTGACCATCATGCCGGGCAAACCCACGGTCCTGGGAACGATCAAGGGCAAGCCGGTCATCGGCAATCCCGGCTATCCCGTGTCCGCGGTCATCTCCTTCGAACAGTTCGCCGCCCCGCTCCTGGCCCGTCTCCTGGGGGTCCGCGCCCCGAAACGACCGGCGGTGGAAATCACTCCGTCCCAGGCCTTTCCGTCCAAGCTGGGTCTGGAAGAATTTCTGCGGGTCAAACTGGGCCGCATCGGGGAGCGCATCGTGGCCGCGCCCCTGCCCAGGGGCGCCGGTTCGATCACCACCCTGACCCGGGCCGACGGCATCATCCGCATCCCGACCGACAGCGAAGGCGTGGGCACGTTGGAAACGGTCCAGGCCGAACTGCTCCGGTCCATCGAGGAAATTGAAGGGACCATCGTGGCCATCGGCAGCCATGACAACACCCTGGACGTGCTGGGCGACCTGCTCCGCCAACGCGACCCGAATCTGACCCTTTCTTCCGGGAACGTGGGCAGTCTGGGCGGACTTTTAACCCTGAAGCGAGGCTTCTCCCACCTGGCCGGCAGCCACCTGCTGGACACGGAGACCGGCGAATACAATTTTTCTTACATAAAAAAACACTTGCCCGATTTTCCAGTGAGAGTGGTCAACCTGGTCACCCGGGAACAAGGCTTCGTGGTCAGGCCGGGCAACCCCAAGAATATCCGGAGTTTTGAGGACCTGACCAGGGAAGAGGTCACTTTCATCAACCGCCAGGCCGGGTCGGGGACCAGGATACTCCTGGACTACAACCTGAGCCGGGCCGGGCTCGACCCCGGCCGGATCAAGGGCTACGGCCAGGACGAATTCACCCACATGGCCGTGGCCGTGGCCGTCCTGTCCGGACGGGCCGACGCGGGTCTGGCCATCTACGCCTCGGCCAAGGCCCTGGGCCTGGATTTCGTCCCGGTGACCATCGAGCGGTACGACCTGGTCATCCCGGAAAAATTTTGGCCGGACCCCAGGATTCAGACCTTGCTGACCGTGGTCAGGTCTGATGAATTCAAGGCGGCGGTCAAAAAACTGGGCGGGTACGGCCTTGACCGGACCGGCGAGCTTTTATGGACCTGGAGCGGCGTTTAGGACCTGGGGGCGGAGATAGAACCATGGCCAAGGAACTCTCGGGGAAAACCAGCCCGCCCCTGGTCTGCATCGTAGGCAAGTCCGACTCGGGCAAGACCACCTTGATCGAAAACCTGGTCCCGGAGCTGATCAAGCTGGGTCTGGCCGTGGGCACGATCAAACATGACGTCCACGGCTTCGACATCGACCATCCGGGCAAGGACAGTTGGCGGCACAAGCAGGCCGGGGCCAAGATAACGGTGATTTCTTCGCCCCACAAGCTGGCTTTGGTCAGGGACGCCGACCATGACAGCGCCCTGGACGAGCTGTCCGTTTATTTTCAAGGGGTCGATTTGATTTTGACCGAAGGGTACAAGCGTGAAGCCCGGCCCAAGGTGGAAGTCTTCCGGCCGGAAGCCCATCCCGAACCTTTGTGTCGCGAAGACGGCTGCCTGATCGCCCTGGTCAGCGACGCCCCTTTGGACCTGGGCGTGCCCCGCTTCGGCCTGCGCGAGTATTCCCGATTGGCGGCCTTTTTGAAAGAACGTTTCTGTTCAAATTCCGACTAGAAAAATTCCCCCGGAAAGAACGGCCAGTTCAAACAAAGCACTTCGACTTCGGCCCCGGCAGTTCTTTCGGTTACGCCCTCGGGCAGAATGACCAGCCCGTCCTTGCGGGCCATGGAAGACAAGCGGCTGGCCGACTTGAGCGGCCGGGCCAGCCATCGCCCGTCCTGCTCGAATAATTTGACCTGGATACACTGGCTCCAATCAATCTGACCGCAGATGGTCTCAGTCAGGGCGGCCCTGAGCTTGGGGAAAATCGGGCCGCGCCGGCCGGCCATGGCCAGGAGGCCGGGGAGGGCCAAAAGCAGAAAAGCGGCCTCATGGGACGGCGGCCCGCCGGGCAGGATAAAAAAGGGCCGGTCTGCCAAAAGGCCGAAGGAAATCGCCTTGCCCGGCCCCAGCCGCACCCGGCTGAAGACCCCTCGCCAGCCCAAATCCTCCAGCACCCGGACCATGTAGTCCCGCTCGCTTTTCCAGGCCCCGCCGCTGGTGATGAAGGCCTGGACCCGGCCGGACATCTCCTTGATCGCCTCGGCAATGGCCTCGACCCGGTCCGGTTCGACCCGGCTGGTCACTTCGGTCAAGCCGAAGGCCTTTAACCAGGAGACGGTTTCCACCATGTTGCTGGCGTAAAGCTTGCCCGGCGGCAAGGGTCGGCCCGGAGCGATAACCTCGTCGCCCGTGCCGATGACCGCTATCTTCGGCCGGGTCACCACCTTGACCCGGTCCAGGCCGGCGGCGGCCAGCAAGCCGATCAAGGCCGGATGAAGTCTTTCTCCCTGACCGGCGATGACCTGGCCGGCCCGAACATCCGTCCCTCGAAACAGGACATTGCGGCCGGGGCCGGCGTCGTTGAAACACCGGACCAAACCGTTCTCCTCCCGGGCGAATTCCCCGGCCAGAACCGCGTCGGCCCCGGGCGGCAGGGGCGCTCCCGTGGTGACCCGGACGCAGGTCCCTGGTTGGAGAATCCGTCCGGGGAGATCGCCGGCGGCGTAAAAATCGGCCAAGGTCAGAAACACCGGCCGGTCCGGACCGGCCGAGGCCACTTCGTGGGAATAAAGGGCGTAACCGTCCTTGAGGGACACGTCCAACGAAGGACTGTCGACCAAAGCCCGGACTTCTTCGGCCAAAACCCGGCCGGCCAGTCCGCCAAGTTCTATTTCTTCCCAGGACCCGGGCCGGCAATGGGTCAGGATCAGGGCCAGGGCTTCATTAAACTCAATATCGGTTTTGATCATGGCTGGCCTTAAAAGAACAATAACAGGATCAGCGACGGATGTTCAGGTCGATGTCCCCGGCGTTTTCACAGGACTTAAGAGACCTGACCATGCCTATGACCGCGTTTTTAATAATCTCCTTGACAAAAGGCAGCATGGGCACCCGTCGGCCGTCCACGACCAGTTTGATCTTTTCCTGGTCTTGGGTGTCCCCCAAGACATTTTTCTCCAGGTGATCCACCAGAGCCGGGACCTGATCGAGATCGAAGTGAGGCCAATCCGGTTTATCCGGGGGCCGGTCGCCGACCACGGCCGCCAGGTCTCGGTTTCTCCTGGTCAGCGGGGCTTTTTGGCGGTCCAGGCGGAAGACTTCGATGCTGGGCAGATGGAGGCGCCGGCGGGATTCGACCAGAACCAAGTCGGAACCCAGGGCGTAATTGGCCGCCACGGATTCCGGGGTCAAATCGGACGGACCGGGCAGATCGACGACCAGGTGATCGAGGTGGAAGGAAATAACCGCTTGAGCCCCGGCCCGGAGCAGGCCCTGGTCCGGTTCGGCGGTCTGAATTTCTTCTTCATGGAGATGGATCACGCCGATTCTTTTGCCCCTCGGGGCCCATTCGGCGATCAGGCGGCCGATCAGGCTGGTTTTTCCGCTGCCGGCCGGACCAACCACGGCCAACACCGGCGCCACCGACTTGATCCCTTGCCGCCGCCCCTCAAAGATAGACTCAAAAAGCTCATCCGAATAGGCCAGGCCCTTTTCGGTCATCAGCTTGAAGTTCTCCAGTAATTTTTCCGCCTCGGGCGTAAGTCGGCTGCCCCGGTCCTTGCCCCGGCCGACCGAGGTTTCAATCAATTTGCAGCCCAGACGGTCTTCGGTGGCCTTGATCCGGGCCCAGACCCCCCGGTAGGACATGTTCAGGGCTTTGGCCGCGGCCTGCATCGAGCCGAGTTGGCCGATCAACTCCAGCATCCGCCGGCGGCCTTCGCCGAAGACCACCTTGCCCCGGTCATCCTCCAGCCAAAATTTCGATTTTATACGCATGAACCCGCCCCCTGTCCGGAAAATGAGGTTATAATTAAACAGGCTGAAATATTATCGCCTTCGGCCCGGCCGGCGGTCAAGTCTTGCGGGGCCGTTTTGGGGATGTCCCCATGAGGATCAAATGACTTCAACCGCCTCGGCCGGACAGTCCACCACGACCGCCCGGCCCACCGATAACGGATGACTTTGATATTCCTCGAAACCGACCAGCACGGTCAGAGGCAGCCCCACGTCCACCAAAACCCTGACCTGTTCCCCTTCCCAGGTCAATTGCCGGACCAGGCCCGACAGGTTTGATCCGGCCGCCTCCGCGGTCCCCTGGGGTTTGATTTTGATCAGCCGGGGATTGACCAGGACCCTGGCCGGACCGGGTTTCCCCGCGGCCACGGGCAGCCTGAACCGCTCTTGGATCAGGCAATAACCTCTTCGGTCGCCGTCAAAACCGATCACTCCGGAAAAGATATTTTCATAAAGGCCCGCCGTCGGCCGTCCGTCGAAGAGAAAAACAATTTCTTCGGCCAGCCGGGCCGCCTGCACCATATTATGGGTGGTGAAGATGATGGAAAGGCCCTTGGCCGATTTAATTTCCCTGATAATATTTTCCACCACCGCCTGATGTTCGGCGTCCACGTTGGCCGTGGGTTCGTCCAATAGAATCACCCGCGGCGAACAGGCCAGGGCCCTGGCTATGGCCACTCTCTGGGTCTCGCCGCCGGACAGATGATGGGCCGCGGCTGAGGCCAAACCCCGCAGGCCGACCAGGTCCAGCATTTCGTCGACTGTTTTTGCCCTGGATTTTTTAGGCACCTGGCGGACCTTGAGCCCGAACTCGACGTTCTTGGACACGGTGGTGGTGAACAAAACTGGCGACTGCTGGACCAGAACGATTTCCCGCCTGAGCCGGCGGAGCAATCGGCCGGAAAAATCCACCGGCCGGCTTTGGTAAAATATCCGCCCCGAGTCCGGCGGCCGGAGGAAGCCCAGGATTTCCAATAAAGTCGTTTTGCCCGAACCATTGGGCCCTAAAAGCCCGTAAATTTTCTCCGGCGTTAAACTCAGTTGCTCGATGTCCAGGACCGTCCGGTCTTGGTAGGTCTTGATCAGGTTCTTCAATTCAAAGAGCATCAGGTTCTGATCCGGCCCTGAACCAGGTTGAGAAACAGGTTCAGGGTGAAACTGATGGTCAAAAGGACCAGGTCCAGGGCCACGGCCAGGACGAATTCGCCCTTGTCATATTCCAGGGCCATGGCCGTGGTCATGGTTCGGGTGAAGCCCTTGATGTTCCCGCCCAGCATCATGCTGACCCCCACTTCGGCGATGACCCGGCCGAAAGCGGCGATGACGGCCGCTCCCACTCCGAACCGGACCTCCCGCAAGACCACGGCGGCCGCTTGCAGGACGGAGGCGCCCAAGGTCAGAGCCGTCTGCCGGTAGCGGTGATCGACGCGGCTGACCGCGGCGATGGTCAAGGTAATGACCAGGGGCAAAATCAAAAGCACCTGACCGATGACGATGGCCTTTTGGGTGTAAAGCAGGTCCCAGGGACCGAACAGGCCCCGCCTGGAGATGAAAGTGTAGACAAAAAGCCCGATGACCACCGTGGGCACGGCCAGGAGGGTGTTAAAGACGGTCACGGTCATCCTCTTGCCCGGAAATTCGCTTAGGGCGATCAGAAATCCGGCCGGAACCCCCAGCAGTCCGGCCATAACGGTTGAAGACAGGCTGACCTTCAGGGAAACTCCGACGATGGACAGCAACTCGGGGTCGAGGGATTTTATCAGCCGCAACGCGGAAAAAAAACCGTCAAGCAGCAGGTTCATGAGAGGTCATCCTCCCAAGACTTTCCGGCGGTTTCATTCGGCCTCCGGCAGGGCGTCCGGAAAGAAAAGCCGGCGTCCATGGAGCTTGTAACCGGCGATCAGGGCCTGGCCCCGGGGCGAGACCAGCCAACGGGCGAACCGGTCGGCTGAATCGAAACGGACGTGGGGGTGCTTGCGGGGATTGACCGGAATGACCCCGTAAGGGTTATGAAGCCTCTCATCGCCCTCGACCAGGATTTCGAGACTGATCGGGGTGGCCTGACCAAACTTGAACTTGATGTATGTGCCGCGATCGGTCAGGGTGTAAGCCTGTTTTTCCTCGGCTACGACCAGGGTTTTGCCCATACCCTGGCCGATGGACAGATACCAGTCGCCTCCGGGGCGCTCGAAAACGATTTCCACGGGGCGGCCTTCCTTGAGCAAGTTGACGGTTTCCTTCTTGAGCGGCAAGCCGGTCAACCGCCACAGGGCCATTTCCTTGGCGTGGGTCCCGCTGTCGTCACCCCGGGAGACAAACCGCGAACCGGCGGCGGCGATTTTTTTGAAGGCCTCGACCGCGTCTTTGACTCCCTTGAGGCCGGCCGGGTCTTCCGCCGGTCCCACCAGGATAAAATCGTTATGCATGACCGCATAGCGGCCGACGCCGAATCCTTCAGACACAAAAGCTTCTTCCCGCTCCGGGTCGTGAACGAAGACCACATCGACGTTGCCGTCCTGGCCGTCCCGGAGGGCCGCGCCCGTGCCCTTGGCCACCACCTTGACCTCGATCCCGGTGTCTTTTTTGAACTCGGGCAAGAGCACCTCGAGCAGTCCGGAGGCCTGGGTACTGGTGGTGGTGGACATGGTGATGACCTTATCTTCCGGCCAAGCCCGGTCACAAACACCGCCTACAAAGCAACTTAAGATCAAAAAGACTAAAGAGAGCTTTTTCATCACTCGACCGCCATTCCCTTGACTTCAGATGTACTTAACGAAAAGCATTTTTTATGTCAATATTGGTATAATTAAATCCAAGTAATTGCTTCGTCGCCCCGCTGATGGCCGGTCGTCCCGCAGTGACTTTGTGGGGTTATATTTCAAAAGTAATTTGACATTAGTCGGGGAAATTGGAGCCGAGGGTCAGGGCTTGACCTTGAACATTTCAACGAAATTTTTGAAGCTTTGATGGTCTCCGATCATGATCAGGGTGTCTCCGGATTCGAGGACAGTGGCGGTGGTGGGGATGGTGGCGTCGCCGGAGGGGTGATTGACGGCGATGACGTTCAGGCCGGTCTTGGCCCCGATTTGGCTTTCGGCCAGGGTGCGGCCGGCCAGGGTTTCGGGGACCTGGACGGTGTGGAGTTTGACCCCTTCCCCCAGGATCACCACTTCGCGATTCTGGGCCAGGGAGAAGATAGATTCAATGGCCAGGTTGGCGTAGCTGAGGATCAAATCGGCTCCGGCCCGCTGCATGGAGGCCACGTTGCGCTCGTGGGTGATGCGGCTGACGATGCGGGTGTCGGGGTTGAGGCGGCGGCAGTAGATGGAGAGGTAAAGATTCACGGCGTCGTCGTTGGTGGTCAGGAGGACGGAAGGGGCTTCGGGCAGTCCGGCTTCCATCATGATTTCAAGTTGGGCCGCGTCGCCGATGATCAGGCGGTCGGGCAGGCCGCCGATTTGACCGGCCAGGGCATAATCTTTTTCGATCATGGTCACGCGGACCCCCCGTCGTTTCAGGGCCTGGGCCGCGGCCAGGCCGACCTTGCCGCCGCCGATGATCACGACCGGGTTATAGTTAGCCGCGTAGATGCACAGGAACTCGTTGAGTTTGTCCAGCATGTCCTGGGGGCCGACCACCACGGGCAAAGAGAGTTCCTGGAGGACCAGGTCGGGGTGGGCCGGCATCAGGCGGGCCTTGTCCCAGACGCCGACCACGTTGGCTCCGCAGATTTCGCGCAACTGGCTTTGACGGATGGTTCGGCCGGCGAAGGGGGTGTCGGCCACGGAGAATTCGGCGATGACCAGGTCGCGGAACGCGCCGATGATATGGGCCTGGGCCGGGCCGGCGTTGATGCGGTTGGCCAGTTGTTCGCCCAACTGCTGTTTGAGGGGCAGGACATGGGCGGCTCCGCTGAGTTTGAAGATGTCGATGGAGTTTTCGCTTTCAGCCAGGGCGGCCACGGGGACGTCGGCGCTGATCTCCCGGACGGTCAAGATGATGTTGGTGTTGGTAGGATCGTCCCGGTTGGCCAGAATGAGTCTGGCCTGATCCGCGTTGACCCGTTTATAGGTCTTGGTGTGGTCGATGTCGCCGGCCACCACGGAGAGGCCTTCGCCATGCAACAATGCGGCCCGGGCCGGGTCCGGTTCGAGGACCACGTAGGGCAGGCGGTGCATTTCCAGGCGTTCGATAAGGCCGGGGACCAGGCTTTCGTCATAGTCGCAGATGACTACATGGTTTTTCGTTTCCGGAGGCACACTCCGGGGGGCCCTCAGTTTGAGACGGGCTTCGAGCCAGGGGGCGTAAAACAGGCTGATGAAGGTGAAAGGCAGAACGATGAGCAGAAGGACGATCCCCGAAATCAGGACGAAAACGCTGAAGACACGCCCGATATCGCTGGCGAAGGTGATGTCGCCGAAGCCCAGGGTGCTCATGACCGTCAGGGTCCAGTAAAATCCGGTGATCCAGGAATGGCGGCGGTCTTCCACGTATTCCATGATCAAGTGAAAGGTGATGGAATAAATGATGATCACGGCCAAGAGGAAGACGAGGTATTTGATCAGGGACCTCAGGTTCTGTTTGACCTTCTGGTCCCGGAGAAAAAAGGCGTAGGTGCTGAGAAATTTCATAAGCGCAGGTGTTTGAGGTCCCAGGCGGCTCCCGGCCACGGATAAGCCCCCTGGTAGCCAAGAAGCGTGGAGCAGCGCCGACCTTGGGCCAGAAGCCCCCTGACCAAGCCGAGCAGTTCTTTCCCGCCGGTCTGTATTACGGGCAGGGAAATATTGACGGCCGCCGCCACCCGGCCGTCCCGGTCGACGAGGGGGGCGGCCGTGGCGAAAAAGGCCAGGGAACTCTCCCGGTTGCTGATCGAAAACCCCCGGGCTCGGATCAGGGCCAGATATTCTTTAAGGTCCTGGGGATCGGTGATAGCCCGGCTGGTCAAAGGCGCGAGTTTCATGGATTTGATGCGGGCGTCCAGATCATCGTTCAGGCCGGTGAGGTCGGCCAGTTGCGGGAGAGTCAAGCGGGGACGCTCGGCCGAAAAGGCCTGGAGGACCTTCATGCCCCTGGCCAGGGACTCGATGAAGTGTTTTGGTTGTCTGCCGGCGGCGCTCATAGGGTTTTTCGTTATTCGGCAATTGATTCTCCCCGGTATATGGGTAGATGGCGGTCTGTCAAGACCGGCTTTGCCAGAAACCATTTCGGAAAAATTACTGGATCGGCCCAACGGGCCGGCCCTTCACGGGGTTCAACCCCGCCAGGCCCAAAAAAGCCCCCTGAACCGAACCGGGGCGATTCCGGGGGCTGAACGCCGCCTTGGCTCCGCCTAGGCGGTAAAACCGTATTTTTCCCTCATTATCTCGGAAATCTCCCTGGTCATGCTCAAAACCTGATCCGACTGGTCCAGAGACAATAAAACCGTTTCACAGGAAGGAATGATCCAGGATGATTCGGCTAAAAGTTGTTCGTCGATGCCTTTATCGACAAAAAGGGCTATGGCCTTCTCCAGGCGCTCGACCAGACTGGGCACGGTCTCATCCTTCAGGCGGTCTTCCATGACCGGCACAATACCCCAGGCGATCCCGCCGCCCCGCTCTATAAGTGCTTTGACCTGTTTGGCGTACAGGGCCAGGATTTCGGAATGGGCGTAAGCGTCGAAGTTGATGACATCCACGGAAGTGTCGGTGAGCAGGGACCAGTCGATGTTGGCGCAGCAATGAATCCAGGTTATACAGTTCAGGCCGACAAAACCTTCATTGATCGCCTCCACAATGGCCTGCCTGGTCCCGGTCCCCCCGGATGAGGTGAAATTGACCAGGGTGGTCTCGGGCAGATCAGCCACGACTTCCACGCCGGGAATCTCATCCTTGATCTTCTTTTCCAGCCATCGGGCTTTCATGTTAGCCGCCTTGATTATGACGTCCCGCATGGTCTCATGATGGATGGCCGGCTGCCCGTCGATCTGCCGGATCGTATCCCCCAGCAAGACCGGCCCGCCCGTGTGGAAAACCACCCACTTGAGCTCCGGCGGCCGGACTTCCTTGATTTTATCGATCATGTCGTGGAAAAACGAACCGGTCTGGCGGGAGGTAGCGAAATAGTCCAGGTCTCCCTGCTCATACTTTTCATAAAATTCCAGCAGTTCTTCCTCGCGCTTTTCGGGCGGGTCCATGAAAATCATCCGCCTTTCCTTATCAACGACGATACAGGGTATGCCCTCGATCATCCACTTGATCCCCCTGGTCATGGCCGGCAGAGCGGGGGCTTCAGGGAAATTGTCCAGAATCACCTGGGCGGCCTTGTTCATGTCCCGATAGGGCACCGCCCCCATCATCGTCGCGGCAAACTTGGGTTTTGCAAAAGGTTTGCCCATGATTCCC
>Ga0068712_1004097_pt1 | contig 12742 bp, 13 predicted proteins | sample MTBAKSrepl1MetaG_FD_62987 | JGI IMG/M metagenome (GOLD analysis project Ga0068712, IMG submission 62987) | Enrichment culture microbial communities from Arthur Kill intertidal strait, New Jersey, USA, that are MTBE-degrading - MTBE-AKS1... | ecosystem: Environmental > Aquatic > Marine >... | reverse complement strand
TCAGGTTGACCGAGAGCTTTTCCCGGGCCAGCCGGCGGAGCTGCTCGCCGAAGGAGAGGTCTTCCCGGTACTTGACCTGGTTCATGACCAGACCCGGCCGCCACCAGCCCAGGACCCGCCTGATGCGCCTCTCCTGCCCCGGGGCGGCTTTGGCCGTCTCCTCCATCAGCCTCTCGATGGTCCAGGCCTCCGAGCCCAGGGGCGAGGCCCGGTAGGCCTCCAGGACCCGGCTGGCGTAGAGGTTGTCCCGGAGGACCATCCACAGGCCCCGGTAGAGGGCGTGGCGCAGAAAGGCGTAGGCGTTCAGGAGGCTGGTCAGCTCTGGAATCAGGACGATCAGCCCCTGGGGTGAGATCAGAAAGAAGTCCAGGGTGGTCAGGCTGGCCCCGGCCCCTATGTCGCCCAGAATAATTTCGAAGCCGCTGTTCCTCAAGCCGCGGATGATCTTCTGCTTCTGGGTTGTCAGCGGATTGGCGGCCTTGGGCACCTGATTGTCGCCGGGCAGGTAGGAGAGCTGGGGCCAGGGCGAGGGGTGGATGAGCTGCTTGACCTGCAGGGAGCTGTCCACCAGCAGCCGGCCCAAGCCGGGCCGGAGGTTCTTCTGCCCCAGCAGGGTGTGGAGGTTGGAGCCGCCCAGGTCCAGGTCGGCCAGGAGGGTCCTGGTCCCCCGGGCGGCCAGAGCCAGCCCCAGGTTGACCGCCAGGATGCTCTTGCCCGTGCCGCCCTTGCCGCCGGCCACGGTCAGAATCAGATCCTGGTTGAGCTCCGGCATTGGCCCCCACTCGCTCAGTTCAGCTTAGCAGCAGGACCGGCGCCCTGACAACCAAGCCTCGGGCCGGCCCGGGCTTGAGCGGCCAGGCCCTCGATCGCGCCGCGCTAGGCAGTTTTTTAGCAACTGCCGTGCCAGCCAGGCCGGGCGGGTCAAGGGAAAACCAATCGGCCACAACATGTTGGGGTCGGGATCTCCATCCAACCAAATCGTATCGAGATGTGTGAGGCTGCTGGCTTTTTTGTTGCCCGGAAAGAGCGCTTGGGTTATGTTTATTAGTCGCGAACTCTGACGCTAACGCCAAGCCAGGAGGGCGGGGTCGTGTCCAAAGCCGATCGAAGGTTAAAGGACGTCAGCGCCTTCATGGGGCCGGGGACCGAGCTGGAAGGGCAGCTCGTGTTCACGGGCTCGGTTCACCTGGACTGCAAGGTGACGGGACGCATCTCCAGCAGTCAAGGCCTGCTCATCATCGGACCAGAGGCCAAGATCCAGGCCGACGTGGAAGTGGATTCGGCCATCATCTGCGGCGAGGTGCACGGCGAGGTCGTCGCCTCCCGCCGGATCGAGCTCAAGCCTCCGGCCCGCGTCCACGGCACTCTCACCTCCCCGGAGCTGGTCATCCACGAGGGGGTGGTTTTTGAGGGCACCTCCCAGATGGGCCAGACCGTCATGACCACCGGCCAGAAGGGCAAGGTGGCCATCCTGGGCGCCGAGGGTGGCGCCCGAGTCGGCTAGAAAAAAAACGTTGACACCGAATCCTGTTGGGTTTAGAAGGCTTAGAGCCTTATTTCACAAGCACGGCTCTGAGTCTAAGAGGCCCAAGCCCGGGTCGCTCCAGGGAGAAGGTCGGCCATGATTGATCTGAACATCTCTTTCTTCATTCAGATGGCCAACTTCCTGCTGCTGCTCTTTCTGCTCAACGTAGTGCTCTTTCGGCCCATCCGGGGCATCATCCAGCAGCGACGGGAAAAGCTGGCCGATCTGGCCGGCCAGGCCGAGCAGTTCCGGCAGCAGATGGAAGAAGCCGAGCAGGAGCGCCAGAACCACCTCCGCCAGGCCCAGAGCGACGGCTTCGAGCGCAAGAACGATCTGAAGAACCAGGCCGCCGAGAGGGAGAGAAGCCTCCTGGCCAAGACCAACCAGGACCTGGCCGCCGAGGCGGCTAAGGTCAGGAGCCAGATCCAGGCTCAGATAGAGACGGCCCGCCAGGGCCTGCTCGGCCAGGTGGACTCTTTCGGCCTGGCCCTGGCCGAGAAGATGCTGGGAAGGAGCCTCTCATGAGCCGCGGCGCCCGCGCTCGAATTCTCGGCCTGGCCGCGCTCATCGCCCTCCTGGCCCTGGCACTGGGTCCGATCGCGGCCCTGGCCGGCGGGGGCGGCCACGGCGAGGCGGCGGCCGGCGATTCATCGGCCAAGCTCTGGGACCTGCTCTGGCGGGCCCTCAACTTCGGCGGGCTGGTGGCCCTGCTCCTCCTCCTGGTCCGCAAGCCGGTCTCCCAACTGCTCAACAACCGCCGCCAGACCATCCAGAACGACCTGGAGACCCTGGAGGCCAGGAAGAAAGAGGCCCAGCAGGCCCTGGAGGAAGCCCAGGAGCGCCTGACCGAGATCCGGGCGGAAAAAGAGAGGATCATCGCCGACTTCACCGCCCAGGGCGAAGCCGAGAAGAGCAAGATCCTGGCCGAGGCCGAGGCTCTGGCCGCCCAGCTCAAGGCCCAGGCCAAGAGGAGCATCGACCAGGAGATCGACCAGGCCAGAGCCAAGCTCCAGGAAGAGATCGCCGAGCTGTCGGCCAGCCGAGCCTTGACCATCCTCCAGGACAAGATGACGCCCCAGGACAAAGACCGCCTGGTGGAGGAGTATCTCGCCAAGGTTGTGGAGTAGCCGTGACTAACCTGACTCTCTCCCGTCGCTACGCCAAGGCCCTCCTGGCCATCGGCCAGGAAGACGGCCGCCTCGAGCAATACGGCCGGGAACTGGCCGACTTTTCCGCCGCCCTGGACCAGATCCCGGACCTGCTGCAGGCCGTGACCAACCCGGTCTATCCGGCCGGGAGCCGGCGCGGCGTCCTCGAGGCCGTCCTGGCCAAGACCGACTACTCGCCGGTGACCCGGAACTTCCTGCTTCTGCTCCACGACAAGAGGCGGCTGGCCTTTCTGGCGTCAATCATGGCTATCTACAGCCACCTGGTTGATGAGGTCTCCGGCGTCGTCCGGGCCAAGGTGACCACGGCCTCCAGCATTTCGGCCGAGCTTCAGGAGAGGATCAAGGCCACGCTGGAGAAGCTGACCGGCAAGAAGATCGTCATGCAACTTCAAGACGACCCGGAGATCATCGGCGGCCTGGTGGCCCAGGTCGGGGACCTGATCCTGGACGGGTCGGTCAAGACCCAGTTGCAGAGCTTGAGGGACACTTTGAAAGGGGTGGGTTAGGCTGATGCAGATTCGAGCTGAAGAGATAAGTCAGGTCATCCAGTCTCAGATCAAGGACTACGACAAGAAGGTCGATGTTGCTGAGACTGGCGTTGTCCTCTCGGTCGGCGACGGCATCGCCCGCGTCTACGGCGTGGAAAAGGCCATGGCCCTGGAGCTGCTCGAGTTTCCGGGCGGCATCTACGGCATGGTCCTCAACCTGGAAGAGGACAACGTGGGCGTGGCCATTCTCGGGGAGGACACCCACATCAAGGAAGGCGACCTGGTCAAGCGCAGCGGGCGCATCGCCCAGGTGCCGGTGGGCGACGCGGTCCTGGGCCGGGTCATCGACCCGGTGGGCAACCCCATCGACGGCAAGGGACCCATCGAGGCCACCGAGACCCGGCGCATCGAGATGGTCGCCCCCGGCGTCATCAATCGCCAGCCGGTCAAGGAGCCGATGTACACCGGGATCAAGGCCATCGACGCCATGACCCCGGTTGGCCGCGGCCAGCGCGAGTTGATCATCGGCGACCGCCAGATCGGCAAGACGGCCATCGGCGTCGACGCCATCATCAACCAGAAGGGCCAGGACGTGGTCTGCATCTACGTCGCCGTGGGCCAGAAGAAGTCCACCGTGGCCCAGGTGGTCGACACCCTGCGCCGCCACGGGGCCATGGACTACACCGTCGTCGTCTCGGCCACGGCCGCGGAGCCGGCCACCCTCCAGTACATCGCCCCCTACGCCGGCTGCGCCATGGGCGAGTACTACCGCGACAGCGGCCGGCACGCCCTGATCATTTACGACGATCTGTCCAAGCAGGCCGTGGCCTACCGCCAGGTTTCCCTGCTGCTCCGGCGGCCGCCCGGACGCGAGGCCTTCCCCGGCGACATCTTCTACAACCACTCCCGCCTTCTGGAGCGGGCGGCCAAGCTGAATAACGACCTGGGCGGCGGCTCCCTGACCGCCCTGCCGATCATCGAGACCCAGGCCGGCGACGTGTCGGCCTACATCCCGACCAACGTCATCTCCATCACCGACGGCCAGATCTACCTGGAGCCGAGCCTCTTCTTCGCCGGCATCCGGCCGGCCATCAACGTCGGCCTCTCGGTCAGCCGCGTCGGCGGCTCGGCCCAGGTCAAGGCCATGAAGCAGGTGGCCGGCACCCTGCGCCTGGACATGGCCCAGTTCCGCGAGCTGGAGGCCTTCGCCCAGTTCGGCTCCGACCTGGACAAGGCCACCCAGTCCCAGCTCAACCGCGGCTTCCGCCTGGTTGAGGTCCTCAAGCAGCCCCAGTACCGGCCCCTGACCCTGGAGAAGCAGGTTCTCATTCTCTTCGCCGGCACCCAGGGCTTCCTAGACCCCTACCCGGTCAGCGCCGTCAGCGACTACGAGGCCCAGCTCTACGAGTACTTCGAGTCCAAGCACGCCAACATTCTGGCCGAGATCGCGGACAAGAAGGCGCTGGACGACGAACTCAGGGACAAGATGAAGCAGGCCCTGGGCGAGTTCGGCGAAGTCTTCAAGGCCAGCCTGGGCTAGCCGGGGGTAGCATGCCCACCCTGAAAGACATCCAGCGCAAGATCTCCGCGGTCAAGAAGACCCAGCAGATCACCAAGGCCATGAACATGGTCGCCGCCTCCAAGCTGCGCGGCGCCCAGACGGCCGCCGAGAGGTTCAGGCCGTACGCCGACAAATTCCGCGAGGTCCTGGGCTCCTTGGCCAGCCGGGTTGAGCCCGAGCTCCACCCCTTCTTCCAGCCGCGCGAGACGGTCAACGCGGCGGCGGTGCTCCTGCTCACGGCCGACAGGGGCCTGTGCGGCTCGTTCAACGTCAACCTGGCTCACCGCTGCCAGAACCTGATGAACGACCTCAAGGCCAGAGGCGCCGAGACTCTTCTTATCGCCGCCGGCCGCAAGGGCCGCGACCACTTCCGGCGTCGCCAGGTCAACATCATTGACGAGTACCGCGACGTGCTCAACAAGCCCGACATGGAGCAGTCCCGGGCCATGGCCAACCAGCTGGCCAACCTCTACCTGACCGGCGAGGCGGACGAAATCTACGTCGTCTACACCCGCTTCATCAGTCTGGTCAAGCTGGAGCCGACGACGATGAAGCTCCTGCCCCTCTCGCCGGAGGATCTCATCGGCGAGGAGGCCGAGGCCGGCGGAGCCGGGGAGTACCTGGTCGAGCCCTCGGCCGAGGAGGTCATGATCGAGCTCCTCCCCTCCAACATCGCCGTCCAGATCATGTCGGCCCTGCTGGAGACGGCCTGCTCCGAGCACGCCGCCCGGATGACGGCCATGGACAACGCCACTTCCAACTGCAAGGAAATGATCGAGAACCTGACCCTGATCTTCAACAAAGCCCGCCAAGCAGCCATCACCACCGAGCTGATGGACATCGTCGGCGGCGCCGAAGCCTTGAGAAAATAGCGCGCGGCAAGGGAGGCTTTCGTGGAACAGAACATCGGCAAGGTCGTCCAGGTCATCGGCCCGGTGGTTGACGTCGTCTTCAACGAGGGCAAGCTTCCGCCGATTCTGACCGCTCTGTCCCTGACCAACCCGGCCATCGACGACACCCAGGACAACCTGGTCGTCGAGGTGGCCCAGCACCTGGGTGACAACGTGGTCCGCTGCATCGCCATGGACGTGACCGACGGCCTGCAGCGCGGCCTGCCGGTCAAGGACTCCGGCGCGCCCATCACCGTGCCCGTGGGCCACGAGGCCCTGGGCCGGGTCCTCAACGTGGTCGGCCGTCCGGTGGACGGGCTGGGCAAGGTTGAAGGCAAGCATTTCTATCCCATCCACCGCCCGGCGCCCGAGTTCGTCGAGCAGGACACCTCGGTCAAGGTTCTGGAGACGGGCGTCAAGGTCATCGACCTGCTGGTCCCCTTCCCCCGCGGCGGCAAGATGGGCATGTTCGGCGGCGCCGGCGTGGGCAAGACGGTCATCATGATGGAGATGATCCACAACATCGCCATGCAGCACGGCGGCATCTCCGTCTTCGCCGGCGTGGGCGAGCGCACCAGGGAGGGCAACGACCTCTACCTGGAGATGAAGGAGTCCGGGGTCATCGAGAAGGCCGCCCTGATCTACGGCCAGATGACCGAGCCGCCGGGCGCCCGGGCCCGGGTGGCCCTGACCGCCCTGGCCGCGGCCGAGTACTTCCGCGACGAGGAAGGCCAGGACGTGCTCCTGTTCATCGACAACATCTTCCGCTTCACCCAGGCCGGCTCCGAGGTCTCGGCCCTGCTGGGCCGCATGCCCTCGGCCGTCGGCTACCAGCCCACCCTGGGCACGGACCTGGGCGAGCTCCAGGAGCGGATCACCTCCACGACCAAGGGCTCCATCACCTCGGTCCAGTGCGTCTACGTTCCGGCCGACGACCTGACCGACCCGGCCCCGGCGACCACCTTCGCCCACCTGGACGGGACGGTCGTTCTGTCGCGCCAGATTGTCGAGCTGGGCATCTACCCGGCCGTGGACCCGCTGGACTCCACCTCGCGCATTCTCGACCCCAACTACCTGGGCCAGGAGCACTACCAGACGGCCCGATCGGTCCAGCAGGTCCTGCAGAAGTACAAGGACCTCCAGGACATCATCGCCATCCTGGGCATGGACGAGCTCTCCGACGAGGACAAGCTGACCGTGGCCCGGGCCCGCCGGATCCAGCGCTTCCTGTCTCAGCCCTTCTTCGTGGCCGAGGCCTTCACCAACAAGCCCGGCAAGTACGTCTCCATCGAGGACACGGTCAAGGGCTTCAAGGGCATCGTCGAGGGCAAGTACGACCACCTGCCTGAGCAGGCCTTCTACATGGTCGGCGGCATCGAGGAGGCGGAGCAGAGGGCCGAGGAGATGGCCCGGGCCTGAGAGGGGAGCCATGGCGAAGCAGATTCAACTGGACGTGGTCACGCCCAGCCGGCTGGTGGTCAGCGAGCAGGTCGAGATCGTCGTTGCGCCGGGCATCCTGGGCGAGTTCGGCGTCCTGGCCGGCCACATTCCCTTCCTCTCCATCTTAGGCCCCGGCGAGCTGCGCTACACCCGGGACGGCAAGGTGGAGTTCATGGTCGTGACCGGCGGCTTTGCCGAGGTCCAGCCGGACAAGGTGACCGTCCTGGCCGATTCGGCCGAACTGGCCCGGGAGATCGACATCGATCGGGCCAAGCGAGCCAGGGAGCGGGCCGAGGAGCGGCTCAGGCGGGCCAAGACCGAGGACGTGGACTACACCCGGGCCGAGGCCGCCCTGAGGCGGGCCGTGGCCAGGATCAAGGTGGCCGAGAAGGGGATCTGAAACCGGTTCGAGCTAATTCCCCCGAATTCAATTAGCGGGCCGGTCGGCTGACCGGCCCTTTTTTTGGCCGCCCGGGCCGCCGGTTTAGGTCTTGAGGCCGAACTGATCGGTGTCGACTCACTCCTTCTTGAGCAGTGTCCACCAGTCCACGGCCAGCCTCCTGACCACGTAATCATAAGGCAGCCAGCCGTAGCCGGCCTCGCCCCAGCCCACGCCCCAGGAGTTCCTGATGAGCAGGGCACCGGTGGTCTCCAGGCCGCAGTTCGGGTTGCTGATCTTGACCTTGTCGTCGTAGCCGACCGCGACCACGGCGTGCCCCCCCCAGAAGCTGTCTCCGGCGCAGGGGAAGGGGATCTTGCCGTCGTTCTCGGCCGGTTCGATGCAGCTGAAAACGCTGAAGCCGAACATGGAGGGCAGCTTGGCGGCCAGGAGGCCCTTGACCGACCGCAGGACCCGGCCGGGATCGATTCCGGGGGGATCCAGCCGGAAGTACTGGAGGACCTGGTAGTTCTGGGCAAAGGCGTAGCAGAAGGCCGACGGCTCCCGATCAAAGTCGGGACTCCGGTCGGTGTAAGGCCAGTAGTGCTCCGGCGGCGTCCCGAAGAGGAGCATGGCCGCCATGGTCGCCCTGATGGAGGCGCCGGTGTCTCCGGTCAGGTCCATCAAGTTGCGGGTGGCCTTGTAGAGAAAGAGCCGGGAGGCGTCGATGTGCCGGTTGTGCGCCCGCCGCTCGCAGTACTCCATCAGCCCGACGCCGGCCTGGGCCGTGCACGAACCCAGGGAGCCTTGATTCTCCACGTCCGGGCACCCCTGGCGCAGGTCCACGCTCGGGGGTGTTTTAACCTCGGCCGGCTGGGCCACCCCCAGCCGGCCGAGCATGGCCTTGATCGGCTGATCCTGGTTCAGCCGGGCCAGCCTGGAGGAGACCGCAGCCGTCTCCGCGGTGTAGTCCCGGAAATCCGGGTAGTCCGGGAGCCAGCCCATGCCCAACTCAACACCGATTCTTTTCCTTGTCTCGGCCATTCCCAAACCCTCCTTTCGCCTTGGGGCCAGTCGGCGCCCGGCCGAAGAGCCCTTCACCCGTCGGGAGCCGTGAGCCAGGCCATCGCCTCCCCGCCTGGCCAGCCGCCGGCGTCCGGCGGCCCTGGCCGTCCGGGAGAACTCCGCCCCGGTCAGGGAAAACTTCCCTGTTCTCAAGGTCCGGATGATTCCCTGAAGGTGAGATCCGCCCCGAACGCGAAAGCTGCGGGGAGTCACTGGAGAAGAGAAGTCGCGCTGACCGAAGGCTTAATTATATTTTATAGTCAAGGAACATGCTCTTGCCAGAATATTTTTGGCAAAAGCTAGGGTTTTATTTTTTCCTTGCGTTACGCATGGTTATTCTCCGGTTCAAGCCGGATCCGTTTTGAGCCGATCACTGCGAGAATTCGTACTCGGCTGACCAGGGCGGCCGGACCGGCCCCGGCTTTCCGCTCTTGACGGCGCCGGCCAAAATCTGTACCTCTAAGGGACCTCAAAGGCAGCCGCAGGAGTTCAACCCATGTCCATCGCCGCCGTGATACTGGCCGCCGGCCTGGGGACCAGGTTCAAGTCCAAAACGGCCAAGGTCCTCCATCCCCTCCTGGGCCTGCCCATGGTCTGCTACCCGCTCAGACTGGCTAAGGAACTGGGCCTGGAGCCCCGCCTGGTCGTGGTCGGGCATCAGGCCGAGGCGGTCAAGGCGGTCTGCCAGGGGGAGGGGGTCGAGTTCGTCCACCAGGCCGAACAGCTCGGCACCGGCCACGCCGTCAGCTGCACCGCCCAGGACCTCCAGGACTTCAAGGGCGACGTGCTCATCCTCTCGGGCGACGTGCCCCTGCTCCGGCCCCGGACCGTCCAGGCCCTGATCGAACGCCACCTAAGCGGCCAGGCGACGCTCTCCTTCATGACCGTCAGGCTGGCCGACCCCAGCGGCTACGGCCGGGTCCTCCGCCAGGGCTGGCGCTTCGTCATCGTCGAGGACAAGGACGCCGGCCCGGCCGAGAAGCTGATCCAGGAAGTCAACGTCGGCATCTATCTGGTCCGGGCCGCTTTTCTGTTCGAGGTCCTCCGCGAGCTCAACCCGGACAACGCCCAGCAGGAGTACTACCTGCCCGAGATCGTCCGCCTGGCCGGGGAGGAGGGCTTCAAGTGCCTCTCCCTGGAGGTGGCCGACGCCGAGGAGGTCATCGGCATCAACACCCGCTGGGACCTGGCCCAGGCCGAGCGGCGGTTACGCCGGGAGATGATCCGGCAGCTGGCTCTGGACGGGGTCACCTGCCAGGACCCGGAGGCGCTCTACCTGGACCGGGACGTGACCGTGGGGCCGGACACCTGGCTGGGGGCCGGGGTCCACCTCCTGGCCGGGACCCGCCTGGGCAGCGGGGTCACGGTCGAGCCCAACTGCTATCTCAAGGCCACCCAGGTCGGGGACGGAGCCGTCATCAGGTCGGGCGCGCGCCTGGAAAACGCCGTGGTCTCGCCGGGCCAGATCATCGGCGGCTAGCCGCCGGCCCGGCCCCTTGACCCCTCCCGCCCGCTCTGCTAAGGTTCGGCCGTTCAAGGAATATTCCGGTCTCCAAGGGAAAGGAGCGCAACCAAATGGCCGCCAAAATAGTCAAGGGAACTGACATCGCCAAGCAGATCCGCGAGGAGCTCAAGGCCGAAGTGGCCGAGATGAAGGACAAGTCCGGCCTGGTGCCCGGCCTGGTGACCATTCTGGTCGGCGAGAACCCGGCCTCGGTCTCTTACGTCACGGCCAAGGGCCGGACAGCCAAGGAGCTGGGCTTCCACTCGATCCAGGACGACCAGCCGGCCGACATCAGCCAGGCCGACCTGCTCAAGCTCATCGACAAGTACAACGCCGATCCCAAGATCCACGGCATCCTGGTCCAATTGCCTCTGCCAAAGCACATCAACGAGACCGAGGTCCTCTACCGGATCAACCCGGACAAGGACGTGGACGGCTTCCACCCGGTCAACGTGGGCAAGCTGATGATCGGCGAGGCCAACTTCCTGCCCTGCACCCCGGCCGGCATCCAGGAGATGCTGGTCCGCTCCGGGGTGGAGCTGAGCGGGGCCGAGGTGGTCGTGGTCGGCCGGTCCAACATCGTGGGCAAGCCCATCGCCAACATGCTCCTCCAGAAGGCCGCCGGGGCCAACGCCACGGTGACCATCTGCCACACCCGGACCAGGGACGTGGCCTTCCACACCAAGCGGGCCGACGTGATCATCGCCGCGGTGGGTGTGGCCGAGTACGTCAAGGGCGACATGATCTCCGAGGGCGTGGCCATCATCGACGTCGGGGTCAACCGGGTGGGCAAGACGGCCGAGGGCAAGGCCATCCTCAAGGGCGACGTCGCCTTTGACGAGTGCCTGGACAAGGCCAGCCTGATCACCCCGGTGCCGGGCGGGGTGGGCCCGATGACCATCACCATGCTGATGAAGAACACGGTCAAGGCGGCCAAGCTGGCCGCGGGCCGTTAGGCTCGAACTCCGCGGGGGAGACCTCGGGCCCCCCTCTCTCACCCCTTCCGACCTGGCCGGATCTCCGGCCAGGGATTATAATGAGTTCATGCTGCTATTGCGCTGGCTCATAAACACCCTGGCCCTGCTGGTCGTGGCCTGGCTGGTGGAGGGGATCAGGATCAACGGCCTGTTCCAGGCCTTTGTCGCTTCGGCCTTCATCGGCCTGCTCAACGTCTTCATCAGGCCCTTTCTCCTGCTCGTCACCCTGCCCCTGAGCCTGCTCACCCTGGGCCTGTTCACCTTCGTCATCAACGGCCTGATGCTCCTGCTGGCCTCCTCGATCCTGGCCGGCTTCCAGGTCGACGGCTTCTGGACGGCCGTCTGGGGGGCTTTTCTCCTGTCCATCGTCTCCTGGCTGATGAACTCCTTCCTGGCTCCCAGCGAGGACAAGCCCCGGGTCAAGTTCTTTGTCGGGCGCTTCCACTCGGGCCGCCCGGCTGGCCAGGGCGGCCGGCCGCCCAAGGGCGAGGAGCTGATCGACCTGAATCAGGACGAGGAAGGCAAGTGGAGCTGAACTACCAGCAGAAGCTGCTCCACCTCAGGCTCAAGTCCTGCGTTCAGACCGTCCTCGAGGTCCACCAGGCCCTGACCACCAGCCAGCTTGTCCCGGATCTGGAGGCCAGGTTCAAGGAGCTCAGGGACGTCCTGAGCCTCCTGGACTCGGCGGCGGTGGGCGAGGAAGAGGTCCGGCGGGTCGAGCGGGCCACCAATTTCCTGCTCAGCGAGCTGAAACCCCTGACCCGGCTTAAGGGCCTGGACCGGCTGACCTCCAACCCGGTCCACTAGCCGGCCTGGGCCGGGAGGCCGGTCCTCAGCCGGCCAGGGCCCTGACCAGGCTGCGCACCTCCAGGGGTGAGGCCAGGTTGTAGCGGGCCCGGGAGACGTTGAGGCCCACCCGCAGCGAATAGGCTTCGGCCGGCAGGGCGGCGAACATGTCCTCGTCGGTGAAGTCGTCGCCGGCCGAGAGAATGAAGTCCCACTTCTCCTTGGCCAGCCAGCGCACGGCCGAGCGGCCCTTGTTGGCCCCGGCGAACTTGACCATGATGATCTTGTTGCCCTCCTGGATCTCCACCCCCAGGTTGGTGGTCATGGCCAGGAGGGTGTCCTTGAGCTCCTTGGCCCGGTCCTCGCCCAGCCTGGGATCGGCCATGCGGAAGTGCCAGACCAGGGAGTAGTCCTTCTCCTCGACAAAAGACCGGGGCGTCCGGTCGACGTAGTGTTCCAGGATCGGCCGGACGTCCTTCTTCCACTCGCTGTTGACCGGCTGGGTCAGCTCCCACTCGCCGCCGCGCTCGCGCACCCAGAAGCCGTGCTCGGCCACCAGGCCCATGTCCGTGTGGCCGAACCAGACCGTCATGGCCGGCCGGTCGCGGTTGGAGACGATGACGACCTCGTTGCGCGGCTCGGCGGCCAGCCGGGCCAGCATGTCCTGGAGGTCCTCATCGGGCACGGCCTCTTCGGGCCGATCGGCGAAGGAAACCAGGGTGCCGTCGTAGTCGAAGAGGAAGAGGCGGCGCTGGGCGGCCCGATAGCTGGCCAGGATCTCGTCGCGGTGCTCCGGGGTCAGCCGGCGCACGGCGTAGTCCCGCTGAATGGTCTTGATCTGATCCAGCCGCTCCAGGAAATCCCTGGCCCAGGCGTTAATGTCGTAGCGCCTGATGCGCTCCTGCATCTTGGTCATCCGCTCCCGCTGCTCCTCCTCGGGCATCTCCAGGGCTCGCTT
>Ga0068712_1004094_pt1 | contig 12751 bp, 17 predicted proteins | sample MTBAKSrepl1MetaG_FD_62987 | JGI IMG/M metagenome (GOLD analysis project Ga0068712, IMG submission 62987) | Enrichment culture microbial communities from Arthur Kill intertidal strait, New Jersey, USA, that are MTBE-degrading - MTBE-AKS1... | ecosystem: Environmental > Aquatic > Marine >... | reverse complement strand
CAGGGCCTTTTCCACGAGGCTGGTCAGCTCGGCCACGGCAGTCGTTTCAGGCCGATAGTGGCCTCCCGGCCCCCTGGTCTAGCCGGCCTTCTCCAGGGTCTCTTCCTCGGCCTTCTTTTCTTTGAGCTTCCTGACCAGGGCGTCGTAGCCTTCCTGACGGATGATGTTGGCGAACTGGCGGCGGTAATTGGCCACCAGGCTGACCCCGTCGATGATCACGTCGTAGACCCACCACTTGTCCTGGACCTTGAGGAGGCGGTAGTTGATCGGGATCTTCTCGCTGCGGTGGATGACCATGGAGTCGACCTGGGCGAAGGCGTCCTCGATCCGCTCCTTGTCGTAAACGATCTCTTCGTCGGAGTAGGCCTCGATCTTGGACAGATAGGAGCGCTTGAGCAGCTCGGTGAACAGGCCGGTCAGTTCGTCCTTCTGGGCCTGGCTCAGCTTGGCCCAGTTCTTACCCATGACCCGGCGGGTCATCTCGCTGTCGTTGAAGCGCTGGTTGATGATCGACCAGAGCTTGTCCCGCTTGGCCGCCCCCTCCAGGCTCTTGTCCTTGACCGCGACCAGGAGCTGATCCACCGAGGTCTTGACGTCGTCGAGCGGTCCGCCGGCCCGGGCCGGCAGGGGAATCAGCAGCAGCGCCGCCGCGATCAGAACCGACACAACCCGAGCCATCACTCCACCCCCGTGTAATTGGCGCCGGCTGCCTTGAGCAGCCGGGCCCAGCCGACGTTGTAATCGTGGACGGCCTTAAAGTGGAGAGCCTTCTGGGTGACGTACTTCTCCAGGGCGTCGACCACCTCCTTGACCGGGCCCACGCCCATGTCGAAGTTGCTCGAAGCGGCCACCAGCCAGCGCCTGGCCGCGCGGTAGGCCTGGGCCGTGGCCTCCATCTGCTGGTCGGCCTGCTTGAGCTTGAGATAGGCCTGGGACACGTCCAGGGGCAGGTTCATCCGGGCGAAGCTCTCCAGGGCCTGATACTTGAGCCGCTCGGCCTTGGCCTGGGCGATCTTGCCCTCGGTGATGCCGAAGTTGAGCTGGAAGCGGGCGCCCAGGCCGCCCCCGCCCCAGACGTGGTTGAACTCGTCGATGATGAAGGGGTTGTCGATGTCGGTCCGGTCCGGGGCCCAGGCGTAGGAGAAGAAGGCCCCCAGGAAGATGACCGGCAGGCGCTCGGCCTCGGCCGCCTTGACCATCGAGTCCAGGGCCTGGAGCCCCTCCTTGAGCTGGCGCATCTCGGGCCGGCGGTTGTTGGCCTGGTCCTGATAGCTGGCCAGGCTCTCCAGGCTGACCTTGACCGGCATCAGGTGGGGCTCGGCCGGCTCCAGGCTCTGGCCCTCCAGGCCGGTCACCCGGGCCAGAGCCCGCTGGGCCAGCTCCAGGCCGCTGATCACCTCGGCCCCCAGGTTCTTGACCAGGCCCTCGAAGGCGTCCAGCTTGTAGAGGTCCATCGGGCTGACCGAGGGACTGTCCGCGTCCAGGAGCTTCTGGGTCCGCTTCCGGGAGGAGTCCAGGAGCTCCAGGACCTCGTCCAGGAGCACCTTGCCCTCCCGGGCCATGGTCAGGCCGTAGTACAGCTCGTGGACCTTAAAGACGACCTCCGAGGCCTTGAGGTCCCGGCCGGCCTGTTCAACATCGATGCCCTTGCCGGCCGCCTTGAGGCTCTCCTCCAGCCGGCCGAAGGTGTAGAGCGGCTGGATGGCGCTGATGTCAAAGCGGGTGTACAGGCCCAGGCCGTTCAACTCGTTGGCCTTGTCCGGCGAGTAGATGTGGTCGCCCCTGGCGTTGGGCGCCGGGGCGAGCAGGCCGATGGCCTCGATCTGGGGATAGCGGTAGCCGCGGGCCTCCTGGAGTCTGGCCTCGGCGAAGAGCAGGGCCGCCTGGGCCTGCTTCAGCTCGGGGCTCACCTGGAGAGCCTTGCTCACGGCCGTCTTGAGGTCGATCTTCATCGTCTCCCCGGCCCCCAGCGCCGGCAGGAGAAACAGACTCAAGCTGAAAACCATGAAGCCTAAGACTCGGCTTGGCATCGAGCCCCCTTGTCCAGCCGGCCGGGGCGAAACGGCATGCCTCGCGCCCGGGCCCGGTCTTCAGAGTTTACCGTGGATGAACTGGCTGACCAGGTCCTGCAGGTCCACGCCCGAGACCGTCTCCCTGATCAGGCCGCCGGGCTTGACGAACTCATTGCCCCCGCCCGGCTCGAGCCGGATGAACTTCTCGCCGATGATGCCCTTGGTCCTGACCGAGCAGATGGCCTCGGTGTCCACCTTGATGTGGGCGGACAGCCTGACCTCGACCCGGGCCCGGTACTCGACCAGGGCGATCTGGCCCACCCGGCCCACCGGCACGCCGGCGATTTCGACCGAGGCGCCCTCGCGCAGGCCCTCCACCGAATCGAATTCGGCGAAAACCGGGTACTCGTTCAGCCCCAGGCCGCCCACCCGGCCCAGAACCAGGGTCAGGTAGGCCAGGCAGACCGCCCCGATGAGGACGAAAACGCCCACGCTAAGCTCCAGCCGCCTCTTTCTCATGATCGCTCCCTGCCGCCGCTCATGAAATATCGAACCTCAGCCTCCCGGCTCTGGGCCACCTCCTCGGGCGTACCGTCGATGATGATCCGGCCCTGGGAGAGCATGGCCACGTGGTCGGCCAACTCGAAGACCTCGGGGATGTCGTGGCTGACCACGACCCCGGTGAACTGGTAGTGCCGGTGGACCTGGACGATCAGGTCCATGACGTTGTTCTTGGTCACCGGATCCAGACCGGTCAGGGGCTCGTCGAAGAGCATGATCTGGGGCCTTAAAATCAGGGCCCTGGCCAGGGCGACCCGCTTGGCCATGCCGCCGGAGATCTGGCCGGGGTAGCGGTCCTCGAAGCCGGTCAGGCCCACCTGCTCCAGGATCTCCTCGACCCGGGTCCGGATTTCGGCCTCGCCCAGCCTGGTCTTGTGCTTGAGGGGGAAGCCCACGTTCTCGGCCACGGTCAGGGAATCGAAGAGGGCCCCGCCCTGGAAGACGATGCCGAAAAGCTCCTTGAGCTCGCGCCTCTGGCCGCCGCTGGCCGTGGTCAGCTCGCGGCCGTCGATCAGAATCGAGCCTCTGTCCGGGCTGATCAGGCCGACCAGGTGCTTGATGAAGACGCTCTTGCCTCCGCCCGAGCGGCCGATGACCACGGTGATCCGGCCCCGGGGCACCCTCAGGCTGAGGCCGTTCAGGACCTTGAGTCCGTTGAAGCTCTTGTGCAGGTCCCGGCACTCGATCATGGCTCACATCAGGATCGAGGTCAGGACGTAGTCCCAGACCAGGATGAGAACCGAGGACATGACCACCGCGTCGGTGGTCGCCCGGCCAACGCCCTCGGCGCCGCGGCTGGCGAAGAAGCCCTTGTAGGCGCAGACCGCGCCGATGGTCACCCCGAAGACCAGGCACTTGACCAGGCCCATTATCAGATCCTCGCCGTCGACGCTCTGGACCATGCCGTCGTAGAACATGCCGGCGTTGACCCCCAGCAGGTGGACGGCGACCATGTAGGCCCCGACGATGCCCACGACCACGAAGATGCCCCCCAGGAGCGGCGCCACCAGGACCGAGGCGACGATGCGGGGCGAGATGAGGAACTTGATCGGCTCCAGGTTGAGCGTCTCCAGGGCGTCGATCTGCTCGCTGATGCGCATGATGCCCAGCTCGGCGGCCATGGCCGAGCCGGCCCGGCCGGTGACCATCAGGGCGCTCAGGACCGGGGCCAGCTCGCGGATAAGCCCCAGGGCCACGCCCGAGCCCAGCAGCCCCTCGCCGCCGAAGAGGCGGAGGGTGTAGGCTCCCTGATAGGCCAGGACCATGCCGGTGAACAGGGCGGTCAGGAGGATGACCAGCCAGGAGCGCACGCCCAGAAAATGGGTCTGGGCCAGGATGAAGGACCAGCGATAGGGCGGCACCACGGCCCGGAGGAGGGCCTGGACGAGAAATATCTGGATCCGGCCGGCCTCCTGGACCAGGCGGAGGGTCTTGCCGCCCACCAGGCTGATCAACCCGGTCAAACCCGGCCCCCCGCCCGCCCGGCCCGGCCTCGGCCTGGCCTGAGATAGCGGTCCCGCTCGGAGTAGATGCAGCCGCAGTACTTCTGCCGGTAAAGCCCGGCCGCCCTGGCTCCCTCCTGGCCCTCCCGCCAGCCGACCCTGAAATCTCGGTCCAGGAACTCGACCCCGGCCTCCTGGCCGGCCGAGCGGCCGATCTGGCTGATCAGGTCGTGCTTCTGGAGCTTGGAGTAGAGCAGGGTCGTGGTGAAGGCCTGGTAGCCCGACTTCTTGGCCAGGTGGGCCGCGGCCGCAAGGCGGAGGTGGTAGCAGTGGGCGCAGCGCTGGGATTCCCTGAAGGCCACCGCCCTTAGCCATTCCTCTAGGGGGTAGTCGGGCCTGACGATCAGGGGCAGGTCCTGGCTCTCGGCCCAGGCCTCCAGGCTGGCCAGCCGCTGCCTGAACTCGGTGTAAGGCTGAATGTTGGGGTTGTAGAAAAAGCCCCGCACCGCCAGCCCTTCCTCCCTCAGCGTCTTGAGTGGGAAGACTGTACACGGCCCGCAGCAGATGTGCAATAACACCTGCATCGAGTTAACTCAGGACGGACCGATCGACCAGCTCATCCGACCGGGGCGGCGGAAGAGAAACTCCCGGACGCCGCTCTTCAGGATGTAGGATTGGACGGGCTCGAAAGCCTGGAAGAGCTCGAGCACCTCCCGGTTGGCCAGATCCCGGCAGGGCGCCTGGCGCCGGGTCTGGCGGATGATGAGCCGCTGGGAGTCGATGAAGTTGAACTGCTGGATCGGCGCCTCGGGCTCGAGGCGGCGGCTGAAAAAAGCGATCAGCAGACCGCCCGGGGTCAGGGCGCTCCTCAGCCTCTTGACCAGGCTCCTGGCTCCCTCTCCATCCAACTGCTCGAGCAGCGACCAGGCCAGAACGCCGACGAAGCAGCCCTCGGGCAGCTTCAGACCCGCCGCGGCCTGGTCCAGGGGGCCGGCCCGGGCGTGACTCAGGTCCTCCACCCTGACCCGGTAGCCCAGCTCCCCGGCCAGAAAGCCGAGATTGCCGTTGCTCAGCGGGCCCAGATCCAACACCAGGGGCCGTTCAACCCGACTCAGGCGCCGGATGAACTGAGGCATGCAGTTGGAGGTGAAGGCCTCGAGGTCCGGTTGGTCCTGGAGCGCCAAATCCATGATCTAAATGCCGGTCGCCTCTTTGTCGCCTGGTCCGGGCTTGGGGCCCCCCATCGGTCCGGGCTTTGACCCGGGCGTCGGTCCGGACATCGGTCCAGCCGCCGGTCCGGCCGGGGGCTTGGCCAGGGCGATGGGCTTCTCCTTTTCCCGGGGCGCCAGCGAGACCGTGCCCTTCAGGTAGGCGCCGTCCTCAACGCTCAGCCGGGCGGCCTGGATGTCGCCGATGAGGCTGCCGTTCTTGGTCAGAACCACTTTTTCAGAGGCAATGATGTTGCCGGCGACCTCGCCCTCGATGGTCACCTGGCGGGCGGCCACCTCGGCCTGGACCCGGCCCGATGGTCCGATGGTCACGTGCTGGTCCTTGAGGTCGACCCGGCCCTCGATGATGCCCTCGATGATCAGGTCTTCCTGCCCGGTGACCTCGCCCTTGATGACGATCGACCGGCCGATGACGGCCGCGTTCGAGGGCGGGCTGACCCTGGGCGCCGGGGGCCTGGAAATCATCGGCTCCGGCTCAGCCATGGGCTTGGTTGAATCGTCGCTCTTCTTGAACATTTCACCCCCTTGCCCCCGAAGGAGCGCGCTACGGTTCTATGGCGGGAGACTCTCTGGACATCATAGCCAGACCGCCCGGGATGTCAACCGCTGCCAAAAACCCCTTGACACTCTTTCCGGCCGCGTGATACAGGGCGTGAATGAATTGTCATTCATTTTTTTGAGCCCCCGGGTCGAGGCCGGTGAATGGACAACCCGAACAAACTCAGCCGAGGCAAGAGCCCTGACAAGCACGCCCGCATCCTGGCCGCCGCTCTCAAGGTTTTCGCCGCCAACGGATTCTATCAGTCCAAGGTGTCGGAAATCGCCCGTCAGGCCGAGGTGGCCGACGGGACGATCTATCTCTATTTCCAGAACAAGGACGACATTCTGATCTCCCTCTTCGAGGAGGCCATGGGCCGGGTCATCGAGGAGATGGAGGCGGCCCTGGCGGGGGTGGCCGATCCGGTCCTCAAGCTGGAGACCTTTGCCCGGACCCACCTGGGCCTGGTCGATTCTCACCGCGACGTGGCCGAGATCCTGCAGATCGAGGTCCGCCAGTCGTCCAAGTTCATGAAGGAGTACCGCAACGAGAGGTTTCTGCAGTATCTGGACATCATCGCCTCGATCCTCAGGGAAGGCCAGGCCGCGGGGCTTTTCCGGCTCGACGCCGACCCCGACGTGGCCAAGCGGGCCTTTTTCGGGGCCCTGGACGAGATGTCCCGCTACTGGGTCCTGTCCAGCCGCCGGGCCTACTCCATCGATTTCGCGGCGAAGCAGATATCTCAGTATTTCCTGGCCGGCATCACCCTGAACCAGGGGTCCCGGGGCGAGGCCGGCTCCAAGGTCGAAGTTGCCTAGAAGACAAGGAGGAGCGGTTGTGGAGCTGATCGTCTGTTTGAAACAAGTGCCCGACACCGAGACCCAGGTCAAGGTCGGCGCCGACGGCAAGTCCATTGACGAGTCGGAAATCAAATGGGTCATGAACCCCTACGACGAATTCGGCGTTGAGGAGGCCCTGCGCATCAAGGAGGCCAAGGGCGGGACGGTGACCGTCATCTCGGTCGGCCCCACCCGGGCCACCGAGACTTTGCGCACCGCCCTGGCCATGGGCGCGGACCAGGCCGTGCTCATCGACGACCCGGCGGCCCTGGGCGGCGATTCCTACGCCACGGCCAAGGTCCTGGCCGCGGCCATCAAGGACCTGCCCCACGACATCATCTTCTGCGGCCAGCGGGCCGTGGACGACGACCGCGGTCAGCTCGGCTCCATGCTGGCCGAGTTCCTGGGCCTGCCGGTCGTGACCGTGATCAACAAGCTGGAGGTCGCCGACGGCTCCATCACGGCTCACCGGCCGGTCGAGGGCCAGACGCTGGTCATCAAGTCGAGCCTGCCGGCGGTCGTCACCGCCCAGAAAGGTCTCAACGAGCCCCGTTACGCCTCGCTGCCGGGCATCATGAAGGCCAAGAAAAAGCCTTTGGAGAACAAGAAGCTGGCCGATCTGGGTCTGGAGGCCGGCCAGGCCGGTCCGGCCGGGTCCAAGGTGGAGGTGATCAAGATGACGCCGCCGCCCCAGCGCCAGGCCGGCCAGACCATCGCCGGCGAGACTCCCCAGGAGAAGGCGGCCAAGCTGGCCGAGCTGCTCCACAACGAAGCCAAGGTTTTCTAGGAGGTAGATGATGGCTAGCGGCATCTGGGTGGTCGCCGAGACCAGGGACGGCGAGATAAGAAAAGTCACCTACGAGTGCCTCAGCGAGGCCCGGCGCCTGGCCGAGGCCTCGGGCCAGGAGGTGACCTGCGTTCTTTTAGGCAAGGGCGTGGCCGGCAAGGCCGAGGGCCTGGGCGTCTACGGCGCCCACAAGGTCCTGGTGGCCGACGGCGACGAATTTGAGCCCTACTTGACCGAGGTCCACACCGCGGCCGTGGCCGATCTGGTGGACAAGGGCCAGCCGTCCGCGCTCCTGCTGAGCGCCTCGTTCCAGGGCAAGGACCTGGCCGCCCGCCTGGCCGCCCGCCTGGGCGTGGGCTACAGCACCGACTGTACGGCCCTGCGGATGGAGGGCGGCCAGCTCGTGGCCAGCCGGCCCATGTACGCCGGCAAGGTCTACGTCGAGGAGTCGGCCAAGGGCGCGCCCCAGATGGCCTCCTGCCGGCCCAACGTCATGGAGGTCAGCGAGAACCCCTCGGCCAAGGCGGCCGTGGAGGCGGTCAGCCCGCAGGCGGGCCAGAAGTGGACCGAGGTGGTCGAGACCCTCAAGGAGGCCGGGGCCAAGCTGGACCTGACCGAGGCCGACATCATCGTCTCCGGCGGCCGGGGCATGAAGGACTCGACCAACTTCGGCGTCCTGGAGCAGCTGGCCGAGGTCCTGGGCGCGGTGGTCGGGGCCTCCCGCTCGGCCGTGGACGCCGGCTGGCGGCCCCACTCGGACCAGGTCGGCCAGACGGGCAAGGTCGTCTCGCCCAACCTCTACATCGCCTGCGGCATCTCCGGGGCCATCCAGCACCTGGCCGGCATGTCCTCGTCCAAGGTCATCGTGGCCATCAACAAGGACCCGGACGCCCCGATCCACAGCAAGGCCGACTACTGCGTCATCGGCGACCTATTCGACGTGGTCCCGGCCCTCAAGGAAGAAGTGGCCAAGATCAAGGCCAGCTGAGCCGCCCCCCGAGCTGAAGCCGAACCCCCCGGCCCCTGGGCCGGGGGGTTCTCTTTTGGCCGCGGCCCCCGCGGCGAGGGATCAACCGGGCCTGGCTGGAGCGGGGCCGGGATGATAAACTTGCCCAGTCGACCGCCAGCAGCTTGAGGAGGCGAGAATATGGCCCGGCGGGTCTATCTGGTCGAAGAGGAGTGCATCGGCTGCGGCACCTGCGCCGAGCTCTGTCCCACGGTCTTCTCCCTGAACGAGGATGAGGGCAAGGCCGAGGTCATTAAGCCCCTGGGCGGGCCGGAGGAGCTCATCCAGGAGGCGATTGACTCCTGTCCGGTGGAGTGCATTCACTGGGCCGAGGATTAGGGCCCAGGTCCGCTCCGGTCAGCCCAGCCTGGGATCTGGATTGCCGCTCTCCGGTCCGCCGCACTCGGGCACGTAGCAGGTCACGTCGATGAACTCGCACTTTTCCTTGCATTCGGGGCATTCCTCCGGCGGGGTGGGCGCCTGGAGGGTGTAGCCGCACTTGGTGCACTTCCAACTGGTCATCTCAAGCCTCCTCCGGCCTTGGGCCTGACCGCCATTTTACCCGGCCCTGAGCCGGCGTCAAAAGGGCCGGGCCGGTCGGTGAGGCAGTCGCTGTCTTCAGGCTGAGCTCAGGCCTCGGGTCGGCCGGCCAATTGGGACAGGCGCTCGATCTCCCGCTCGACCTGGAGCCGCCTCTCCTCCAGAACCTGGCTGGAGGCGTCGGCCGGGACCAGGATCGGCTCGTCGAAGCAGAAGACCACCTTGGCCCAAGGCAGGGGCAGGTAGGTCTTGTGCCAAGTGCCTTGAAAGACGTGTTTTCGCCGGGCGAAGACGCCTCCGGCAAAGATGGGCGCCCCGGTCAGCTTGGCCAGGGCGACCACGCCGGGCTTGACCACGCCCCGGGGGCCAGTCGGGCCGTCCACGGCCAGGGCCACCGAGCCGCCCGACCGGATGACCCGGACCAGCTCTTTGAGCCCGGCCACGGCCCTCTCAGTGCCGGAGCCCCTGACCGTCCGGTAGCCGAACTGCCGGACCCCCCGATCCATCAGCTCGCCGTCCTTGGAGCGGCTGACCATCAGGGTCAGCCCCTCGTTGCGGAAGGGGTTGAGCAGAGCCAGATCGTCGCCGTGCAGGTGGGCGAAGATGACCGGCCCCCTGGCCCGCCAGGCCTCGACCTTGTCCCAGCCCCTGATCTCGGCCCGGACCGAAAAGCAGTAAAGCCGGTAGAGCCGGCCGGCCAGGACCGGGGCCAGGTGGTCCCTCAGCCAGTAAAGCGACTCTTTCTTAAGCCCGGCAGCCACGGCTCATATCTTCCCCGGTCAAGTCAGCTTCCTGGCCCGGGCCAGGAAGGCCTCCGCCCCCGGCCGGTCGGGCAGCCCGGCCCGGCCGCCCAGGGCGGTGCAGCTCAGGGCGGCCACGGCCGAGGCGAAGCGCATCCGCCGGGCCAGGTCCCAGCCCTCCAGGAGGCCGTGGATGTAGCCGCCGTGGTAAGCGTCCCCGGCGCCGGTGGTGTCGACGACCTGGACCTCAAAGGCCGGCTGGCGGACCAGCCCCCGGCCGTCGCCGCCCAGGGAGCCCCGCCGGCCCAGGGTGATCACCGCCGCCTGGGGGCCGAGCTCGAGCAGCCGCCGGACCGCCTCGGCCGGCTCGGCGCCGGGGGCGAAGTCGCGGGCAAAGGCCTCGGAGACGACCAGGTCGTCCACCAGCCCGGCCAGCTCGAGCGAGTGGGGCCTCAGTGTCCCGCCGTCCAGGACGACCCTCAGGCCCGCCTCCCGGGCCAGCCTGGCCGCGGCCAGGGAGGCCTGGGCCATCAGGCCGTCGAGGTGGAGAATCCTGGCCCGACGGATCAGGTCCCCGGGGACCCTCTCCGGCCAGACCTCGCCGCAGTCGCCCCTGGTCCAGAAGATGGTCCGGCTCCCGGACCTGGGGTTGGCCAGGATGAAGGCGAACTGGGAGGAGCCGCCCGGCCCGGTCTCCAGGAAGCTGACCTCGACCCCCTCCTCGAACAGGCCCCGGCGGATGAAGCGGCCGAAGCCGTCGTCGCCCACCCGGCCGACAAAGGCCGTCCGCCGGCCCAGGCGGCTCAAACAGACCAGGGCCGTGGCCGCCGGGCCGCCGCCGGCCACGGTCAGCCCCTCGAACTCCAGCTTGCTGTCCTCGGGCGGGTAGTCCTGGACCAGGGCCAGATAATCAACGCTGCACTGACCCAGACCGACGACTTCGATCACCGTTGAGCCCCTCTCAGGCAAGATAAGGGCTCAGGGGCCGGTCAGTCAAACCACTTTGCGCTGGCGGAGCAGATCTTCGTAACCGCGGTGGACCTGGAGCCTGAAGTCCAGGACGTACTTGGGCGCCGGGCAGAGCTCGGCCAGGGGCTCCCCCCTGGCCAGGCCCTCTATGAGTAGCGGCGTGGGCAGGACGGCCAGGACGGCCAGAATCGAGGCCTGGAGTTCTATCTTGTCCAGCCAGTAGGGCGTGGCCGTGTAAGTGTGGACCGTGCCCGGATGGAAGCGGTGGTGGAAATATTCATGAAAGCCCACGAAAACGGCGTGGCCCGGCCGCAGCCGCCGGTTGACGGCGATGACGGGCCGGCCGTGGCGCCGGAAAAGGATCCCCTGCCCGGGGAAGGGATGGAAGACCAGGACCACTCCGGCCGCATCGCAGAGCCGTTCCAGGTCCTCCTGGCCCAGGGGTCGACGGTTGAAGCCGTCGATCTCGCTCTCCAGTCGGCTGACAAGATCCTCAGTCAAGGGCATTAGCTTTTAGGCGACCTCCCTTGATTGGGCTCGGCCAAGCCGCTCTTTGACCATGGTTCCGGCGATCTCCCAGAGAGACCTGATGTCGGACTTGTCCCGCTCGCTCAGCTTGCGGTAGCTCTTCAGGTTGTGAAACAGGGCCGCGAATTCCTCGTCCTCGAGCAACTCGGCGATCTCCCTGGCCAGGGCGGCGTTCTTGCCGTTGATCGAGCCGCCGGCCGGAAAGAGGAATTCGACCATCTGCTCCAGAATCTCCTCGACCCTGGCCGAGGCGACCTGGTAGGTCTGTTGACCGGTTTGGGGGTCAACCTCCCACGCGACAATATTTCGAGCAACATAGTCGGCCAGGGTCTCGTCCACGAACTCGGGCCGGCCCAGGAGCTGCTTGGCCCTGGCCCGGGCCGCCTCGGGCTCCAGGCCCTCGACGTCCATGAGGTGAATGCCGGCCCAGACCAGCAGAGCCAGCCGCTCCTGGGGGGCCAACTCCAGGGAGACCAGATCCTCGGCGACCAAGTCCCGGCCCTGGCCGCGCAGCCTGTCCAGCAGGGTTTGGCGCAGCCTGGGAAAGCGGGGTCTGACGCTCTGCAGGGCCCTGGCCGCCTCGTCATTTCTCTCTTCCAGGGCCCGGTAAAGAAACTCCTTGGGCTCCTGGTCAAGCGCCTTGGCCAGGGCCAGAAGTTTGTCCTGGCGGGGAATTTTCCCTAGGCGTTCAATCTGACGAAGGTACTCTGCCGAGATCCCGGCTCTCTCCGCCACCGCTTTTCGAGTCTCCCCGGCTCTCAGCCTTTCCACGTATCCTCCGAACTTGTCGACCATCACTCCCCGCCCTCACACTCGGAAGTCATTTTACCCGATCATGATTATGTAGGCAACATTTATTTGTGTCAAACAAAAAATAGTTTTTTTATCGCCTTTAGCTGACCGGGCCGATGGCAGGAAATTTGCACCGGCTTGGGTCATCGCCCCAGTCGATAGGGAGCCGCGAACTGTGATCGTCAATAGGGTCTGCCTGCCCATACGCCGCTTCCAGCCCAAGGAGAGCGCGGCAAAAGATAATTTTGTCAATGTTTTGAAACAAATTCAAGAAGTTAACATAATAAACTCCCTGACCCGCCCGGTGCCTCAGCCCCCGTCTCTCAAGCCCGACCCGAGGCCGATTGAATCGGTCTCGCTGGCCGCCGAAGCCGTCGCCCCCGGCCTGGGCGCGATGGGCCGGGCCGCGGCCGAGCTGCTCCTCAGCCGGCCGGCCCCGCCGCCGGCGCCCCTTCCCCGGCCACGAGAAGTCGAGATCGAGGCCCCTCCGGCGGTCCACCCGTCTCCGGAGCCGCCAGCCTCTCGGTCAGTCTCGCGTCAAGATATTGACCGCCTCATCCAGTCAACGGCCAGGCGCTTCGGGCTCAAGCCAACCCTGGTCAGGGCGGTCGCCCTGGCCGAGAGCGGCCTAGACCCCCTGGCCCAGTCCCGGGCCGGGGCCCTGGGCCTGATGCAGCTCATGCCGGACACGGCCCGGGCGATGGGCGTGGATGACCCCCTGGACCCGGCCCAGAATCTGGCCGGCGGCTGCCGCTACCTGAAGCGGCT
>Ga0068712_1004088_pt1 | contig 12765 bp, 15 predicted proteins | sample MTBAKSrepl1MetaG_FD_62987 | JGI IMG/M metagenome (GOLD analysis project Ga0068712, IMG submission 62987) | Enrichment culture microbial communities from Arthur Kill intertidal strait, New Jersey, USA, that are MTBE-degrading - MTBE-AKS1... | ecosystem: Environmental > Aquatic > Marine >... | reverse complement strand
AGGGGGCACTGATAGTTTATCCGCAATTTGTATCTTTAGGTACAAAAAAGGGGGTAGGCTATCAGGCTCTACTCTACGCAACAAGGTGAAAAAGAATAATTACTCGTAAAAAAGTTACTACTAATTTGAAAGAATTTATTTTGTTTTTCCCCTCCCGCTTTTGCCCTTTTGGGGCAATTTGAAAGCTCACCGCACAAATAGCACATTTGGTTTTTTGCCGCCCCGAAAAAAAATCGACCCAAAAAAACCAAAAGAGCTATTTCTTGCCACTTCAAAAATAATCATCAACTAATTTTGACATTACAATAAAATGTAGTTCATTTGTGCTTTAAAACGAATATAGTCAAATATTATAAAATAGTATAATATGGCAATTGAAGATACAAGAGATAAAATTTTGAGTGTTGCTAATAAATTGTTTAGCCGATTTGGATTTCATAAAACATCTATGGACGAAATTGCAAAAATTGCCAGGAAAGCCAAAGGTTCCTTATATTATCATTTTGCAAGCAAGGAGGATTTATTTAGGGAGGTAGTATCAATTGAAATGATAAACCTGAAAAATCAGCTGTCTTTTATTGTTAATAATTCTGATTTGACTTCTTCTGAAAAGGTAAAAAAATATCTCGTTAAAAGAATGGAGGTTTTAAATGATGCTGCAAATTATCACGAAACTTTAAAAGCAGACTTTTTTGAGCATTTTCATTTTATTGATGATATAAGAAACGAACTTGACGAATTGGAAAAAGAAAACCTGAAAAAGATAATCAACCAAGGTGTTGAGACAGGTGAATTTATGCCCATTGCAGATATGGTTGTTTTACTGGATGTTTTTATTATGGTAATGAAAGGACTTGAAATACCATTCTTCTTACAGGGCAAATACACAAAATACGCTCCTCATTTTGAGGGTTTAATGAGCATATTAACAAAGGGATTAGCGCAATAATTTTTTTCGTTAATACTGACCAAAAAACAATAGTAGTACAAATAATAAAACAAATAGATTATGAACAGGCTTGCAGAAAGCATAGAAAAATTTAAATGGCTTATAATTATAGCCGTCATAGGATTAACTGTATTCTTCAGTTATGAGGCAAAAGATTTGCATATAAACTCTGATATAATAAGCTCTTTGCCCGATGACGACCCTGCTGCCCGGTTGTACAAGGAGATAGGAACACAGTTTGGCGGAAACGATATGGGAATGATTGTTCTGGAAACCGATGATGTTTTTAAAGCAGAAGTCATTCAGCATATAAAACAAATTACCGATAGCATAAAATATACCAATGGCGTTTCAACCGTTACAAGTTTAACCAATATTCTCGACATCAAAAGTTCTGAATGGGGTATTGAAATTGGCAAGCTGGTGGACGAATATGATTTGCCCGTTGAGCAATCGCAATTAGACAGCCTGAAAAACTATGTTTTTTCTAAAGAAATGTATAGGGGAGCTGTTGTTTCAGAGGATGGAACGGCAACCGCAATAATGTTTACACTTCTCCCCGAGGGAGATAAACAGGCTGTTGCAAAAGAAATTAAGGATAAAATTGAAGCATTGGATTTGCCCGAAACGCTTTACTTTGGCGGTCTCCCCATTATGATGAACGACATTAACGATTTGATTGTTGCGGATATGGTTTGGCTTATTCCCATTGTTTTCATCGTAATAGCCATTATTTTATTGTTGAGTTTCAAATCTTTTAGAGGGGTATTGTTGCCGTTGCTCACAGCAGGCCTGGCTGTTATATGGACAATAGGGTTAATGACAGTAACCGGATATGAGCTGACCATTATTTCAAATATAATTCCTGTTGTGTTGCTTGCTGTAGGAAGTGCTTATACAATTCATGTACTCAATAGTATTAACCACAATAAACTTGCCGACAGGAAAAAGGCATTAATTCAATCACTTGGATATATCCTGGTTCCTGTAATACTTGCAGCAGTAACCACGGCCATAGGTTTCGTATCGTTTGTTTTTGGGGCATACCTCACCATGATAAAAGATTTCGGGATATTTACTGCGGTAGGTACACTAATCGCTTTAATGTTATCCTTGTTTTTTGTTCCCGCACTTATATCGGGTTTATCAATGTACAGCAAAAAAAACGTAACCGAAAACAAAGAAAAGCAAACCATATTAACCCACAAAATTTTGCTGCCCTTAGTAAATTTTCTGTTTAAACATCCCAAATATACACTTACAGGTTGGGGAGTTCTGCTAATGTTATGCATTGGTGGCATAACGTTGATAAAAACCAGCGTTAACATGGCCGATTATTTTAAAAAAGATAATCCTACAAGGGTTGCAGAGGATGTTTTACAGAAAAAATTTGGTGGCTCGTTACCGGTATTTGTTGTTTTTGAAGGAGATATGCAAAGTCCAGAGGTGCTGAAGATGATGATTAGTACCGAAGATTTCATGAAGGAAGACCCAAATATTGAAATAACACAGTCGGTAGCAGACTTGATTGAACAAATGAACGATGCCATGGGCGAGGGTAAAAAATTCCCGACGACAAGGCAAAAATTGAACAATTATGGTTTCTGCTCGATGGGCAGGAGGTTATGCCCCAACTCGTGAACAATGACCTATCCAAAGGAATTATCCAATCGAAATTTGCATCGGTTGATAGTAAAGAACTTGAGGTGTTTACTGCAAAAATGAACCGGTTCATTGATGATAACCCAAACGAACATTGTAAAATTAAATTGACTGGCATGCCGTCTGTGTATGTTAAGCTCAACAGTAGTTTGATAAATAGCCAGTATAACAGTTTGTTGATAGCCATTATTATGGTTGTACTTATTGTGGGCTTGATTTTACGTTCCGCTACAAAAGGGATTTTTGCCGCCATACCCGTTGTTGCCACTATTATTGTGTTATTCGGGTTTATGGGTATAACCGGTATCCCACTTGATATTGCTACCGTACTTGTGGCCAGCATTGCTTTAGGTATCGGTATAGATTATTCCATTCATATTATTACAGGTTTTAATTTTCACTTGAAAGAAACCGGAGATGCTGAAAAAGCGATTGAAAAAACTATTTTAAGTAGTGGAAAAGCCATAGTTATAAATGTATTATCGATTTCAGCAGGATTTTTAGTTTTGATATTTTCACAAATAGTTCCATTGCAAAACTTCGGCATTCTGCTTGCCATAAGTATGTTCGGCTCCGGTATCGGAGCTTTAACTTTATTGCCCATAATATTGATATTGGCAAATAGAAAACGCAAAATAGTAGCAAATAATCATTAACATTTAAATTTTACAGTTATGAAAGCAAAAGAAACATTATTTAAAAATTTGTCTGACACTGTTATTAGTCAAAAATTATTGCGACATGTTGCTGTTAACCAATTAGATAAGCACTTGCTTAATATAATGGTAGCAAAATATGAAGGTAAGGATGATTCTGATACTCAAATGGCACGATATCAATTCTTTTCAGCAATATTACACTCAGTTCAAAGGAACCTTGATAAAGGATACATATCAACCAGTGTAGCAAAAAAATTAAAAGATACCTTGATAGGTGATAATATATTAATATCCCGTGATTCTAAAATAAGAAAAGAGGTGCATCTCAAATACAAAGAAAAATATGGTGAATACCCGCCTAATTTCATAACTCTTTCCCCTACCCAGAGGTGTAATCTGCAATGCATCGGATGTTATGCAGCAAGTAATAAAAAAACAACACCTACATTGCCTTATAATATTGTTGATAAAATAGTATGGGAAGCACAAAATATTATGGGAATTAAATTTATTGTTATAAGCGGTGGCGAACCACTCATGTATAAAAGTGAGGGGAAAACACTGCTTGACCTGTTCGAAAAATACAATGATATTTTCTTTCTTGTTTATACAAACGGAACATTGATAAATTCAACTGTTGCGAAAAAAATGGCTGAATTGGGAAATGTTTTCCCTGCAATTTCAGTTGAGGGTTATGAAAAAGAAACTGACGAGAGGAGAGGCACAGGAGTTTATAAAAAAATAATTCAGGCAATGGCAGAATTAAAACATGTTGGGGTACCATTCGCTATTTCAGTTACAGCTACAAGCAAAAATGTTGAAGTACTTTTAACAGAAGAATTTTATGATTATTATTTTGATGAATTAGGTGCAACATTTATGTGGCAATTCCAGCTTATGCCAATCGGAAAAGGAAAAGACACATTCGATTTAGTAGTATCGCCCCAAAAGAGAGTGGAACTATATAAAATATGGGGAAAAATTGTCAGTGAAAAAAAATATCCTCTTGCCGATTTTTGGAATAATGCCATATTGTCTAATGGTTGTATTGCATATGGCAATGATAGTGGCTATCTATATATAGACTGGAACGGTAATATTATGCCTTGTGTTTTTGTACCATATTATATCGATAATGTGTATGATTTGTACGAAGAAAATAAAACATTGGCAGATGCAACAAATTCCGACCTGATGCTGAGAGGCAGAAAATGGAAAAAGGAATATAATAATCGAAATATATTAATGCCCTGTTCCATTAGAGACCATTATAAAAATTTTAGAGAAAATATACTTACTGAAGATTCAAAACCCGAAAACAAACAAGCCGCTGAGGCTATAGAAGATGAAAATTATTATCAAACTATGGTTAATTATGATGACGAATTAACAAAATTAACTGAAATATTTCACAAAGAAAATAAAATGATTTAGGTCAAATTTTTAATTATTAAAATTTAAAAAAAATGAATAAAATGAAAATTCAAACAGTGGTTTTAACCGCTTTAATCGTAGCAGGAAGCATATTTTCTGCAAATGCGCAAGATGCAAGTACCATTTTAAAAAAAATGGACGATGTTATGTATTCTCCCAAAGATATGACAGGGAAGAATAAAATTGTTTTAATTGACAAGAACGGTAAACAGGAAACTCGTGAAGCAACCATACAGCAAAAAGGAACAGATAAACGAATATTTCGGTTTACTGCTCCTGCTTCGCAATCAGGCATTTCAGTGTTGTCATTGCCTGACGATGTGATGTATTTGTATTTACCTGCATTTGGTAAAGAAAGACGAATTGCAACCAGTGCTAAAAATCAAAACTTTGCAGGTACCGATTTTTCTTATGACGATATGGAATCTGTACTATTCTCGTTAAAATACACCCCCAAATTAGTGAAAACTGAAGGCAATGTATATGTATTGGAATTAACTCCTATCAGTAGTAAATCGGATTATTCGAAAGTAATTGTACGTGTTAATAAAACAGATTATTATCCTGAATTAATGGAGTATTACGACAAAGGCAATACAAAAGTAAAAGAAGCAAGATACACTTTCAAAAAAATAGGTAATTATTGGAATGCCTCAGAAATTGAAATGACCGACTTAAAGAAAAATCACAAAACCAAAATGCAAATGTCGGATGTTAAATACGACACAGGGTTGACAGATGACGATTTTACAGTTAGAAAATTAAAGCAATAATAAAATTTCAATATCGGGTTACGCAAAATGAATCATCAGGAAATAAAAAAAATAGTAACAAAAATTGTGTCAAGAAAATTGAAAATTTCTAAGGATGAAATCATCCCTGACTTTACTTTGAAAGACTTAGGTGCCGACAGTCTTGATGAACTTGAAATTATTATTGAGCTTGAAGAAATTTTTGGTATTACTTTTTCCGACGATATTCAACCAGAAGATTTAAACCCTATGAGTCTTTGTAGGTATATTGAAAAGAATACCTAACTGTATTCGAAATCGAATTACTACGAAGACAATGCTTAACCGAATGTTGATTGAATCTGAATTATGTCGCTCAAAAACCTGATTAATAAAGAAAAAGTACCTACCCATGTTGCTATCATTATGGATGGAAATGGTAGGTGGGCAAAAAATAGAGGCAAAGACAGAACGATTGGGCATAATAAAGGAGCCCAATCTGTTAAAAAAGTTGTTAAAGCTGCGGTAGAAATAGGCGTTAACTACCTTACCCTGTATTCCTTTTCGATTGAGAACTGGAACCGACCAAAAATTGAGATACAAGCGATAATGTCCCTTCTAGTCACTTTCATCAATTCAGAAATTGATACATTAAAGAAAAACAATATACGCTTTACAACAATTGGCGATATAACTTCATTACCAGTTAAGGTTCAAAAAAAAGTTAATTATGCCATTGAAAACACTTCAAATAACACAGGGCTCTCTCTTATTTTAGCATTAAGCTATGGCGCTCAGCAAGATATAACTAATGCTGTACGAATTATTTGCAAGAAAATTGAAAATGGAGAGTTGTCATCTATTGATATCTCTGAAGAGTTTTTTAGCAAATACCTGTCCACTGCTAATTTTCCTAATCCTGAGTTACTTATAAGAACAAGTGGGGAGTGTCGATTAAGTAACTTTTTACTTTGGGAAATTGCTTATACTGAGTTGTATTTCATTGAAACGCTATGGCCTGATTTTGATAAAGAAGATTTTTATAAAGCTATTATTGATTTTCAGAGCAGAGAAATGAGACACGGAAAAATCAGTGAACAACTAGCAAAAAAGGGATATACGCTATGATAATAAATCTTGTGACGAATTATTTACCAAATGTAGTAATACCAAACGATTACTTTTTTGAGAATTATGGTATTACCAATGACGAAATAATTGCTAAATGTGGAATAAAGCAGCGAAGGCGCACCCTACCTAACGAGAACACCAACTCTATGGCAATTGAAGCCGTAAAAAAGGCTTTACATATTATGCCGTTCCCAATAAAGGAAATTGATTTAATTATAGGTGCTACCTACACTCCCTACGATACAGTAGGTACTTTAGCCCATGCAGTACAGAAGCATTTTGAAATTACTAAAGCAAAATGTTTTACTATCGATTCAGCATGTTCTTCATTTATAAATGCACTTGAAATGGTTGATTGTTATTTTGCAAATAATAAAGCAAGCAAAGCATTAATTATTGTTTCAGAAAATAACAGTGTATATAATGACTATTCCGATGAAAAATCGGGTTTTTTGTGGGGCGATGGTGCAGCAGCAGTGGTTTTATCCAATGAAAGACATTCTGATGAAGATGTTGAAGTAATTGATATTAATACCACAGGATTAGGCAACATTAGCAAAAGTATAGAAGGCGTTTACCTAAGACCTGGTAATGGAGGTATAAAAATGCCTTTTGGAAAAGACGTTTTTCAATATGCGTGTACTTATATGATACAGGAAACAGAGCAAATTTTACACAAAAATGACATTCCTATCAGCCAATTGAACTACTTAATTCCACACCAGGCAAATAAACGAATTATCGATTATGTTGCTGAAAAATTGAAATTAAAACCATCTCAACTATTAACAAATATAGAACATTTAGGAAATACAGGTTCTGCAAGTACCCCCATTGTTTTATCTCAAAACTGGGATAGATTCAAACAAAATGACACAATCGTTATATCGGTTTTCGGTGGTGGTTATTCAAGTGGTGCCGTTTTACTAAAGAAATTGTAATAGTACTATGAAAGAAAAACTTAAAAATATCTTTTTTAAATTCTGGTACTGGTATTTAAGTTTTATTGATAAAAATGCAGATATTATTTTTATGAACTATGGTTATTCTAAAGATAATTTTAAAATTGAACTTGAAGAAACTGATGAAAAAAATAGGTATTCAATACAACTTTATCATTTGGTTGCAACAGGAGTAGATATTAATGGGAAAGATATTTTGGAAATAGGTTGTGGGCGTGGTGGTGGCTTATCGTATATAAATCGTTATTTGTCACCAAACTTTGTAACTGGTGTTGACTTGAATAAAAAAGCAATAAACTTTTGTAATAAAAAATATTCAACAGACAGGATTAAATTTTTACAGGCAAATGCACAAAAACTAAACTTCCAAAAAGATTCATTTGATGCAGTAATAAATATTGAGTCTTCACACCGCTATTCTCGTGTAGATTTATTCATAGATGAAGTATATCGTATTTTGAAACCCGGTGGTTTTTTCCTCTTTGCTGATTTTGGGGATAATAAGGAGATTGAAAAACTTAAAACTCAGTTTGTGAAGTCAAATTTGAAAATAGTCAGGTTTGAAAATATTACCGATAATGTTATTGAAGCATTGAAGTTAGCAACACCAGAAAGAGAAGAATTAATAAGAGAGATATTACCTAAGTTCTTTCAAAATTTAGGGCGGAATTTTGCTGCAACTGAAGGGACAACAACATACAATAAATTTTTGACAAGAGAATTTGAATATGTCTTTTATGCACTGATGAAGTGATTTTTTTACTGCAAACTGACTATAAAACGATAATGGAATTAATAACTTCGAGTCAACACGTGAAATGGAAAATAATGTAAAAATTAATAATCTGTGGAATAAGTTTGAATACAGATTGCATAAACGAACCAGATGCTATATCAAACAATTGTAAAAATGGCTAGTAACTTACATACATTCAATGGTAAAGTTATTATTATAACCGGAGCGTCTTCTGGAATAGGAAAAGCATGTGCTTTTGAGTTTGCTGATAACGGAGCAACAGTTGTTCTTGCAGCTAGACGAGAAAATGAGTTAAAAAAAATAGAAGAAGAAATAAAAATGCATGGGGGTGATGCAATGTCTGTAAAAACGGATGTTAGGAATATTGAAGACTGCAAAATGTTAATTACTAAAACACTTGAGAAATATAAAAAAATAGATGTACTTATCAACAATGCGGGTATTTCAATGAGAGCAAGTTTTGAGTACTTAGATTTGAGTGTTATTAAAGAATTAATGGACACGAATTTTTATGGAGCTATTTACTGTACAAAGTTTGCTTTACCCTATTTGCTAAAACAAAAAGGAACTATAATAGCTATTTCATCCATTTCGGGGCTAACACCCTTACCGGGGAGAACCGGCTACTGCGCATCAAAATATGCAGTGGATGGTTTTTTTAACACTTTACGACTCGAAAACATCAAAAAAGGATTGAATGTTTTGGTTGTTCATCCCGGTTTTACATCATCAAACATAAGGAAAGCAGCTTTAAACAAACTCGGATTACCACAAATCGAAACTCCAAGAGATGAACGTAAAATGATGTCTTCAAAAGAAGTCGCAGGAATTATAGTGAAAGCAACTTTAAACCGTAAGAAAAATCTGACATTAACGCTACAGGGAAAACTAACCGTTTGGTTATATAAGAATTTTCCAAGATTAACCGACCGGTTAATAATACATGTAATGGCAAAAGAACCCAATTCTCCCTTTTAAAATTTTTAAACAATTAAGTACTCTTGTATGACAACAATTTCCAGATATATTTTAGTTAACCTGTTAGGCTGGAAAATAAAAGGTGAATTTCCTGATATTAAAAAGTCTGTTATAATATTTGCCCCACACACAAGTTACTGGGATGGTTTATATGGAAAGCTTTATTTGATGCAGTTAGGTATAAAATACAAATTTCTATCAAAAAAAGAATTTTTCAAATTTCCATTGAAATACTTTTTCATAATCTTTGGTTCGATACCAGTTTATGAAAACAAAAAATATATTGATTATGTTGTCGGATTATTTAACAATAGCAAGGAATTACATTTAGTGTTATCGCCGGAAGGACATTTGGCTAAAGTTACACGTTGGAAAAAAGGATATTTCTATATGGCAGTAAAAGCAGATGTCCCAATAGTAGTTGGCTATCTTGATTATAAGAAGAAAGAAATCGGGATTAAAGGAGTGATTTACAATTCAACAAATATTGGTGCAGTTAGAAAAGAGATTGCTGAACTATATTCTGATGTTACAGCAAAATATCCTGAAAATTTTTCACCTGAACTAAAAGTATAAAATATGAAACAGAATGTGGCATTAGTACTATCGAGCGGAGGCTCAAGGGGGCTTGCCCATATTGGGGTTATCAATGAGTTAGGTAAACAGGGATTTCAAATATCTTCTGTTTCAGGTTCTTCCATAGGAGCGGTTATAGGAGGGCTCTACGCCATGGGAAAAATACAGGAATATACCGAGTGGGTAAGCTCGTTTAACAAAAGGGATGTATGGGGGTTTATGGATTTTACCCTAACAACGCATGGATTACTGAAAGGTGAACGGGTTTTTGATGAAATGAAAACATTTATTCCCGACATGAATATTGAAGATATGCCCATCCCCTTTGCTGCCGTTGCTACAGATATACTCCATGAAAAAGAAGTGGTTTTTACAAAAGGGAGTTTTTATGAAGCTGCCCGTGCATCTGTTGCTATTCCGGCAGTTTTTACACCGGTAAAATACGCTGATACTATTCTTGTTGACGGTGGTGTTCTGAATCCAATTCCCATCGAATACGTGACACGTAAGAATGGTGATTTGCTGATAGTAGTGAATTTGTACGGTGACAAAAAACCTAATATTCCAAAAGAAACAAATACTAATAACGGATATTTAAATGGGCTGCTGAACGCCATATTAAACTTGATATCAACTGGTGACAAGCACAGTGCAGGGTATTACTCACTTTTAAGCGGTACTACATCGGCAATGATACATAGAATTGCAAAAATGAGCATTGAAAAGCACAAGCCTGATTTGGTAATTAACATACCGCACGATTCTGCCAATACTTTTGATTTTTACAAGGCAAAGGAACTGATTGAGTTAGGGGAAAGTGCTGCAAAAGAGGCAATCATAAATTATTCGAAAAACTAATAAGAAAATGGATTTATCAAAAGAATATATCAATATTCACAGGCTCATTAAAGCTAGCGATTCGAAACTTCTTAAACGGTTGCCCGACTTCGCAATTAACCTGATTAAGCTAATTATCAGGCAAAATGAGATAAATCGAATTCTATCTGTTTACGCAAATTTCGAAGGAGTTGATTTTTTACCCAAAATAATTGACGAGCTTAATATAAAGGTTGAAATAGTTGGTAAAGAAAATTTGCCTGAAAATGGCAGGTGCTTTTTTGTGGCAAATCATCCCTTTGGATTTGTTGATGGCTTAATTCTAACAAGCACAGTTGGTGAAAAATATGGCGATTTTAGGGCTATCGGCAACAACGTATTTATGCTTATCCCCCATTTAAAAGGGAATATTGCTGCTGTAAATGTATTTGGAACTAATTCAAGGGAGTATGTTATAGAGCTGGAAAGAGTATTTAATTCTGATATCCCCATAACCCATTTCCCCGCTGGCCTGGTTTCGAGAATTAAAAAAGGAAAAGTTGAGGATAGTGACTGGCAAAAAGGGTTTATTAAGAAAGCAGTTGCGTATCAGCGTAACGTTGTTCCATTTTATTTCTACGGGCGAAATTCACTTCTTTTTTATTTTATATATATCGCCCGAAAAACTTTTGGAATTAGTAAAACCTTGGAATTAGTTCTATTGCCTCATGAACTATTTAACAAACGAAATAAAACCATAAGGGTTAAAATAGGCAAGCCCATTTCATACAGCACCTTCGATATGTCAAGGTCTCACTACGATTGGGCACAATTTGTAAAAAAACAGGTATATAACTTAAAAGACATAAAATGAAAAAGGTATCGGCAATAATATGTGCATATAACGAAGAGAAAACAATCAAAGATGTCATCCTTTCAGTTTCAGAATCTTTAATTGTTAGTGAAATTATTGTAGTTAACGATGGGTCTTCGGACAATACCAAGAAAATAATTGAGGAATTGCAGAAAGAAATTGAAATAACAGCAATTCATTTAGCAGAAAACAAAGGGAAAGGCTACGCAATGGCGGTGGGAGTTGAAAATTCAATCTTTGATATTATGCTATTTGTTGATGCCGACCAGTCAAACATTATTCATGGATACATTAATCAATTAACCAATCCTTTATTAAAAGAAGAATTGGACATGATTTTAGGCTATTCTACAGTCAATATTTTAAATCAGGATGTAAATCCTTTAAAAATATTAACAGGTGAAAGAGCTTTATACAAAGAAGATATTATACCAATTCTTGATAAAATGAAGGAATCACGATTTGGTGTGGAAACCCTACTGTATTTTTATTACATATCGATTGGTAAGTCCATAAAATTTATCAGATTAAAAGGGATGATACATAAGGATAAGTACAAGAAAATGAGCCGATTTAAAGCCACAACAAGCTATATAAACGAGGGTTGGGAAATTGCCTATACTGCCATGGAAAATTATGATTTAATGCTAAAAACCATTAAAAGACAAGTAAAGAAAGGACTAGAATTATGAAAAAAGTATCAGCAATAATTTGTGCTTACAACGAAGAAAAAACGATTAAAGATGTAATAATTTCTGTTTCCAAGTCAAGAATAATTGATGAGATAATTGTTGTAAACGATGGCTCTGTTGATAATACTCAAAAGATAATTAAAGAACTGAAAAAAGAAATTGAAATACGGGATATTCATTTTGAAGAAAATAAAGGAAAAGGTTTTGCAATGGCTGCGGGTGTTGAACAGGCAAAATTTGATATTATGTTGTTTATAGATGCTGACCTGTCAAATATCGTTTCAGAACATGTTAATCAATTAATAAATCCTTTATTGAATGAAGAAGCAGATATGGTTCTTGGGCAGGCAACCGAAACCTTAATTAATTACAGTATTAACCCTTTTAAATCATTTTCGGGCGAAAGGGCATTATTAAAAGAAGACCTCAAATCCGCAAATAAAAAATTTGGTTTGAAAAGTAACGATTTTTAGGTTTACATTGGCAATTTTATGTGCTTTTTTATAATGTTAGTGTGGGATATTCCCCAAAATTTGATTACAAA
>Ga0068712_1004077_pt1 | contig 12795 bp, 6 predicted proteins | sample MTBAKSrepl1MetaG_FD_62987 | JGI IMG/M metagenome (GOLD analysis project Ga0068712, IMG submission 62987) | Enrichment culture microbial communities from Arthur Kill intertidal strait, New Jersey, USA, that are MTBE-degrading - MTBE-AKS1... | ecosystem: Environmental > Aquatic > Marine >... | reverse complement strand
GAACTGCCAAATTTCGTATCCCAAAAAGCTTTTTGTCCTTAATCATATTTTATTTCAACAGGTTATAGACCATCAACAAAAGTTAACCGGACAGCAGTGATACCATTTATTGAAAGGCAGCAAGGAATCCCCTCCCATGAAAGGGTGTCCTTGGGGCTGGAACAGACTGTATTATAAAGCCCTGCTGCCGTTCCCAGGAGCTGTATTCGGTTTTTGCAGCCCTTGGGCAGAGACCCCCACGGGCAAACTTCTTCGCACGTTGCGGGGAAGTTACACACAAAGAGCCTATCGCAATCACGGGCAGAATGCAACAAGCATCAACCGAGCACAGGCCTGGTCCGCCTGCCAATGTCAGGCTGCGGCAGGCGGACCAGGTGAAAAATCTCGATTATTGCTCCACCTGGACCTCCACAGCGTCGAAGACCCTGACCTCCGGCTGGCCTGTGGGTTCGTCCAGGGCAAAATAAAAGGTGTACTGGCCCACCGGAAGGGTCATGTTGAGGACCTGGGTCGATCCCAGTTGAAACAAAGGCGTCTGGACGCACAGGTTGATCCCTGTTTTCCACCCCGTGGGATACACATAACTGTACCAGTTGCCCGGCGGGGAAAAGGGCGTTTGAACCGCCACCCACCAGTCGGCGTTGTATCCGCCAAATTCACCGGGATCCAGGCTGATGGTCACGGCCACGGACTGGCTGGGGCTTACCGTTACCGGCCCGTCCGAACCGTTGGCCTTGATGTCGGGGACCGGATTGGGGGTCTGCCCTGTGACCTTTCTTTCCAGCAGGTTCCCGTTCGCGTCGTAGGTGTAAAGAATGGTCCTGCCGCCCCCGTAATCCGCAGCAGTCAGACGGCCTGCAGCATCGTAGGTGTACTGAACCGTACCGGCCCGTACCGAAGAAACTGCAGCGCCTATCAAAAACAGCCCGCAAAAAACCAAAGTGATATGTTTCATCATGTTTAAGCTCCTTTCCCAGATCGTCGATTTTTGCTGTCGTTAATATGCAAGATCCTGTCGGTCTGTTTCAAAAAACCTGGCACTCACGCCTGCAGACAGGGCCTGTGCGGAATTCAGGCGCAAGGCTTTTTGAACGCGGCATGCCGTGCCGTGCGTTCTCTTGCCCTGCTTGGCTTTTTCCCCCTTTATCTCGAATGAACAATCCTTTCGACCGAGCGGGCCACCTTGTCGGCAAAGGCCTCTGCTGTTTTGTTGGTTTCCTGCACCCGCTTGACCTTGCTTCCGAGGGCTTTTTCACGCAAGGTGAAATCAGCCTGGGGCTCTCCGGCTTCGAGAGCTTCCTTGTTGATCTCAAACATATCCTGCACAATGGGAACACTCCCGCTCCGGTCGACGATCAGGACAACGACGTTATCCCCCTCTTCCGAAACATTGACGAAAAGCGGTTCTGCGAACTTCTTTTGCACATACTCCCGCTTTCCAACTCTTCGGTTCCGTTCCCTTTCCTTTTGAATCTCTTTTTTGCGTTCACTGGCCATGACGGAGAACCGCCCGTTGGCCGATTTTTTGACAATGGCCGTTTCAACATCCCTGCGGACCCAGTCGGCCCAGTGGTCCTGACCATACCCGCCTTCGACGTGAACCGGGGTGATCACCTCGGGCTGGGCCGGTTCCCCTTCTGACCATTCTTTCTGGTTGGCGTTATACGTATGAATGGTGTCAAATGACCCCAGACCCTGCGGATCCGAGAATCGGATGGGATCCCCTTCCGCGTACTGGTAGGGATTGATGGCCTTGGGAGTGAGGAGCTCGGGCCATATGGGCTCGGGCGAGATGAACCGGCCGGTCACGGCGTCGTACCAGCGGGCGCGCATCTGATAGAGGGTGCCATCGCTGCCTTCCTGGCGCACGCCCCAGGCGCCCACAAAGGTGAAAGGCTGGGGATGGGTCCCGGTGCGGGCCAGAACGCGGCCGTGAGGATCGTAGGCCCAGGCGTCGGTGACAGCGCCGGCCGCATCGGTCAGGGCCAGGGTATTGCCTGTCTGATCGAAATGGTAGAGGTACACCTTGTTGCCGTTGGCGGCGTCGATCATGTAGAGGAGACGCCCTGCCGGGGTGTAGACGTAGTAGCGCAGAAAGCTGCCCGCGGTTTCATCCTTCTCTGCTACGACAGGGGCCAGGCAGATGGCATGGTTGACATAAAAATGCGTGGTCGCGCCCCCCTCGGTGCGCATGCGGATATCCCCCAGGCCGTTATAGGCGAGAGTCGTTCCGTTCACGCCGGTCAGGCGGGAGGCCCCGTCCCAGGTATAGTTCCGTCCGGACCCGGCGGTCATGCGGCCCCGGCTGTCATGGCTGTACCCGGTGGTGTTGATCTGGGAGGCGGCATCAAAGGTCAGTGTATCTGTCCCGGGCGTTAACTGCGATGCTGCTGAGAGGGGGACGGTGGCATCAACCCCGGTGATGCGTCCGGAGGCGTCATAGCTGAAGGACATATCCACATGGTCTCCTGACTGAATACGGGTCAAGCGGTCGGCCTTGTCCCAGGTATTGATGATGGCCTTTCCGTTGGGCAGCCCCGTGGTTGTTAGTCGGCGGTCGCCGTCATAGGCAAAAGTGATCTGCGTGCCTGTCAGAGTGTCGCTGACCCCGGTCAGCAGGCCCGTGCCGTTTTCCCCCACATCATAGGTATAGGTGACGGTAAAGGCATTGTGATAGCCCGCCGTTTCGAGCCTGCCCGCATCGTCATACCCGGCGGTGAACTGAACCGCGCCATCGGCTGTGGCAGTGATTCTTCCCTCTTTGTCACGGGTAAAGGCGATGTCGTTGGCCGTGATCAGACGGTTGTATGCATCATAGGTGAATTGAAGGTCGGGTCCTTCTGAATGCTGCCGGCGGACCCCGTTGCCGGCCGGGTCGCGGGTGATGGTCAGCGCGCCCCCGTCTGGAAAGGTCATTGTATTTAGCCACCCTCTTTCGTCGTAGCCATAGGTCGTGGTCCGGTTCAGGGGGTCTCTGATCGATTGGGGCCTTCCCATGGACGTATGGGTGAATGTCCACTCTGCATCATTGAAGTCCCGGATTTTTTGAAGCAGCCCCAGGGTGTCGTAAAGATAGTCGACCGATGAGCTGTCGGGCAGCGTGATGCCGGCAATTCTCCCCGCAGGGTCGTAGGCATAGCGGGTGATCAGGGCGCCGGGATCGGTGATGGACGTGATGCGGTTCATGGCGTCGCGACCGATCCGGGTTTCACTGTCCAGGGGGTCCGTGATTTTTGCGACCAGACCCATCTTGTCCGTGGTCATAGCAGTGGTGCGGTTCAGCGGTGTGGTCCGGCCTGTGGGCACACCCTCGTCGTCATAGGCCGTGGTCCATGTCTTGCCCGCACGGGTTACGGCGTTCATCCATCCCCGGGGGTCATAGCCGAAGACCGCCTTGACGCCGGTAGGGTCGGTGATTCTCGCCAGACGGTTCATCGCGTCGTAGGCGCGCAGGGTCTCCCGGCCCAGACGGTCCGTGGTCTTCACCAGTCGGTCCATGAGGTCATATTCAAACAGGGTCTCCCGGTTGTCCGGATCCGTGATCTTGATGAGATTGCCGTTGGCGTCGTGAGTGAAGGTGTCTTTGTTGCCGTTCTCATCCGTCATGGAGGTCAGCCGATCGTTCAGGTCGTAGGTCATCTGGACAAAGGCCCCGCCGGGATAGTCGATGCGGTTTAACCGCTTGTAATTGTCATAGCTGTAGGCGGTCGCCCCGGTGTCGCTGTCCGTTGACGTCGCCAGGGTGGCGTCGGCATTGTAGGTAAAGCTGGTGATGCCGCCTGCGGGATTGGCGGCGGTGAGGATCTGGCCCCGGTTGTTATAGGTGTACGTCCAGGTGTTGCCGGCCTGATCCATGCGGGTCAGAATGTTCCCCCTGGCGTCATAGGTGAACTGCTCACTGAAGCCGTCAGGGTAATCGATTTTCGTCAGGTTGTAGAAAGTGAAGGTTGCTTCCTCGCTGTTGGCAGGATTGGTAAAGGTCTGGTCCTGGGCCGTGTAGGTCCAGGTGGTGGTCTGGTTTTTGGCATTAGTGAATGAAGCGGTCTTGCCGGTCGGGGTGTGGTAGGTCAGGGTGGTGGCATCGCCCATGCGGTCGGTGATCGCGCTGAGCTGCTCGTTGGCTGTCTGGCCGAATGCCGCGGCCTTGTCCGCAGCATCGATCAGGCTTTTGGGGACCCCGTTGTTATTATAATGTTCGTAGGTGACCGTCTTCCCGTCCGGCCGCGATTCGGTCATGCGGTTGGTATCTGCCGCATAGCTCAGGGTGGTAGCGTTGTTGTAGGCGTCGGTCTGGCTGGTGACCCGGGCAAAGAGGTTGCCGTCGAGGGTGATGCCGTCCACGGTCTGCCCATAGGGCGTGTTGCCAAGGGGATGTTGCACCTCGGCAATGGAGAGAAGGCTTCCCCCTGTGCAATCGTAGGTAAAGCGGGTGGTGTTGCCCTCCGGGTCGGTCACCGATTCCAGGGCCGGGTTGAAGCACTGAGTTCCCGTGGTAAAACTCGCGAAACGGCCGGACTGGTCGATGATCCGGGATACGCGGATACCGTTGTAGGTAAAGCTCAGGCTACGGCCGAGTCCGTCAGCTACCTGGGTCGGGACGAGGGCGTCGGCATCTGCATAGGTGTAGGTCAGACGGTTTCCGTTGCGGTCCATCTGGGCAAGGACGCGAACCGTGGAAAAGTCCGGCGAGGTGTTCCAGGAAGGGATTTTTTCAAAGATGAAGAGTTGTTCCCGCACCGGGTCCATGACATAGTAGTATCCATCTGTCCATGAGCTCCCGGTCTCTTTCATCACGTAGCGCACCGGCGAAGCGGCATCGAGGGACCAGACGCCGGCGACCTCATTGTGCTGGAAACGGGGAAAATCTCCATTTCGAAGATAGACGATAGCCACGCCGTCGGCGTCCCGCTCCAGGTACTGGCTCAAGCCGCTCTGAAAAGGACCGTCGATCCCCGAATCCCACAGGCCGGAATATCGGTCCATGCGGTAGTCGAGGACATATCGGAGCGGCAAGGGACCCCCCAGGTCCAGCAATGGCAATTTAAAATAGTACGCCCCGGCATTGGCAGAGATGGGGTCGTTCACCGAAAGACCCTGGGTCTGGCTCACGCTTTTTAGGCCGCTGCTTTCCTGGGGATCGGCCAGGGCCGGGTCCGCAAACAGGAGGACGACCATGAGGACAGCCGTCAACTGGCCAAAGATGCTGGCGGCCGTTTTGCTTCCACTTGTCTGGTTCTCTTCTCTTTCTCGTTTCATCAGGCGTCTCCCAAAATAGGCGATTATGCTGAAGGGTGTTTCTGCCGAACATGGGCGATGAAACCGCGCCTGAAGAAAACGAGGCGTCTGGCCCCGGCGTTGTGTTTCAACTCTAACAAAAACCTCTCTGAGGGCAGTCAGAAAGCAATGCCTCCAAGAGGAGGGTCAGGTTGCTATCAAAGAACAGTTATCGTTGCGCGAACAGCATACGATACGGACATGCCCCGCGTCAAGTCTTATAGACGAGGTCTTCAGAACAAGCGTCTACCTCTTCGATTCCAGTCCTGTAAAAACGGGCCGTGGCGATTCCGCGGCGGTAAAAACGGATCTCTTGGATTCCGCAACGTTGGGTTGAAACTTATCCATGGCCTCTCCCTGTCCCACATGGGCTTTGCCGTGGCGCATGGCATGCTCCTTGGCATACCGGGTAATGTCATCAGCCAATTCACGATGTCTTTTCGAATCCATGATCGACGGCGCCTCCAGCATTTTCAGCTCTCCGTACTGCTGGGGCGTGAGTTCATATTTGTCCGGGTCTCCGATGTTTTTGAGCATCCATTTTTTGGTATAATCTGCAAGGTCAGCCCGAAATGCTTCTTCCTGTGCTTTGGTTAGCGAATCCCCTTTCGCCGCATCTTTAAGTGCCCTCACCTTTGCGTATTCGGCGGGCGTCATAGTCACCCTTGCCCGTGCGATCTTTTCCCATGTTTCCACAAAGGCCCCCTCGCGGTCCACAAATCGAAGGGGGTTGTTCCAGGCATACTGATACGGGTTCAGGCTTTGGGGTTCCTCTATGGTCGGCCAAAGCGGCTCCCGGGATAAAAACCGGGCCGCAACAGCGTCGTAATACCTTTCCCGCATCTGGTAGAGGCCGGTTCGGCCCTCCTGACGCACCTGCCATTCGCCCACAAAGGTGAAAGGCTGGTCGCTGGTTCCCTGATGGGCCAGGAGCCTGCCGTAAGGGCTGTAGGCGTAGGCATCCGTAATCTCCCCTGTGGCGCTGGTGAGGAACAGGGTGTTTCCACTCCTGTCGTAATGATAGAACAGGACCTGGTTGCCCGCCGCGACATCGATGAGATACAGGAGTTGACCCCCGGGGGTCAACACGTAAAAGCGCCGCCAGTCGCCCGTGTTTTCGTTTTTCTCTGAAACAACGGGATGAAGACCCAGGGCGTAGTTGGTGTAGTAGCGCACCGTGGTCCCGGCCCCCAGCCGGGTGACCAGATCGTTCAGACCGTTGTAGGTCATGACCGCATCGTTGGCAGTGATCAGCCGGCCGGCCCCATCCCACGTGAAGATTTGACCGGGGGCCGCAATCTGTCTACCTTGGGCGTCATAGGCATAACCGGCCGTGGCGATCTGCGAGGCCGCGTCATAGGCAAACTGGTCAGTGCCGGATATCAGGTAATCCGCCGGGTCGAGAGGGAGATCGTAGTCCATGCGGGTGGCTTCTCCGGCCGCATTGTAGGTGTACTGGAGATCGGCGAGGCCGGCATGCTGGATGCGGGTCAGGCGGGAGGCCCCGTCCCAGGTGACCATGGTGTTCGCCCCGTTGGAACGGGTCATTGCCGTGAGCCTTCCGTCATCATCATAGCTGAAGTCAATAGCGGCGCCGGTCAGGGTGTCGCTGACCCGGGTGAGCAGGTCCCGGGCGTCGTAGGCATAGGTCACGCTAAAATGACCATTTGCATAAGTGGCGGTCTGCACACGTCCGCCGTCGTCATAGGCAGCACCGAACCCAGTCCCGGAATGGGTCGTGGTCAAGACTTGCCCGGTTTCATTGTAGGCGAAGGCGATATGCTGGCCGGTCAGCAGTCGATTCTGATTGTCGTACGTGAATGCCAGGTCCGGCCCGACAGAATACTGGCTCTGCAAGAGGTTGCCCGCATCGTCATAGGTCCGGATCTGAGCGCTCCCATACGGATAGGACACCTGATTGCGTCTTCCCCACTCGTCGTAGCCGTAACGCCATATATTGCCCATGGGATCCATGAGCCCGAGGAGCCTCCCCATCGAGGTATGGCCAAAGACCCACTGGCTCCCTTTGAGATCCATGATCCGCTCCACCAGCCCCAGGCCGTTGCGGGCATACTGGGTCGAACTGCCGGTGGGCAGGGTCACATTGGTCAGAAGCCCGTTGGCATCGTAAGAGAACGCAGTCTCCCGCGAGAGGGGGTCGGTAATCTTCGTGACGCGGGACATGGCGTCCCGCATGAAGGTCGATTCCTGATTCAACGGATTCCGTATCCCGGTCACATGGCCCAGTTGATTCCGGGCGATGGCGGTGGTCCGGCCCAGGGGCGAGGTGTGGGAAACAGATCTGCCTTCCATGTCGTATCCGGTTTGCCAGTTTTTGCCTGCCCCGTCCGTGATGCTGTCCCGCCATCCATGGGGGTTGTAGCCGAAATGGGTCATGTTGCCATTGGGATCGGTCACAGACTGAAGCCGATTCATGGCGTCATAGGCGAATCGGGTCTTCTTGCCCCGGGCATCGGTGGTCTCCTCCATCAGGTCCATGAGATCGTGGCTGAACGCCGTCTGATTCATATCCGGATCGGTGATGGCAGCTATGTTGCCGTTGGCATCATAGGCATACGTGTATGTCTTGCTCCGTTCATCTGTGATGGCGATGATCCGGTCGCTCAGATCATAGGCCGTTTGAACGGTCGCTCCGCCCGGCCGGGTGATTTGGACCAGGCGTTTCATCGCGTCGTAGCCATAGGCTGTGACCCCGGTGTCCGAGTCCGTAGATGTAGCCAGGGTTCCGTCTCCATTATAGGCATAGGTGCTCACACCTCCCTCGGGATTGGCGGCCGTGAGCACCTGACCCCGGTCGTTATAGGTATAATTCCAGGTCTTGCCCGCCTGGTCCGTGCGGGAGACGATGTTTCCTCTCGCATCATGGCCAAAGGTTTCCCAGGTCCCGTCCGGATAGTCGATCCGGGCCAGGTTGTAGAAAGTTAAATTCACTGAATCTGTGTGGGTGTCCGGATCGGAAAAGGTCTGGTTCTGGGCCGTGTAGGTGTAAGCCAGGACCTCGGCCCGGGCATTGGTGATGGAGGCGATCTTGCCGCTCTGGTCATGGTAGGCAACCTGGGTCGATCCACCCATCCTGTCGTCAATGGCAGTACGCCGATCACTATCGTCGTAACCCAGGCAGACCGTGGTCCCTTCCGGATCGGTATAGGCAGAGAGCCGGGTCTTGTCGATATGCTGGTGCCGAATCGATGTATTGTCCGGGCGGTCAATCCGCGTTACGCTGTTGTTGTCTCCTTCAAAGGCCACCGCGGTCCGGTTCCCATAGGCATCGTCCTGATAGGCGACGATCCCGTGAATATCGTACCCCTGCACATATGGGGTGTTGCCCTGGGGCAGGATGGTCCCGGTGATCAGATTTCCGTCGTGGTATTCATAGGTTGTCACATTCCCTGCGGCATCTGTGAAGGTGGATAGGGGACTCCCCTCTGCATACCCGAACTGGATGCACTTTCCCAAACCGCACACCTGGATCAGACGGCTCCCTCCCGGCTCGTAGGCGAAGTGGAACGACCGTCCGAGACCGTCGGAGACCTCGCTCAGTTCACTATCGTAGGTAAATGTGAGGGCATTTCCATTGCGGTCCTGGATCTGTTCCACGCGGTTGGAGCCGTCAAAGATGTACACCAGGTCCCTTGCAGGGTCCATAAGATAAAATCTGCCGCTTTCCCCCTGTCTGAGCTGATAGGGTGCCTGGCTTGGCCCTGTGAGCTGCCATTTGCTTCCTTGCGTCCACTCGAAGTCCAGAATGAGTCCGTATGTCAGTATGACCCTCTTTTTGGAGACACCCACCGGGATAATCTCCATCATGAAATTGTGGAGCCAGTTGTCTCCCAGGATGTGCCCGAAATCCCGGGCCAGGTCCTCAGTGAGATGCACCCGGCTGCCGTAGTGTCGTCCGAACACGAGGGCCATAGGACCTCCCAGTTCCAGGTCAGTGCTCTCGAAGAACAGCTCGCCGGTAGCCGTATTGATGGGATCATTCAACTCGCCGTGATTCCCCTTCTGGCTGGAAGGGGGCATCTGCAGAAAATGGGCCGTGACCTCCTTGTCGCTGTCCATAATGATGTTCATCTTGCTCTCGAACCCCGAAAAGCTCCCTGTCCAGGCCCCGAAGCGGTAATTCCGATCATGGGCAGGCTGGGCCCATACCTGGACCTGTTCGCCGTCGTCGTAGCATTCCTTGTCCGGCGTCACAGTCACCGTCCCCCCGTCGGCCGGATCCAGCGTAATGGAGAGTTCATAGCAGGGGACCCATGCCAAGACTGGCCGCAGCATTGTTCCAAACCATGAGCCCAGGCTAAGCGTATAGTTGTCGATATGCTCATGCGCCAGGAAATGATCAGGCTTGTTTCCATTGTGTCTTTCCATGAAGTAGATGCGCTGATTCCCATCATAGTATCCATCGTATTTCGTGCCATTATAAAGACAGTAGGCCCGACTGCCATAATCAGGGAGGCCGACCGCATCGCAAAAGGCGGCAATCTGTCCCGAAAACCTGGCCTTCAAATCTGCGAAGTCCGCAACCTCTGCGGATTCTCCAAATTCCTGCTTGACGGCAGCTTCCCAGTCATCTGTGAACGTGACCGTCGTGCTGGTAAGCCGAAACTCTCTAAAAGACGTATCGGCTGCGACTCCCGTTCCCGCAATGATCATTCCTATCAATGAAACGACTGCAAAAATGCCTGACACCCTTTTCATCTCCCTGTTTCTCCTTATGTTTATGGTTAGGCCAAATTCCGTTGTTTTCCGTCGCAAAAAAGCAGGAAATCATGCAGGTGATAACAAGTTTCTATATTCAGTGTTCGATGTTTAGAATTCTCTATTCAGATTCGAGACGCGAGGCCTGGTTGTTTCCGAACGCCTTACCGGTTCCCGGCTTCTCCCTGTGCGCCAAGTGGGCGTCCTATTGGAAGAGCTGCAAAAACCTGCCGGCCCCCGTATCTTCGATGAGTTGGTCGTTCAGATCCGCTGCCAGGAAGCTCAGAGAGACCCAGTCGGCAGGCGGTAGGCCGTTTCGATTCATTTTTCCGATGGCCTCAAGCAGCATAGACTGCCTGATCCGACGCCGGTCCAGCCGATTGCCGGCCATGTTCAACTGGGTGTTCAGTTCCTTCTACGGCGCTTCCCGCAGGCCGATGATCCGCTCCACCTGCCGGTTCACCCTCTGGATCTCGAACATCCTCTGAGCCAGGCTTCTTCCCAGTTGGTCCCGCAGCTCCAGCATCTCTTCATTGGACAGGTCGCCCTTTGTGAGCCACTCGCTGCCTGCTTCCTGAAACAGTTCTTTCAAAAAGCCTTTCGTCCCGCCGCTTGTCAGCAGGTCAAACACGAGGTCGTCTGATTCAACTCGGTCCGTGTGATCAGATTGCCGTTGCTGTCATAGGTGTAGGATTCGCTGGTCCCGTCAGGATAGTCGACCCGCGACAGATCATACAGCCCGCCGTAGCCCCATTGGGAGCCGTCCCTGGGGTCGATGTAGGTATGGGTCCGGGCCGCATAGGTGAACCGAACAGTCTGCCCCCTGGCGTTGGTGAAGGTTTCTCTTTATGGCGTCACCTGCACCTGTACCGAATCGAACACCCTGACCTCCGGAACTCCCGTAGGTTCATCCAGCGCAAAATAGAAGGTGTACTGACCCACGGGCAGGGTCGTACTGAGCACTTCGGTCGGGCCCAGTTGAAATAGAGGGCTCTGGACGCAAAGGTTGATCCCTGGTTTCCAGCCTGTGGGGTGCACATAGGTGTACCAGTTGCCGGGGGGCGCAAACGGGGTGTTGACCGCTACCCACCAGTCGGCGGTGTACCCCTCAAATTCGCCGGGTTCCAGGCTGATGGTCACGGACACCGGGTCACCTTCGGGCAGCACAACAGGCCCGTCCGACCCGTTCGCCACGATATCGGGCACGGGGAGTCCCTGAGAGACAGTGATGTAGTCCGTCTTGGTCTCTGTGTCGGGACCCGTTGTATTCTCAACAGTCAGGGCTACCGTATAGGTCCCGTGGTTCGCGTAGGTGTGGGAGGGATTCTGATCTGTGCTGGTTTCACCGTCCCCGAAATCCCAACTCCACGAGGTGATTGCGCCCGTCGACTTGTCTGTAAACTGAACGGTCAGGGGGGCGTTCCCAGCAAGCGGGTCCCCAACAAAATCTGCCTGGACCGCCACACTCGCTGCAAGGCAATGGGTATTCTGGTTGTTGAGCCCGTATCTGGGCCATGGGGTATCGGCTAGACGATTGGAGTCAATCGTGGAAACGCAGTATAGTGTTCCATACCAAGTTCCAAAATAGACCCATCCGTCGTCGCTGACCGCGGGGGAAGACTTCATAAAGCCTCCATCTGTATCAATCTCCCATCGGGTGTAACCACCCTGGGTAGAGCTGATGGAGAAAAAACCGCCGCGTTGCTCTCCAAAATAAATCGCCCCGACATGACCGATCGCTGGGGTCGTATAGATATCATAAAAGGGTCCATACTCAAGCGCTCTTGTACATTTGTAGAAACGTTCGCCCTCTAAATTCAGACCGATAACCGCTCCACGGCCTGAGGAGGAATTGCTTGCCAGGGGAAAGTAAATCGTGTTGCCGCCGATGGCCGGCCCGCCAAAGACCGTACAAGAATCTATGCCTTCATTTTCTCCTGCATTATAGGTCCATTTTGTGGCGCCGTCCGGATTTACCGCATACAGAATGCCGCCGCCTGTCCCAAAATAAAGGGTCCCATCTGCGCCGATGGCAAAGGAGGAGCCCTGCTGTGTGGTTGAGGCGAGGGTCAACTGCCATTTTGTACTGCCGTCGGCCGGGTTCAATGCAAACAGTATATTGTAGTTCCCGGATAACGCCGTGTAGATGGTCCCGTCCTCGGCAATTGCAGGCGCTATATTGATGCGTGGAAAATAATAGCTTTCGGAGAACTCCTTTGTCCATTTTGCGGCGCCGTCCGGATTGATCGCATAAAAGTTGTCACCATCCCCGAAATAGATGACGCCGTCCGGTCCGATGGCGGTGCTGGTTCGGGCCTCCCTGCTTGCTTTAAACTCCCATTTTTTGGTGCCATCCGGGTTGAAGGCATACAATCGATAGTTACAAAGATAATAAATCGTATTGTCGGGACCGATAGATGGCGAGGCGGGGTTGTCGCCTGGGTAGCTGCTCAACTTATATTTCCACTCCAAGGTCCCATCGCGATCTACTTTATAGAGGTAACCGGTGCCCGCGGCAAAATAGACATTTCCTTCCCGATCCAGGGCCGGAGCGCCACTGATTTCCTGCTGTTCGCCAATGTAATAGGTCCATCGGACGTGGTAGGGTTCAGCACTCACATCAACCACCCCCACCCCGGCAAGCAAGACGGCGCTGAGGAGCGTCCACAAAGATATCCATCTACAAATTTGTTTTTGTGGGTATGCACTTCGCTCAAGCACCCACTACATATAGTGGTTTCGGTCTTGGTCCAAGGGGTCCAAGTTTGAATTTGCTTGTCCGATAAGGAAAGGCAGGCTTGG
>Ga0068712_1004062_pt1 | contig 12841 bp, 10 predicted proteins | sample MTBAKSrepl1MetaG_FD_62987 | JGI IMG/M metagenome (GOLD analysis project Ga0068712, IMG submission 62987) | Enrichment culture microbial communities from Arthur Kill intertidal strait, New Jersey, USA, that are MTBE-degrading - MTBE-AKS1... | ecosystem: Environmental > Aquatic > Marine >... | reverse complement strand
ACCAGCAGCCCCACGATCAGCAGGCCGGATGGATGCATGCGTCCCTCTCCTTCTGGCCGGTCAGGCCCGGTTGATGCATCTGATGGCGGTCCTTTCGGACACATTCCGCGGCGGACCGGCGGCCGGGCGCATGAGCCATTCGCGCGCGCCCGGTTCACCGGCGGGTCAGATGACGCCGTCCGCCTTGAGCGACTGCAGGTCCGTGGCCGAGTAGCCGATCTGGCCCAGGATCTCCGCGTTGTGCTCTCCGAGGAGCGGCGGCGGTGCCTCCACGTTGCCCGTGGCGCCGGAGAACTTGGCCGTGTGGTTGAAGAGCGGGATCTCGCCGATGCCCTCGGCACGGATCTTCGCGAAAGCCTGCCGATGCTCGATCTGCGGCGCCTGCAGCGCCTCTTCCAGCGTGGGGATGGCGCCCGAGGGCACGTCGTTCTGGTTCAGCAGTTCCACCCAGTAGTCGGTGGTCCGGGTGACCAGCCGCGCCTCGAGCAGCGGCGTCAGCGCCCGGCGGTTGGCCTTGCGCGCGTCCCGCTCCTTGAAGCGAGGGTCCTCCTTGAGCTCCGGCACGCCCAGCAGGTCCGCGACGTTCTCCCACTGCTCCTGCTTGTTGGCGGCGATGTTGATGAAGCCGTCCTTCGTCTTGAAGGTGCCCGAGGGCGCGGCGGTGAAGTTGTCGTTGCCCATGAGCACCGGCTGCTGACCACCGATCAGGAGGTTGGCCACCACCCAGCCCATGAGCGGCATGATGGAGTCGAGCAGGGCGATGTCGATGAACTGCCCCTGGCCGGTGCGTTCCCGGGCGAAGAGCGCCGCCATGACCGCGAACGCGGCGTTGAGGCCGCCCACGGTGTCGCAGACCGGAAAGCCGCAGCGCAACGGGTTGAGTCGCTCGTCGCCGTTGATGGCCATCACGCCGCTCAGCCCCTGGATGATCTGATCGTAAGCGGGCTTGTAGGCGTCCGGGCCGGTGTGGCCGAAGCCGGAGATGGCGCAGAAGACCAGCCGCGGATTGATCTGGCTCAGCACCTCGTAGCCGATGCCGAGCCGGTCCATGACGTCGGGGCGGAAATTCTCCACCACCACGTCGGCGGTCTTGACCAGCTCCTTGAAGATCTCCTTGGCCTTGGGCTGCTTCAGGTTCAGGGTCAGCGATTTCTTGTTGGCGTTCTGGGCGAGATAGCTCGTCCCCATCAGTTTCTTGTTGAAGTCGGGCACGCAGCCCAGCTTGCGGGCCAGGTCGCCGTCCTTTGGATTTTCGATCTTGATGACCTCCGCGCCGAGCAGCGCCAGCTGCAAGGTGCAGAACGGCCCGGACAGGACGTTGGTCAGGTCCAGGACGCGGATTCCCTCGAGTAGCTTCATGATGCTAACCTCACGGATATTTAATGTTTGATGGGGCCCGATTTGTACACGAAGCCCGGCAGTTCCCGGTTGAAGAAGGCGCTGACGTCCTTGGCCAGGCCGATGAGTCGCGCCAGGTCCACGTCCGGCCGCTGGCCGAGCTGCTGGAGCATGTGCACCAGGTCCTCGGTGCAGACATTGCCGGCCGGCAGCTTGGTGAACGGGCAGCCGCCCAGTCCGCCGAACGCCGATTCCAGATAGGTCGCTCCGGCGCGCATGGCCGCCAGGCAGTTGGCCAGGCCCATGCCGTAGGTGTTGTGGAAATGCGCCGCCATCTGGACGCCGGCGCCCATGGCCCGGATCTCGCCGAACAGCCGCTCCACCTGGGCGGGATTGGCGTGCCCGGCCGTGTCGGCCAGACTGACCATCCGGACGCCCGCGTCCAGGTAGCGTTTCACCAGGTCCAGCACCCGCGTTTCGGGGATGGCCCCCTCGAACCCGCAACCGAAGGCCGACTGCACCGAGACCTGAACCTCCCGGCCCGCGGCCATGGCCGTCCGGGCCATCTGGATGATGCGGGTCGCGGCGTCGGCCACGGTCATCCCGGTGTTTTTCCGGCTATGGGTCTCGCTGGCCGAGACGCCCATGCAGAACAGCTCCACGCCGCACGCCTGGCCGCGCTCCAGCCCCTTCTCGTTTAGGACCAGGCCCGAAAGCCGCACCCGCGGCGGCTTGGCGCCGGGCTGGCTGAACCGCTGGAACAGCTTGTCGGTGTCGGCCATCTGGGGGACTTTCTCCGGGTTGACGAACGAACCGAGCTGGATGATATCCACGCCCGATCCGATCAGCGCCTCCACCCAGGCCGCCTTCTGCTCGAACGGCACCGTCTGCTTCTCGGCCTGCAGGCCGTCCCGCAGTCCCACTTCCTGAAGGATGACTTCGTTCATGATCGCCGCTGCCTCGCTGCCGATAAATTGCCGCCCCCCGGGCCGCGCCGAGCGGCAATCCGGGAGGCGGACAGGCAGACCGCATTATACCGTTTGCCGGGCGGATGTTCAATGCCCGGGAGGGAGGCGGCGGGTCACTGGATGGGCTTGTCCAGCCAGCGGTAGAGTCTCCACCCCATGTGCCGGGTTTCCACGAACCAGAGGGCCGTGGAGGCCGTGCGGATCAGGTAACACCCTTCGCCATCCTGGCGGACGGTGAGGATTTCCTTTTGAAAGCCGCTTTTCACGTATGGGAGATTGATGTCGTTGCCGCAGTCCCGGCGTCCGGCGGGGCGCTCCTCCCGGCTGATGGTCAGTCCGTGAGGCAGGCCGTTGCGCTCGATCTCGCCGGCATCGCCGGTTTCCAGCGAGGCGACCAACCGGGCATAGGCCTGGAAGAGGCCGGCCGGAATCTGCTCGGACCCCCGGTAGTGTTTCAACAGCTCGTCGGGCCCGTCGAAGGCCAGCAGCCAGGCCGCGGCCAGCAAAACGGTCACCCCTGCCAACCGGATCCCTCGCATCAGAACCTCCAGGCCATTTTTCCCGCGGGGCGGTCCGCGCGCCGCGGACATGTCACGCTATGCGTTCATAATGATGTCAAAGATGTGAAAAAAGCTCATGGATTTCATCATCATCCCATGAAAAAAACCGGCCGCACGGGCGGCCGGTTGGGAGGTAGAAAGTGCACCGTTGGGTGCGTTCGCTTACCAGCTCCAGATGGTCACGTCGGCGTCGGGCGCCTCGATGTCCACCACTTTTTTATGGCGCAGCGTCGACAGGGCGTCGACGGCCGCCTGCGTGTTCATGCCGTTCTGGTCCATGCCGTTCAGACACTCCGTGAGGAACGCAATCGGAATGCGCACGTCCACCTTTTCCTCAGCGGTCTTGACGAAGATGTTGAAGTCGCCGCCCTGCTTCTCGATCCGGACCGTCTCGCGGGGCGAGGTCACGCGCACGTAGACGCCGTCGGGCGCCCCCTCCAGCGCGGCCGCCAGCCGCCTCAGGTCCTCCATTTTGACAGGGATCGCCTCGGACCCGAAATCCACGCGCCGGGCCTCATCCGGCATGAAGACGGCGCCGGCCTGCAGCAGCCCCACGGGCACCGGGACCACCAGATGCATCTCGTCCGGACCCTTGGTATCCACCTTGACCAGCAGCCACTGCTGCCCGACGAGCATCAGCAGACCGCCCATGCACGCCGTCCCCGTCACCGCCATCATCGCGACGATCACCTTCATCAAGCCCGGCATCGCGCACCTCCTGCGTTCGGTGTCATTCCGTGGCCGGCGCCGTCCCGATCAGGCCGCCGCCGGCGCCCGTTCGAATCAGTCGATCCAGATCCGCACGCTCGCGTCCTTTTCCTGGACGGTGATGAGATCGCCGGTGGTCGTCTTGCCGAGCTGGTTCAGGAAGGCCTTCAAGTCGATCTCGTTGCCTTCGGTCGTCATCAGAGAATCCATCAGGGCCACCGGCAGCTTCACCAGCACGTGGGGCTTGCTCTGCTCCGGCTCGTCTTTCTTGAACACCTGCACGATGAACAGGTCGCCCTTGCGGGACACCAGCACGTTCTCATCCTTGGAGTCCACCTTGACGAAATCGGTGTTGTCGTGCTTGCGCAGCTCGGCCCACAGCTTCTTGAAGTCCACCTGGGTGTCGTCGAATTCCAGTTTCAGCTTGCCGTTCTGCAGCTGGTCGCTTTTCACGCAGTCCACCGCCACGATCAGCAGGGACAGGGGAACCCGGATGTCCACTTTGGTATTGTCATCGGTTTCCACCACATGGATGTTGACCCACCGCTCCTTGTCGGCCGCCAGGCCGAACAGGGCCATCAGCATCACCGCCGTCAGAATCATCGTTGCTCGTTTCATGACTGACCTCCGGACGAATCATTGCGTACTCATTCACTCAGAACGAAGCCGGCGCCCGGAAAGTTCACTTCGCCGGATCAAAATGAACGCCGGTGCCCCGGATCCGTACCGGGCGTCGCCGAAAACAGCCGGCGGCGGCTGATCCGATAACTTTTCATTTCCCGCGACGTATGTTATCAATCACGATGGCATTTCACCCTCGAGGAAACACCATGCGAACAGTCTGCGTGTTGTTAGGTCTGATGTCCCTGGCTGTCACGGCCGCCGCGGCGGAACCGTATTTCCTGTCCGACCCCAGCCTCTCGCCCGACGGCCAGACCGTCGTCTTCGCCTGTGAAGGCGATATCTGGAGCGTGCCGGCCGCCGGCGGGACCGCCGTCCGACTCACCGGCATGGATGGCGAGGAGCAGCGGCCGCGTTTCTCCCCCGATGGTCGCTCGATCGCTTTCAGTTCCAGCCAGGCAGGCAACGCCGACGTGTACGTCATGCCCGCGGCCGGCGGCTCCATCACCCGCCTCACCTGGCACGAGGCCGACGACCTGGTGGACTCCTGGTCGTGGGACGCGCGGACGATCTACTTCACCTCCAGCCGACACAACGACTTCGCGGCTTATGCCGTGAGCGCCGGCGGCGGGACCCCCCGGCGGCTGATGGCGCACTACTTCAACACCGTTCACGCCGTGGCGGAGCATCCGCAGAGCGGCGAATATTTCTTCACCGACAGCTGGGAGAGCTTCCGGTTCGCCAATCGCAAGCGCTACCAGGGCGATTACAACCCGGACATCAAGTCGTGGAATCCGCGGACCGGCGAGTTCAAGGTGCACACCACGTGGCGCGGCAAGGACTACCAGCCCGCCTTCGACCGCGCCGGCACCCTGTATTTCGTCTCCGACGAAAGCAACGGCGAGTTCAACCTGTACCGGCTGGCGGGCGGGAAGAAGGAGGCGCTGACCCGGTTCGAGACCTCGCTCCGCATGCCCCAGGCGAGCGCCGACGGCCGCCGGGTGGTCTTCGAGAAGGACTACCAGCTCTGGATCTACGAAGCGGCCCGGAAGGAGTCGCGCCGGCTGGCCGTCGAGGTGTTCCGGAACAATCCCCTCCCCCTCGAGCAGGAGTTCAAGGCGGCGGGCAAGATCACGGCGTTCAACGTGTCCCCGGACGGCAAGAAGCTGGCGTTCGTCTCGCGCGGCCGGCTGTTCGTTTCGGACATCAAAGGCCGGTTCGTCCGCGAGATGCCCACCCGGCCCGAAGGCCGAACGATGGAGGTCGCCTGGCTGGCCGACAACAAGACGCTCCTCTTCAACCAGACCGTCGACGGCTGGCTGAACTGGTTCCGGATCGCCGCCAACGGCAAGTCCGGGGAAGAGGAACTCACCTTCGACCGGCAGTCGAACCGGGCCCTGTCGCTGAACGCGAACCGGAGCCAGGCCGTGTACCTGAGCGGCCGCAACGAGGTCCGGATCATGGAGCTGAAGGACTTCCAGAGCCGCACCATCCTCCAGGACGAGCTGTGGGGCTTCGACAGCAGCACGCCGCGCTTCTCCCCCGACGGCCGGTACGTCGCCTTCACGGTCTTCCGCAATTTCGAACAGGACATCCTCATTCACCACGTAGCCGACGGGAAAACGATCAACCTGACCGACACCGGCGTGACAGAGGCCGACCCCTGCTGGTCCCCCGACGGCAAGGACCTGTACTTCACGGCCAACCGGCGCGAACCGCTCTACCCGCGGGGCGGCGCCGACATGCGCATCTGGCGGCTGCCGCTGGAGAAGTTCGACACGGCCTTCCGCTCCGAAGAGTTCGACAAGCTCTTCACGGAAGAGAAAAAAGATACAAGCAAGGAAGACAAGACGAACACCGCAGCCACGGCGCCGAAGGACGGCGCGACGACGCCGCCGGCCGACGCCGCCAAACCGGCTGACGCCAAGGCGCCGGAGAAGCCGAAGGTCACCGTGACCATCAACCTGGACGACCTGCTGGAACGCTGGCAGCGGGTCTCGCCGGACGCGGGACGCCAGGTCACGCCCTACGTCCTGCAAAAGGATGAGGAGACCACGGTGCTGTACCTGTCCAATCACGACGGCGAGGCGTACAACGTTTGGAAGACCGTGCGGAAGCCGTTCGATCCGCCCAAGACCGAGAAGATCGCCGGCGCCGTCGCCGACGACCTGCTCCTCGCCGAAGCCGGCGGCAAGCTGTACCTCCTGGTGAAGGGGGACATCCACGAACTCAAGCCGGACGCCAACAAGCTGGAGAAGATCGAGATCAACCACGCCTTCCGGCGGAGCCTGGCCCACGAATTCCCCCAGATGTTCGACGAAGTGTGGGCGGGCCTGCAGGAAAACTTCTACGACGAGACCTTCCACGGGGTGGACTGGGAGGCGATGAAGCGGCGCTACGAGGCGTTCCTGCCCCACCTGACGTCGCGCGCCGACTTGCGCACGCTCCTCGACGACCTGCTGGGCGAACTCGGCGCCTCCCATCTCGGGTTCTACTCCTCCGGCCAGGAGGAGCGGCCGTTCCACGGCACGCGGACCCTGGCCACCGGCCTCATCTTTGAGCCGGACGACCCGTACCGGGTGCGGGCGGTGGCGCACGCCTCGCCCCTCGACCGGAAGGACAAGGACGTCCGGCCCGGCGACGTCCTCGTGGCCGTGGACAGCGTGGCCGTGGATCCCGCGGCGAACCGCGAATCGTATTTCGCCCGCCCCGCGCTGAGCCCCGAGCTGGTGCTGACGTTCCGCCGGGGCGAGTCCACCTTCGAAGTGCGGGCGCACCCCGAGACGTACGGGGCGTTCCGCACGCAGCTCTACGACGAGTGGATCCGCGGCAACCAGGCGCGGGTGGACCAGCAGGGTCGCGACCGGATCGCCTACGTTCACATGAAGGACATGGGCGGCCGGAGTCTGGACCAGTTTCTCATCGAGATGACGTCGGAGGCCTACCGGCGCGACGCCCTGATCCTCGACCTGCGCTACAACACCGGCGGCAACGTGCACGACGACGTCCTGCGCTTCCTCTCCCAGCGGCCGTACACCCAGTGGAAATACCGTGGCGGGAAGCTCGCGCCGCAGCCCAACTTCGCCCCCACGGCCAAACCCATCGTGCTGCTCATCAACGAGCAAAGTCTCAGCGACGCCGAGATGACCGCCGCCGGCTTCAAGGCGCTGAAGCTGGGCACGGTGGTGGGCACCGAGACGTACCGCTGGCTGATCTTCACCTCGGGGCGGGCGCTGGTGGACGGTTCCTATTTCCGCCTGCCGTCCTGGGGCTGCTACACCCTGGACGGAAAGGACATCGAGCGAAACGGCGTCACGCCGGACATCTACGTGCCGACGACGGTGAAAGACCGGCTGGACGGCCGCGATCCGCAACTGGACCGCGCCATCGCCGAAATCCTGTCCGCCTTGAAATAGCGTCCGCTTCCCGGCCGGAGACGGGACGCCCGTTCCCGGCTCCTCAACGAACCGTGTCCGGTTTGTGATCGGTCGCGGTATAATGACAGGCGATGCACGCAGCCGTTCCCAAACTCGCCGCCATCGCCGCGGCCACCCTCGCGGTGACCGTCATCGGCATCTACGCGGTGAACCGCCTGGCCGCCGTGCCCGGCGAGGGAGTGGAGCGGGCGGGCGCCGCCATGGAGCGGATCGCCGCCGCTTTCCGCACCGGCACCGTCACCGTGGAGTTCCGCGACTACGTCACGCGCACCCGGGGTACCAATTTCCTCCAGGTGGCCGGCCTTCAGTCGGTGGACACCTTCACCCGCACCGACTCCACGGCCATCTTCTGGGACAGCCTGCAACTGCCGGACGTCACCGTGCAGCTCGAAACTCCCGTCGACTACGTGTACTACCTGGATCTGGACGGGCCGTGGCGGTTCACCTGGGAGGAAGACCGGCAGGCGGTGCGGGTGGACGCGCCGGGAATCGGCTTCAACACCCCGGCCGTGGATATCTCGCGCCTCCGGATCCGGATCGTGGAGGGCAGCCTCCTGCGCGACGAGGCGGCGGCCGTCGACCGTCTGAAGCGGCAGATGCCGGAGTTGCTCGATCACACGGCCCGCAGCAAGCTGCCGCTGGTGCGGGAGCTGGCCCGGCGGGAGACCCGTCGCTTCGTGGAGAACTGGTTCGTCGCCGTCCGATTTCACGACGCCGCCGTCAAGCCGCACGTGTCCGAGGTGTATTTCGCCGACGAGCCGCCGGCGGCCGCTCCCCGTCCGGACGCGCCGACCTTCCCCGTCGCCTTGCCACCGGCGCCGGCAAAGGATTGATCATGACCATCCAGATCCCGGACGAGATCGTCTTGAACGGCAGAACCTTCCCGCTGGCCTGTTTCCCCGATCTGCCCAGCGAGCACCCGGATCTGGACACCCGCCGCCAGTACGACCCGTTCAGCGCGGCGTCCGACTGCGCGCGGGGCTACGTGGCCACGTGGGAGATCCGGAACCAGCGCCTGTTCCTTACGGGCATCCGGGGCAACTGCCACATGCTGGTGGACGAGCCGGTCCCCGCCGGCTGGTTCAGCGGCATGCTGCTGGTGGGCGAAGGCGAACGGCGGCCCGGCCTGCCGGCTTTCCACGAGCCCAGCTATGACCGGGAAATCCGGATCATGGTGGAAAAGGGACGCGTCGTGGAAGTCTGGCGGCTGGACGAGAACGGCAAGACGCTGCTCCTGCCCGGTTCGTACTAGCATCCCCTTCACCGGCGATATCGAACCCTGTCGCTCCCGGCCGGCGGGCGATCCGGTCACATCTCAGATCGAATTTGTCGACGCAGACCATTTTTCAGTCAGTAGTGAAGGCGCACGCCAATGCGGCCACCTGGAAATCGGCTGCCGCCAAGGCACGAGCCTGGCTGGGGCCTTACCCGGCCTCGGTGGACGGCGTGCCCGTGGATAGCTGGTTGCGGCAACAACTCAAATAGGGCGGGACGAACCGTCAAATCGGGAAAGCGGCGGCACGTCCCGGCGGGGAGACGCGCCCGGGACGGCCGCTACAGCGTGGCCAGCAGTCCGCGCACGCCGTTCCAGACGATCTGGACGCCGATGGCCAGCAGGATGAACGCCGACACCTGGTTGATGGTGGCCTGCCCCGTCTTCCCCATCCGGCCGAGGATCACGCCGGAGAACCGGTAAAAGAGGAAAATGGACAGGGCGGCCAGGGCGATGCCCGCCGTGACGGCGGCGAACTGGACCAGCGTGGCCACCTCGAGGATGCTCCCCTCGGGCACCAGGGTCAGGGTGATGGCCATGGAGCCGGGTCCGGCGGTGACGGGCATGGTCAGGGGAAAAAACGCGCGGTCCAGCATCCGGGTCTGCATTTCCTCCTGCTCGCCCGCGCTGATCTTCGGCTCGCGGTTCAGCATCCGCCAGGCGGTGTGGAAGAGCAGCAGCCCGCCGGCCACGCTGATCACGGGGATCGAGATGCCGAACAGCTTCAGCAGCCAGCCGCCCACGAACAGCAGCGCGGCGAGCAGGATGAACGAATAGCAGCCGATGAGCAGGGCCAGGTGGTTCCGCTCCTCGTCCGACACTCGCGCGGTGAGCATCCGGAAGACCGGCGACATGGCCGGCGGATTCAGGATGGGGAACAGGGCCAGGAACGCAAACAGCATGCCGTGAATGAATGTCATGACGCCTCCCGCGCGGCCGACCCCGCGCGCAATCGGGCCCCATTTAAACCCAATCGCCGCGGATTTGCAATGGCGCCGGCCCGGTTTCCCGCTTCAGGATTCCATGATACAGTAGCGGGAACTGTCTGGACGGATGATCCGCCGGGAGGTGTTCGATGAAGGTGTTGCTGCTGGGGATCGGGATGCAGGGTAAGGCGGCGCTGCACGATCTCTGCGCGAGCCCGGCGGTCACCCGGGTGGTGGCCGCCGACCGGGACCTGGCCGCCCTGCGCGCGCACCTGGACCGCTGCGGCTATGGCGATCGGGTGTCGGCCGTCGCCTGCGACGCCGACGATCCCGCCCAGATCGACCGCCTCTTTTCCACCCACCCGGACGTGGCCATCGACCTGATGCCGTCCCAGTACCAGCGCCTCGTGGCGGAGTCGGCGGTGCGCCACGGCGTGCACCTGGTGAACACCTTCTACACGTCGCCGGAGGTGCGGGCGCTGGACGCGGCGGCCCGGTCGGCGGGCGTGGCCATCCTGCCCGAGTTCGGCCTGGATCCGGGGATCGACCTGGTGCTGCTGGGCCGGGCGCTGGCCTGCCTGGAGGACGTCCGTGAGATCCGAAGCTACGGCGCGGGGCTCCCCGAACCGGCGGCGGCGGACAACCCGCTCCGGTACAAGGTGACCTGGACCTTCGAGGGCGTGCTGCGGACCTATCGGCGCGTCGCTCGGTACATCCGCGACGGCGCCGTGGTGGAAGTCGGGGCCGACGACGTCTTCAACCCGGCTCACGTTCATCGCGTGGACGTCGACGGGCTGGGCGAACTCGAGGCGTACCCCAACGGCGACGCGACCCGCTACCTGGACGCCGTGGGACCCGCCGCCGGCCTCGGCCTCATGGCCCGCTACACCCTCCGCTGGCCGGGCCACTGCGCGTTCTGGAAACAACTGGTGGACCTCCACCTGCTGGATCCCGAACCCGTGATGGTGGACGGCGTCGCCGTGGACCGGCTGCGTTACCTGGCCCGGGCGCTGGAGCCGCACCTGCGCCTCAGCGACGGCGAGCGCGACATCGCCATGGTCCGGATTGAAACGGTCGGCCGGCGCGGCGGCCGGCCCGCGCGGGCCGTCCACCAGGTCATCGACCGGCGGGATCTCGCCACCGGCCTCACCGCCATGAGCCGGACCGTGGGCTTCACCGCCAGCATCGGCGCCCGGATGATCGTCGACGGGCGAATCGCCGGGAGGGGCGTGCTCTCGCCGGTGCGGGACGTCCCGTATGACCTGCTCGTGGGGGAGCTCCGCCGCCGGGGCATCGAGGTGACCGAGGTGATCGGTCCCCGGGAACAGGCAACGGCCGGCTGATCCGGCGATCTCCCGCCGGTGACGTCGCTCAGTTCCATTACCAGATAGTTGCCCGCGTCATACACGGGACGGAAGCACCGGGTGGGCTGCCCCCCCAGCAGCCGGACGTAGACGAGCCGGAGTCCGGCCGGCCGGATTGTCACCTGCAACGTCCGGTCCGGCCCTTCGGCGACATCCACCCACTCCCGCCAGGGAAGTTCCAGCGTGCGGGCCACCGGCAGCAGGTGGGACCGGTCCAGCACCAGCCAGCGGGCGCCGTGGCGTCGGCAGTACGCGGCCAGCTGCTCCTCGTCCTCTCCGTAGAGCGCCCGGTAGAACGCCAGCAGCCGCTCCCGGTTCAGGCGGCTCTCGAGAAAGCCGTCGGTGAGCGTCGGCCGGCCGGTGTAGGTTTGCAGCTCGAAACCCAGTGACCAGGAAGCGGCGATGGCGCCATGTGCCGGGAGGTTCCCGCGCAGCCAGTCATAGGTCTCCCGGCGGTTCAGTTCCTGCCGCGTCGGCGGATCGGCGAGGTGGCCGTCCAGCCGCGCGTGGACCGCCGCGACAGGCAGGACCGCCGCCAGCAACCCGACCGACACCCAGCCCCGCCCCCAACGGGCGGGGAGAATCGCGGCCAGCGCGCCGCGGATCGCGGCTGCCAGAAGCGCCAGCGCGAACGGCGCCGCCACATACTCGAAACGGACGAACAGCAGCGCGGCCAGTCCGTAACCGGCCGCCGCCACAGCCAGGTACGGATCCCCCGGCCACGCTTCCCGCCGCCAGATCCACACGGCCGCCAGCGCCACCAGCGCCGCCGGCAGATAGAACCAGCGCTCCTGGGCGAAGGCGGCGATCAGATCCAGGGGCTGCAGCTCGTTCACGATCCGGCCGTACAGACTGGCCTCGTTCAGCGGCACGCCGCCCGGTTCCAGCCAGCCGGTCACCCGGGCCCGTAACAGTGGCACCGCGGCGAAGCCCGCCGCCACCACCAGGGCGAAGCCAACGCCAAGCGCCGCCCAGCGGTGTGTCTTGCCGAGTCGCTCGCCGAACGCGTGAGCGCGACCGGACGCCAGCGCCAGTTGGACGGCTGCCGGCAGCAGCGCCGGCAGGAGGAACAGCAGGTGATCCGGCGCGCCCGCCCGATAAAAATCGCAGGCGACACCCGCTGCGGCGGTGCCCGCGACTCCGGCCAGCAGGACCGGCATCCGGTTCGGCCGATGCCCTGCCAACCAGTCGGCCATCACCGCCGCGCCGACGCCAATCGCCGCCAGGGCCGGAAACAGCCGCCACGCGCCGGCGCCGAGCGCGTGGGCCAGACCGACAGCAGTGAGCCAGGCCGCTTGCCGCCCTCGCGGCCAGCCGGATGACCAGTCCGCCGCGAGCAACGCGGTCAGGACCACGAGCGCCGCCCCGAACGGTTCCGGACGCAGGATGCCGTACGCGCCCCGCGTCACCAGCGGCGTGGCGGCGGCCGCAAGCAGCATGGCCGCCAACGCCGCGTCTGCCCGATTCACGACGCGCCAGGCCAGCCATCCGGTCAGCGGAATGACCAGACTGCCCAGCAGCGCGCACAGAAAGTAAAGGGCCGACTCGCGCTGCGCGCCGGCCCAGCCGGCCAGGCGTACCCAGCCGGCGGCGAGGTAGTGAAAGGCCGGCGGGTACATGTCCCGAAACGGCGCGCGCGGCTCGGC